>OLRA01004333.1_pt1 | contig 11348 bp, 7 predicted proteins | sample 1673011 | NCBI WGS metagenome assembly OLRA01 (sample SAMEA3136746, study PRJEB25190) | human gut metagenome | reverse complement strand
CCCGGACAATGCCTGCGGACTGGCAGATAAAAGAGTCAGTGTTTATTATGAGGACGGACTGAAATTTCTGCGTCTGCGTCATAATGAATATGATCTGATCATCAACGATGCGATTGATCCGCTCGGACATAATGCCGGACTCTTTACCAAAGAATTTTACGGGAACTGTTACCGTGCACTAAAAGAAGACGGCATCATGGTCTATCAGCACGGAAGTCCGTTTTATGATGAAGACGAAGAATCCTGCCGGGTGATGCACCGGAAGGCAAGCCACAGTTTCCCGATCAGCCGTGTCTATCAGGCACACATCCCGACCTGTTCATCCGGGTACTGGCTGTTTGGGTTTGCATCAAAAAAATATCATCCGCTGGAACACCTGAATGCAAAACGCTGGAAAGAGCGGAAGATAGAAACTTGGTACTACACGACCAATCTTCATAAGGGAGCATTTATGCTTCCAAAATATGTAGAAGATATGCTGGAAGAAGAGGAAGGTCGTAAAAAATAAAAAGCAAAAAGAAAAGGAGATTGTACTATGGGAAGATTACTGATCATTGGATGCGGAGGAGTTGCAGGAGTTGCGATCCACAAATGCTGTCAGAACAGCAAAACATTTTCTGAGATCTGTATTGCCAGCAGAACAAAGGCAAAGTGCGATGCACTGAAAGAAAAACTGGAGAATACAACGGAAACAAAAATCACAACAGCACAGGTGGATGCCGATAAGGTGGAAGAACTGATCGCACTGATCCAGTCTTATCAGCCGGATGCTGTTTTAAATGTGGCACTTCCGTACCAGGATCTGACGATCATGGATGCGTGTCTGGCATGCAAGGTGGATTATATTGATACCGCCAATTATGAGCCGGAAGATACCGACGATAAACAGTGGCGTGAAATTTACGAGAAACGCTGCAAAGAGGCCGGATTTACCGCATATTTTGACTATTCCTGGCAGTGGGCTTATCAGGAAAAATTTAAAGAAGCAGGCATCACGGCACTTCTCGGAAGCGGCTTTGATCCGGGTGTCACCAGTGTCTTTACAGCCTATGCACTGAAACATTATTTTGATGAGATCGAGACGATCGATATTCTGGACTGCAACGGAGGAGATCATGGCTATCCGTTTGCCACCAACTTTAACCCGGAGATCAATCTGCGGGAAGTGTCCGCAAACGGTTCTTACTGGGAGAATGGTCACTGGGTAGAGACTGAGCCGATGGAGATCAAAAGAGAATATAATTTCCCACAGGTCGGCGAAAAAGATATGTATCTGCTTCATCATGAAGAAATCGAATCTCTGGCAAAAAATGTTCCGGGCGTAAAGCGTATCCGTTTCTTTATGACCTTTGGACAGAGCTATCTGACGCACATGAAATGTCTGGAAAATGTAGGCATGCTTTCCACTTCACCGATTCTGTTTGAAGGAAAAGAGATCGTGCCGATTCAGTTTCTGAAGGCACTGCTTCCGGATCCGGCTTCCCTTGGACCGCGTACCGTCGGAAAGACAAACATTGGCTGTATTTTTACCGGAAAGAAAGAAGGAAAAGAGAAGACCATTTATATCTACAATGTATGTGATCATCAGGAGTGTTATAAAGAAGTCGGATCTCAGGCGATTTCCTACACAACCGGAGTGCCGGCGATGATCGGGGCAGCACTTGTTGTGGATAAAGTATGGGACAAAGACGGTGTGTTCAACATCGAAGAATTTGATCCGGATCCGTTTATGGATATGCTGAATCAGTACGGACTGCCGTGGGTTGTGGATGAAAATCCGCAGACTGTAGAATGATGTGGAAAGATCTGCCGACACCGTGCTATGTTGTGGATGAAGGCAAAATCAGAAAAAATCTGGAGATTCTTGCGGATCTTGAGCAGGAGTGCGGCTGTCACATCCTGCTCGCCCAGAAAGCATTTTCTATGTACAGCCTGTATCCGATGATCGGTCAGTATATCAGCGGAACAACAGCGAGCGGACTGTATGAGGCAAGACTTGGATATGAAGAGATGGGAAAAGAAAATCATGTTTTTGCACCGGCATACAAAGAAAAAGATATGAAAGAACTGGTGCAGATCTGCGACCATATCATCTTCAATTCCTTTGCACAGTATGAGAAATATAAAGAAATGTGCCGGGAAAGTGCAAAGGTGAGAAAAGATAAAAAAGCAGTCAGTGTCGGCATCCGCATCAATCCGCAGTGCTCCACGCAGGAAGGGCATGAGATCTATGATCCTTGTGGCTATGCTTCCAGACTTGGTGTGACAGAAGAACAGTTCCGGGAAGATCTGCTGGAGGGTGTGGAAGGACTTCATTTCCACACGCTGTGCGAACAGAATGCAGATGATCTTGTAACGACTTTTCAGGCATTTGAAAAGAAATTCGGGAAATATCTGTACCGGATGAAATGGCTGAATATGGGCGGCGGTCATCATATCACAAGGAAAAATTATCAGATAGAAACTCTGAAAAAACTGATCCGTTATATCAGAGAAACCTATCCGGTGGAAGTTTATCTGGAGCCTGGCGAAGCGATTGCTTTAAATGCCGGTTATCTTGTGACAGAAGTGATGGACATCGTGCACAACGATATGGACATTCTGATCCTTGATGCATCGGCAGCCTGCCATATGCCGGATGTGCTGGAGATGCCGTACCGCCCGCCGCTTGCAAAAGGATTTGAAGCAGGGGAAAAACAGTACACGTATCGCCTCTCTTCGATGACCTGTCTTGCCGGGGATGTGATCGGGGACTACAGTTTTGAGCAGCCGATCCGTATCGGGGATCAGCTGGTCTTTGAAGATATGGCGATCTATTCCATGGTAAAAAACAATACCTTTAACGGAATGCCGCTTCCGGGAATTGCACTTTTAAAAGAAGACGGAAGTGTGGAAATGGTAAGAGAATTTGGCTATGACGATTTTAAAATGCGTCTGTAATTCAAATCGAACGCATATGAGACTTGCAAGCGACAGCACCGTAGATTCTGAAGGAGGATACGATGGAATACAACAGAACAACACCGTCTGCGGACGGATATTATATGCCGGCAGAGTATGAGCCGCATAAAGGCTGCATCATGATCTGGCCGCAGCGGCCGGGTTCCTGGAAAAAGGATGCAAAAGATGCCGAACAGGCTTTTTGTGCAGTTATGGAAGCGATCACAAAAAGTGAGCCGGTGTATCTGGCTGCCGGAAAAAAGGTTCTTGCACGGGCAGAGGCATTTGCCGCACAGCAGAAAGAAAAATATAGAGAAGCCATCGCATGCGGAAGACATTTTCCGGTGACCGTCTTTGAGGCAGAAACGGATGATGCCTGGGCAAGAGATATGGCACCGACGTTTGTAAAAAAGGTAGGCAGCGTTCGTGCAGTAAACTGGTCTTTCAATGCTTGGGGCGGAACGGTGGATGGGCTGTATGCATCCTGGAAGCTGGATGATGCGTTTGCCCTGGATTTCGCCAAAAGAGAAGGATATTTCTGCTACGATGCGGCACCTTTTGTGCTGGAGGGCGGTTCCATCCATAGTGATGGGGAAGGGACAGTCATGGTGACGGAAGCCTGTCTGCTCAGCAAAGGCAGGAATCCGCAGCTTTCAAAAGAACAGATTGAGGAGAAACTGAAAGCATATCTGGGTGCGGAGAAAGTGCTCTGGCTGCCAAGGGGCATTTATCTGGATGAGACAAACGAGCATGTAGATAATGTATGTGCTTTTGTCGGTCCGGCTGAGGTGGTGCTGGCGTGGACGGATGATCCGAAAGATCCGCAGTACCCGTTATCACTGGAGACACTTCAGTATCTGGAATTACAGACCGATGCGAAAGGCAGAAAGATCATCGTACATAAACTTCCGATCCCGGATGTGCCGGTCTGCGTTACGCCGGAAGATCTGGAAGGGTATGTGTTTGAAGAAGGAGAAGATACAAGAGAAGTGGGCGAACGCCTTGCGGCATCTTATGTAAACTTCTATTTTTCAAACGGAGCAGTTATCATGCCGGCTTTTGGCGGAAAAAATGCAGAAAGTGATCAGCGGGCAGCAGAGATCTTGCACAGCATATGTCCGCAGAGAGAGATCCTACCGGTGTATGCAGGAGATATTCTCACCGGAGGCGGAAACATCCACTGTATTACGCAGCAGATACCACAGGGAAAGGCAGAAAAGGAATGAGAAAAGTAAAAACAGCGGCGATCCAGATGCAGTGCAGCACAGAGCTGCAGGAAAATCTGGAAAAAGCAGAAAAGAAAATCAGAGAAGCGGCAGCAGAAGGAGCAAATATTATTTTGCTGCCGGAACTTTTTGAACGGGAATATTTCTGTCAGCAGAGACGGTATGATTTTTATCATTATGCAAAACCGGCAGAAGAAAACGAAGCAGTACAGATGGGAGTGCGTCTGGCAAAAGAACTTGGAGTCGTGCTTCCGATCAGCTTTTATGAAAAAGAAGTCAACAATCTTTACAATTCGATCGCATGCATCGATGCGGATGGAAGGATTCTTGGGATTTATCGAAAAACACATATCCCAGATGACCACTATTATCAGGAAAAATTTTATTTTACGCCGGGCGATACCGGATTTCGCATCTTTGAGACCAGATATGGAAAGATCGGCATCGGAATTTGCTGGGATCAGTGGTTTCCGGAGAGTGCCAGATGCATGGCACTTCAGGGTGCAGAACTTCTGTTTTATCCGACTGCCATCGGTTCGGAGCCAATCCTGGAATGTGACAGCATGCCGCACTGGAGGCGTTGTATGCAGGGCCATGCGGCAGCCAATCTGATGCCGGTGATCGCAGCAAACCGCATTGGAAAAGAGGTGGTAGAGCCGGATACGGAAAATGGAGGTCAGAAGTCTGCACTGACTTTTTATGGTTCTTCTTTCCTGACCGATGAAACAGGTGAACTGAAAAAAACAGCTTCCAGAGATCAGGAAGAGATCCTGATCGGAGAATACGATCTGGATGAGCTGGCAACAAAGCGTCTTGAATGGGGACTGTTCCGTGACCGCAGACCGGAAATGTACAGGATCATTGCAGGACAAAAATAGAAGAAAGAAGACAGATTTGTTGTTTAACATATACAGAAGAAGAGTTTTCTCCAACCAAGATAAGATTTACGAGGGGTGAGCAGATGAAATTTTTTCATTTATCCGATCTGCATATCGGACTGAAACTGATCGAACGCGATCTGCTGGAAGACCAGGAATATATTTTTGAACAGATCATCCGGTTGGCAAAAGAGCAGCAGCCGGATGCGATGGTGATCGCAGGGGATATTTATGACAAAGCTGTTCCGTCTGCGGAGGCAGTGGAGATTTTTGACAGCTTTATGAAAAATCTTTCCGAAGAAATGCCGCAGATGCCGGTGATGATCATCAGCGGCAATCATGACAGTGCCGCCAGGCTGAACTGTTTTCGCAGTATTTTGTCCAGGCAGAATGTCTATATGATTGGCACGCCGCCGACTACAGAAGAGGAATATATCGAAAAAGTGACACTGCAGGATGCTTATGGTGATCTGCATTTTTATCTGCTTCCGTTTGTGAAACCGTCGATGGTAAGAGAGATCGTGGGAACGCGGGAGGACGGAACACAGCATTCCTACGACGAGGCACTGCATCTTCTGATCGAAAGAGAAAATATCGATACAAAGGAGCGAAATGTGCTGGTCAGCCATCAGTTTTATCTTCCGTCCGGAAGACAGGCGGAGGACGTAGAGCGAATGGATTCTGAGATCCGCACAGTCGGAAATATCGATGAGATCTCAGCAGATGTGCTGGAAGTGTTTGATTATGCGGCACTTGGACATATCCACAAACCGATGAAAGTGGGAAGCGAATATTATTGTTACTGCGGAACACCGCTTGCCTGTTCGGTCAGTGAAGCCGGACAGAAAAAAGGCATTGTGATGGTGACGATGAAAGAAAAAGGAAATATTTCCACGGAAGTGCTTCCGCTTACGCCGCTTCGTCAGGTGCGTGTGATAAAGGGAGAATTTCAGGAGGTGCTTTCGCAGGCATGCGAAGATTATGTCACGGTCGTGCTTACAGACAAAGAAGATCTCGATGTGATCGACCTCAAAGACCGTCTGCGAAATGCATTTCCATATCTGCTTGAGATCCGCAGAGAGAGGGAGCGGAGAGCAGAGTACAAAAGACAGAGCAGAAAGATTGAAGAACTGGACCCGTTTGAACTTTGCTGTTCGTTTCTCGGGGAACATATGGATGAGGAAGAACGTGAGATGCTGCTGGATGTGATCAGCAGTGTACAGGGGGTGAAATAAGATGCGGCCGTTAAAACTTGTGATGCAGGCGTTTGGTTCCTATGGAAACCGAACCGAGATTGATTTTGAAAAACCGGATCAGAATTTATTCCTGATCACCGGAAATACCGGCTCCGGAAAAACAACGATTTTTGATGCGATTGTGTTTGCTCTCTACGGAGAAGCCAGCTCCAATGCAAATAAGAAAAACGGTGCGGAACTTCAGAGTCAGTTTGTGGAGATCGGGACGGAGCCGTTTGTCTCCCTGACTTTTTCTGAGAAAAACGGAACTGAGATCGATCTTTATACTGTGAAACGCATTCCGCGTCATGTACGTCCGCTGAAACGCGGCAGCGGCGAAAAAATGGTCAGTGAGGAAGTTTCACTTACCATGCCGGACGGCAGCGAATATCCGGCAAAAGAGACGGATGCGAAATTGATGGAGATTGTCGGACTGACAAAAGAGCAGTTTATGCAGGTTGCGATGATTGCTCAGGGAGAATTCATGGAACTTCTGCGTGCAAAATCAGATGATAAAAAAATGATCTTCCGCAAGCTGTTTCACACCGGTCTGTACGAGGAGATCAAAAATGAATTTGCCGTACGCAAAAAAGAAAAACAGGCAGAGATCGATCAGATCCGCATGCGGTGTATTGCCGAGATCAGCCGCACAGAACTTCCGGAAGGTCTGGAACAGACGGCATTTTTAAAAGAAAAGAAAAAAGAACTGGAAAAATCAAAAGATTTTTCGGTAACGGTCCTGGAGCAGTTTCTGGAGAAACTGGAACTTCTGTGCGAGGAGCTTTCGAAGCGGACGAAAGAAGCAAAAAAGATCGTGCAAAAGAGAAGTCAGGAACGTGATCATGCAAGGGATGCCGCTGCGAAAGCTTCTCAGCTTCTGAAATCTTTTGTACAGCTGGAAGATGCAGAAAAGACCTTGCAGAGCTTAAAAGAGCAGGAAGAAGCGATCACAGAACAGCAGGAACTGGCAGTTCGGGTCGAAGACGCCTGGGAGGTACAGGCAGTTTATCAGCGACTTTTGGACTGCAAGAAAATGCTGGAAAAATTGAGATCAGACCTTCAGGAACAGACAGAACAGCTTCCGAACCTTATGGAAGATACAAAACTCTGTATACAGAATACAAAAGATGCAAAACATCAGCAGGAAGAAGAAGTTGCGGCTTTTACCAAAGTGGAAGAAAAAGTGAAAAAAGCCATGGAAGTCTTTACAAAAGTGGAAGCTGCCGGGCAGGATGTGATTCAAAAAGAAAAAGCACTCCAAAACGCAGAAGAAAAAGAGCGAGCACTCAAAGCAAAAAAAGAGCAACTTGAAAAACAGCAGGAAGCGTGGCGGGAACGCTCACAGCAGCTTGCACAGTCGGAGAAAAATCTTGCTTTATGGCAGGCAAAACAGAAAGATTTCGGCTTGCTGGAAACGGAATTTTCCAGAGCAGAACAAACGGAGAAAGAATACAAAACACAAAAGCAGACGACAGAAAAAAGACGTCTTGCCTATCGGGCGGCCAGCCTGGAATTTGAAGAAAAGAATGCCGTTTACGAGCAGAAACGAAAGATCTTTTTAAATGCTCAGGCAGGTTTTCTGGCACAGGAGTTAAAGGAAGGGTGCCCGTGTCCGGTCTGCGGTTCCACAGAGCATCCTTCTCCGTGTAAGCTTGAAGAAGAACACCAGAATCTGACAAAAGAGATGATCGAGGAGCTGGCCCTTCAGGCAGAACAGCTGCGGGGAAAACAGGAACAGGCGGCAGCGGCGGCAGAAGCCGCAGGGAGCCTTCTGGAAGAAAAACAGAAAAATGCCGGGGAAAGTTTTGAACATCTTCGCAGCAGGGCAAAAGAAGTTCTGGATTTAGAAGAAATACGTGCAGACTTTCTGGAGCAGATGAAAGGTGAATTTTTACACCAGAGTAAAAAAATGGAAGCAGAAGGCAGACAGCTTCAAAAAGAAGTGAACGAGTATCAGATGCTTCTTTCTGCCCTTACAAAAGCAGAAAAGCAGAAAGAGCAATTTCAGGAGAAGCTTGAGCAGTCCGCAAAAGAAACAGCAGATGCCAAAACCGCTCTGGAGCGAAGCCGTGTGATGCTGGAGAGCCTGGAAGGATCAAAAGATTACCAGAATCAGCAGGAAGCACAGGCGGCGTATGCAAAAGCAGATACCGCCAAAAAGGAAAAAGATGTACTTGTCATGCGGGCAGAGGAGAGACTGCAAAAAGCACAGGAACAGGAAAACCGGGCACAGACCTTAATTGCAAAGTATAAAAAAGAAATCCCTCAGCAGATGGAAGAGCAAAAGATCCGACAGCAGGCTTACCGGGAAATTCTGGAAGAAAAACATTTTCCGGAAACGGCCTGGAAGGAACTGACCGGAACTTACACCAAAACGCAGGTACAGAAATGGAAACAGGATGCACAGAACCACGGCAGACAGAAAGCGGCAGCCGAAAGCCTGATAAATTCTGCCAGGGCAGCGATCGGCGAACAGCCAAAACCAGTCCTGGAAGAACTGGAAAAAACCAGTGAAGCAGCAGAAGCGGCGTGGAAAGAAAGTCAGCGTGTTCTGGAACAATGGCAGGAAATCTGGCGGATCGATCAGAAAGTCTGCCAGGCATTAAAACCGCAGATGGAAGAACGCAGTGAAGTGATGCATCAGTATGAGAAAATAAACGGACTGTATCAGCTTCTGTCCGGAAACAGGAAAAACTCCAGAATGGATATCGAAACATATGTACAAAGGCATTATCTGGAGCAGATCCTGGAAGCGGCAAACCAGAGATTTCAGGACATGTCCGCAGGACAGTTTGAACTGCGGATGTGCGATATTGACAAAGCCGGAACAGGAAAAAACAGAGGTCTGGATCTGATGGTTTATTCTGCTGTGACCGGAAAAGTCCGTGAAGTGCGAACGCTCTCCGGCGGCGAGTCCTTTATGGCGGCACTTTCCCTGGCACTTGGCATGGCAGATCAGATCCAGGAAAGTTCCGCAGCGATCAACCTTGATATGATGTTCATCGACGAAGGCTTTGGATCACTGGATGAACATTCCAGAGATCAGGCAGTAAAAGTCCTCCAGAACATGGCAGAAGGCGAGAAACTGATCGGTATTATTTCGCATGTGACGGAACTGAAGCAGGAGATCGAAGATCAGCTGATCGTTAGCAAAGACGAGAAGGGAAGTCATGTGAAGTGGCAAATAAGCTAAAGACTGCCGCGTAAAGCCATACCCGCTGGCAGATCAGTTAAATCGGATGCAGGTATCAAAAGATATCAGAGGTACTCTCGTATGGCGTCTTTTGACCCAAACATCATGATATGAGTATGGAGAAAGGAGGGGACAGGACATACAAAACAAAAAGAAAAAGACAGAAGCGATCGTTGTTGACAAACGCCCGACAATGGCTGAATGGCCGGTTCGAATCTGGGCGATGGAAGAAATACCGGAAATTTTTGATCTGGAAGCAAGAAAGTCCATGAAAGGAACTTTTAACCAGTACCACATGGTATATTCACCAATTCGCCGCACGGCACCGGATTCTTTTGAATATATGTTCGGGTACGGCGAAGGGGAAATTTTTTATCTCAAAAATGAAAAAAATAAAGTTCGCAGGACCGTTCTGAAATGTAGCCAGATAGAGGAGATTTACACACAGAGAGAATTGCTCAATGCAAAGATTATCGTGAAATATAAAGCAGATTTACAGGACGGGGAACTGGAAACGCTGGAATTCCCTTACATTCCATCGGTATATTATCTTTATGATCCGTTTCTGAACTGGATGCTTGGTCTGGATCAGGAATTTGTGCCTGCACTTGCAGAGCAGGAACATCCACGTCCGGAAAAACTGTACAAAGAAAGCCCGGTTATGTACAATTATGTGCTGGCAGCTTACCGACTGGGAGACTGTATCGGAGATTATAAATATACCTCAGAACAGCACCGCCACAAGTGGATGCCGTGGAAAAAGGTAGTGGAAGAGTGGCTGGAAGTTCCGATGAGCAGAGGAACCTTTACACTGCACAGCCTGGAATATCTGACCGAGTGCGGTTATCTGGAACTGAGAAATAAAAATGCAGCGGTACAGCTCAAGAAACAGTGAAAAGAATTGTGCAGGAACCTCCCGGATGATGTAGCTTATGCACAGGCACATCACGGTTTCAGGCTTTTGCTCCTGGTATTATAATAATTATAAGGAAAAAACAAATATGAATAAAAAATTAGAGGCATTACAGGAATATTTAAAAGAACTCGGAAGCGTGGCAATCGCATTTTCGAGCGGTGTGGATTCCACCTTTCTTCTGAAAGTGGCACACGATGTGCTGGGAGATCAGGTAATCGCAGTGACGGCACAGTCCTGCTCTTTTCCGAAACGTGAGCTGGAAGAAGCGAAAGCATTCTGCAAAAAAGAAGGCATCAAACATATTATCTGCGAGTCAGAAGAATTACAGATCGAAGGATTTTCCCATAATCCGAAGAACCGCTGTTATCTTTGCAAACATGAACTGTTTGAAAAAATCGGAAATATTGCAAAGGAAAACAATATCAAATATGTTGCAGAAGGTTCCAATATGGATGACAACGGCGATTATCGCCCGGGACTGCAGGCAGTGGCAGAACTTCATGTAAAAAGTCCGCTTCGCCACGTAGAGCTGACAAAACAGGAGATCCGTGATCTTTCAAAAGAAATGGGACTTCCGACCTGGGACAAACAGTCCTTTGCCTGTCTTTCCTCACGTTTCGTTTACGGAGAAGAGATCACAGAGAGCAAACTTTCCATGGTAGACCAGGCAGAACAGCTGCTTCTGGACATGGGGTTCCATCAGCTGCGTGTCCGCATCCACGGACAGATGGCAAGGATCGAAGTGATGCCGTCCGAATTTTTGAAACTGATGGAAGATGCAAACAGAGAAAAGATTGTTTCTGAATTCAAGAAAATCGGTTTCAGCTATGTGACCCTGGATCTTCAGGGATACCGCATGGGAAGCATGAACGAAACGATCAAAACAGATTAAAATTTATCGTTGATTTCCTGGCAGGTGTAAAGAACTGAAATGCCGCACATTTTAAAATAGTGTTTGCA
>OLRA01004324.1_pt1 | contig 11387 bp, 10 predicted proteins | sample 1673011 | NCBI WGS metagenome assembly OLRA01 (sample SAMEA3136746, study PRJEB25190) | human gut metagenome | reverse complement strand
ATCAGCCTTCCGTTTTTCAGCTACGGCGGCTCATCACTGTGGATATTGCTCATAGAGATGGGCGTTGTACTGAGCGTATCGCGAAGCGCAAAAATAGAAAAAATATAAAAACAACGGAGGAGTCAATATGCTCAAAGCAAAAAGAATTCTTATCGCCGCAGGCGGCACAGGCGGCCATATTAACCCGGCTCTTTCTGTTGCCGGATATATCCGCTCGCAGGATCCGACTGCCGAGATACTCTTCGTCGGCACTGCCAATAAAATGGAGGCGAAGCTCGTTCCCCAGGCGGGTTATCCGATAAAGATGATAGACATCAGCGGTTTCCGCCGCGACCTGAGCCCGGCGGGTATCGTTCATAACATAAAGACGGTTTCAAAGATGTTCAAATCGTCCTCGCAGGCGAAAAAGATAATCGAGGATTTCAAGCCCGAGCTTGCGATAGGCTTCGGCGGCTATGTCAGTGGACCCGTTATCAGAATGGCGGCGAAGCTCGGCGTGCCGACCGCTATCCACGAGCAGAACGCCTATCCCGGCGTGACAAACAAGACGCTCGCAAAGCAGGTCGACGCTGTTATGCTCACGAGCATGGCGGCGGAAAAATACCTCGAGCCGAAGAACCCGTGCGTGCTGACGGGACTTCCCGTGCGCGCCGAGTTCTTTACAGCGGATAAAGAACACAGCCGTCTCGAACTGGGCGTTGACAGCCGTCCGCTCATTCTCTCCTCCGGCGGAAGCCTCGGCGCGGAGCCGATAAACAAGGCTATGGTCGAGCTGATAGCGGCGCGCGCTCCCAAGGGTGACTGCTGCTTCATCCACGCCACCGGACACAGCGGCACATGGGTCACGGACGAGCTTAAAAAGCGCGGAGTCGACCCGGACAAATTCGAGAATGTTACAATAAGAGAATACATAGACGATATGTCCCGCTGCATGGCGGCGTGCGACCTGTTCATCAACCGCGCCGGCGCATCGACTCTCTCGGAGATAGAGGCTCTCGGCAAGCCGTCGATACTCATCCCCTCGCCGTATGTCGCGGAGAATCATCAGTATCACAACGCGATGACCCTCGTCGAAAAGAACGCGGCGGTGGTTATCGAGGAGAAAAACCTGACGGGCGAAAAGCTGACCGAAGAGGTCGAGAAGCTTCTCGCGGACCGCGCAGGGCTCGATAAAATGGGCGAAAACGCCCGCGCAATGTGCGTCAGCGACGCGGCAAAACGCATATACGACTGCCTGTGCAAGGTGGTCGGGTAACAGAACAAATCATTTTCGCATATGATGGCACGCAGTTACTAATTGAGTTGCGCGGGGTGCGAAAATGGAAACGGTGAGGATCACAGGGAAAAACAGACTCTCGGGCGAGGTGCGCCTCCAGGGCGCAAAAAACAGCGCGCTGCCTATCTTGGCGGCTGCGGCGAGTGTTGACGGCGTTAGCGTTATTTATAATTGCCCGCGCCTTTCCGATGTTGACGCCGCGATAAAAATTCTGCGCTTTATCGGCTGCAAAGTCGAACGCGAGGGCGACACCGTTACAGTAGATGCGACAGATGTCAGCCGATGCGACGTGCCGCGCGAGCTCATGTGCGAGATGCGCTCGTCCGTTATATTTCTGGCGCCCCTGCTCGCAAGGCTCGGCATGGCGGAGATATCCGCGCCCGGCGGCTGCGAGATAGGACTGCGCCCGATTGATCTTCACCTGTCCTCCCTGCGCCTTATGGGCGCACAGATTGAGACCGAGGGCGGCGTGCTCTCTTGCAGATGCCCCGACGGTCTCCGCGGAGAAAAAATAACCCTCTCGTTCCCGAGCGTGGGCGCGACTGAAAATATACTTATCGCCGCGGCGTCCGCTGATGGCGAAACGGTTATACTCAATGCTGCGCGCGAGCCGGAGATAGCCGATCTTGCGGATTTTCTCTGCTCCTGCGGAGCACATATATCGGGTGCGGGCAGCGGCGAGATAACCGTCTGCGGCATGAAAAAGCTCCATTCCGCCGAGCACACGGTCATTCCGGATAGAATAATCGCCTCGACCTATATGGCTGCCGCGGCAGTGACCGGCGGCGATGTACGGATTTTAGATACCCGCGCCGAACATATAACTCCGGTCATCCCCGTGTTTGAGCAGGCGGGGTGCAAAGTTGACTGCGGCGAAAACAGCGTGCATATTTCGGCGCCCGTTCGCCTGCGCAGTGTACAGACCGTGCGGACGATGCCGTATCCGGGCTTCCCGACCGATTCCCAGGCGGCTGTCATGGCTATGCTCAGCGTGGCGCACGGCACGAGCGTTATGATAGAAAATATTTTTGAAAACAGATATCGCCATGTGCGCGAGCTCTGCCGACTCGGCGCGGATATAATGACCGAGGGCAAAGTCGCGGTGATAAAGGGCGTCGAGACGCTCACGGGCGCGTGCGTGTGCGCCGCCGACTTGAGAGCGGGCACGGCGCTTGCCGTCGCAGGACTTGCGGCGCAGGGCAGCACGACGATAGAAAATGTCTGTCTCATTGACAGGGGCTGGCAGGATATGGAAGAAAAGCTTCGTTCACTCGGGGCGGAGATCCGACGAGAAAGCTGAAAAGGGGTGTCCCGCATGGAAAACAAAAAAGCACAGCCGCAGAAAAATAAGACTCCGAAAAAGAAAAGACTGAGCAAAAAGGCGAGACGCCGCCGTCGCGTTAGAATAGCGATAGTGACTCTGCCTATTGTTATTGTCGTTCTTGCGGCAGTCGCGCTCATCGGCAGTGCAGTGCTGTTCCGCGTGGAGGGCTTTTCTCTGAGCGGAGAGGGCAGATATGACGGAGACGAGATAGTCAGTGCGTCCGGAATAGATATCGGCGACTGCCTGATGTGGATTAATCTCAACAAAGCCGAGGACAGGATAACGAAGAAGCTGCCGTATATTGAAACGGTGACAATAAAGCGCAAGCTGCCGCACACGGTCTCTATAGAATATAAGCAGGCGAAGGTGTTCTACGGCGTCTGCGTCGACGGCACATGGGCGTTGACCGATACGAAATACAAAGTTATCGAACTGCTCGATTCCGAGCCCGAGAATGTGTCGCAGAAAATAAAGTTCCCGAAAGCCAAAACTTTTGAACCCGGGAGCGTTCTTGCATTCGATGTAAAGGACGGCGAGGAGTCTCCGCTTGATACATACAAAAATCTGGTGGCTGAGGCTGAAAAGACCTCGCTTAAAGGCAAGATAACCGGCGCGGATGTGAGCGATCCCACCGCATTGACGCTTACATATGATGGCAGAATAACGATAAATCTCGGTGCTTTTGCCGATATTTCGGACAAGCTCAAGCTCGCGGCAGGCGCCGTCGAAAATGAAGACAGAGTCGACTCGAGCGAGTATGGCACTCTTGACGCCTCCATAACTGACGAGGCGTATTTCAGACCCGGAAATAAGAAGAGCGAAACGACGTCTGAAGAACGGACAACGGCGGAGATATCGCCAGAACAGGCGGTCGAATAGGACGGCAAATTTGTTTTGATTTTTTGCTTGTCTTTTCATTGAATATATGCTAAAATTAATCTATCTGAAAACTAACCGTTTTTTACATATCAGTTTGGGGGTTACAAAATGGCGTTTGAACTCGACAATGACTGCGAGATAACCACGCAGATAAAAGTTATAGGCGTCGGCGGCGGCGGCGGAAATGCCGTCAACCGCATGGTCGACAGCGGCGTGCTCGGCGCAGAGTTTATTGCTGTCAATACGGACAAGCAGATACTTACTCATTCCCGCGCAACGCACAAGATCCAGATCGGCGAGAAGCTGACAAAGGGTCAGGGCGCAGGCGGCAGACCTGAAATAGGCGAGAAATCGGCTGAAGAGAGCCGCGATGTTATCTCCGACGCGCTCAAGGGCACGGATATGATATTCATCACTGCCGGAATGGGCGGCGGAACGGGCACAGGCGCCGCTCCCGTAATTGCAAGAATCGCCAAGGATATGGGCATACTCACCGTCGGTGTTGTCACCCGTCCTTTCAAGTTTGAGGGCAGAAAGAAGCAGCTTCAGGCTCAAAAGGGTATAGAAAACCTTGCCGAGAATGTGGACAGCCTTATTGTCATACCCAACGAACAGCTCAAGGCGATGAACAACGGACAGAAGATGTCATTTGCCGAGGCTTTTGAGATGGCGGATGAGGTCCTGCTCCACGGCGTCAAGAGTATCTCCGAGCTTATAAAAGTCCCCGGCTTCGTCAACCTCGACTTCGCCGATGTCACTTCGATAATGAAGGACGCAGGCTATGCTCACATGGGCTTTGCCAAGGCCTCCGGCAAGGACAAGGCTACAGAGGCGGCAAAGGGCTCCATTTCCAGCCCGCTGCTTGAGACTTCGATCGCGGGCGCAAAGGGCGTTATTATCAGCTTCACCGCTGCTCCCGATGTTGACCTTGAGGATATCGAGGGCGCAGCCGAGCTCATCACCGAGCAGGCTCATCCCGATGCGGATATCACATGGGGCATCGCGTTCGACGAGAACATGGATGACGAGATGATGATAACCGTTATCGCAACCGGCTTTGAAGATAAGCCGAAGTCGGCGATGTATCCCACAGAGCAGCCCAAGGCGGAGGCTCCCGCAGTTCCGGCGGCGCAGACCGAGTATGTTCAGACGAGCATCACTCAGCCCGTGAAGCCCGAAGCTCCCGAAGAGCCGAAGAAGGAAGAAGCTCCTTATATCGCCAAAAGACCTGCTGAGATAAATCCCGATGACGAGTTCAGCATCATTCTTGACAGCTTCAACAGATAAAAATAAAACTGCACCGCTGAGCTTTTCGGCGGTGCTTTTTGTTGAATAATATTGACGGTTATATGCATTCGGTGTTATACTAACTGCGTTCCGTGCAATCGGCGCGTAAGGGTATATAGGAGATATGGTTTGGGGAACCGCCGGAGAGCTTCGTGCTTTCCGGCGGTTTCCCGTTTCTTTATTCTGCGGCAGATTCAACTACCTTTTTCGCTATCGATTCAAGCTGTTCAAAACTTTCGAGCGTGCCGAGCTCGCGGCGAAAAGCCGCCGCCCCATGTATGTCGCGAATGTACCACGACGAGTGCTTGCGCGCCTCGCGGATTCCGATATAGTCGCCCTTGTTTGCTATCAGCGCGCTGATATGCCGAAGCATTATGTCCATGCGCTCATCTACGGGCGGGTCAGGGAGAACAGTTCCGCTTTTTAGATATTCGCTTATCTGAGTGAATACCCACGGCCTGCCGAGCGCTCCGCGACCGACCATTATTCCGTCGCAGTCGGTTTTATCAAACATATCCGCAGCGCTCTTGCCGTCTACAATGTCGCCGTTTCCGATGACGGGTATGCTTTTCACACGCCTTTTAACTTCAGCTATCACTTCGAGATCGACGGGCGGCGCATACATCTGCTTGCGCGTTCTGCCGTGTACTGTTATCGCCGCCGCGCCTGCCTGCTCGCATAGCACGGCAAGCTCCGGCGCATTGATATTTTTCGCGTCCCAGCCGGCGCGCATCTTGACCGTTATCGGAACGGGGGAGACCTTCACGCACTGCGCGACTATCTCCGCGGCAAGCTCGGGACGCTTCATCAGCGCGCTGCCGCCGCCGTTTCCCGCAACCTTCGGTGCGGGACAGCCCATGTTTATATCAATGAAATCGGGCGAATATTTCATGCAGGTCTCAATGGCTTTTGCCATTATTTCTGGCACGTCGCCGAATATCTGGACACCCGCCGGGCGTTCGGCATCGCTCAGACTCAGCAGTTCGGAGGATTTACGGTCGTTCATGCTTATGCCCTTTGAGCTTGCCATCTCGCCGATGCAGCCTATTGCGCCGAACTCCATGCACAGCTCGCGCATGGATCTGTCCGCCACGCCCGCCATCGGGGCGAGCAGAGCGCCGCTCTTCAGTTTTTCAGCCGATAAATACAACTTGCCACCTCCGAAAGATACTCAGTAGATTTTAGCATAAAAACAGCGCGGTTGCAATGATTATAAAAATAAAGCCGCACAGTGGATACTGTACGGCTTTGAAAATCCGATATTGTTTTTATTTTTTGTCTGCGGAGACAGTTTCCTTTTCTTCTGTCTCTGCGCCGGGCTCGTTGAACTGCTTGAGGGACTCCATGGCGGCGGTAGCTTCTCTTGCGAGTTCCGCGGCCTCCATAGCCTTCTTCGCAGCCGCATCGACTGCCTGAGCGGCGAGCTGAGTCTTGTGACCCGCATCGGAAGCACCTGCGGCTTCTGCAGCCTTCGCCTCTGCGGAGAGCTTCTCTGCTTCTGCTTCGAGCTTGTCGGCCTCTTTCTTTGCCTTCATGGCGAGCTCGACCTTGTTGTTCGCGTCGATCTCTGCCATCATCTTTCTAATAGCGTGGGTGCTCATGCCCTGCTTGACATATTCGAAGTATTCCTCAGACGGGATACCGCCGATGAACGTCTCGGTGTACTTGACCTTCACGCCGACCTTCGCGATAACGATGTTGATGACAAGCAGCGCGACGAGCGTTCCGAGGAACACATATGCGCCGAAGCCGACCGAACCGCTGAAAATATCTGGGAAGAACTTCGTGAGATCCTTTGCGAAAAAGTTGAAGCAGACTATCGAGACCGTCGCGAGCACAATCATGATGCTGTTGAGGGCGATGTTGCGGGGATTGCCGCGCTTCGAGCATGCCATCGTGAGCATAATGAGGCTGACGAGGATGAGCACTGCCGAAAGCAGGATCGTCACAAGCGATATGAAGTAGAGCAGGAAAGTGCTGCCGAAGAAGCTCGAGCCGATATACTTGAACAGCGCGTCAAAATCGAGCGCTGACACCGCATTGTATATCGTGATGGCATTGACCGACACTTTCTTCTCGAAGAACGGTCCCCAGAAGGACACATTCGCCAGCGGAAGCATGAGCGCTCCGATGGGAAGAAGGCTGAGCACGATTCTGATTATTGTCAGGGGAGATCCGATGAACGAAGCCTTGAGCCTGTCAAGCTTCTTCTGGAATACGGCGTGTTCGCTCTCGGCCTTGTCGGCATCCTCGAGCAGACGCTCCTCCATTCCGTAGTAGATAAGATTGATGCCGCAATGAGGGCAGATGGGGCGCCAGTCAGTCAGTTTGAGATGCGCGCCGCACTTGGGGCAGTTAGCCATATCGTTTCCTCCAAACAGATTTTGTTGCCGCGAAAAACCCCTCCGCGGCTTTGTTTGTGTACATTTCAATTGATTTTAACATAAAAAGAATGAGAAATCAAGAAGAATTATACAAAAACTATAAAAATGAACGGAAAAAATGAGCACAATGTGTGCATCAGATAAAAGCGCCGTCTATGCCTATCGTCTGCCCGGTTATGAAATCCGAACCGTTTCCCGCGAGAAAGAGCATGAGGCGCGCCACTTCTTCGGGCGTGCCGAAGCGTCCCATGGGAGATTCTTCTTTTAGAAGTTCGAGCGTCTCTTCGCCGAGGGAGGCGTTCATCTTCGTGTCGATAACGCCGGGGGCGATGCAGTTGACCTGAATGTTTGATGGCGCAAGCTCGCGCGCGAGAGCCTTTGTCAGCCCGATCAGAGCCGACTTTGCGGCGGAATAATGCACCTCGCACGACGCGCCGCACACGCCCCACATGGAGGAAACATTGATTATCTTTCCGCTCTTTTCGTGAACCATGTCGGGCAGAGCCGCCTGAATGCAGTTGAACGCGCCCTTAACCGTGACGCCCAGCATGCGGTCGAAATCCTGCTCGGTAATGTCGCAGAACATCTTCTGCTGAGCGATTCCGGCGTTGTTTATAAGAACGCCTATTCTGCCGAGCTCCCTGCGGACGAAGTCTGTCATTTCGTCCACTTCGCTTCTCACACTCACGTCGGCTTTGAAGCAGACCGCCCTACCATTTTCTTCGTTTATCTCGCGGCAGAGAGCGAGCGCCGCATTCTCAGAAGTGTGGTAGTTAATCAGCACGCCGAATCCGTCTTTTGCAAAGGCAAGAGCCGCCGCACGGCCTATGTCGCCGGCAGCTCCGGTTATTATCACATTTTTGTTATTTACGCTCATTTTGAAAACCCTGTGAACTGTCCGTTCGAGCCGTAGAGAGTGGATATATCAGTGTAGCCCGCGGGCACCTTGAACAGGCTCTCGTCGACCTTTGAGGAGAATTTGATGTTGTCGCAGACGAGCACACCCTGGCTGCTGAGAATTTCCATCTTGACGAGGTCGTCGCCGGAGAAATAGCATTTTATCGTGCTGTCGTTGCTCTTGTACTCTTCGCAGATATATTTCTTGCCGTCAGCCTTGACTTCCGAGGTCCTGACATATTCCATGCCCTCGAAGTCTATCGCCGAGAGGGAGCTCATAGCCTCGTTGACATCGCCTGCCTCGCCCGCGTCAACGGCGAGATACATCCTGCCCTCGGGGAATACCATATAGAACTTGTCGCCGTCCGAAATGAACGACATTGTCATTGATACGCCGTTGCCGACGGGAGCTTTCATGCTCATATAGGCTTTTTTGCCTGATTTGACCATCGTCAGGGGCACATTGACGGAGGCGCCCTGCATATTGGAGGAGCAGGTCGCGGTCATGGTGTAGGAATCGCGCTTTGAGTTCTTCTGGAAATAGGTGTAGAAGCGGGTCTTTTTGATGTCCTTCTTCGCGCCGTTGTCCTTTATCTCATGACCCTTCGGCATTGTCACGGGCTCGGTAGCCTCGGTGGTGCTCGCGGGGTTCGAAGAATCCGTAGTGTCAACTCCGTTGAGGGCGTTGATTATGTCCTCAAGGCTCGAAGTGGTGCCCTCCGTGGTGTCGGGTGCGGTGGTGTCCGAGCTGCCGTCCTTGTTTTTGCAGGCAGCAAAGCTCAGCATGAGCACAAGGCACATGAAAATACACAGAATAGCTTTTTTCATTTCTATCATCATTCCTTTAAGAATATTTGTTTTAACATCCTTTGCGCTTTTTGCGCCGTGATAATAGAATACATTATATCGCGAACAAAATCAAGGGTATCGCCCAAATATGAACGAACTAAGTACGGGCACGCGGTTGACTTTTGACTGCGAAAAAAGTAAAATGACAGCAGGAATAACTTTTCGTCAGTCGTTATGATTATCGGAGGTGGACTCATGAATATAGATATATCTCTCATATTCGGCGATGCGGCGCGGTGGATAATGCCCGTGCTCGCGCTGCTTGTTGCGGCGTTCTGCGTGCCCTCTCTGCTAAAGGGCAATAAGAAGATCGGCGTCACCGGATATCTTGTCAACGAGGCGAACGGCGACCGCCTGCCGCTGTCCGGCTATGAAGTGTCGGTCGGGCGCAGCAAGGCGTGCGATATCGTCCTCGGATATAACACCGTCTCGCGTTTTCACGCCGTGCTTTCAAAGCATAAGAATGGCTGGCGCGTGACAGACACTCGTTCGAAAACCGGAACATATATCAACGCCGAGAAGATAGACAAGCCCCGCGCTCTTGCGGACGGGGACACGATAGTTTTCGGCAACGCGGTGTTCGTATTCGTCGAGAATGCGGCTATCGAGCCCGAGCAGGCTCCGGAAGAGCATGTTGAACAGGCGGACGGTGAACAGACCGCCCCCGCGGACGAGCACGCGGATTATATAGTCGACGAAAAGACCGGAAACGCATATAGAATAGACGGTCTTATAACCTGCATGATAGGCAGCGGAGACGATGTGCAGATAAAATTAAAACGGCAGAATGTCTCGGCTCATCACGCCATGCTCGTGTTCGATGACGGAACGGGCAAATGGAGCGTTACGGATATGGATTCGACATATGGCACTCTGCTCAACGGCAGACCCGTCAGACGCATGACTCAGCTCGATGACGGCGACACGATCAATATCTGCGGCAGCACGCTCACTTTCAGAACGACGGGAGGGGAGAGCGCATGAAAAAGACAATGAAGAGAACAAAATGGTGGCTCCCCGCGCTGATTCTGCTCACGGCGTTTCAGGTCATATCGATGGCTCAGGTCGTGTTCAACGACGACGGCTCGCTGAGCACGGAGTGTCTCATATTCTTCGGCGCATATCTCGCCGTCGAGTGGGTTTATTTCATCGCGATGTCGATAGCGAGAAAACGCGCAGACCCGTCGCTCGAAATGATAGCGTTCTTCCTGACGGGCATAGGACTTGTCACCGTTGCGGGCGCGAACAAAGATTTGGTTAAGACGCAGTTCGTCGCGGATATGCTCGGCATATTTTGCTTTGTCGCTCTGCTTTGGCTCATCTCGAATGTCGACCGCGCCATGGTGATGAGAACGCCTATGGCTGTGGCGGCAATAGGTCTGCTGGTTTTGACTCTTATCCTCGCGCGTAACATAAAGGGCGCGTTCAACTGGCTGAGTATCGGCGGAATGTCCATCCAGCCGTCCGAGTTCGTCAAAGTCGCGTTCGTCTTTGTCGGTGCGGCGACTCTCGATAAATTGCAGACCACTCGCTCGCTCACAAAATATATTATCTTCTGCGTCGTCTGTGTGGCGCTGCTGTTTTTAATGCGCGATCTCGGCGCGGCGCTGATATTCTTCTTTACGTTCATAGTCCTCGCGTTCATGCGCTCCGGCGACTTCCGCACGATAGTGCTCCTGTGCGTCGGCGCGGCGATGGCGGCGGGACTCGTTGTGCTGATACGCTCCGACTTTGTTATGGCTCGCTTTGCGACCTACCGCCATGTCTGGGACGATATGTACGGCAAGGGCTATCAACAGACGCGCGTGCTCATCTACAGCGTCAGCGGCGGACTGCTCGGAGTCGGCATCGGCGACGGAAAGCTCAAAGAAGTCCCCGCAGCGACGGAAGACTTGGTATTCGGCATGATATGCGAGGAGTGGGGCATTATTATGGGCATCCTCGTCATCCTCTGCATAATGTTTATCGCGTTCCACAGCATCCGCTGCGCGAGCGGTTCGCGCTCGGCTTTCTATGCAATATCCGGCATAGCGGCGGGCTGCCTCCTGCTCTTCCAGACGGGACTCAATGTTTTCGGCGTCACCGATCTGCTGCCCCTTACGGGCGTCACCCTCCCGTTCATCAGCCGAGGCGGTTCGAGCGCGATATGCTGCTGGGCGCTGATAGCGTTCATCAAGGCGGCGGACAACCGCACCTGGATAGGTTCGAAATATTATCTCGATTCTGACTCGTAACCTGCGGAAAGGACTGATTGAATGAAAGGCATAGCAAAACGCTCAAAGCTCATGTTTGCGCTCGTGGCAATTTTTCTTGCGGGCGTCATAGTCCTCGCCGCAACATTCGGCATCAACGCCAAAACATGGGTGTTCAAGCGCGCCAACAAGCATATATATTCGTCGGGTCAGATAGTCGCGGCGGGCACGATATATGACCGCAACGGCAAGGTGCTGGCTCAGACGGTGAACGGCGAGAGAAAAAATAACTCAAACAG
>OLRA01004322.1_pt1 | contig 11390 bp, 8 predicted proteins | sample 1673011 | NCBI WGS metagenome assembly OLRA01 (sample SAMEA3136746, study PRJEB25190) | human gut metagenome | reverse complement strand
AGGCCGAGCGTGCCGTCACCGACATGACCAACGACCTGCTCAAGAAGAACGCCGAGGCGCTCAAGCTGGGCACCATCGAGACGGCCAAGGAGTCCCAGCGCGGCGTGGTGGACATCGAGACCCTGCAGCAGACCAACAAGAGCCTGATCGAGACGCTGGACGAGCTGAACAAGATCCAGACCGAGGGCCGCGCAAAGCGCGCTGCCGCCGAGCAGGAACTGACCCGTATCGAGGACGAACTGAAATCCAAAATGATGGAGATCCGGAGCTGAAATGGCAAACGCAGATTTTAACCCCAAGCAGACCGGCACCCCCGGCGGCTTTGACGCGGGCAGCTACCGCGAAAAGGCCAGCCCGGAGCAGGCCGTGCAGCTGACCCCGCTGCAGCAGAAGCTGGCCGGGCTGGAAGCAAAACTGCCCGCCGCCCTCACCCGGCAGGCCGTGGCCCTGGCGTTGAGCATCGTGGTGATGCTGGCGGCCTTTGCAGGCTTTGGCAGCGCCAAGGTGCGCAGCAAATACAACACGGCCCGGCAGTGGTTCACGGTGGGCGTGTCTGCCGACAACGGCTACAACCTCAGCGAGGAACTGACCGCCCGGACCAATACGGCGGCAAACGTCATCACCACCGCCGGCAATACGCTGGGAGCCGACAATGCGGAAGTACAGACCGCGCAGGCGGCGCTGGATGACTTTTCGGCCTGTCTGGACGCCGTGCAGTCTGGCGGAAAGAGTCAGGCGTTGACCTCCCTGAGCTACTACAACGGCAGTTCCATGCACGCGCTGTATCAGGCCAACGAGACGCTGAGCAAGGCCATCGACCAGCTCTATGCCAAATTGCAGGAGCAGGCCGCCGACCCCATGAAGATGGGCGTTGTGCAGGGCCAGTATGGCCAGTTCAACAGCGCAGGCACCATCATCGGCACATTAAAATACAACGAAGCAGTCTACAACTATCGGAACGAAGTCGGCGGGTTCCCGGCCAATGTGCTGGGCGGCCTTGCCGGCGTGAAGGAGGTTGAGCCCTTCGCATGAAAAACATTGCAAGAAAACTCAGCGCACTGCTGCTGGTGTTCGTGGTCAGCGCGGCGGCCCTGTGCCCGGCCTTTGCGGCCTCGGCCAGCCTGCCGGAGCTGCCCAAGGACCAGTGTGTGGTGGATGAGGCCAACGTCCTCAGCAGCAGCACGGAGCAGACCATCATCCAGCTGAACAACCAGCTGCAGGCCAACTGCAAGGGTGCCACCATCGGCGTGCTGACGGTGGATTACACCGGCAGCTGCACCACAGAGGAATATGCCTTGCAGGCGGCCAATGCCTGGGGCATCGGTTCGTCGTCGGAAAACAACGGCGTGCTGATCCTGCTGGTGATGGAGTCGCAGGAGTATGAGGACGGTGACTACTACCTGACCTACGGCGACGGTTTCCGTAACACCACGCTGGAAAGTCAGGCCAGTGCCCTTGCCCAGACCATGGAGGACGACTTCGTCCGGCAGGACTATGACGACGCCGTGACCACCTGCGCCCAGAACGTGGCGCAGACCATCGCGGACATCTACGGCGTGAGCCTTTCGGGCGGGAACACGAACAACGGCTCCTACAACGAGCCTGCTTATGATGACAACAGCAGCGGCGGGCTTGGTGATATCCTGCTTGGCTTTATCACCATTCTGTTCACGGTCGTTCTGCTGCTCATCATCGTGTCGGTGGTCGTGTACACCTTCTCCGGCCCGCTGGGCGGCCTGTTCTGGTGCTTTGGCGGCCCCTGGCATAGAGGACCCCGTCCGCCGCGCGGACGCCGCAACCCGCCCCCGCCGGGCGGCCCCTATGGCGGCTTTGGCGGTCCCGGCCCTTACGGCGGCCGCGGCCCGCGCAGCTCTCCGCCGCCGCGCCGTACCCCGCCCCGCAGCACTCCGCCCCGCAGCGGCGGCTTCGGTGGTGGTTCCTTTGGCGGCGGCAGCTTCGGCGGCATGGGCGGCGGCAGCTTCCATGGCGGCGGCGGCGGACGCGGCCGTTGATGCCAACAACATAACCGCATAAAAAACAAGGCAGAGAACTGCTGTGGACGAAACGTCTGCGGCAGTTCTCTTTTTATGTGCTTCTGTCGTGAACGGAATTCATTTGACAAAACAATTTTGGTAACATATACTGGATGACATCACGGAAACGAAAAAGGGAAGGAATCGTCATGTTGACTCTGGATAAAATCTACCACGCCGCCTTTGTGCTCAAGGACGTTGCCCGCAAGACCGACCTCATCGAGGCCCCCAAGCTGTCCAAGGACTGCCAGCTCTACCTGAAAACCGAGAACCTGCAGGCCACCGGCAGCTTCAAGGTGCGCGGTGCTTACTATAAGATCAGCCAGCTTTCGCCCGAGGAAAGCGCCAAGGGCGTCATTGCCTGCTCGGCCGGCAACCATGCGCAGGGTGTGGCGCTGGCCGCCACCCGCCGTGGCATCAAGAGCATCGTCTGCATGCCGGACGGTGCCCCCATCATGAAGGTGGAAAATACCAAGAACCTGGGCGCAGAGGTCTGCCTGGTGCCCGGCACCTACGATGACGCCCACGACAAGGCTGTGGAGCTGCAGGAAGAGACCGGCATGACCTTCATCCACCCCTACGATGACGAGCAGGTCATTGCAGGCCAGGGCACCATCGGTCTGGAGATTCTGGATCAACTGCCGGATCTGGATGCAGTCATCGTGCCGGTGGGCGGCGGCGGCCTGATCTCCGGCGTGGCCTTTGCCATCAAGAGCCTGCGGCCGGAGGTCAAGGTGTACGGCGTACAGGCCGAGGGTGCCCCCAGCATGTACCGCAGCCTGCACGAGCACAAGTACCAGACCCTGAAAGCTGCCTCCACCTTTGCCGATGGCATTCAGGTCAAGACTCCCGGCGAGCTGACCTACCAGCTCTGCGAGCAGTATGTGGACGACGTCGTGACGGTGAGCGAGGACGAGACCGCCGCCGCCATCCTCTCCCTGATGGAGAACCAGAAGCTGGTGGCCGAGGGTGCCGGTGCGGTGCCCGTGGCGGCTGCGCTGTTCCACAAGCTGCCCATCGAGGGCAAGAAGGTGGTGTGTGTCATCTCCGGCGGCAACATCGACGTGAACATCCTCAGCCGCGTGATCACCCGCGGCCTGGTCATGAGCGGCCGCAAGGCCAACCTGACCATTGCTCTGGAGGACAAGCCCGGCCAGCTCCAGCGTGTGGCCGAGATCGTCTCCCGCTGCGGCAGCAACGTGGTGTCGGTGCTGCACGACGGTTCCGACCCCAACATGCCCATTTCCAGCTGCTTCCTCAAGCTGACGCTGGAGACCCGCGACGCGGCCCAGATCGAACAGATTCGTGCCGAACTGACCAAAGAGGGCTTCCAGCTCGTGAGTGAGCGCGTGTGATCCGATAAAAAATGGCCTGCGTGAAAACGCGGGCCATTTTTTCATGGGAAGTTTGAACGGTTACAGCTCGATTTCCCCGGTAAACTGAAACCATCCATCGGCATAGTCCATAATAAAGTCTGCTGCGTATTTGTTCAGAATGAGTTTGATGTTGGAGAGACCAAAACCGTGGAGAGCGGGATTGGATTTTGTCGTTCGGATGTTCCCGTCATGGATCTTTACCGGAGCGGATGTGTTCCGGACGGAAAAAAAGAAGCTCCGTCTCAGTACGGCGGAAACATGAATCGTCTTTTCGCTCTCGAGTTTTTCACAGGCTTCCGTTGCATTGTCCAGCAGATTGGCAAAGAGCACGACCATATCCGATACATCCAATGGCAATGCGGAAAGATCGTTCACCTCAAAGTCGATGCTGATCCCTTTTTTGATCGCTTCGGTTGCCTTGGTGTTGAAGAGCGCGTCGAGGATCGCGTGGTGCGAGTTGACCAGAAACAGCCGGTCGGTCTGCATAGTGGTTACGGAACGCAAATATTGCTCGGCAGCTTCATACTCCTGATTCAGCAAAAGGCTTTGGACCGTGTTGAGGTGCGCTCTGAAATCGTGGACCTTGTGACGCTGTTCTGCGTAAAGTCTGCTTGCTGCTTCCATGCTTTTGGCCTGCAGTTGAATCTGCTGCCCCAGTGCCAAAAGATTTTCCTTGGTTTCGATGGCTCGTTCCATCCGATCCAAGAGGTACAGGAGAGCAGCATTCGCCGCAAGGATCAAGCCACATGTAAAGGCAATTACACCTTCGCCTACCAGTTTCCCTGTTGTGATATACAGCAGGATCCCCAGCATGAAAAAAGATGTGCACGGGAACAAAAAGTAAAGGCTCAATTGTGGCTCCTTCAGACGATTTCGCGCGCGCGGAAGATTTTTCTGCTTCATGAGCTTTCGGAATAGATAGGCCAGGAACAATTCTGTGGAATAGTTGATGACCCCGTAGACAATCATGAGCGGAAAACTCGACCGAAACGATTCACCGTCCATCCCACAGACAAAAGCACCCAGCATGCCCAGCCCGAAAGACAGGGAATATGTGATCAGATATTCTACACCTACAAGAAGCAAAAGCAGTTTACTGGAAATTTTGGTGTACAACACCCGTGTGCTGAAGGTATAGGATAAAAGGATCATCCCGATTTTTATGGCCTGATTGCGGTGAAAGAAGATCAGCGGAACTTTCAGAATCCAGAAGTTCAGCGCAACGAAGCAGCCGACGCCGATGGTGAATTTCCGGTCACTCCAGCGTCGTTCAGCAAATGCATCCAAAAAGAGGATCAGCGAAAGGGAATCGACCACGGTATAAAGAAAACTCAAGAAATCGCCCATCGGTTTTTCCCCCGCCACAGCAGATAGTGCTGCTTCAGTTCCTTGTGGTTCTTAGCACTTGAAGGCAAAACGATCCCGCCGGTCAGGCTCACCTTTTCGTATTGCAGCTGCACGATGTACTCCATGTTTACCAAAAATGAGCGTTGAACCCGCAGGAAACCGAGGTCCTCCAACTTTTTTGACAGATCCGACAGATTGCTGTAGAAATGATACTCCGTTCGCTCGTCATGGATCAGGTGCACGATGATGACCCGCAGATTGGCCTCCAGATAGAGGATGTGACTTACGGGAATGTCGATCGGTTCGGAATGGACCGAAATGGTGAGGACCCTCTTCTTTCGGACGACCTCCCGGATCGCGGCTTCAAAATAAGGGATCAGCTTTTCGTTCATATCACGTTTCAAAAGATACCGGAATGCCTGTACCTCAAACCCTTCTGGGGCATACTGGATAAAGTTTGTGAGAAAGATGATAACGACTCCGGGGTTTTCCCTGCGAAGAGTCCGTGCGAGGTCAATGCCGCTGGAATCGCCCATGTCGATGTCCAGGAATGCAATATCATAGGAAGAAAGGTCTTTGATCGCGCCGGGATCACTGAAAGGATAAAAGTGCGCAGAGATGCCGCTTTTTTCGCAATGGTCTCGGAGTAATGCAGAAACCTGCTCCACGACAGCGGGCTCATCATCACAAATCAGTAAATTCAATCGGCAACCTCCTTCCGGATAACACAGACCGGTTTTGTTACTCATAATAACGCAGTGCTCCCTTCAAGTCAATGCAATTTCAGCAGAGGGCTGCTGATAATATGGCTGCGCTGAACTTGCAGTCTGTGGCGTGAAAGCTGCAATTGCCGGTTTCATGACAAGAAAACCCGTGTTCATTCCCGGAATGTGGACAATCCAATCCCCATGCGTAAAAATAATGACACGACGTTTTGTGGATTCTCTTTTTACAGGAGGGGTTATTTTGCGCAGGAAATCTCTCGCTTTTGCATTGTCGCTCGTCATCCTTTGTGCCCTTGTCTTTGAACTTTATCCGAGAAGCTCTCAGAAAATCGACCTCTCTACCGGTGCGGGCATTTCTAAAATGCTCCGCTATGAGAATGCTCAGGTCTATCTCTTTGGAGAAACACATCGCTGCACAGAATATCAGCAATTCCGCAATGCTCTGTTCCAATACCTTGTAAAAGAAAAGGGGGTTCGTGTTCTTGTAGAGGAAAGTGGATATGCCACGGCATTTCTTGAAAATGAAACCGTGCAGGGGAGACTTTCCTTTTCGGATTGGCTTGATCGGTGCACGCTCTCCAAAGAGGACTATGAGCTGTATTCATGGATTGCCGACTGGAACAGCGGCAGGGATGCTGCAGAAAAAATTTCAATCATCGGGATCGACATTACGGATGATGTCGGTAACATACAGACGCTTTGTCAGTATTTGCTGAAAAACCATGACTTTACCGGTGCAGATACTCAAACGCAGGGGCTTCTAACTGCGATTCGGGAACAGAACCCGTTCAGTTCTTTGCAACTTCAGACCTTTCAGGAGAAGTTTCTGCCACAGCTGGCTGAACTGTATCAGACAAGACCGAAACAGCTTGAAACCGTGCTGGGGACACAGACGGTTTATCTGGAACGTGCTCTTCTGGGCTGGGAAGAAGCACAGGAACAACAGCGCCTCAAAGGGGAAACGGAGCAACTGGGTGGCCCCGATGGTTCGTACCGGGAAAATTGCCTGTATGAGCATTTCATGTGGGAATATCAGCAGAGACCGGACGCAAAATATTATGGGCAGTTTGGCGGGGCGCACGTTTTGATGTCCGACTATTCCGGAAAGCTGTACCGTGTGCAGAACTCTTTCGTGAGCCGCCTTGCGGAGATCGGCTCGCCGTTGAATGGAAAACTGACCGTTGTGGATGGCTGCCTGACGTTTGAGATCGGTGATCTGGGTGGCACGGGCACGAACAGAGCAACGCTTTACCGTACTGCCCGTGCCAGACCTCCGGTTCGGGACAGAAATAAATTTTACACGGACGGTTCTGCGCCGGATGCAGGCTATGCGCAGTATGTGTTGCTGTTTGAGCATCCGGATGCACTGACCGCAGCAAAAGAGTATACCGGATCCTATTGGAAGTATCATTGAGTTTTTGCTATAATATCAATTGCAGATAGCCCGATGGAAACAACGGCTATTTCCAAGTCTGAATCCACAACAAAGGAGAATCCCTATGAAAGTCGTATCTACCCCCAACGCACCTGCCGCCATCGGACCCTACAGCCAGGCACTGGACCTGGGCAATATGGTATTCGTGTCCGGTCAGATCCCGGTAGACCCCGCCACCGGCAAGATGGCCGATACCGTGGAAGAGCAGGCCGCACAGAGCCTGGCAAACCTCAAGGCTATTCTGGCCGAGGCCGGCCTGACCATGTCCAATGTGGTCAAGACCGTGATCTTTCTGGCCGACATCAACGACTTTGTGGCTGTGAACGCAGAGTATGCCAAGGCCTTTGCAGAGCCGTTCCCGGCCCGCAGCTGCGTGCAGGTGGCAGCCATCCCCAAGGGTGCAAAGCTCGAGATCGAGTGCATCGCGGTGCGGGGCTGATCCCAAAAGCAACAGATAGACAAAAGAGGCTGTGCCCACCGGCACAGCCTCTTTTGTTTATTGAGAAGAAGGAAGAAAAACGCAAAGTTACGGGCGTTGACCCATGCCGCCCTCCAGCGTGAGGGTCTCGCCGGACATGAACTTGAAGTCCGGCATGGCCAGCTGGACGCACACGCGGCCGATCTCCAGTTCGGCGTTGCCGTAGTGGCCCATGGGCGGCATTTTGACGTTGGCCTTGAAGGCCTCCGGGTAAGCCTGCTGGAACTGCTCCAGCTTGGCGGTCCAGGCCAGCGGGCAGACAACGTTGACGTTGATGTCATCCGGGCCCCACTCGGTGGCGGCCACGCGGGACAGGCCGCGGATGCCCTCCTTGGCGGCAGCGTAGGCGCACTGACCGTAGTTGCCGAACAGGCCGGCACCGGAGGCAAAGTTGATCACGCTGCCGTGGGACTCCTTCAGGTAGGGGTAGCAGGCCTTCATATAATAGAAGGCTGCGTACAGGCCCGAATACAGGGCCAGGTCGAACTGCTCGGTGGTGTGCTCGGCCAGCGAGACGCCGGAAGCCGAGGCCTGTGCGTTGTTGATCAGCACCTGAATGCCGCCAAAGGCGTCAACGGCCTGCTTCACTACATTCTGCACGGTGGCTTCGTTGTCGCCGCCGGCGCACACATCGGCCTGCACCGGCAGCACCTTGATGCCGTACTTGCTCTCCAGCTCCTGCTTGGCCTCTTCCAGCTTTTTCACATTGCGGCCGGTGATCACAAGGTTTGCACCCTCTTTTGCGTAGGCCGTAGCAATGCCGTATCCAATGGAACCGCAGCTGCCATCCTGCAGGACTGCGCGCCCTGCACCGGTGATGAGTGCGGTCTTACCCGTTAAAAAGCCCATAGTTATCCTCCAGAATGTGCCCGGAGGAGCTGCGCCCCGCCGGGCTGATTTTGGCCATATTATAGTCCGCTGTTTGCCGGAAATCAAGCCTTTTTGCCGATAAATAAAAAATAGACAAAGATTCTTGAAAAGTCAAAATTTTCACGAATTCACGGCGCTTTTGTGAAACTTTTGACAGGGCTTTGTCGTTAAAATAACGACAAACTAATTGCGGCGTTCATGCGACTTTTTGCGGGAAACTGCGGCAGAAAAAAGGCACCCGCAAGGGCGTTTTCCGGCGCTGGAAACGCGGAAAACGTCTGCGGGTGCTTTGCTGCGTGCCGGGCAGAAGTGTTACTTCTGCACACCGGCCTCACACTGCTCGATGAACTGCTTGGCCACGCGGGGGCTGCGGCCGCCGGCGCGGATGGCAAAGGCCTCGGCCTTGACCAGCAGCTGGTCCATGGGCATATCGACGTGGTGCTGTTTTGCCAGCTCCTCCAGGATGTTCTCGAACCGGGCTTTTTCCGGCCGCTGGAAGGTCACGGTCAGGCCGAAGCGGGCCGAAAGGCTCATGAGTTCCTGCCGGGTGTCGGCTTCGTGGATGTCGTCGCCGGTGCGGTCGGTCAGGGTCTCCTTGATGAGGTGGCGGCGGTTGGAGGTGGCGTACACCGCGATGTTGCGGGCACGGCCGCCCACGCTGCCCTCCAGAATGGCCTTGAGGGCGGCAAAGTTGTCGTCGTTGGCGGTAAAGCTCAGGTCGTCGATGAACAGGATGAACTTGAGGGGGTTGGCAGCCAGCTTGTCCATCAGGTCGGGGATCTGGTACAGCTGGTTCTTTTTCACTTCCACCAGCCGCAGGCCCTCCGGGGCAAACTCGTTGGCGATGGCCTTGACCGAGCTGGACTTGCCGGTGCCGGCGTCGCCGTACAGCAGCACATTGTTGGCGGGCATCCCGGCCAGCAGGGCACGGGTGTTGGCGATCACCTTTTCCCGCTCCTTTTCGTAGCCCGGCAGCTCGGAAAGACGCTGGGGGTCGGGGTACTTCACCGGCACCAGCTTGCCGTTTTCTACTGTAAATACATGGTGCTTGGCAAACATGCCGTAGCCCTTCTTGCCCACCTCGCTCATGCGCTGGGCATAGGCGGCGGGCAGGTCAAGGTCGGCCGTCTCCCACCGGGGCAGGAAGGCCAGCTCTTCGGCCGGGACCTCTGCCGCGTCCAGCAGGGCATCCAGTGTCAGGCCGCACAGCTGCTGCAGGAAGGCCAGCTCGTTGTCCAGTGCAGTCTGCAGAACAGGGGGCAGGATACCGGCAGCGGCCTGCCGCACGCACACGGTCTCGGTCTCCAGCACGGTGGTGCTCAGGTAGGTGCCCCAGTTGGTGGTGCGCTCGAACAGCACGCTTTCAAACTGTGCCACAGCGTTGCACACGCTGCCAACGCTGTTGTTTCCGACCGTCAGGCAGTCGATGAGAGCGGCAAATCTGGCCGCCACGGGGTCGCTCAGCAGGGAGCGAAAGATCACAAGCCCGTGCAGGCGGGCGTTCCATTCATGCAGTTTCATAGTCCGGTTTCCTCGATCCTGAATCTTTTTTTTGGTACATCCTCTTTCAGACAACGCGCGGCGCGCGCAGATAAAAAGAGTATACAGCGGTTTTTCATTTCACGCAAGAGTGTTTAATTTCCTTCACGTTTGGAACGATTCAGGTTACAAATTGTCGATTGACATCAGCCCGGTTTATAGTATAATTTACATCATCAAATGCGTGGATGGGAAAAAGTACCACACGATCCCCCCTGTTCAGAGAGCTGCCGTTTGGTGCAAGGCAGTCAGTGTTTCGTGGGAGAAATCCTCCCGGAGCAGCCTGTTGAACGGATGCACAAAAAGCGTCCCTGTAAGCAGCGCCGGTTGCAGCCGTTACAGTGCGGGACTTTGCTGGAAGTCCGTGAGGGGGCGTGCACAGCACGCCAACGAGAGTGGTACCGCAGAGAGCTTGATGATCACAAGGTCTTTGTCTCTTGAGAAAGCAGGGGACAAGGGCTTTTTATTTTTCAAAAGCTCCCCCGGGGCAATGGATAAACGTGGAATTGGAACAGGAGTAACTCACCATGCAGTTGAACGGTTCTCAGATTTTTGTGGAGGTTCTTTGTGAGCAGGGCGTGGATACCATTTTTGGCTATCCCGGCGGTGCAGTGCTGAATCTTTACGATGAGCTGTATAAGAATGCCGACCGCATCACCCATGTGCTCACGGCACACGAGCAGGGCGCTTCCCACGCAGCCGACGGTTACGCCCGTGCCACCGGCCGCACCGGCGTGGTGCTGGCCACCAGCGGCCCGGGTGCCACCAATCTGGTCACGGGCATTGCCACGGCCTACATGGACTCGGTGCCCATGGTGGCTTTCACCGGTAATGTGCCCACCCCCGGCATCGGCAAGGACTGCTTTCAGGAAGCCTACATTGAGGGCATCACGATGCCCATCACCAAGCACAACTTCACGGTGCGCCGGGTCGAGGATCTGGCCGACACCATGCGCGCAGCCTTCCGCATTGCACAGAGCGGCCGCAAGGGCCCGGTGCTGGTGGACATCCCCAAGGATGTGACTGCCGCCGTGTGCGAGTTTGAAAACAAGCAGCCGGAGCCCATCCGCACGGTGACCACCTTTGATGCGGAACAGGTGCGCTGGGCAGCCGACCTGATCAACGCGGCACAGCGCCCGCTGGTGTACTTTGGCGGCGGCGTGCGCAGCGCGGCCTCCTGCCAGCCGCTGCGGGATCTGCTGCACAAGGCCGAGATCCCGGCCACCCACACCCTGATGGCGGCCGGTGTGGTGCCTTACGGCGACCCCATGAACATCGGTATGGTGGGCATGCACGGCTGCTACACCTCCAACCGGGCCGTGGCCGACTGTGACGTGCTGATCGCGGTGGGTACCCGCTTCTCGGACCGTGTGGCGCTGAAACCCAAGACCTTTGCCAAGAATGCCACCATCATCCAGATCGACATCGACCCCAGCGAGCTGGGCAAGAATGTGGAAGTGGACCTGTCCATCGTGGGCGATGCCGCCTATGTGCTGCAGGCCATGCTGCCGCAGATCAAAGAGGCAAAGCACCCCGACTGGATGAAGATGATCCACGAGTGGCAGGCACAGGATTACCACCCGGTGT
>OLRA01004302.1_pt1 | contig 11451 bp, 8 predicted proteins | sample 1673011 | NCBI WGS metagenome assembly OLRA01 (sample SAMEA3136746, study PRJEB25190) | human gut metagenome | reverse complement strand
ATGCGCATGGCATTGGAACGCTCCAGTGGGGCGCCAAACGTGGTGCCGACCATGATGCGGTCAACAACCAATCCGAAGCGTATGGGTTGTATAAGAAGTGGGGCATACCCGTTTCGCCACATAACCGTGAGGTCACCACATTCAGCCAGATTCTCGACATGATCGATTACTACGGCGAGCATCGTGGAGACATCGAACACGCGCTCGACGGCATTGTCGTAAAAGTGGATGATTTGGGATTGCAACGATCGTTGGGCGCGACCTCGCGTGCTCCGCGTTGGTCCATCGCCTACAAGTACCCGCCGGAGGAAGTCAATACGGAACTGCTTGACATCACCGTGCAGGTGGGGCGCACCGGCCGTGTGACCCCAGTGGCCATATTGAAGCCCGTATATGTTGCGGGTTCGACGGTGTCGAGAACCACCTTGCACAATCCATTCGAAGTGGAACGCAAGGGTGTGCTCATCGGAGACACCGTTGTGGTGCGTAAGGCGGGCGATGTGATTCCCGAACTCGTAGGTCCTGTGCTGGAACGCAGGGAAGGACACGAAGGCCAGCTGCGCCGTTTCGTGATGCCTTCGCACTGCCCGAGCTGCGGGGCGGAACTCGCTCCGGCCAAAGAGGGGGACAAGGACATCCGCTGCCCGAACGTGGAATCCTGCCCGGCACAGTTGACCGAACGCATCATCAATCTGGCATCCAGGAAAGCGTTCGATATCGAGCATTTAGGCGACCAATCCGCCATCGCTTTGACGAATCCGGAAGAGGACCGTCCCGATTCGACGGCCACCTACGCGCCGAACATCACGGAAATCGTGGTGGAGCCGGGCGCGGAGCCCGAACCGTACGAGCCTGTGGAAGGTCTGGAGCTGCCGGCCCGCCAAACACCGGTGCTGTCCAGCGAAGCCGGTCTGTTTTCGTTGACGTCCGCCGATCTGCAGGATGTTCGCGTATGGCGTGAAGCGCCGATCATCGAAATCCACGAAACCATCGGCAAGAACGGCAAACCGAAAAAGATACGCAAACGCATTGGCGGATCGGGACTGTGGCATCAGGTTCCGGCGTTCTGGACAGCTCCTACAGTTGCAAGAAAACGTAAGGACTCCGTCGACGAATCCGCGGAATATCCCGAATATGACGTGCCTGAAGATGCCGTGGTCGTTCGCGAGGAAACCAAGGTGTCGCGTTCCGGAACATCCAGTGTGCAGCCGATATATATACGCCCCGCGGAAAACACGAGGAAAATGCTTGACGAAATGGACAAGGCGCGCCATGCCGACCTATGGCGTGTGCTTGTGGCCCTGTCCATTCGGCGGCTCGGTCCTCCCACGGCGCGTACCATCGCCAACACATTCGGTTCGCTCGACGCCATCGAACAAGCCAGCGTGGATGAACTGTCACAGATAGACGGCATCGGTCCGGAAATTGCCGAATCCGTGGTCACCTGGTTTGCTTCGGCCAAGAATCCAGGCGATTGGCGTGGCATGGTGCTGGAAGCATGGAAGGCAGCCGGAGTGGGAGTCGGACAGGCACAGACCAGTGCTCTGCCGCAGACACTGGAAGGCAAGACAGTGGTCGTCACTGGTTCGTTGGTTGATTTCTCGCGGGATTCCGCCAAAGAGGCGATTATCTCCCGCGGTGGAAAGGCCGCAGGATCGGTCAGCAAGAAAACCGATTGGGTGGTCGTCGGCGAAAACGCTGGTGCCAAAGCCGCCAAAGCCGAGGAATTGGGAATCGCCATGCTGGACGAGGACCAGTTCAAACTGCTGCTGGAAAACGGAACGGTGTGACGCGTGCCATATCAAGCCGGCAACGTAATCACAAGAAGGCTCTGGCATGCCGCGCTTCCAGACGCTAGTCTGGTACGCGGCTAAAGGAGGAACCATGACCGACGAGCGCACCATCGAAGCGCGCATCTATGAGCGACTCAGCAAAGTAATCGACCCGGAACTGGGCCGATCCGTGACCGATTTGGGCATGATCGCAGCCATAGACGCGATACCGGTGGAAGGTAAGACGAACACCTACGAGGTTCGTGTGGAGGTCGAACTGACGGTGGAAGGCTGTCCACTGTCGCAGACTATCACCAACCAGATCAACGGAGCGGTGTCGTCATATCCGGAAGCGACATTGCTGCCGCGCATCGAAGTCGGGTCCATGAGTCAAGACAAGCTCACCCAACTTGTGGCAGGCCTCAAGGCCGAACGCAAACAGAATCCGTTCAACAAGCCGGGCATCAAAACCCGTATTTTCGCCATAGCATCCGGCAAAGGAGGCGTCGGCAAGTCTTCCGTCACTGCGAATCTTGCTGCCACATTTGCCGCATTGGGGTACGACACGGCCGCCATCGACGCCGACATCTATGGTTTCTCACTGCCGCGACTGTTCGGCGTGCATGCGCAACCCACCAATCTGAACGGCATGCTCATGCCAGTTACCGCATGGGGTGTGAAATTGATTTCCATCGGCATGTTTGCCGGCGCCGATCGTGCGATCCTTTGGCGAGGCCCGCGATTGCAGCGTTCTCTTGAACAATTCCTTTCAGACGTATGGTGGGGCGATCCTGACGTGCTGCTGCTCGACTTGGCACCAGGTACCGGCGACATGGCGATTTCCGTGGCGCAGGCTCTGCCGAACGCGGAACTGGTGGTGGTCACCACGCCGCAGCCATCCGCCTCGGACATTGCGGTCCGCTCCGGCCTGGTGGCATTGCAGGTACCGATGAAGGTACGCGGCGTTGTGGAGAACATGAGCTATTACGAGCATCAGGGCGAACGCCTGCGGATTTTCGGCGAAGGTGGGGGTGCGCGTGTGTCGGAGCAGTTGACCGAAAGCCTTGGCTATGATGTTCCTTTGCTCGCACAGCTACCGTTGGAGCCGGAATTGCGTGAGACCGGTGAGGCTGGCCGCCCCGCCGTGTTGAACGAGGATGGCGCGTTGCGCGCCGATGGCATTGGCGAGACGTTCAGGAATCTGGCCGAATCGTTGATGCACAGACCTATGTGATGTGCGGGGCACGTATCCAGGCCGTCATGACCCGCGGTATGGACGGTGGCCTAATGCGGCTGCGGATTCACAGCTCATCCGGGGAACGTCTGGGTGGAAAACGACGCGAAATGAAATGACCCTTGTGAAAATCTTGTGCCTTGTGTAGTATCAAGCGCAGACACGGGGGCCGTATGGCTGAGAGGAAGCAAGCGCTTCAACCGTATGAACGTATACCGGGTAATGCCGGCGCACGGACGTCTCTCTTTTCCCGTGCCTTGACATAGAGAAAGGCACATTCATGACCGTAAATGAATCTTCCGTGGTGAAGAAGCATAACAATAAATGGCGAGTTGTTGACATCGTCGTGGCCGCTATCATCGCGGTTGCGGCTGGCGTGATTTTCTGGGGCTGGGATGTCATCTGCGCCGCTCCGATTACGCTTTTCGAAGCGGTGACGCCGGGCTTCGAAGGCTTGTTGAACGGCATCTGGCTGTTTGCGGGTCCGCTGGCCGCCATCATCGTGCGAAAGCCTGGCGCTGCGTTGTTCGCTGAAACCCTTGCCGCCGCTCTGGAGCTTGCCATGGGCAATCCGTGGGGCATCGGCGGTTCTTTGATTATCGGTATCTGCCAAGGCCTCACTGCCGAAATCGGTTTTGCGATTTTTGCATACAAACGTTGGGATTTGCTGTCGACCACCATCGCTGGAACCCTCGCCGGCTTGGGATGCTTCCTGTATAACTGGACCGTGAATCCTGCTTGGGCAGGTTTGCGTATTGTCGTCAGCTGCGTCACTTCCGTTATTTCCGGCGCTCTGGTGGCTGGAGTCCTGATGTATCTGCTGCAGCAGGCCATCGCTCAAACAGGCGTGCTTGACCGTTTCGAATCCGGCCGTGCGAAGGCCTTGGTATGACGATTCGTTAATGAAGTCCCGTATCGCATTCACAGTGGTGGATACGGGACTTCTTTGATGCGTGTTCGTTCTGCAAACGCGGAATGCAAGAGGAATGAAAGAACGATTCATGGGTACTGATGCAGAAAAATCGTTTTCCGCAGCCGGGGTGGTCGCACGCGATTGGGGATGGCGACACGCCTCACGTAAGGATTTCGCGTTAAGGCATGTGGATTTCACCATACAGCCAGGGGAGCGCGTGTTGTTGTTGGGCGCTTCCGGCGCTGGAAAATCGACGTTGATGTCCGGTCTTGCCGGCGTGCTCGGCGGCGATGACGAAGGCGAGCTTGAAGGAGAGCTGCTGATTGACGGAGTGGACGCCCGTCAGGCACGCGGACGTTCCGGATTGGTGTTGCAGGATCCTGACGCGCAGACGATTCTGGAACGTGTGGGCGATGACACCGCTTTCGGTTGTGAAAATCTGAATCTGCCGAAAGATGAGATTTGGAGCAGGGTCCGTTCCTCGCTCGACATTGTTGGACTCGGCTACATGAAACTTGACCGCTCCACACGCAGACTGTCCGGCGGCCAGCGCCAGCGTCTGGCCTTGGCCGGCGTGCTCGCCATGCATCCCGGACTGCTGCTGCTCGACGAACCGACGGCCAACCTCGATCCGGAGGGCGTCAAGGAAGTGCATGATGCGGTACGCCATGTGCTGGAACAGACCCGTGAAACCTTGGTGGTGGTGGAACACCATATTGACGTATGGCTTGATCTGGTGGATCGGGTTATCGTACTCGGCAAGCCGGAGGCCGACTCGCATGTCAGCGGCGTCATCGCAGACGGCACTCCGGAAGAAGTGTTCGGCAGCATGGCATCGGTGCTCGCAAAGGGCGGCGCATGGGTTCCAGGACGCACCATCGAAAGTCATACCCCCGAATCCAGCCAATCGTCGGGAGATGTTGTTCTGCGAACGGAGGATCTCAGCTTCGGGCGTGACTTCGCGCTTGGCGAGCATGTGAACCTCGTGTTCCATGCTGGCGAGATCACCGCACTGACCGGCAAAAACGGCGTGGGAAAATCCACGCTCGCGTTGACTTTGGCCGGCTTGCTCAAGCCGATTTCCGGCCGTGTGAGCATGGATGAGACCATGGTTCCCGCACGTAGGGAGAACGACGTCTTCACTTGGAAAAGTCGGGATCTGCTCGGACGGATCGGCATGGTGTTCCAGGAGCCGGAACACCAGTTCGTCGCATCCAGCGTGCGTGACGAAGCGGCGGTCGGCCCCAAATCCATGGGCAAGAGCGAAGAAGAGTCTTACGCTATAGCCGACAACATGCTTGAGCGTATGAATCTTGCTAGATTCGCTCAAGCTAATCCGTTCACATTATCGGGCGGCGAAAAAAGAAGGCTTTCCGTTGCCTCCATGCTGGCCGCCGCGCCGAAAGTCTTGGTGATGGACGAGCCGACGTTCGGCCAAGACTTCACCACATGGACGGAAATGGTGAAACTGATCGCCGGTGCGCGTGACGCCGGCTGTTCCGTCATCATGGTCACCCATGACGAACCAGTGATCGAAACGTTGGGAGCGCGTCGCGTTCTCGTAAGCGAGGGGGAGTGAGATGGAACAGTTGGAAACCATCAGCGTGGTACCGCACAAGGAACGTCATGACGATGCCAAGCCGGCATCGCCGTCATGGTTCGTGGCAAAAATCAATCCGGTCAGCCGTTTCATCGGCGCGCTGATACTATGTATTCCCATGTTCGTGACGCTGGACGTGGTCTCCGCGTCCGTGGCACTCGCATTGGAGGTGTTGTTGCTCTGGATTGGCGGCGTCGCTCCGTGGACGGTGCTTCGTAAAACCTGGCCGGTGTGGATTGCCGCTTCGGGAAGTTTCATTTCCGTGTCGTTGTATGGCAAGACCTCCGGGGCCGTGCTGGTCAATCTCGGTGATGTCGTTGTGATTTCGCAGGGATCGTTGTACTTGGCGTTGGCCACGTTCCTGCGTGTGGCGGCCATTGCCGTTCCCGGCGTGATTCTTGCGCTTGGTCTTGATCCGACTGATTTGGCCGATGGTCTGGTGCAGATTCTGCATTTGCCGTCGCGTTTCGTGTATGGCGGTTTGGCTGGCATGCGCATGTTTACTTTGCTGCAGGATGATTGGCGTGCGCTTGGGCAGTCCCGTCGTTCTCGTGGATTGGGCGACGGCAGCGCCGTCAAACGTGTGTTCTCGCAGGCGTTCAGTCTGCTGGTCGTGTCGATTCGACGCGGCACGAAACTCGCCACCGCCATGGAAGCTCGTGGTTTCGGCGCGGACGCTCCGCGAAGCGAGGCTAGGAAATCGAGCTTACATGCCGTCGATTGGCTGTTTTACGTGATTTGCGTGGCCGTGCCGGTGATTGCGTTGTCTTGCGCTTATTTCACCGGTTACTGGCATTGGGCTTTTACCGGCACTGGCAATTAATCGGAGCAGGGCTGCGCAGTACGAGGTTTGTTGAATGCGCGGCGGATTTGCGAAGGGCGTTTCATTCGTTGTATGGAATGGAACGCCCTTCGCATTTGCCCGTTGTTTTTCTCAAAAAGATATGTGATATCCGCTACTTGGCAAGCTTGTCAAGCAGCAGCGCTTCGGTGATCACATTGTTTTTCAGGCTGGGAAGACTGATGGATTCGTTCGGGCTGTGCGCGTTGGCCTTCGGATCCTCGGGACCGGTGACCAGTACCTGCGCGTCCGGGAAAATACGCTGCAATTCCGGAATGAACGGAATCGAGCCACCTTCGCCCTTATTGACCGGAGCCACGCCAAACGCCTCTTCCATGGCGTCCATGGCGTCTTTGGTAGCCTCGGCATTTGGATCCATGGCCCAACCCATGCCATTATCAAGCTTGTCGACCCACACTTCGGCGCCAAACGGAGCATGCTCGACCATGAACCTGGCAAGTGCTTCCTGAGCCTCTTCCGGACGCTGGTTTGGAGCGGTGCGCAGGCTGAGACGGAACGTCGTTTCAGGGGAGATCACGTTGAACGATCCCTCCACTGGATGAGCATCGAAGCCGATGACGGTCACGCTCGGCTTGGTCCACAGACGTGCGGCCAAAGAACCGGTGCCGGCCAGACGGTAGGAATCGACGATGCCGGCATCCGCACGTACGGTTGCCTCATCCATATCTCGCTGCAGTCCGCCGATTGGATCTTCTGAGGCGATGCCCGGCACCACCAAATCGCCATGCTCGTCATACATGGAAGCGATCAGCATGGAGGCAAGCGTGTTCGCATCGAGGATCGGTCCGCCGTACTGGCCGGAATGCACCGGATGATGCAGCGCCTTGACGTGCACGTCAATATCGGTATTGCCTCGCAGCGACGTGGTGAGCGAGGGGATTTCAGCGGACCAATTGCCCGAGTCGGCGACGATGATCACATCGGAATCGAATTCGTCCTTATGCTCCTCGATGAAGGGAATGAAGCTTGGCGATCCCATTTCCTCTTCGCCTTCGATGAAGACTTTGATATTGACCTTCAAATCGTCGCCGAGCGCCTGCAATGCGCCGGAATGAATGGCGATTCCGCCGCCATCATCGGCCGCGCCGCGTCCGTACAGGCGTGTGTCGATTACCGTGCCGACGAATGGGTCGGTGTTCCATACGCTGGCATCGGGCACCGGCTGCACGTCGTGATGCGCGTACAACAGCACGGTTGGAGCGTCGATATCGACGATTTTCGAACCGATGACCTCCCAAGCGCCCGGCGTGCCATCGGGATTGTGCGACTGCACCACATGCGCATCGACACCTACCTTGTTCAGCTCTTCGGCCACGAATTGCGCGGACTGTTTCATATGATCCGCGGTAATGCCTTTTGCGGAAATGGACTGCAACGCGATTTTCTTGTTCAGCACGTCGACAATGCGGTCAAAATCCGCTTCGACGCGCGCGCGAATCTCATCGGCATGTAAAACTGCCATACTGCTCCTCCTTATATATGCGGCATATACGCATCTTGGAAACGTGCCGCCGCATGCTATCGAATGACCATTGTATCCGTCGAACCAATCACGTCCAATCGTTGACATGAATGAGGCAAGGCGTCGATACGTCAATTTACGCTCTATAGCATGAGTGTGTTTAATAAGAAGGAAGATGCGGACCAGGAGCCTGTCGGGAAGAAGGCTGCGGAGCCTACTGCCGGCAAGGGGCGTCCGACGCCGAAGCGCAAGGATGCCCAGGCGCAGAATCTCCGTCCGCTGGTTCCCAAGGATCGTGAAGCGAGCCGCAAGGCCGCCAAGGCGCGTATGCGCGAGCGTGAAAACGCCGAATACGATGCCATGCAGAAGGGCGACATCAACCATATGCCGAAGTCCGAGCGTCTGCCGTGGCGTATATACATCCGCGACTACGTCGATGCCCGCTTCAACTTGGGTGAGTTCTTCATTCCGGTCGCCTTCGTCATTTTGATCGGTTCGATTTTCGTGACCTACAAGTGGCCGGCGTTGGCATTGCCGTTGATGCTGCTTATGTACATCTATCTGTTTGCGGTGATCATCGACATCGTGATCATGTGGCGCAAGCTCAAGAAGAAGCTCATTGAAAAGTTCGGCGAGCAGTCCGTGGCCAAGGGCATGCGTTCCGGTTCCTATGCGTGGAGCCGTGCCATCCAGATGCGTCGCTGGCGTCTGCCGAAGCCGCGCTATCAGAAGCGTGGACACTGGCCCGAGTGATCCATTCTGCGAGAATCGCAGTTGCTTTTTCAAGCCGTCGGCGAAAACCGACGGCTTTTCCATTACCATGTAACCAGTTGTAACGCACGAATCAACGAGGGCAGGCATGACTGAACAGCATTTCGACATTGTCATCATCGGAGCGGGACCAGGAGGATATTCCACGGCATTGCGTGCCGCGCAGCTCGGCAAAACGGTGGCGCTCATCGAACGCGACAAAACGTTGGGAGGCACCTGCCTCAATCGTGGTTGCATTCCGTCGAAGGCGTTGCTGACGGCCGCACACAGTGCGCAGAACATACGCCAGGCGGAACGTATGGGCATCAGTGCCACCTTACAGAGCATTGATTTCGGCAAATTACGTGACTTCCGTACGTCCACGGTGGAGACGATGACGAAGGGGTTGGCGGGATTGCTGTCGCATCGCGGCGTCACGGTGTTCCGTGGCGAGGCACAGCTGAAAAATGGTTATGAGGTGCATGTTGCGCCGGCCTTGGGAGAGACGCAGGTTCTGCGTTCCATCAAGGCGGGAGTAGGGGAACCTGTAGGACCTGAACTTACGATCTCAGGCGGCGATATTGTTCTCGCGACCGGTTCGCGCCCGCTGCCGTTGCCTAACGATCCGTTTTCCGGAGCGTTGATTGATTCGACGCAGGCTCTGGAATTGGACACGTTCCCATCCAGCGCGGTGATTATCGGCGCTGGCGCGGTGGCGTTGGAATTCGCATCATTGTGGAATGCGTCGGGATGCAAGGTGACCTTGCTCATTCGCAAGGATCGCGTGCTGTCGTCTTGGGAGAGGCGGGCTTCGATGACGTTGACGCGTGAGCTCAAACGCCATGGCGTGAATGTGGTGGCGCGCACGTCGGTAAGTCATGTGGACACTGGAGCAAACTTGGGTGCTACCGTGCACTACAGGCAGAGTGATGACGGTGAGGAGCTCACCGCGTATGGCGAAGTGGTGCTTGCTGCCATTGGCCGCATGCCGAACACCGATGCCGACTGGTTCGCTTCCAACGGCATCGAATTGGAGGAACGTGGCTATGTTCTGACCGATGCGTACGGGCGCACGAACGTGGAAGGCGTATGGGCTTTGGGAGATATCACGCCGGGGCATGCCTTGGCGCACCGTGCGTTCGAGCAGGGCATCACTATCGCCGAAACCATCGCGGGACTTGATCCCAAACCTGTCGTCGACGAAACCGTGCCGCAAGTCGTGTTTTCCTTCCCCGAGGCGGCAAGCGTCGGGCTTACGCTCAGCGAGGCGAAATCACGTGACACCATTGTCGATCCGCAGGAAACCGCATATCCGATGCTGTCCAACTCGCGTATGCTCATGAGCGGGGAGGGTGGATCCATGACCATCGTCAGCGGTGCGATGACTGACGCTCCTGACGTTCCTCTTGTGCTTGGAGTGCACATCGTCAGTCCGATAGCCAGCGATCTGATCGCGGAAGCCGAACAGCTGGTCGGTAACCATGTACCGCTTGCCGACGCGGCAAGGCTCATCCATCCGCATCCTACGTTCAGCGAATCGTTCGGAGAGGCGCTGCTCAAAGCGGATGGCAGGCCTTTGCACACCCGATAATCCTCGTCAATAAAGGGGAAACAGCGGAAATCATGCGATATGGCATGGTTCCTGATAAACTACCGTTCCAGTGTGAGTAACCGCATAACCAAGTGAGGAAGTCGATGGCAGACAAAGAAGAGCCAAAGAAGAAGCAAAGCACCATCAAGCAGATCATTCAGATCTTCAAGTACACCCACGCCGAAGATAAGGCTCTTCCGTGGTTGTGCGGCGGCGTGTTCGTGGCGCCGATCGTTGTGTTCGTGGTGCTTGGCATCGTGTTCAAGTGGTCGGTGATCGGATGGATCACGTCCATGATCCTCGCCATCATGCTTGGCCTGCTGTTCGCCACCATGATGCTCACCAACCGTGCCGACAAAGTCGGATACGCCAAGCTTGAAGGGCGTCAGGGTGCTGCCATCAGCGTGCTCGGCAACATTAACAAGGCTGGCTTCAACTTTCCGCAGGAGCCGGTGTGGGTTGATCCGAAGACCAAAGACGCCATTTGGCGCGGCACCGGTTACAACGGCATTTATCTGCTCGGCGAGGGCGATTACAATCGCGTCAAGCGTGCCATGGACCGTCAGGAGCAGAATATCAAGGGTGTGACCGCCGGTTCCGATATTCCCGTCTACCGTATCTACGTCGGCCAGGGCAAGAATCAGACGAGCCTGAAGAATCTGCGCAAGACCGTGCTCAAGTGCAAGAGCTACCAGCCGACCAGCCACAAGAACAAGCTGATGGCAGCCATCCATCCGAAGAGCCGCTTCATGCTTACCAAGACCGAGCTGAACATCCTCAACGAGCGTCTGCGCACTCTGCAGATGAAGAACGGCATGGGCATTCCGAAGGGCGTCGACCCGATGCACCCGCAGCGCATCAGCCGTCGTGCTATGCGTGGCCGCTGATTTTCCTGGAATCGTAAAGCCGGCTTACATATGGGAACCTCGATGAACACATTATCGAGGTTCCTTTTTTCATATCTCCGTTACCTTCCGCTGGCCTGCGCGCATGCGGTAAGGTTTTTGAGAAAAGAAATGGACGTCGCAAGCGACATGACGACACGAATGTCCACAAATTGAACGGTTTTGCAGAGGCAAATACGAGCGTTCGTAACAATTGAACCCCAGTTTTTCGCGAAATCATCCTTCGAATATGTCATTACGAAACATTCTCGTAACCCAATTGGCGAGTGAGCGAAACGCGCGTTCCTAGACTAAGAGCCTGTAAGTTACTTATTCGAAAGGAGCGGTCCCGTGACTGCACTTGAAACCAAGGCTGATGCTGA
>OLRA01004284.1_pt1 | contig 11486 bp, 10 predicted proteins | sample 1673011 | NCBI WGS metagenome assembly OLRA01 (sample SAMEA3136746, study PRJEB25190) | human gut metagenome | reverse complement strand
ACCCCCATATAGGACTTTTATATTTCATTGTCCTATATGAGGGTAGCATATCACTGCATCACCCCTACAGTTCTGGCGGCTCATTTTATTATAAATAACCTCTCTTATTTCTATCAAACAATAGTGTTTGTATCCGCTTCAATGCCATGAGCATTTGCTCATGTGAGATAAAGAAGTAAAAGAAGTGTAAAAAATTTTGCCGTTCCCTGTCCGGCTGACTGCCGGACGGGTCGGGCTTTAGTCGGGCAACTCTACCTTGCCGACAAAAGAGTAATAGATTTCGATTTCCTGTCTGCGGAGCTTCCCCCGGCGTTTCCCGTCCAGTGCTTCCGATTCGTGGATTACGATTTTCTCCACAAACTCCCGCAACAGGGTAGGGGTGAGTTCCTCAAAGCTGGTGTACTTGCGTACCACTTTCATAAACTTTTCAGCGTTTGCCGTGGCTTCCAGCGTCCTTGAAAGCTCGCCCTGCAGAACGGCGGCTTTCTCTTTCAGTTCCTTTTGCTCGGCTTCGTAGTCTGCCGAAAGCTCCGTGAAACGCTCGTCCGATATGCGCCCCGCCACGCTGTCCTCATACAGCCGCTTGAAGATAGCGGAGAGTTCCGCAATCCGCTTTTCTGCCGCTTCCAGCTCTTTCTTCTTGGCGGCGTTCCGGCGTTTGCTCCCGTCCTCGTTCTGCTCGGTCAAGAGCTTCATAAACCGGGCTTCGTGCTTGGCGGCGTACTGTGTGACTTTCCGTAGGTTCTCGGTCACTCCCGCAGTCAAAAGGTCGGTGCGGATAAAGTGCGCCGTACAGTCGGCGGTACGTTTCTTGTAGCTGCCGCAGATATAGCAGTCCTGCCGCCTTTTGTCCGTCTGATACCTCTGCTGGTACATGACGCTGCCGCAATCGGCACAAAAGAGTATGCCGGAGAACAAGCCCACTTCATCATAGCGGTTGGGGCGTTTGCGCTGCTTGCGTAGCTCTTGCACACGTTCCCATGTGTCCTTGTCTATGATGATTTCGTGGTGGTTCTCAAATACCGCCTGTTTGTCCTCGCTGTTGTAGATAATCTTGCTGTTTTTGTAGGATTGGGTGGTGGTCTTGAAGTTCACAAGGCAGCCCGTGTATTCCCGGTTTTCAAGGATATGCACAACGGTATTTGCCGCCCATTTGCACTCATAGCCGGGGTGGTAGCGGCGGGTTCTCCCTGTCCGGCGGTATTCCAGCGTTCCCGGCGTGGGGATTTCCTGCTCCGTAAGCATACGGGCTATCTTGGTCGGTCCGTTCCCGGCAAGGCATAAGCTGTAAATCTGCTTAACCACGGGTGCGGCTTCTTCGTCAATGATGAAATTTTCGTCCTCGTCCATGAGGTAGCCGTACACGGGCTTGCTTGTGACAGGCTTCCCGCTCATGCCTTTTGACCTCTTGACCGCTCTGATTTTCTTGCTCGTATCCCTCACCAGCCATTCGTTAAAAATGTTACGCAGAGGGGCAAAGTCATTGTCGCCCTGTGCGCTGTCAACGCCGTCATTGATTGCAATGAAACGGACGTTTTTCTGTGGGAAGATCATTTCCGTGTACATTCCCACTTGTAAGTAGTTTCGCCCTAATCTTGACATATCCTTTACAATGACCGTTCCCACAAGCCCCGCTTCAATGTCGGCAAGCATGGACTGGAAGCCGGGTCTTTGGAAATTTGCCCCGGAAAATCCGTCGTCCGTGTACCATTTGAGGTTGGTAAAGCCGTTCTGTTTGGCATAGGCTTCAAGAATCCGCTTTTGGTTGCTTATGGAATTGCTCTCGCCTTGCAGTTCGTCCTCATGGGATAATCTCGGATATAGGGCGGTAATAAGTGTTGTGGCAGTCTGTCTTGACATAAATTCCTCCGTTTCCGACAGCCAGCCCCACTATTCCGTAGGTCTATCATACCACATGGGGCGGCTGTCTGTACAGTCCTTTTTGCTACTTTATGTCGAAAAATATCACATTTTTTTATTAAGGTTTGTCGCACTATATGGCATGGGAGGCTGTTCCTCCTGCGGCAGCTTCCGCTTCCAGCACTTTCATCATTTTGTCGGCGGCGGTGGCGGTAGCGTCCTGTTTGAAGTAGCCGGAAACGACAAGCACGGTGTTCCCCCGGCGTACCTCGGTCACGCAGTCCGGACGGCGGGCAGTAGCGGCGGTGTTCCTGTTTGGGGTGTCGGTCATAGGCTCTCCTTTCCATTCATCAGCGTTTTCAGCCGTTCCATTTTCTCCTGCGCCGTGGCTTTTCTGAAATTCTCCCCGGTAAAGCAGACGGGGGAACACATTTCAAGCAGGCGGTCATAAATCCGGGCGTGGGGCGTGTCCTCCGGGTTCTGCAATTCTTCCAGCGTGAGGTTTGTCGTCACGATCAGCGGCTTATTGCTGCGGTATCGGCTGTCAACCACGTTGTAAACCTGTTCAAGCCCGTATTCCGTGCCGCGCTCCATGCCGAAATCGTCAAGGATAAGCAGGGGGAAGCGGCAAAGGCGGTCTATGTATTCGTTCCTGTCCTTGTAGCTGGCGGCAAGGTCGTTGAGGATAAGGGCAAAGTTTGTCATGCACACGGAAATCTCACGCTCCATAAGGGCATTGGCGATACACCCGGCAAAATAGCTTTTTCCCGCGCCGACTTTCCCCCATAAAAGGTAGCCGATATTCTCCGCTTCCATATCCTCCCAATGCGCCACATAGAAGTGCGCTTTATCCATTTGGGGGCATTTGCCGTTGTCGTTTTCAAACGTCCATTCCTGCATAGCCGGGTTGGTAAAGCCCATTCTTTTCAGCCGTCCGACTTCCTCCCGGTGCTTCTGTTCCCGGTCGGCGGCTTCCCGCTTTTCCCGGTCTGCCCGTTTGCAGTCACATTCTTTGGGGTGTCGGTCACGTCCGAAAAGCGTCTTTCCCTCCGCAAAATAGGCTTCTTTGGGCTGGCGGCATTTCCCGCAGTATAAAAGCCCGTCCTCCCCGGTGTAGTCCTCCGGCTCGGCTTCCTGTGCCGTGGCAAGCCGGAAAATGGCATTGTCATAGTCATACTCGCTCATAAAATAAAATCCTCCTGTTAATGGTCTTTTGGCACGCCCTGTTTACGGGGCGTTCTATCTCTGTTGTCAAAGGCTCTCGCCCTCCCGGTAGGAATAATCGGGTATCTTCTGCTTTGGTGCTTTCTTTGCTTCATCATCAGCCGCCCAGCGCCGGATAGTGGCGGCATGGTTCTTGTATTTCTTCCCGCTGGAAGCGATATAGCCGGATAAGCGGTCAATGTAATATTCCCATTTGCTGGGAAGCTCCGTTTGCAGTTCTGCAAGCTCCTTTTCTGACAGGAATACGTTTTTATATCTGCCAAAAGGGGCGCGGGTGGTCTGTCCGGGTTTTATTTCTCCCTCTCCCTCTCTCTTTATCTCTAACTCTATATCTATCTCTTTCTCTATCTCTAACTCTCTCTCTGGTGGACAAATGTCCGCGGCATATGGTGGACATTTGTCCGCCACGGCTTCCGGGAGTGCTGCCTGTTCCTGCAAAGCCCGCCTTGCGCGGCGTTTGCGCTCCCCCTCGGTAGAGGACTGACCGATTAAAAGCTCTATGTTGCTCATGTACAAAGCCCCGTTCTGCAAGGGTTCTACAAGCCCCAGTTTCATAAAAATCTGCAAGGCTCTTTCCACTGTGCCGACTTGCTGGCGGGTGATTGTGGCTATCATCTGTGCGGTGTAGGGGATATTCTCGTCAAGCTGGAGCTTTCCCCCGTTTTTCAGTGATTTTAGGTACAGCTTCAAGAGAATGTTTGAGTAGAGTACGCCGTCCTGCATACTTTCCAGCAGCACGATAGCGTCCTCGTCAAAATAGTTCTCTTTCAGCTTTAGGTAGTAATATTTGCGGTTGTCTGCCATTCGTTCCTCCTTTGGTCTGTTTTGGGGCTTCTGTCACGCTTTAGGACGCCTTTTTCATGGGTAAAGGATATAAATACCGTCTACCCGTTGAGGGCGGTCAAAAAAGCCTTGGTTTACGGGCTTCTTTCATAGCCTAAATGCGTAGAAAGGCGGTATCTTTTCCGCTGACGCTCCGATTCTTTCCGGCGGCGCACTTTTACGGTGCAGTCCGGGCAGTATTTCCCACGGTTTGACTTGGGGAGAAAATACCCGCCGCACTCGGTACAGCGTTTTCTGTCTGCCCGGTGCAAAAGGGCGGCTTCCAGCTTCCCGTCCAGCGGCAGCACGGCGGCAATGAACCAGCGGCAGAGAAGCGAATAGCTGATACTCTGCACACATACGCAAGGCTCGCCGTTATCCAGTAAGATACAGTTGCCGTTATCGTAATTACAGCACTCATGCACAAGCCGGCAAGCCGCCCGGTACTGTAAATAGTCCATGTATGGGTGTTTATCGTTCATTATCCCGCCCCTTTCCGCGCTCCGGCTCACGCCTTAAAATCTGCTCAATGTTACCCTTGACTGTCTGCAATTCCTTTGTTTTCTCCCGCTTTTCCCGGTACTCGTTGTAAAGCGTGTTTTTCTCCCTCATAAGCTGCTCAATCTCCGCTTGTAAGGTCTTGGAAGCTGGAAGTTTGGTAATGCCGTTTGCCTTAAAATACCGGGTGGCAGCTTCGGCTATCATAAAATCGCTTTCGTGCTGCTCCCGGTAGTTCTTGCGGGCTTTCTCTGTTTTCTGTGCTTTCAGCCCGTCACGGGCGGGCTTGGTCTTGATGTAGGCTAATAGCTGTTTCTGCAAGTCTTTTTTCTCCCGTAAAGTGCTTTCCACGGCTTTCAGTCCGGCGTGGACGCTGTTCAGTTCCGCACTGGCGGCAGCAAGGGCGGCTTCCAGTTCCTCCGGGGAAGAAAAGCCGGATTCCTCGTAAATGCTCATGGTCGCCGCCATTTGCTTTAGGTTGTGGACAGCCGCCCAGCGGTCATATCCTATGCCCTTGCCCTCGGCTCGCTTGGCTTCCCGGTCTACCATGCGCTGTACAGCTTCCCGTTGGGAAATGTCCTGTTTCGGGGCATTTATGACGGCTTTATTACGTTGTAAACGCTCCCTTATGCTGCGGGGGTGTTCCTCTTTGGGTGCGGGCGTTTCGGCGGCTCTGACGGCGTTCTGTGCGTTTATGGTGAGTGTTTCCAGTACGGCGGTGCGGTCAAAATCATCACCCAACTTCCGGGCGGTGACTGGCTTCGTCCTGTCCGGCGTGAGATACGATAACCTCCCCCGGCTCTCCTTGACGGTCACTCCCTGTTGCAGCAGCTTCCCGGAGAAGTCCTCAAAGGAAATGGCAGAGGAAAGGGCAGTGCGGATCGTGCGCCGTAACTTCTCTTTATCGGTTTCAAATTTTGTAAGTTTGGGCGGTTCTCCTGTGGCGGCATGGGAAGCGTTCTCTTTATCCAGTGCGGCTTGTCCTTTCCGTTTCGCCCAATACTCCCGCTCGGTAATGCGGTTCTTGCTCCCGTTCAATAAGTCAATCTGATAGAGGTTTTCCCGGTGGCACATCTCCATGACTTCCGCTTTGAAATATTCCATAGCTGCGTCCGTGCAGCGGTGCTTGCAGCCCTCCCTTGTGTCCGCTGGTCTTTCCATGTAGGGCAGTAGCGGCACTTCCGCAATCCGCAAAGAATTGATTACGATATGCACATGAATGTTGCCGCTGTGGTTATGCCCGTCCGGGTGGGTGCATACAAGGGCTTGGTGTCCGGGGAAATGTTCTCTACAAAACTGCTCGCCCAATTCCTGCGCCCGGTCTACGGTCAAGCCGTTGTCCTGTGCGTCACGGGGGTCAAAACTGATGATATAGTGGTGGCTCTTTACGTCCTCCCGTTTTTGGTTCTTGCCGTATTTCAGATTGGAGCGCATACACGCGATTGCAAAATCTTCATCACCGCAATTCAGAGAGGAAATGAGATAGCCTGTCCTCGGAACAATCTGCCCGTTTTCATCAAGGGTGGGCTTCATGGTAAACTCGTCATGCTCAAAGGTTAGGTACTGTTCAGCCGCCCCGTAGTCGGCATTTTTAGAGCTGATATGTTTGAACGTTGCCAACGGCTTCACCTACTTTCTGCAAGACTTCAAACTTCAAGGCGGCAAGCTCCGCTATGGCGGCGTGTACCTCATTGGAGAGTGTGTTATAGGGTGCGCCGTACTCGTTCAGACAGCGGGCAATCTGATTCAAGTTGCCGCCGATTTTCCCGTACTCGGCTGTGAGCTTCCCAACAGCAGAAAGCAGTTCATCATTGACCGGGGAAACGGTAATGACCGGGCGTATGCGTGACTTAATCAGTGCCTGCCGGATATATTCGGACTGGCTCATTTGGCAGAGAGTGACACGCTCGGAAAACTCGGCGTATTCTTCCTCGGTCAAGCGTGTCTTGATTACCCGGCTTCGGTGGGGTATGTTATATCTTTTCATGGTCGTAGACCTCCTTTCTTTTTGTAATGCTTTGCCCTTTCACTAATAGGAGAAAAACAGGGGCATAAGCGGAAGTGTTTTTTGAAAAATCCGAAAAAATTTTCCGGGGATTTTTCAAAGCGGCGCAAGCCGCAAAAGGCGGGCTTGGGGTGGCAACCCCAACAAGATTCCCGCAGGACAAAATGAACCGATAGGCGAAATTTGGTACTGTGGTAGAATCTTGCTCTAAGAAAACGGCGTAAACTTCCCCTTCTACTCCTTACTACGCAGAGAAATGAAGATATGGCAAAGTTTTGGGAAACTTTTTGAGAAAACTTTTCGACAAAGCTGGAAAATCAGCACGTTTTTTGGCGCAAAAAAACAGGAAACCTTTTCTTGATTTCCTGTCATGGTATGTCGCTGTGGTGGGCGGCGGTTGTTCTGTTGTTATTCCCCGGAAGCAAACTTGTAGCCTATGCCTAAAACGGTCTTTATGTAGGTGGGCTTGCGGCTGTCCGGCTCTATCTTTTTCCGCAGGTTGTAAATCACGTTGGCAACACTTGAATGGCAAGTATCGCTTTCCATGTTCCAAACGGCTTCAAATATCTGTGTCCTTGTGAGGACAATGCCGGGATTGGAAGCAAGGAATACAAGGGCATTATATTCAAGACGTGTTAGATTGACTTCCTCCCCGTCTTGAAATACCCGGCGTTGGCTCTGCCTTATTTCCAATCCCGGAAAAGATAACACGGAAACGGGTGTAAGCTGCATGGGTTCAAGTCGCATATAATTAGATATTGCCGATATGATTTTGTCAATCGCTGTTTCCTCTTGTTCGTTAAGTGTCAGTAGTAGTAATTTTCCCATGTTCATTACCCCTTTTATCCGTTGAATTTAAACTATATTTTTCTGTCGTGTTTTTTGACAGTAAGCAACAAATATATATCATAGAGAGCGTAATGTCAATTTAATGTCATTAAGAGAATAGGTGGTCTGTCTAATTATTATCATTTTGTTCATTTGCGCCTACGCTGCGTTTGGCATTTTGGCAATTCAATATATTGTAAATTTATCTATATCAGCGGGCTAACCTCATTTTCACAAAATAAGCTAAGTTTGTGAAGTGCTCTTGTGCAGGCAACATATAAGAGGTTTTTATCATCTTCATCATGGTAGTTTTGGCTGTCTGCATCACAAATTAAGACAGCATCAAATTCTAATCCCTTTGACATATATACTGGTAAGATAAACACGCCTTGTAAATCTGATACGCTCCCATTTTTGATTAACTGAATATCAAGTTTGTGTTTAATTTTATTAAATAGATAGATTGAATTTTTTTCGGTTTTACAAATTAAGCATATCGACTGAAACCCTTTCTCCTGGCATAGATTTATTTCCTTAACAATTTCATCAATAAAGATTTCGGAATTATCAGCAATATATACTTTTGGGCTATCGCCATTCCGATTAAAACTTTTTATCTGTGAACTTTTTTCAATGAACTTTAAACTAAAATTTAAAATTTCATTCGTACAACGGAAACTTTTATCCAACATAATAAGAGAAGATTTTTTCTTGTTCAATATTTTTTGAATTTGTTCGTAGAAAGAAATATCTTCTTTTTTGGCAAGAGTCTGTTTCATATCTCCTAAAATAGTAAATTTGGCATTAGAAAATAGCAAATTAAATATTTCATATTGGAGAGGGTAGTAGTCCTGTGCTTCATCAATGACTACCTGCTTAATATTTTTATATTTATTTGTTCCGTATATTTTTAAATACAAATAAGCGATTGCTATTGCGTCATCATAATACAATCTGTCTGCTTCCAAATTTTCCCTAGTATATTCCCATATACTTTTTATGCCTTGTGACAGATTGCTATTTTGCAGCAGGCTATAAAAATAGGCTTCATTGCTAAATAATATTTTATATAATTCAACAATGTCAATTTTTATAAATTTCTGTATTTCCTGCTTGATTAGATTTTTTTCTTCTTTATGCCCCCGCCCTTTTCCTGTTCCAAATATTTGTTCTAAAATATAATCTTCTAATTGTTCTAATTTTATGCCTAATGGCGTTTCTGTTCTTCCTAATATTTTATCTTTTAAAATTTGCCTGCTTACAACGCATTTTCCCTCATAATAAACATCTTCAAATTCTATCCACTGGCGGGGTATATCAATGAGAAATTGGTCTAAAATTTCCCTAAAAAAACTTGACGTTTTAAATTCTATACTATTTCTTGAAATTTCCTTGTATTTTGAATTGACAATCAAGTTTTCTAAAAAATCATTTCTTGACTGAATTTTCCTGCCAATTAATAACGCACTAAGTATATCTTCAAACACGGAAGAAATAACATTATCTTCTCCCAATTCGGGCAATACATTTGAAATATATTGCTCGAATATAGAATTTGGGGAAATAATCATAATGTTATTTGCGGACAGCTTTGTTTGTAAACCTTGATACATAAGATAAGCAGCCCGGTGGAGAGCAATAGAGGTTTTTCCACTTCCCGCTACACCCTGTACCATTAGCAGGTCATTTTCCATATCTCTAATAACCACGTCCTGTTCATGCTGAATTGTTTCAACAATCGCTTTCATTTTAGCAGTAGTGTTTTGTGACAGTAATTGCCTTAAAAATTCATCAACAATCTGAACATCTGAATCAAAGAAATATTCCAGTTTTCCGTTTTTTATTTCATATTGGCGTTTCAAATTGAGTTCGCCTGTTACTCGTCCACATGGAGCGTCATAAAACGCTTCGCCGGTCATAAAACGATAGAAAATACTGGCAATCGGCGATCTCCAATCATAAACATACATCTCTTGATAGCTGTTTTTTCGTAGAGAAGAACGTCCAATGTATATTTTTTCAAATTCGTCCTCATCATCAAATTTAAAATCAATTCGGGCAAAATAGGGCGATTTAATCATCTTTTCTAACAGAAGTATTTTATGTTCTTCTTCTTCGTAATCTATAATTTTGTCTGTAACAGGATTGATATATTGGCTTAATTCAACAAGTGCCTCGAAACCGTCCGATGTATACAGTGATGTAATACCGTGTTCTGTATTTTCACGCACATCTTTTTTGGCTTCGATAATTTCTGATTTCTTTTTGTCTGCCGCTTCTTTTGCCTGCTTTAATTGTTCCTCGGCTAAAGAGATTGTTTGTGCTAATCTTTTTTCTTCAAACGCTTTTTCTGTCTGATTATTCCCCATAATGATTATGACCTCCTTGAAAAATGAAAGAAAATTTTACTGAAACATTGCTAGGCTAGTTTAGCATGTGTCAGCTTATATAAACAGTCTTGTATTTATAAAATTTGTATGGTATTATTATAGTGGGAAGAAGTATGTTAGATATTTGATTTCTGCAAGCATATCAATTCTAATACGGACGTGTAATTTAAGCAATAAACAAATTGGGACAAAGCAGTTATACCGCTATGTCCCAATTTGCTATTACTCCATATCTTCAGCAGACAGAAACACAAGCCCGACAAATTCTTCCTCAATCAGTTTCTTCAACTTTTCCACTGTGCTCTATGCAGGCTCCCGTATCTCCATTCCAACCTATAATCTCTTTCTGTAAAAGCAAATCTTGTTCTGTGAAAAAATGAGTTGGATTCCGTAGTAGTCGGCATTGTGCGTAATGTGTATAACTGACTGTATCATGGAATTGTGGGTAACTCTGTTTGCAGGACGTGGGAAAGCTGCACTTTAGCTTTTCCATGTGCTGTGAATAGAGTTATCCATGATTCCATAGCCTGTTATGCACATTTCCACAATGTTTGTCTTTTGGTCGTTGGTTCGGAAAAGAAAAGCCCTGTATGTTATTATATACAGAGCCATTCTAATCTTTTTTTATCCACTACATAGAGCGTTTCCTTTCTGCAAAATTCATTTTACAGAGTGATACCCGCCTTTTTTGCAAAGTAGTCTTTTCTCCCGGTAAGCTCTGACTGTTTTTCCTTTGGAAGATTGTTGAATAAATCATCATAAAGAACATCAGCTAACTGCATTTCTCTCGCAAGCAAAAATACATTTAGACTAAGCCATTCCTCCCAAAGCCCCTCAAATAAGCTGTTACTGTCTGTATAGGTGTCAAGCTCCTCAAAGCCATGTGACGCTGTATAGCATTGCAGTTTAACAAAGCCATACCTACCAACATCAACCAACAAAATATCTTCGTCCTCTATTTCGTACAGTTCCTCAAACACATCAATCACTTTGCGACACTTTTCCCGTTCTTCCTCTGTGATATATACTGTTTTTTCCATGCTCAATTACCTCTATCCTTTCAAATTGTGGAATACTGTTTTCAGTTTTCTTCTACTTCTGAACCACATATTTGAAATGCCATATATGCCATTTTATACGGAATAGAGGTTGGCTGTCTGCATTTATCAGTGTGTTACTTTATGGCACATGAGCATTTGCTCCGGGAATGTCTTAGTTAAACTTGAAAGAATTAGATTTTCATTCTCATTACACAAATATTATTAGATAACCAATTCAGAAATATCAATGCTCGTTTTATAGTTTTGTTTTACTCCGCCAGGAGAAGTAATAAAAATCGTAGCATATTCCCCATTTTCATAAAGGGTAATTTCTTTTATATCTTTTTCTTCATCTTGGTTCGTAGTATCGCAATAAAATTTTATGGTATATTTAGGGTTCATACCTATGCTTTTTTCTGTCTCTTTCCATGATTTTATATTTAAAGCAGAAATAACCTTGTCTATATTATGCTTATCATCATACTTTACCAGCAATTCCTTATTTGCGGCATCATATATCTCTATAACTTTTACACCTTTTACATAATTGTCCATTCTCTGCCTTTTTCCGCCCCGCCAGATACCTGTGCCGGTATTTCAGCTCTGCATACTCTGTGATCCGTTTCATGTAGACTGCATCATAAGCTCCGCCTACAGCACCAACCACCGGAATTCCCTGTAAGAACTTCATATACAGAAGCTCTTTTGACAAAGCTCCCGCCGTTTGTTCGATCTGCTCCTTATCCTGATACTCTTCCGGCAGTATTCCGTTTCTGATAAATTCATTTACTTTCCCGTCAATCTCACAAAGTGTATCCC
>OLRA01004277.1_pt1 | contig 11502 bp, 10 predicted proteins | sample 1673011 | NCBI WGS metagenome assembly OLRA01 (sample SAMEA3136746, study PRJEB25190) | human gut metagenome | reverse complement strand
TCCCGTACACTTTCACGCCCCCGATAAGCCCGACTACCGCGCCGATGGCGTAGATGAGTTTCGTGCCGGGGTCGAAGTACGAACTCACCATAGAGGTGGCTTCGTTGATGCCCGCGATGCCGTTTCCCTGTGCGAAGGCGGAGGCGGTTGCGGCAATCATAAGTGCCGCAGAGAGGATAAACTTTTGTCTGATGTTCTTGTTCATAAACTGTTCTTGTTTTTGCCGTCAAAAGAGTGGATGGTCCTTTGTCGGGCAGTTGATACTCGGTTACTTTACTTTGGTTTAGTGGATTGCCCGTTTGTTTCTACGGACTTGGGTGTGTCCGTTGCGGACCGGCTGTACCTTGTACTGCCGTGCGCGTGGGTGATGCCGTCTTACGTTTTCATTTTCATTCTTTTTTACTCGTTATACATAGTTGCGGATGTCGAAGTCCTCAATATTGTCCGGGACTACAAAATCCTTTTTCGGTTTCTTCAGCCGGATTTCGATAAGCCCCTTGATGCGGATGCTCATTTCAGACGAGCCGGTCATCAGCTTCTCGTACAGCTCCGTCCCTTCCATGTCGGTGAAGACTTTTGCCGCCCGCTCCCGTTCCGTCGTTGTCGCTTCCGGGTTCTTGGCGGTTCTGACCGCATCGTCTATCTCGTCGAAGCTGCTTCCGGATGCCCTCGGTGCGTCGGACGTTTCTTCCTCCGGCTCGTCCTCCCCGAACTCCAGTTCCGAAGGCGTGAGGCTCGTGAAGGTTTCGTCGAGTTTATCCTCCGGGACTTGGGCGGGACGGGATACGGTTTCCGTGTTTCCGTCGTCAAAAGTAGCCTCTTCCTCCGTCAGCTCAATGCCTTTTTCCGAAGTGGCGGCTTCTTGCGTCGGTATGGCAGCGGTTGTCCGGGTCGATGCCATCCTGAAACGGCTCTTGCCGATGATGTCCGCTGGGGTCTCTGCGGGCGGTGTTACCCTTGCCGTTTCGGGCTTTGCAGCCGTGCCGCCCAACGACCGCCACAGTCCGGCTATGCTTCTTAGGAAGCGGACAAGTCTGGTTTCCATGATCCTGTCATAAAGGAGCAGGAACAGGAACCACAGGTTGCAGCCGACCGATACGGTCAGCAGAATCATAGTCATGTTCATAGCTCTACTTTGGGGACTGAATCCAACATACGGTTGATTTCGGCACGGTGTGTCTGGAAATGTTCGTTAAGCACATTGTCCAGATAGTCGGCGATGGTCAGGTTTCCCTTACCTAATAAATAGGTGATTTCGGTTATCACGCTGTGGTTTGCCAAACTGATGTACACTTGCTTTCCCTCTCTCGCCTTGATTCCTGATTTTTTCAGGAAGGCGCGATAATCATTCTTCTTTCCTTTCATGTCTGTTACTTTTTGAGGATTAAAATACTGCGTCGTAATTCCGGGCGTAAAGGCTTTTTATCGCCTCCTCGCACTGGTTGAAGTGGTGCGTAAGCACATGGTCGATGTAGGCGGACAGCGACAGCCGGTCATGCCCGATCACACGGGTGATACGCATGATGCGGTCGTGATACTCCGGGCGCACATACGCCATCTTTCCCTCGCGTGCCTTCACTTCGGCTTCACGGATGAACAGCCGTTCATAGTCCTTCTCACCGCATTTGCCGCCTAACGGCACGGGAGAGAGGATTTCCACACTCGCCTGCACTTGGGCAAGCATACCGCCGCCGTCATGCTGCGGACTTCTGTTTTTCTGGTTCTTTTCCATATTCAAATCAAGTCTTCACGTTGTTTCTTGTACAGTTCGTTTATTTTCTCCTTGTGCTGTTCCAGATGTTGGCGCAGCACGGTGTCCACGTAGCCGCCTACCGAGATTTCACGTCCGGCGATGTCGTTCACGATTTTGAGAATCTTGCTGTGGACATCGCGGCTGATATAGACGCACTGGCGCGTCTTTATCTCGTTGCGGCGGAGGAACAGCCCGGAATAGTCGTCCTCCTGCCGTTTGCGGCGGACGGTGTCCCTCTGCGGTTTTTCTTTTGCCGTGGATTGCACGGGCGGCGGTTCCGTTTCCGGGACGCTTTCTTCTTCGGGAGCAGGCGCGGGCGGCTCCTGCGCGTGGTACAGGATCCCGTCCTGCCTGCGTCTGCCGATGGAGGCTATCAACAGTTCCTCGTCGATGCCTTCGGTGTTCACTTTCCTGCTGCCCATGATTATTGAGGTCTGATGATACGGCTTATCTCTTCCGAGAACTCACGGATGCCGCTCCCTTTCAGCAGGGACGCATCCATCGGGAAGATGGTCGAGCGGAACACGCTCTTGCGCTCTTCCGAAAGGTCGCGCCGGAACTTCTTGCTGTCGGGCAGGCGGGTGGACAGCACCGGCAGCCCCATCTCGGCGATCACATCCTCATACAGGTCGTAAAGCCCGTTCTTCTCCCTGCCGTCCACCATCGTCCAGAACAGGTACAGCCCTTTTGTTTTCGCCTGTCCCGTCGTCATGAGGTTGTCACGGAACATCACGGCGAATTGCAGGGTGCTTTCCACGACAAAACGGTCGGCACTCATGGGCGCGAAGATGTAGTCCATCTGCGAGAGGGTCTTGACCACGCCGTTGCTTTTCAGGGTTCCCGGCATGTCGAAGAACACGACGTCGGGTTTCACCTCTTCTGCGGCAAGCATCCTTTCGGCATCATCGAGGGCGTTAAGGGCGTCGCTTGCGATGACCGGGTAGGCGTTCTTCCTTATCTTGCGGAAGTGGTCACACGCGAGTGCCTTGAAATAGAGGCTTCCGCCGATAAGTCCCGTTTCACGTTCACGCAACCCGTGTATGCTGTGTTGCGGGGCGTCGCAGTCCATGACGGCGACATTGTGTCCTTTCACGTTGTGGAGGTAGTTGGCGGAAAGTGCCGTGACGGTGGATTTGCCGATGCCCCCTTTCTGTGTTGCGAATGCAACGAATGTTTCATTACTCATGGTTCTGTTGGTTTTAATGGTTGATGAATTGTTTTCCTGCTCCGATACGGAATCGGTGACATGTATATCCGCGTCAGCGAATCTCCGCCTGTCCGGTTCGTCACGTATCCGCTTCAACGGTGAGGCAGGGATTCGGATAACTGGTGAATGACGACATTGCGTCATGAAGTCATTGAATCCGTGAATCACCGCGTCATTGGAAAGCCGGGTATCCGAAGGTTCGGGTATCCGGTCAGGCAAATAGCCGCCAAAGCGGTTTGCCGGGTATTTGAAAGCCTCATTTTTCATATCTTCAAATCGTTCGTTTCTTGAATCATGCTGCAAATAAACAAGGATATTTTTGAATCCGTACCACTTCCCCGGCAAGTGGCGGCATGTTGCGCCGGTTGGCACTGACTGTCCGGGTCAAGCCTCTGTCCGATACCGCTTTAAGGGCGTAACTTTGCACCCGAACGGCAGGGTTCGCCGCAGGTGGCGCAGCCCGGAGTTTGAAAGGCATTCCCCCAATCCGTCCCCGACGGATTTTTATGTTCACCTGAACATAGCAAGGTATGTTTTCAGCCGCTCAAAACATTTTGAGCAGCCACGAAAACGCCTTGCCCTTGCAGGGGGCGGGCTTACCCTCCGAAGTCGGGAAGCCTCTCAAACCTGCGGTGCTGTGCCTCGAAGCGGAGGCTTATGCCGTCAAACCACTAAATCCAAAGTAATATGAGTGAAAAAAGAAGAAACAAAGGCGGGAGAAATCCCAAACTTGATCCGGCGGTGTTCCGCTACACCGTCCGTTTCAACGAGGAGGAACACAACCGTTTCCTCTCCATGTTCGAGAAGTCGGGCGTTTACGCCAAGTCGGTTTTCCTGAAAGCGCACTTCTTCGGACAGCCGTTCAAAGTGCTGAAAGTGGACAAGACGCTGGTGGATTACTACACCAAACTGTCCGATTTTCATGCGCAGTTCCGCGCAATAGGTACAAATTACAACCAAGTCGTGAAGGAACTGAGGCTGCATTTTTCCGAGAAAAAGGCGATGGCGTTGCTCTACAAGCTGGAGCAACACACCGTCGAACTCGTGAAACTGAGCCGTCAGATTGTGGAATTGTCGAGAGAAATGGAAGCAAAATGGTCGCAAAAATCAGTGTAGGAAACTCGTTGTACGGCGCACTTGCCTACAACGGGGAGAAGATCAACGAGGCGAAAGGGCGGCTTCTGACGACCAACCGCATCTACAATGACGGTACGGGAACGATGGACATCCACCGGGCTATGGAGGACTTTCTCGGCATGATGCCCGTGCGGTCGAAGGTGGAGAAACTGGTGGTGCATATCTCGCTCAATCCGCATCCCGATGATATTTTGACGGATACGGAGTTTCAGAACATCGCACGGGAGTATCTTGAGAAGATGGGCTTCGGTAACCAGCCATATCTTGTTTTCAAGCACGAGGACATCGACCGCCACCATCTGCATATCGTGACGGTCAGGGTGGACGAGGACGGCAGGAGCATAGACACCCGAAACAATTTTTACCGGAGCAAGCAGATAACACGCGAACTGGAACGGAAGTACGGGCTACACGATGCGGAACGCAAGAATTGCCGTCTTGATACGCCGCTGCGCAAGGTGAACGCCTCTGCGGGCGACGTGAAGAAGCAGGCGGGAAATATCGTCAAGGCTATCAGCGGGCAGTACCGCTTCCAGACGATGGGCGAATACCGCGCACTTCTTTCCTTATATAATATGACGGTGGAGGAAGCGCATGGCAATGTGCGCGGACGTGAATATCACGGTCTGGTCTATTCCGCCACGGACGATAAGGGCAACAAGGTTGGTAATCCGTTCAAGTCCTCACTGTTCGGGAAGTCCGTCGGCTATGAAGCCGTGCAGAAGAAGTTTGCCCGTTCCAAGCAGGAGATTAAGGACAGGAAACTTGCCGACAGGACGAAACGCACCGTCCTTTCCGTGCTGGAAGGCACGTATGACAAGGAGAAGTTTGTAGCCACGCTCAAAGGGAAGGGCATCGACACCGTACTGCACTACACGGAGGAAGGGCGCATCTATGGAGCCACATTCATCGACCACCGCACGGGCTGCGTGTTGAACGGTTCACGCATGGACAAAGAACTTTCCGCCAACGCCTTGCAGGAACACTTCACGCTGCCTTACGCCGGACAGCCTCCGATTCCTCTTTCCGTTACGGTGGAGGGACAAGAGGACAAACAAGGATATTCCGGTGGGGAATACGAGGACCATTCGGGTGGCATGAACCTGTTTGCCCCCGAAGGTCCGGCAGTGGACGCTGAAGAGGAAGCCTTCATCCGAGCGATGCAGCGCAAGAAGAAAAAGAAGAAGCGCAAGGGCTTGGGAATGTAACAAAGAGTATCAACAATCAAAAAATCAATGTATGTCACAACAAGAAGACGATTTGAGGGCATTGGCGAAAATCATGGATTTTCTGCGTGCCGTGAGTATTATTTTAGTGGTCATGAATGTGTACTGGTTCTGCTACGAAGCCATCCGGCTTTGGGGTGTGGACATCGGTGTGGTGGACAGAATCCTGATGAACTTCAACCGCACGGCGGGGCTGTTCCGTTCCATCCTGTACACAAAACTGTTTGCCGTTCTCCTGCTTGCCCTGTCCTGTCTGGGGACAAAGGGCGTGAAGGGTGAGAAAATCACTTGGGGAAGAATCTGGACAGCCCTTGCCGTTGGCTTTGTGCTGTTCTTCCTCAACTGGTGGATACTGGCTTTGCCGCTCCCGATAGAGGCGGTGACGGGACTGTATATTCTGACCGTCAGCGCAGGTTATGTCTGCCTGCTGATGGGCGGTCTGTGGATGAGCCGTCTGTTGAAGCACAACCTTATGGACGATGTGTTCAACAACGAGAACGAGAGTTTCATGCAAGAAACACGGCTCATCGAAAGTGAGTATTCGGTCAATCTGCCGACACGGTTTTACTACAAAAAGCGTTGGAACAACGGCTGGATCAATGTCGTGAATCCATTTAGGGCTTCCATCGTGTTGGGTACGCCGGGCAGTGGAAAATCCTATGCGGTGGTAAATAATTTCATCAAGCAGCAGATTGAAAAGGGATTTAGTCAATACATTTATGACTTCAAATATCCCGACCTTTCAACTATTGCCTACAACCATCTGCTGAACCACCCGGAGGGCTACAAGGTGAAGCCGAAGTTCTATGTGATAAACTTTGACGACCCGCGACGCTCACACCGTTGTAATCCTATCCACCCGGACTTCATGGAGGATATTACAGATGCTTATGAGAGTGCGTACACGATTATGCTCAATCTCAATAAAACGTGGGTGCAGAAGCAGGGCGACTTCTTTGTGGAATCACCTATTATTCTGTTTGCCAGCATTATATGGTATCTCAAAATCTATAAGGGTGGTAAGTATTGCACGTTTCCCCATGCCATTGAGTTTTTGAACCGTCGTTACGAGGATATTTTCCCGATTCTTTCCTCATATCCCGAACTTGAAAACTACCTATCACCATTCATGGATGCTTGGCTCGGTGGGGCGGCTGAGCAGCTTCAAGGGCAGATAGCAAGTGCAAAAATTCCGCTCTCGCGAATGATTTCCCCGCAACTCTATTGGGTAATGTCGGACAGCGAGTTTACGCTGGACATCAACAATCCCGAAGAGCCGAAAATCCTGTGCGTGGGTAATAATCCCGACCGTCAGAATATTTACGGTGCGGCACTCGGTCTGTATAACTCCCGTATCGTAAAGCTCATAAACAAGAAGGGGATGCTGAAGTCGTCGGTTATTATAGATGAACTACCGACGATATATTTCAAGGGGCTGGACAACCTTATCGCCACCGCACGAAGCAACAAGGTTGCCGTGTGTCTGGGCTTTCAGGATTTCAGCCAGTTGGTACGCGACTATGGCGATAAGGAAGCCAAAGTCGTGATGAATACCGTCGGCAATATCTTCTCCGGGCAGGTGGTGGGTGAAACCGCCAAGACGCTATCCGAACGTTTTGGAAAGGTCTTGCAGAAACGGCAGTCCATCTCCATCAACCGGCAGGATGTTTCCACCTCCATCAACACGCAGATGGACGCGCTTATCCCGCCCAGCAAGATTTCCGGCTTGACGCAGGGAATGTTTGTCGGTTCTGTGTCCGATAACTTCAACGAGCGTATCGAACAGAAGATTTTTCACTGCGAAATTGTCGTGGATGCCGAGAAGGTGAAGCGCGAGGAAAAAGCCTACAAGAAGATACCCGTCATTACCGACTTCACGGACGAAAACGGTAACGACTGTATGAAGGAAACGGTGCAGGAGAATTACAGGCGAATCAAGGAGGAAGTCAAGCAGATTGTTCAGGAGGAACTGGAACGGATTGCCAACGACGAAAATCTGAAACATCTGTTACAGCAGAAATAACATAGCTGACGGGGTACAATGAAAACGGGCGGAGCAAAGTGTCAAACTTGTTCCGCCCAATATTAAGTAGATTATTACCAAGTCGCTAAATATAAAGCAAAAACAGATGATGCGATATTGTTTGTCAGCATCTGTTTTTGCTTAGAACAATTTATTTCTCCAACAATCAATATCGTCTGATGGAACGGCTATCCATAACAATTTCTTAGGTCGTGTACATGCAACATACACAATGCGGAGTTCTTCATTATTGTCAACAGAATACTTTGCAGGATTATTCAAAATCGTTGCATAGTTCGTGTGGACAGCTTTTTTAGACAGAAATACTAAAATAGCCTCTAATGTCATGCCTTTTACCGAATGAATTGTTTTCAGGTAAGGTCGTTCTTGCCGAAATTGATGATTTACTGTTCTAAAAAGGGATTCAATACGGACATTAGCCTTTCCCAAATCAACAGTTAGATTTATGCCCATTTGTTGAAGTTTCGTAATCCAATTAGACAGTGTATCATTCGTTGAAGGTAATTTTTGAATAAAATCAAACATCTCTGCTCTATGTCTTCTAAACCCTACTTCCGCTATTTCTCTTCGCATAGTACTTGCGGGAACATACCGAACTCGCTTTGTGATTTTATAGCAGCCTTTTTCTATAAGAGATAGTCCGTCAGTATATTTCCCATGATCAATCAAATATTTTCCATATACAATATCTCTAACGCCGTAATGCCCGTTTATCCACGGACTATTCTGTCTTGATGAATTATCATTGTTTACTAATCCAAAGTTTGTCTCGCCAAACTTTTGTCCTCGAAATACAACTGCATATTCAGATTCATCCAATCCCATCTCATTGCATTTTTCGATGAAATGATTCGTAATTTGATTGACTGATTCCGGAGTGTCGAGATGACCTTTAATACATGGCTCGTCTGTGTAATCTTTGTCGCTTGCTATTGAACACATTTCATTTCCAGAGAAATGATTAGCTAATTGACATATTTTTTCGGAGCTACGTCTATTTTCCGACAGATCTAATGAATGCCAATCTGGACTATTGTATTTCTCCATAAATAAATGTGGATTGGCAGTATTCCATTCAAAAATAGCTTGGTCAGGATCCCCAATCAACATAATAGATTCTGCTCCGCACTGAGATAATTTATCAATTATAGCCATTTGCAACTCTGTTGTGTCTTGAGCTTCATCAATTATTAAAATCGGGAATCGACGAACAATATTTTGTGCTATTGAAGGATATTTATCTAATATTCTGAATGTAAAATATATTGCATCTGCCTGATTGACCTTGCCTGCATTGAAATGTTTCCATTTCATTTCTTTCAATTCAGATATAATCTTTTTGGGTGAACCATCTTTCTTATTGGGATTATCCCAATCTGCTTTTCCGAAATGATATGCCTGATATGGGGCCAATCGCAATAATTGATCATTAAGCCCAAACGATATGAGATCGAAATAGTAGTTGGCATCACGAGATGTAATTATTCGTTCACCGAGCTTACCTCTAATATATCTTGTTTGGGTCGGATCATAATCGAACCATTTGTTAAACGTGGTTCCTACTATTTCAGGACGATAATTGCATCCCATGACTAAATGAGCATAAGGCAAAAATATGTACGTATTTATAAAACTATCAATCGTCCCTATAAATGAAGGATAATCTATATTTCGACAACCGAATGTCTCTTTAAGTTCTTTTTGTATAACCTCACATGCGGTGTTGGTAAAAGATATGGCTGCAATTCCTTGATGTCTCGATAGATTATTCTCTTGTAAAAGTTTTGCCATACGCGCAGCCACAGAGAAAGTCTTTCCACTTCCCGGACAAGCTTTCACGACAATTCTCGGCTCGTTACAATCAACAACAGCTTGTTGTTGTGCTGATAATTGAATATCCATACTTTTATTCTGAGGGTGCTACAAACAAAATAGCATCCTTTATATAATCAGGTACATCGAACGCTACTTCAGTTTCTAATCTATCACAGAGTTGTAAGGCAAATTCCGCTTTATCCTTATTAGATTTGAGTTTTTTCATTAAAGTAGAGGCATTAAAATCACCTCTTAAATCATTTGTTTGAGCGTGCATTTTTCGATATACATCTCGCATTATACTCTTGTTGTGTTCCGATTGCTCAAACAAGTCATATTCAAGGGTATGTGGAGCCAAACATACTTTCAGGTTTTGTCCCTCTAAATCTTTAGCTTTTTGCGCTCTGTCGGATTTGTCTTTATCTTCTTCGGGATCGCTGTCTGTAATAATCGCACATTTTGACAAAAGTCGCTTGCTCTCATCATCATTGTTGAATAATAACCCAAAATGATTGAATGCGACCCCTCCAATATTAACTAATTCGATTCCACTTTTACACAAGTCTATTTTCTCAGAGAGAAATTTTTTAGCAAGAATTGGTATAATAATCGCTTCTGCGACACCTTCTACCAATAATACACCGTTAGCAAAAAATAACTGTGCTTTTGTTGTATCTAAAAACTTTCGCAAATGCCGTTTGCTCTCAGCCGGATAATCACTTTCCGTTAATTTACCAAATGAAAATGATTGTACGATGTTTTGTTTTCGTTGTAAAACCGAAATATTATTAACATCCGATTTCGCCGTAATCGTCGGAGAGTGCGATGTTACAAATACTTGAAGTCCTTTGCTTTGTAGTTCATTCAGATATTCAAAAAACGTATTCTGATATTGTGGATGCAAATGTGCTTCGGGTTCTTCTACCAGCAATGCATTATAGATTTCCAGCGCATTATCTTCGCATCTATTGATAAGGTCACCTAACACCACAGACGTAAAAATAAGATTATTTTCGCCCAATCCATTTTGATACAATTCAAAATATTTTTGTTCTTGACCATCCTCGATCGTTTTGTACACCGGACATTTTAATTCGACACCTCGTACCACATCGGAAAATTTCCGCCCAACATAACGCATTTCTATATTGGGATGTTTGCGAGTTATTCCCGTCCCTTCAAGATGGGCGTTGACCTTACTTTTTCCTGTTGTTAGAATATGTTTCCAATCCGAAGCGTCATCTTCAAAAACATGGTACAAGTTTTTAGCGAGCAAATCTTTTCTTTCTTCATTTAACTCAATCTCTTCCTCTCCTTTATTGTATTTTGTAAGTTGATTAAATAATTGAGATGTCTTATTGTCGTAAGAATAAGGACGTAGACAGTTTACAGCATCTCTTAGTGGACTTAAATATGTATAAAAGATTTCTTGCAAAGATTCGTAAGGAACCTGCTGTCCTTCATTATCTCCACCCCATATCATCCGTTTGAAATATTTTTTCTTCCCATTATTTTCTTGGATGAATTTCAAATGTAATTGTATTGTTTGCTTGGCTGGATCTTCTTTATCTTGCGATATGAAATCATAGAAACATTCTCTTTCAATCAGAGCATCTCCAAATTCAAATGTCAAGTCAAATTGTATTGTCGTATTGTTTTTAGTTGGGACTGTGGAATTGACGTGCAGATCGCTTTCTTGAATATAGATATAATTGTCTGGTTTTCCACATCCGAGACATATGCGCAGAGCATCTATAATCGCAGTCTTACCTGAATTATTTTCTCCTATCAGAATATTTATTCCATTCTTGAAATAGAGAGTAATATCATCAAATACTCTAAACTGTCTGATATGCAAACTACTCAAATACATGTTTCTATAATTTTTTGTTTTTATACAAACTCCAAATAATTCTCCCTATTCACAACATGGAATTCGGCATGGGAATATGCTTCTTGAAACACTTTCGGGGCATTGGGCATCTTGTTTCCCCATTTGAACTCCAAAGCCGTCAAACTGTCTGCACTCTCTTCGATCAAGTCTATTTCTTGCTTATCGTAAGTGCGCCAGAAATAGAACTCCTTATGCAGTCCTTCGTTGAAATTCGCCTTACGACGCTCTCCGATGATGTAGTTCTCCCACAATGCACCGACGTCCTGTCGAATGGCCAATGGTGAAAAAGCACCTATAATCGCATTTCGAATGCCATTATCGTAGAAATACCACTTTCCGGCTTTTGTCACCTCCTTGCGAAGGTTGCGCGAGTAAGCCCCAAGACGATAGATAACGAATACTTTTTCCAAGAGGTCAAGATATTTT
>OLRA01004270.1_pt1 | contig 11516 bp, 8 predicted proteins | sample 1673011 | NCBI WGS metagenome assembly OLRA01 (sample SAMEA3136746, study PRJEB25190) | human gut metagenome | reverse complement strand
CGCTTCTGATCTTAACTTCCTGCCGGTAGCTCTACAGCCGCACGGCATCGGTTTTCTCGAACCGGGGATTCAGATTGCCACCATTGACCATTCCATGTGGTTCCATCGCCCGTTTAATTTGAATGAATGGCTGCTGTATAGCGTGGAGAGCACCTCGGCGTCCAGCGCACGCGGCTTTGTGCGCGGTGAGTTTTATACCCAGGACGGCGTGCTGGTTGCCTCGACCGTTCAGGAAGGGGGGATGCGTAATCACAATTAAAAAAATAGCCGGAGGTAAAACCGTCCGGCTATTTTTTGCAGTGCTTGTTACGCGTTATAGGCATTCTCGCCGTGACTGTTGACATCCAGCCCTTCTCGCTCCTGCTCTTCCGGTACACGCAGACCAACCGTCAGATCCGCCAGTTTGTAGCCAATAAATGCCACCACACCGGACCAGACGATCGTAATGGCGATGCTTTCCAGCTGTACCAGCAACTGATGGCCCATCGTCACACCTTCAGCGAAGCCCACGCCACCCAGCGAACTGGCGGCAAAAATCCCAGTCATGATACAGCCGACAATGCCACAAACGCCGTGCACACCGAAGACATCGCAGGGATCATCCACCCGCAGCAAGCGTTTGAGCATAGTAACGCCCCACAAGCCCGCCAGACCAGCTACCACGCCGATAATCAACGCGCCGCCAACCCCAATGTAGCCACACGCTGGCGTCACGCCGACCAGACCGGCAATCGCGCCAGAACACGCTCCCAGCAGAGAAGGCTTACCACGCAGCGCCCATTCACCGAAGATCCAGCCAAGAATTGCCGCCGCCGTTGCGACCACAGTATTCACAAATGCCAGTGCCGCGATTTCATTCGCCGTGCCCGCTGACCCGGCGTTAAAGCCAAACCAACCAATATAGAGAATGGCAGTACCGGTGAAGACCATTGGCAGGTTGTGCGGTTTAAACGCCTCTTTGCCGAAGCCCACGCGTTTGCCTATCAGATACGCGCCCACCAGACCGGCGATTGCGGCGTTAATATGCACCACCGTGCCACCCGCGAAATCCAGCGCACCGTGAGAAGCCAGCAAACCACCGCCCCACACCATATGCGCAATCGGAATGTAAGAGAGCGTCAGCCATACCACCACGAAAATCAACACAGCTGAGAAGCGGATTCGTTCCGCCAGCGCCCCAACGATCAAGCCGACGGTAATGCAGGCAAACGAGCCCTGAAACGCCACGTGGATATACTGATAAATGCTGCCCATCACCGCCGTCAGTTCGATGTTTTTTAGCATCAACCAGTTAATGTTGCCGAAGAAGTTGTTGCCCTCACCAAACGCCAGCGAGTAACCGTAAACCACCCAGAGAATACAGACCAGTGCAAACGTCACCGTCACCTGCGTCAGCATCGACAGCACGTTTTTGCCGCGAATCAACCCACCGTAAAACAGGGCAATCCCCGGAATAGTCATAAACAGCACCAGCGCAGTACAAATCATCATAAACGCATTGTCGGCTTTATCGGCCACCGCAGGTGCAGCCATTACCAGTCCCGGCAGCATCGCCAGTGAAGCAAGCCCAGTTTTTATCGTCGCTATCTTCATTTTTCGTTCCTGTTGCTGTGTGCCAGAGATTACAGCGCCGCTTCGTCGGCTTCGCCGGTACGAATACGAATGACGCGTTGCAATTCAGCGACGAAGATTTTGCCGTCGCCAATTTTTCCGGTGTAAGCCGCCTTACTGACGATATCGATCACTTCATCGAGTTGGTCATCAGCAATCGCCACATCAATTTTTACTTTTGGCAGGAAGTTGACGCTGTATTCCGCCCCCCGGTACAGCTCGGCATGCCCTTTCTGACGCCCGAAACCTTTCACTTCGGTGACGGTCAGGCCCTGAATACCAATGGAAGATAACGCTTCACGAACGTCTTCCAGCTTGAATGGTTTGATTATCACGGTCACCAGCTTCATAGATCCCCTCCGGTCAGAATTCGGTAATGGTTCTGCTACACGAAGAAGGTATTGCAAGCGGTGTGCCAGAAATGAAAAACGAGAAAGAGAGCAGGAAGTTAAGAAGATTGAAAATGAAAACGCACTATGACAGTGCACAGTGCGTTACATTTTTGCACCAACGATGAAATATTGCGCTATTCAGGCGCTCAATGATTCTTCTTCACGCACGCTGGCTGCCAGCTCTTCGCCCGCAAGTTGCAGTTGATACATCTGCCAGTAGCGTCCCTTTTGCGCCAAAAGCTCCTGATGGCTGCCGCACTCCGTAATCCGTCCATGCTCCATGACATAGATTCGATCCGTCAGCGCCGTCACGGAAAGCCGGTGCGAAATCACGAGCACGCCCTGATCGGGATGCCCCTGCAGCAGCGTTTTGTTAAACGCATCCTCTGCAAACGGATCAAGTGAAGCCGCCGCTTCATCCGCAATCAGAAACTCCGTGTTATAATAGCAGGCGCGCGCCAGCGCAATCTTCTGTTTCTGTCCCTCTGAAAACAGGAAACCGTCCTCGCAAAATTCCCGCAACACCTGTTTTTCGACCGGAACAGAGGTCCCCTTTCTATACAAACCGCTCTCGCACAACGCGTCCGCAGCCCGGCTCTTATCTGCGTTTTCGGAAAGCGCCACATTCTCCGCCAAAGACGCCGCATACAGCAGATTTCCGGCAAACAGCACCGTGAAATGCTTCCGACATTCCTCCCATTCTGCCTTCGTCGAAATGGCTGCTCCATCCGCCAAAACCGCTCCGCTGTCCTTTTTTCCAAGTCCAAGCAAAACCTTGATGAACGTCGTTTTTCCAGCGCCGCTGTCTCCGACCAATGCGATCTTTTCCCCCTTTTTCATCTGAAAACAGATATCCTGTAAGACTTTCTTCTCCCCGTATCCGAAATCGACATGCTCCATCGAAATCTCTGAAATCGTCCTGCTGTCCGCTGCCATGGATTCCTGGTTTTTGTCATTCGACACTTCTCCGTTTTGTTCGCAAAAATCAAAAAATCCGTCGATGTATCCGGCATACTCCCCGGCTCTTCCCGCCATCTGCTCAAACAGCACGGACAGCGCATACAGGATGATGTGCGTCCCGTTCAAAAGCGCCGCAAAATCGTCCAGTCCGATCGTCTTTTTCCAGAAAAAACAATACCCCAGATACGCGATCATCAAACAGTCGATAAACAGAAAATCGCTCCCGATCTCCCGCCCGAACGCAATTGGAAAAATACGTCGATTCCACTGTTTCGTCTGCTCCGCCTTTTGCGAAAAGCTGTCCTGATCCCGTTTTACGAAAAATGGCAGGCAGCCCAGAATCCGCCCCTCTGCTGCATATTCCTTTCGCAGAAAAATCCGTAAATAGTTCTGGTGCAATGCATCTTTTTTGTTCTGTTCATCCCGCTTTGCGTTCGTTTTTTCCACCAGACTTTTGACACAGAAACGGCTTGCCACAAACGCCAGCAAAACGAACACAACGATCATCTGATCCATGCGGATATAAATGACGACCGCTACCGCACCAGCCAGAAAACTGCCGAACAGCTGCCGGTAAAATTCCAGCGTTTCTTCCATTTTCGTCTGCGTAAACTGCAACGCCCTGCGGTATCCATGAAAATACCCTTCGTCGTTATATTTCCTACAGTCGCGCGTCCAGCATAATCCGGTACAACCTACGGTTTAATTTGTATTCCAGACGTTCCTTCCACTGCGGATAAACCCGTTCAAAATACCAGTGCCACAAAAAGCTCACTGACAGCTGGTACACCAGAAATCCTCCCAGCACCCACGCTGCCCGTATCAGATCACGCCCCATCAGCGCGCCGATCATCCATTTCAAAACAAGGACATTCGCCAGCACATCCGCCAGGTCATATGCGCCCGTCAGCACAATTTCCAGTAAAAACAGCCCCGGTGCATCCAGAAAGCGGAGCTTCTGCAGCCGCAGATGACTTTTCAACCCGTTAAACCGCATCGTTTTCCCCCTCCTGTGCAAAATACTGCCGTCGCTGCGTCGTAAACATCCTGCAGTAGTCGCCGCCCTTTTCCATCAGCTCTTCGTGCGTTCCATGCTCTGCAATCATTCCGTTTTTCAGATATAAAATCTGATCTGCCTGCCGTGCAAAGGATAACCGATGCGTCACGAAAATCAACAGCTTTCCCTTTGTCGCTTCCAGCACTTCCTGCAAAATATCCGCTTCTGTCAGCGGGTCTAAAAATGCTGTCGGTTCATCCAGAATTACCGCATCGAAATCGCCTGCAAACACCCTGCACAGAGCAAGCCGCTGTCCTTCCCCGGCGGAAAACATGGCTTTTTCCCCTTCTTCAAACAGCTCCACTGCAGTATGAATGCCCTGCGGCAGGCTTTTGATTTTTTCTTCCAGACCGACCTTTCGCAGCGCCTCCCAGACAAGCGGCTCGTCCTCTTTTCTGCATTCCCGCAGCAAAACATTTTCCGCCACGGTCGCCGGATACAGCCGGTAATCCTGCAGCAGCGCAAACACGTTTTTCCCGATTCCGGTTCGGCTGACTGCCCCATTTCTGTACAGCTTCCCGGTAAAATCCGGATAAAGCCCCAGCAGCACTTTCAGGAAGGTGGACTTTCCTGCGCCATTCTCCCCGACCAGCACAACGCGTTCCCCTTTTTTCGCTAAAAAGCTGATATCATGCAGTCCAGCCGTCCCGTTCGGATAAGTAAACGAAAGCTGTTTCGCCTCAACAGACTGCAATGCTTCCTCCTGCGTTTCGTCCTTTTGTGCCGGTTTTTCTTCGGCAAAAAAGTTCAGAAAATCCTCTACATAAAGCAGATTCTCCGTAAAACGTGCATACTCTGTTCCAAGACGAACCAGTTTCGCATTCAGGTTTGCAATCGATAATACCAGCACGGAATATTCCGAAACCGGAAGTCCCTCCTGCGTCCAGAATTTCCACAGTGCATAAATATTTCCTGCAGTAAATGCAAACGTCGCGCCAAGATTATCCGCCAGAAAACCGAGCACCGCCAGCGTTCCGCCCTTTTCCCGAGCAAGCGTACAATTTCCCGTTTCCGCCTCCCGGTTTAAATGATCCAGAATGCTGTAGGCATCCGAAGTGCGCAGCTCCTCCATATTTTCATGGAAGAAAAATTTGCGCCATACATACGCCTTTTTCCGGTCGTGGACACTTTTTTCCACTTCATAATCATGCCGCACTTCCCCCTGTCTGCGCAGCACCATCGTCAGCAGAAACGGTGCAATCGCCACGACAAACAGAACCGGATCAAGCGTCGCCAGATAGGTCAAAACTGCCACAAGCGCCGACGCCAGCCGAACCGTATTTCCGATATTTCCCATGATTTTTTCATAAGTCGCAGATGCATGATTGGCAAGATATTCCAACCGGTTCAAAAACGCCGTTTTCTCATAAGAGGCATACGGCACTGCAGTTGCACGTTCCTCGATCCGGTGCATAATCCGCCCTTCCTGCAAAATATCCGCCTGTTCGCTGTAGCATTCCCGATACCATCTGCTCACGCCCCGAAGTGCCAGATTGATCCCACAAAAAAACAGAAGCCCTGCGAAAAAGCGTTTCCCGTCCCCCTCCTGCAGACAGGAAATATAAAAGCTCACTGCGAAAATATTGACCACAAATTCCCGCACACCGTCCAGCACATGAATCAGGATATGCAGAAAAATCCGTCCTTTCCCCAATCCGATGAGCCGGAGATATTGTATGTATTTCTGAATCATTGTCTCCCCCAGTTATATCAAACAATAGAATGCACGCTCTGCGAGCATTCTATTGTCGTGAATCAAAAATAATTTGAAGACTTTTTTGAAGTTCCTATCGTTTTTCCCAGGGGCAGGTAGCAATATTGTTTTTATAATCTGAACCATATATTCCAGCACATGCCGCAATTGGTTGATCAATACACGATAGTTCATCTGCATTAAATAAATCATCAAAAAAAAACAATATTAAGATCAAATTGCCCTCTTTCTTTTAAAATTTGTTCCATTCTCTTTTCCTCTACACTTTATAATACTGCGCCTGAGCCTGCCATAGCTGCGCATAGAGCCCGTTTTGGGAAAGCAGCGCTTCATGCGTTCCGCTCTCCGCTATTTTCCCGTTATCCAGAACAAAAATCCGGTCACTGAACTTGCAGCTGGAAAGCCTGTGGGAAATGTAAACCGCAGTTTTACCCTTGACGATCTCATCAAAGCTCTCATAAACCCTGCTTTCTGAAACAGGATCAAGCGCCGCAGTCGGCTCATCCAGAATGCAAATCTGACCGCCCTTATAAATCGCCCTTGCGATCGCAATCTTCTGCTCTTCTCCTCCGGAAAACGAAACGCCATCCTGCTCGTATTCCGGATATACCACGGTTTCCAGACCTTTCTTTAGTTTATTCAGACGTTCCCCAAAGCCTGCCAGCTGCAGCACCTCTTTTGCACGCTCTGCTTCATACTGCTCAGAAGCGGCTACATTTTGCCCAAGCGTCAGGGACAACAGGGAATAATCCTGAAAAACGATCGCAAAAATCTTCTGCCACTCCTTCAAATCATATTCCCGGATATTTTTGCCGTTCCAGAGGATTTCTCCCTCCTCCGGCTCATACAGCCTGCAAAGAAGCTTTACGAGCGTCGTTTTCCCGCTTCCATTCTTCCCGACCACTGCGATTTTCTCAGACGGCTCGATTTTCAAACTGACATGATCCAGAACCAGCTCTTTTGTCCCCGGATACCGGAAAGAAACATTCCGAAACTCAATCACCCCTTTTGTCATCTCTGTGAAAGAATCTCCCTTTGTTTTCTTTGCTTCCAGGTTCAGATATTCCAGGGTACTTGCGATCCTGCCAACATCCGTCCGAAATTCCCCTGCCAACCGGATGGATGCTGAAACCGACATACATGCCTGAAAAATTGCCTGCGCATACCGCAGCACCATGCCGACCGTGATCGTCCCGGCAATTGCCAGCGCCAGCACGCAATAATAGGAAACACACAGCAAAATTCCCTGAATCATGCCAGTTCCAAGCCCGCCTGCACTATTGATTCTGGCAATGGTAAATACATTTTTCCTGACGCCTTCCCGTTCTGTATTGATCGTTTTCTGGATCATTTTCTTCGCACGGTACATAAAAATATCTTTCAAAGACTGTGCCCCGATCGCACCGCTTCCGCCTTCATCCATATACCAGAAGCGGCTGTTCTTTTCTGCCTGAGTCATTTGATTCATCGCAGCAGATTCTTTCTTCTGATACCATTTGGCATAAACCGACGCGCCGACCACAGCCAGACCAATATTGAACAGAAGCGCTGCCGCAACCTTCCCCGCCGCGCTCCCGGAAACCTGCATTGCAAGCGGAATCAGCATAATAACCGAACCAAGCAGTTCGAACCCGGAATTGCAGAGGTTGCAAAACTTATCTGCGACTCCAAAAAATCCGCTTCCCCAGCTTCGGTCTGCCAAAATCCTCGCCCGCATTTCCTTTGCATAATCCGATTCCAGATCAGAAAAAGAAATATTCAGGGTATTTACCGGAACAAGCGTCTCAAAACGCATGGCAATCTGATAGCTTCTGGTTTTCATCTCCTTTTCCAGAAGCGCTTTTACACCTTTCAAAAGCCAGATTCCGACCAGTCCAACAACTGCTATAGAAACCGGATCTGCAGAATTTTCCCTGTAAACCAGCAAATCCAGAATTCTGGCAACCAAAAGTACCGGCAGATAAAAAAGCAGGGCATTCAATCCTCCCTGAAGAATCACAATTACAGGGAACTTCCGATCCATCGCCCAAAGCAATTTTATTGTATCCCGAACAGGAACTTTTCGTTTTTCTTTCATTGCTGTTCCTCCTCCCTGTAATACCGGCTCTGAATTTCATAGAGACGCGCATACATTCTGTTTTGCGCCATCAGTTCTTTATGGGTTCCGCTTTCCTGTATTTTCCCGTCTTTTAGCAGAATGATACGATCCATAAATTGTGTGCTCGCAAGCCTGTGGGAAATATAGATACAGGTTTTCTCTTTTCCAAGTTCCCGGAATTTTTCATAAACTTCACTCTCCGCAATTGCATCCAGCGCTGCTGTCGGCTCGTCCAGAATCCAGATCTGTGCCGATTTATGATACAGCATCCTCGCCATCAGAAGTTTCTGCGCTTCTCCACCGGACAGGGAAATTCCATCCCCGGATACCGCCTTTGTCATCTGGGTCAGAATTCCGTTTGGCTCCTGCTTTATCCGCTCCGAAAGTCCCGCCTGTTCCAGAGCTGCCCAGACCTGATTCTGATCCGTCTCTTCCAACGGTTTCAACGAAACATTCTCCGCTACGGTATATGGAAGAACCAGCGCATCCTGAAACAATACAGCAACCTGATCCCGGATAAAATCTGCCTGTCCTCTGGAAACCTCCGTCCCCTGTATGGTAATTTCCCCGGACGAAACCGGATACAGACCGCATAGAAGCTTGACCAGCGTTGTTTTTCCAGCCCCATTTTCCCCGATCAGCGCAAGCTTTTCCCCTTTCCGGATGTTCAGATTCAGTCCGTCAATTACGAACCTGCCTGCATTATACCCAAACGACACATCCTGAAAGGAGATCTCCTCCGCTGCCCGCGCGCATTCCACTTTTTGCGTACATTCCGTTTTCTGCTGTCCAGCAGGCGCTTCGCCCTCCTGCATGTATGTCCGGATTTTTTCGATTCCCTTGCTTCCGGTCTGCAGCTGACTATAGCTATGTACAAATACCGTAACAAAATTGGAAAACTGCATCGCAATACCATAATACAGGACAAATTCAGCCGCCGAAATTTCCTGCGCAGCGCACTTTTGAATCAGATACAGAAATACCACAATATCCCGTACACAGGCGATCGCGCCCTCCAGCATTCCGGAACGCGCAAGTACAGAAAAGTATTTTTTCTGCAGCTGTACCAGGCTTTTCAGACACCCGTCTATTTTCCCGGAAACAACCTCTGACAACTGATACAGGCGCATATCTTTACCGTATTTTTCATTCTGCGCAGCCCCGATAAAATAGAAAAAGCGTCGGTTTTCCCCAGCCTGCTCCTCCAGAAGTCTCTGGTACGCTTTTTCATTTTTATGACAGACAACATATCCTGCTGCGGATAACAAAAGCAACACGAAAAACAGTCCCGGCTGCAGACCAAAGATTGCCCCTCCGAACAACACGAAGGAGCCAATACACACGCACAGATCCAGAATGCCTTCCAGAAATATGCGAAAATCACTTCCCCACAGGGCAGTCTGCCGCGCCATTCCGTATGCTTTCTGTCCCTCTGTGCTCTCTGCGTAAGCGCAGGCTTTATCAAAACGTTTTAAAAAGATTTCATACAGAAAATCCCGGCACAAAAACAGCTGCCGCATTCCCCTCCCGGAAGACGCCATCTGCTGCAGTCCATAAACACAGACCGCAACAAGCCCTGCCGCCGCCAGCTGCGCTGCATCTGCCTTTCCGGTGGAAATTCTGGAAACCACAAACGCCGGAAACCAGACAGCGACCACAGAAATTCCCAAAGACGACAGAACACATAAAATCAGGTAGCAAAGCAACCCCCGATGCTTTTGCCAGATTTTCTGAAATACAAAAGAAATATTTTTTATCATTCTATACTCCCCCTTTTATATCGGTAAATTCTTTCCGCTTTAGCGATACCACTCTGCCTGGCTTTCGTACAGCTTCTGATACACCGGGCACGTTTGGGACAGTTCTTCATGACTTCCTGTTCCGGCAATTTTATGATTTTTGTCCATAACGATGACCTGATCCATCAGGCGGCAGATTCCGATTCGGTGCGTAATAATCAGCACAGTTTTATCCTTCAATTGTTCCAGGATTTCAGCCACTGCCTCTGCCTCGTGGGATGGGTCAAGATACGCGGTCGGTTCATCCAGCACATAGAATTCCGCGTCCTTATGCAAACAACGATATAATGCTACGCGCTGCCATTGTCCGCCAGACAGCTCCTGCCCGCCATATTCTTTTCCGAGGAACCAGTTTTCCAGCGAAAAATCCTCCGGGTGCACACTGTCTGCATCGTCAAAGCCGATGTTCTCCGCAACCGTCAGGCAGTATCGCCCAAACTCGTGCGGCATCACGGAAATATTGCTGTAGTCGCAGTCTCGCTCCGCGCTCACCAAAACTTTGTCGTAGCTAATGCTGCCGCTCTTTAAAGGATACAGACCCAGCAGGCATTTTATGAGAGTGGTCTTGCCAGCGCCATTTTCACCAACCAGAGCGACTTTTTGCCCACGGCGAATTTCGAAGGATACGCCATCTAAAACGTTGCGTCCCTGCTCCCCATCGTAAGTAAACACCACATCCGTTCCCACAATCCGGTCATTGAGTGTCAGCACTGCACTCTTTTTCTTCCTGCTGCCCTCTGTGATGTTGAAGTAGCACTCCGTATATGGCAGACTTTTCTGCAGATTCCAGCTGCGTTCCCCAAGCTCCGACAGCGCCTCCTGAATCGCCGGGAGCAGCGACAGCGCACCTGCCAGTGCGCCGCCAGGATTTTCTGCTCCAGACATGCCGCCGAGAGCAGTCCAAAGCATGCAAGCAGCCCTACGACACGCAAAAGCTGCGCCCACATCAGAAGATCGATCGCCGTCTTTTTGATGCGCCATTCCCGAAAAAGCAGGTGCACGCTCTTTTCCCGCCAGAGCTCAATGAGCCAATTGCCGGTCTGGAACACCTTGATTTCCTTTGCCGCCTCTTTTCGGAAAAATGATGCCCACAAATCCTCTTTTTCCCGCTCCAGCGTCACGGTTTTCTCTTTTTCCGTCTGTTCCGCTTTCACCGCCTTTTTCCGAATCAACATTTCCGGAAGGAAAAACAGCACCAGAATCACCGGAATCATCACGTTCCAGCTGCCAGCAACAAAAAACGAGCTGACCAGCGCGACGATCGTGCCTGCAAGCATCACTGTCTGCATAAAACAGCCAGGAATCCGCTCATCCTCGATACACTCCCGTGCCCGATAAATTGCGTCCAGCTTTTCCTTCTTTTCCAGATCAAAATATTCGATCCGAACCATCGCATCCGCCAGCCTGCGGTTTAGCTCGTCCGAAACCTTTTCAAATACAAAAGTGTTCATCGCAATCGCATACGCGAAGCCTGCCAGCTGCAGCAACACAAAAAAACTGACATACACTACAATGTATACAATATAAACCTGTTCTTTTAACAAAACCGCATTGGTCAGCTTTTCCAGCAAAAGTCCCGTAACAGCTCCCGATAACGAGGACAAAAACAGGTACGCCATCACATAAACCGCCGCAACCGGCACAGCGCTTACGACCGCTTTGACAGACAGACCGACCATGCGGTAGTCCCTGAATTTATTTTTCTTTTCCATATCTATAACCCTTTTTCAGGCATGCACTTTTCGACATATCTTAGCTTTCCCGGTGTGCGCCCAACGTAGATTTACCGATACCACTCACTCTGCGCATCGTACAACTGCCTGTAATATGCATTGTTTTCCATCAGCTCTTCGTGGCTTCCAAGCCCGACGATTCCCCCGTCCCG
>OLRA01004268.1_pt1 | contig 11521 bp, 9 predicted proteins | sample 1673011 | NCBI WGS metagenome assembly OLRA01 (sample SAMEA3136746, study PRJEB25190) | human gut metagenome | reverse complement strand
CCAGCCAGTTTTCCGGCAGGGCATCGGCCAGCTCCTGCAGCAGCCACATGCCGTTGTACTCGATGACCACGCGGCCTGCGCCGGATTCCTTTTCCAGCTTGGCCAGGTTCTGCGGGTTCATCTCTGCCTTGTCCTCGATCACCTTGACGGTCACACCGGGGAAGGCGAACTTCTTGGGGTTGTACTCTTCTTCGCCCTCTTCGCAGATCAGCAGCAGGGTCTTGTCGCCGGAGTCGAAGTTGGGGTCTTCAAAGGTCTCCTGAATGAATTTGGTCTTGCCGCTTTCCAGAAAGCCCACAAACAGGTAGACCGGAATTTCTTTTGCCATAATGGATGGTTTCTCCTTCTTTTACATCTCAGCAGCCGAACAGCTCTGCAATGGCCTTCTCGTTCAGCTTGGAGCCGATGACCACCAGTTTGCCGCCCACGTCGGCGCCGCGGGCACGCACTTCCCACTCGCCGGGCACATAGTCGAACTCCAGCCAGCCGTCTGCGCCGCCGTCCACGATGCCCTTGCTGCGCAGGATCATGCCGTAATTGCCGGTATCCAGCTCGGTGAGGGCGTGCTCCACTTCGGCCTTGGTGAACTTGCGGGCCGTCTCGACGCCCCAGCTGGTGAACACCTCATCGGCGTCGTGGTCATGATGATGGTGGTGATGGCCGCAGCAGCAGTGGTCGCCGTGCTCATGATGATGCTCGTGCTCGTCCTCATCATCGTCGTCATCGTGATGGTGGTGGCCGCAGCAGCAATGCTCCTCGTGGTCATGATCCTCATCGTGATCATGGTGGTGCTCATGCTCGTCGTGGTCATCGTCCTCGTCATGGTCGTGATGATGCTCGTGCTCGTCCTCATCATCGTCATCGTCATCATCGTGGTGGTGATGGCCGCAGCTGCACACGCCGTTCTCGTGGTCGTGATGGTGATGATGGTGGTGCTCTTCTTCCTCGTCCTCCTCGGCGTGCTTCTCGTTTGCCTTGGCGGCCATGGCGATCAGCTCTGCCTTGAAGTCGTCCTTGGTGGACATGGCTTTCAGGATCTGCTCACCGGTCAGCTCGTCCCATGCGGTGGTCACGATGGTGGCGGTGGGGTTCTTCTCGCGCAGCATGGCCACGGCGGCGGCGATCTTCTCCTCGCTGGCGGTCTGGGTGCGGCTGAGCAGGATGCAGCTTGCATGGCTGATCTGGTCATCGTAGAACTCGCCGAAGTTCTTCATATACATCTTGACCTTGTTCACATCGGCCACGGTGACAAAGCTGTTCAGCTGCACATCCAGGTGCTCGGCCACGCCTTCCACGGCGCGGGTCACGTCGCTCAGCTTGCCCACGCCGGAGGGCTCGATGACGATGCGGTCGGGGTGGTACTGCTCCACCACCTGCTGCAGGGCGGTGCGGAAATCACCCACCAGAGAGCAGCAGATGCAGCCGGCGTTCAGCTCATTGATCTGGATGCCGGACTCCTTCAGGAAGCCGCCGTCGATGCCGATCTCACCGAACTCGTTCTCGATCAGAACGACCTGCTGGCCGGCAAAGGCCTCCTTGATGAGTTTTTTGATCAGAGTGGTCTTGCCGGCGCCCAGGAAGCCGGAAAAAATATCAATTTTGGTCATAGTTTGAATGCCTCTTTCTTTGTTAGCAGACAGAGCCGCAGAGCGCTGGCCCGTAAAATCTTACATCTCTATTATAGCAAGCCTGTCAATGGGAAAACGGCCTTTTTCAAGAAAAAATTGTAACATTTTTTGCAATTTGGTTGCGTTTTCGCGTTTTGGACGACAAATAAGGGGAACCGGCGGCCCCGGCGGGCAGCGATTCGGCAAGGGGCAGGCTCCGCAACGGACGGTCAACGACCGGCAGGTGGTCAGCCCCCGCAGGATGCAGGCGACACTGCGGCGGCTGTTGACAGCACGGCAACCGTGTGAAGAAAAAACGCGCAGCGGTCTTTGCGGGCCGCTGCGTGTTTGCGTCCGGAACAGCCGACACTCCCGCATTGCATTCTTTGCGCCGGAATGCTACAATATGCAGTAGCAAACCACCGCCGCCGGACGTTCTTCCGGCAAATAGGAGAAAGAAGGCTTTTCTATGAGCATGAATACAGTTCCCGAACGGCTGGCCGCTCTGCGTGCCGCCATGCAGGCAAACGGTGTGGACGTGTACCTGATCCCGGTGGGCGACCCCCACTCCAGCGAGTACCTGCCCGACCACTACACCTCCCTGACCTACTTCTCCGGCTTCCATGGTGAAAACTCCAACTTTGTGGTCACCATGACCGAGAGTGCTGTCTGGGCCGACGGCCGTTACTTTGTGCAGGCCGAGAAGGAGATCGCAGGCACCGAGATCCAGCTGATGAAGATGGGTGAGCCGGGCGTGCCCACCGTGGAGGAATACTGCGCCAAGGTGGTGCCTGAGGGCGGCAAGCTGGGCCTGTGCGGTCTGACCGCCAGCTGCGCGCTGGTGAACAGCGTGAAGAAGGCGCTGGAAACCAAGAACGCCGCCATCAAGACCCTGTTCCTGGAGGATGAGCTGTGGACCGAGGGCCGCCCGGCTCTGCCCGCTACCCCGGCCTGGATCCTGCCCAAGGAATACGCAGGCTTCTCCCCCGCCGAAAAGCTGGGCCAGCTGCGTGCAAAGCTGGCCGAGTTGGGCTGCACCGCCCAGCTGGTGGGCAAGCTGGACAACCTTGCCTGGCTGCTGAACCTGCGCGCCATGGACATCGAGTGCACCCCCTACGCCATGGCCTACTGCTATGTCACCCCGGACCGCGCCGTGCTGTTCATCAACACCGCCCGCGTGACCCCGGAGGCAAAGGCGGAACTGGAAGCCAACGGTGTGACCCTGGCCGAGTACGACAGTGTGCTGGACTTCATGGCCGCTGAGACCGAGCCCCAGACCGTGCTGGCAGAGAGCGCCACCGTGAACTATGCCGTGTATCAGGTGCTGGAGAATAACCCGGCCCTCACCGTAAAGGACGCCGCCGACCCGCTGCTGCCCATGAAGGGCGTGAAGAACGAAGTGGAGCTGACCCACGACAAGGAAGCCCACCTGCGCGACGCTGTGGCTATGGTGCGGTTCCAGATCGAGCTGGAAAAGCGTCTGGAAGCCGGCGAAGAGCTGACCGAGCTGACCGTGGACGAGATCCTGCACAAGTACCGCAGCACCACGGATAAGTTCATCGTGGAAAGCTTTGGCACCATTGCGGCCTACGGCGGCAACGCAGCCATGATGCACTACCACGCCACCCCGGAGGACCACGCAAAGCTCCAGCGCAAGGGCTTTTTGCTGGTGGACAGCGGTGCCACTTACATGGACGGCACCACCGACATCACCCGCACCTACCCGCTGGGTGAGCTGACCGAGGACGAGCGCAAGTTCTACACCTGGACCCTGCAGTGCCACATCGACATCGCCAAGGCGGTCTGGCTGGACTACTGCGACTGCCATATGATCGACACCATCGCCCGTGAACCGCTGTGGCAGCACCTGATCAACTACCGCTGCGGCACCGGCCACAGCGTCAGCTTTGTGGGCAACGTCCACGAAGGCCCCCACGCCCTGAACGGCCGCAACACCACCCTGATGCGCCCGGGCATGATCGTGACCGACGAGCCCGGCGTGTACGAGACCGATTTGGTGGGCATCCGCATCGAGAACGAGCTGGTGTGCGTGCACAAGGCCGACAACCAGTACGGCACCTTCCTGGGCTTTGAGCCGATCATGTTCGTGCCCATCGCCACTTCTCCCATCGTGCCCGGTGTGCTGACCAAGGACGAGCTGGACTGGCTGAACAACTACCACCGTCAGGTGTTCGAGAAGCTGGCACCCCGCCTGAACGACGAGGAGCGCGAGTGGCTGGCCAAGAAGTGCGCCGCCATCGGCTGCTGAGCACCCGGCCGCTGAACATCGCATAAAAAAGCGGGAAGCCGTGCCGGAGCGTGCAAGCTCCTGCGGCTTCCCGTTTGTTGCTTTTGCTTATTCTTTGGGGTCGCTGTCGTGCCGGGCCTTCCACTCGGCACTGCGTTCCTGCGCCGTTTCCCGCAGCTCCTCCCGCATGCCGTTCCAGCGCTCGCGCGCTTCGGCGGTGCGGGTCTGCACGTCCTCGCGGGCATCCTTCCAGTAGGCCTTGGCCTCGTCGATGACCTCCTTGAAGGGGCCGGAGGGATAGGTGCTCTCGGCAATGTCCACCAGGAACTTGTACAGCTGCGGGCGCACCTCCTCGTAGATGCCAAGCCGGGTGTACAGCTCGGTGTAGTAGTGGAACACCTGGATCTTGTTCTGCACCAGAGAGGCGGCGTTGATCTGGGTGTGGCAGATACTCTGGGGGTTCTGGACATAGTAGTACCCTGCCTCCGGGATGGACACCAGCACGTTGGCGTACTCCAGGTACTGCATATTGAACACCAGGTCCTCGGCCCACCGCACCTCACTGGTAAACTGGATCTGGTGGTCCACCAGCAGGTCCCGGCGGTACAGCTTGTTCCACAGCACCCCGTAAAAATAAGAGGCAGGCTTGTCCATCAGATGCCGGGCAAACTCGTCCTGGGTGTAGACCCCGGCAGGCAGAAAGCCGTACTCTCGTACCTCCGGGGGCCGGGCCACGGTCATGACCCCCAGCTCGTCCTGGAGCTTGTCCAGCACCTGTTCCGGCTTGCTGGCCCCGGCGGGGATCACCATCTTGTAAGGTGCGATGACCAGGTCGGCGTTGTTCTGTTCGGCAGCGGTGACCAGATGCTCGGTGAAGTCCGGGTCGATATAGTCGTCGCTGTCCACGAACTGCACATACTTGCCGCTGGCCAGCTTCAGGCCCAGGTTGCGGGTGTCGGACACGCCGGAGTTGGCCTTGTCCACCAGCACGATGCGCTCGTCCTTTGCGCGGAACGCTTCGCACACGGGCAGGCTCTGATCCTTGGAGCCATCGTTCAGCACGATGACCTCGATGTTCTGCCAGCTCTGGGCGCAGATGCTCTCCAGACAGCGGGCGATGTGGTTCTGGGCGTTGTACACGGGCAGAATGATGCTGACAAGGGGCTTTGACATGGCGGCGTCTCCTTTGTTGTTTTTTGATTACTATACCCCCGCACCGCGCAAAATGCAAGGGCGGGTTTGAAGAGGAGGGATCCTGTGATCTTTCACATTGCGGTGTGCAGCCCGGACGCGGGCCTGCGCAGCGGGCTGGAACGCCAGTGCATGGAATTTTTTGCCCGGCGAGCGGACGCCTGCATCGTGGAACACCTGCCGGACACCGACGCCCTGCTGCGGAAGGACGGGGAGGGCGTGCGGTACGACCTGTACCTGCTGGAGCTTTCCGGCTCGGCTGCGCCGGTGGGGCTGGCGGCTGCCGGGGAGCTGCGCCGCCGGGGCCGCCGGGCCCCGCTGGCCTTTGTGGCCCGCACCACGGCCCACGCTTACAGCGCCTACAAGGTGGATGCGCTGCAATATCTGCTGCTGCCGGTGCGCCAGCGGGAGCTTTCGGCCCTGCTGGCCCGCGCCACCGAGCCGGAATACGGCCCGTCCGTCACGGTGAACACCGCCGAGGGCCTGCGGGCGCTGCCCTATGCGGGCATCGAATATCTGGAGTGCACCCACCACATCGTGCACTTCCACCTCACCAGCGGGGAGGACGTGCCCACCCTGTCGCTGCGGGTGCCGTTTTCTGCGGTGGCACAGCCTCTGCTGGCGGATGGGCGCTTTTTGCAGCCCCACCGCTCCTATGTGGTCAATCTGGCCGAGGCGGACCTGCTTTCTGCCGGGGAGCTGCGCATGCGCAGCGGGGCCCGCATCTCCATCCCCCGCGGGCGGGAGGGTGCCGTGCGGGACGCCTTCCAGCAATGGGTGCAGCAGCAGAAATACAGCCTGAAATAACAGCACGCCGGTGCTCCCACAGCGGGAACACCGGCGTGTTTTTTGCGGAAAAATTTCTCAGATCTTTGTCCAGTCCAGTGCGGTCCAGTCCGGCAGGAACTGGTCGCACACCTGCGCCATGGCAGGGGCATCGGCGGCACTGGCGGCGTCCTGCACGCCCAGCACGGTGAACCCGGCCTTGTGGGCAGTGGAAGCGGCGTAAATGGCATCCTCGCACACGGCGCAGGCGGCGGGGTCGGCCCCGCCCAGCCGGTGCATGCACTCGAAGAACACCTCCGGGCGGCTCTTGTGCAGCACGCCCTGCGCCTCCACGATGAAGGAAAAATAGTCCGCGATGCCCAGCCGGGTGAGCACGGTGCGGCACTGGTCGGACCAGGTGTTGGAGCACAGGCACAGCCGGGCCCCCTCGGCCTGCAGCTTTGCCAGCAGGGTGCGCACACCGGGCTTCAGGTCCACCGTTTCGTACAGCTGGGCGATCACGTCCCGCATCACGTCGTAATATTCCGCCTCGGTCAGGGGCAGGTCGTATTCTCGGATGAGGTAGCGGGCACCGTCGGCCATGCCCATGGTCAGCAGCACGTCGTTCAGGTCTGCTTTGGGCGTGCGGCCATAGCGCTGCAGCAGCGCCAGCGGGGCACCCCGCCACACCACGGTCATGCTGTCGGTGAGGGTGCCGTCCATATCAAAGATCCATTGCTTGCAGCGCATGGGGCAAAGTTCCTCCTTCAAGATGATTCCTGCCCAGTATACCACGGATCTTAGCCGTATAAAAGCCGTGAGGAACCAAAAAACGGGGAGAAATTTTCCGGAAAATATGGTATAATTTCAGCAAAGACAGACAGGGAGGCAGGCAGTATGGAAAACCAAACCACTCCGTGCAAAGCGCTGGTGCTGGCCGGCGGCGGAGCACGCGGCAGCTATCAGGTGGGCGTGTGGAAGGCTCTGATGGAGCTGGACTGGCACCCGCAGATCATCACCGGCACCAGTGTGGGCAGCCTGAACGGTGCCATGTTCGTGCTGGACCTGTACGAGGTGGCGCGGGATATGTGGCTGACCATCCGCAGCAAGGATGTGATGGAGCTGCCCGAAGAAAACGCCGACCTGTCGGCCCTGCACAGCTTTCTGCGCAGCGTGGTGAAGGCCGGCGGTATGGACGTCTCGCCGCTGGAAGAGATCGTGGAACGGGTGCTGGACGAGGACGCGCTGCGCCGCGCCAACATCCGCTTTGGCCTTGTCACGGTGGAGCAGCGGGGCCTGAAAGCCCGGGAGCTGACGCTGGACGAGATCCCGCAGGGCCGCGTGAAGGATTACCTCATGGCCTCGGCGGCCTGCTTCCCTGCCCTGCGGGCGCGGGAGATCGACGGGGTCAAGTTCCTGGACGGCGGCTACAGCGACAACATGCCCACCGGCCTTGCCAAAAAGATGGGTGCCGACGAGCTGGTGTGTGTGGACCTGGAGGGCGTGGGCATCACCCGCCCTAATCTCACCGGTCTGCCCACCACCATGGTGCGCAGCTACTGGGAGCTGGGCGACATCCTGCACTTTGACCCCGATACCGCCCGCCGCAATGTGGAGCTGGGTTATTACGACACCCTGCGGGCCTTTGGCCGGGTGCGGGGCTGCGCCTATGCCGTGGACAACGGCCCGGACAGCAGCGCCGATGCTGCCGCGTTCCGGGCGCGGTTCGATGCGGTGCAGAAGGCCGTGCGGGAGAAATACCCCGTGACCCTTACCGCAGACGCGGCCCTGCTGCTGGCCCGGATGAAGGACGCCGAGCTTGCCCCGCTGGAAACCGTGGCCGAGGACGTGGGGGTAGACCCCACGGTGTACTACACCACCCGGACGCTGGGGCAGGCGTTCCTGGAGCATTGCGACCCGGCGCGCATGGCCAGCTTTGCCCCGCTGTTTGCGGGCAATGCGGACGCGGGCCGGGCGGCGCTGGCAGCCCTGCTGCCCAATACATTCTTGCAGGCGCTGGTCTGGCAGGCCCTGACCGCGCCGGAACTGCCGGAGGTGACCGAACATGAAGATCTGTAAAGGTGTTTCTGCGTCCCCGGGCCTTGTGCTGGGGCAGGTGAGCCGGTTGGAACGCCATGTGGAAACGTTCAGCACCGGGCCCTTTGACCCGGAACGGGAGCTGCGCCAGCTGGAAGATGCGGTGCGCACCGCCCAGAGCGAGCTGGACTGTATGGCAGAGCGGGCCGCTTCCACCGAGCAGGCCATCCTGCAGTTCCAGAGCATGATGCTGGACGACGAAGGCATGATGAACGAGGTGCGGTTCTGCATCAAGGCAGGCATCAGCGCCGCCGCCGCCATGGACAAGGTGGGCCAGCGTTACGCCGACCAGCTGGCCAACATGAAGGACAACCCCTACATGCAGCTGCGCAGCGTGGACATTCTGGACGCCACCAGCCGGGTGATCAACATTCTGGGCAACCGGCCCCGCATGTGGCTGGCACTGGACCACCCGGTGATCCTGGCCGCCGACCGCCTGATGCCCACCGACCTGTTCAGTGTGCCCTCCGGCATGATCCTGGGCGTCGTCACCACCGAGGGCAGCGGCCAGAGCCATGCCGCCATCATCGCGCGGGCCATGAACATCCCCGGCATCGTGCAGGTGGGGCCGGAGTTCCTGGACGACTGCGACGGCCGCACCGTGATCCTGGACGCCACCAAGGGCGAGTGCATCCTGGACCCGGACGCGGTGGCCCGCCAGCAGGCAGAGGCCCGCATCTGCGAGCTGCAGCGCGAGAACGAAGAAATGCGGGTGCTGGGCCGCCAGCCCGGCTACACCCGGGACGGCGCAGCCTTTGAGCTGCTGGCCAACTGCTTTGGCCCGGAGGACATCGACACCGCCATGCAGTCCGGTGCCCGGGGCGTGGGCCTGCTGCGCAGCAGCTACATGATGCTGCCCGGCCGCATTCTGGACGAGCAGGAGCAGTTCTACTTCTATTCTTCCTGCCTTGCAGCGGCACAGGGCTGCCCTGTGACCGTGCGCACCTTCGATTTTGGCGCCGACCGCACCATGGCGGACGCCTATCAGGGCGTGCAGTCCTCCAAGCTGGGGCTGCGGGGCATCCGCAACAGCCTGCGCCAGCCCCGGCAGTTCGAGACCCAGATCTGTGCCCTGCTGCGGGCCGCCCACCGGGGCCCGCTGCGGGTGATGTTCCCCATGGTGACCGACGTGGAGGACTGGGACGCCGCCATGCACATCGTGGAGCACTGCCGCCAGAGCCTGCGGGAGCGGGGCGTGCCCTTCAACGAAAAGACCCCCTTCGGCGTCATGCTCAGCGTGCCGTCGGCCTGCCTGACCGCGGAGGAATTCGTGGCCCACGGGTGCGATTTTCTGGTCATCGGCACCAACGACCTGACCCAGTACACCCACGCCGCCGACCGGGAGCTGGCCAGCGCGGAGCGGTATTACCGCCCCGCCAGCCCGGCCATGAAAAAGCTCATCGCCATGGTCATGGAGGCGGCAAAGGCCGGCAACGTGCCGGTGACCATCTGCGGCCTGGCCGTGGGCAACCCGGTGAACACGGTGCAGTACCTGCAAATGGGCCTGCGCAGCTTCTCGGTGAGCCCGCAGAACCTTTTGAACGTGAAGAAAGCTCTGCGGGAAGCAGAGACATAAACCCTGAAAATAACAAAAAAGCAGCTGCAACGCAGCTGCTTTTTTGTTATTCCAGATTCCCCGTCAGGGTCATTACCGAAGCAAGCACGGCCAGCGGGGCGGTCTCGCACCGCAGGATGCGGGGGCCAAGGCCCACCGTTTTGGCTCCGGCTTTGGCGGCCATTTCGGCTTCCTCGGCGGCAAAGCCGCCCTCGGCTCCGGTCACGATGGCGATCTTCTGCCGTCGGCCCTCCGGGGCCGGGGTCTGGGCCAGCAGCTGGCGCACCGGCGCGCCGCCGCACTCGTAGCAGAACAGCACCAGGTCGTACTGGTCAAAGGTGCGGCACACGGCCCCAAAGTTGGGCAGCGGCAGGGCCACGTCCGGCAGCACGCCCCGGCCGCACTGCTTGGCGGCTTCCAGCGCGATGCGGTTGTAGCGCTCGTTCTTCTGCTCCTCTTTTTTGGGGGCGGCCACGCAGTACCGGCTGAAGAAGGGCACCACATGGGCGGCACCCAGCTCCACGCCGTGCTTGATGATCTGCTCCAGCTTGTCCTGCTTGGGGTAACCGGCCAGCAGGGTGACCTCCACGCTGGGCTCGGCGGCGCTGGGGTAGCCCGGCTCTACCGAGAATTCCACGCAGTCATCCCCGAAGCCGGTGATGGTGGCGGTGTATTCCACGGCGCTGCCGTCGCATAGAATGACAGTATCGCCCATGCGGGCACGCATCACGCGGGCCAGATGATGGGCATCGGTGCCGCGCAGCACAGCCGTGCCGTCGGCGATCTCAGTGGTAAAATAACGGTGCGGCATAGTTCCTCCTTATGCCTTCTTGCAGACGATGCACTCCCAGCCGCGCTTCTCCTTTACTTCCACAACGGCAAGGCCGGCCTGCTCCAGCCCGGCGATCACCTCGTCCTTGCGGCTGTCAATGATGCCGCTGGCAATGAAGGTGGCACCGTCGGCCATCAGGCCGGGCACGGCGGGGGCCAGGCTGAGGATGGCGTTGGCCACGATGTTGGCGGTGATGATGTCGTACTGGCCGCTGGCCTTGTCGGACAGGTCGCCCACCAGCACGGTCAGCTTATCCTGCACGCCGTTCAGGGCAGCGTTCTCCCCGGCGGTGCGCACGGCTACGGGGTCGATGTCCACGCCCTCGGCCACGGCGGCACCCAGCTTCAGGGCGGCAATGGCCAGGATGCCGCTGCCGGTGCCGATGTCCAGCACCCGTTCACCGCCCTGGACCCGCTCGTCCAGCGCTTCCATGCACAGGCTGGTGGTCTCGTGGCCGCCGGTGCCGAAGGCAAGGCCGGGGTCCAGCACCAGCTTGACGCGGTCGGTGTCGTACTCCTGCCAGGAGGGCACCACGGCCAGCCGCTTGCCGATCTCCAACGGGTGGTAATACTTGCGCCAGCCGTTCTGCCAGTCCTCCTGCTCTACCCCCTCGGTCTCCACGGTGTAGGCGATGCCGGCAGCCTCCATGCGGGCAGAGATCAGGGCCAGGGTCTCCACGGGGGAAGCGCCCGGCTCCAGATACATGTGGATGATGACCCGGTCGCGGGGCTTGTCCAGCAGCTCCTGCTCGATCAGATCCACATGGGCGATCTCGGCCACCTGCTGCTCGATGTCGCTGTAATCTTCGATATAGATGCCGCCCTCGGCGATCATGGTGGCAACGGCTTCGGCGTTGTCGGCGTCGGACTTGGCCACGGTCAGGCGGATATCGGTCCATTCCATGGGGAAAACCTCCTTCAAAATTCTGTATTTCCTTATAATAGTATAGTACCCGATTCCCGTCTGGGATGCAAGCCTTTGGGCAAAATGTCGGAGAAAAGAAAAGATTTTTCAACATAAAGCCGAGGGTTGTGCACGAAAACCAAAAAATGTTCACGCAAAAATACGCAAATAAGGACTTTTGACGCAATTTGATAGACTTATCGCGGAAGGGACTTTCTTTTTTTGCAAAAGTATGTTAATATTCTATTACGGAATTATGGACGGCTTACAACCAGAGACTGTCTGTAAACACAAACATTTCTTAAGGAGGAATGTGCTTTATG
>OLRA01004264.1_pt1 | contig 11529 bp, 9 predicted proteins | sample 1673011 | NCBI WGS metagenome assembly OLRA01 (sample SAMEA3136746, study PRJEB25190) | human gut metagenome | reverse complement strand
GATGATCACGCTGGGCAAGCGTGGCGATCTTCACGCAAGAAGACAGGCGCTGGCATATATTTACGACGAAGATGTTGTAACGGAACTCTTCGATAATATCGCGCCGAAGTATGCTGAGAGAAACGGCGGATATACAAGAATTCTTAAGCTGGGACAGAGAAGAGGTGATACCGCTGAGATGGTATTCCTCGAGCTGGTTTAGATCAGCCGCAGTAAATCGGTTCGCACCGCTGTTTCAATAGGAACTCATCTGTTAAGAGGAGCGCTTTGACGGGAACGTGCGGACGGCTACGAGACGGCGCCGGAGATATCGGCGCTGCGTTATAAGAGAGAAAAAGGTTCTGTCCCGACGGGGCAGGACCTTTTTTATGTGAGAAAAACGGTATGTTTTATGGAAGTCATATTGACAATCGTACTTTAAAGGAGTATAGTAAACATAAATTTTAGGATATGAAGGTAAAATACTATGTGTAATCAGGTTTGGAAAAGCTTTTATTACGGCAACTATTTTGGTCTGTTTAGCGTCTTTACAGGCCGCTTTTGCGTACAAAAAATATAGAGCTTTTTCGACGAATACAAACTCATGGAATCGACCGAAGTATCGTAAATCAATCCCGATTTTTAAACCATCCGAATTTGTATCGGATGGTTTTTTTATTTTGAAACTGCAGAGTAAAGGAGGCTTATCATGGTTGTAATTTTAAAAGACAAAACGAGTCAGTCAGATGTAATAGAGATGATCGAGTATCTGGACGCATTTAACGTATCCGTCAGTGTGACGGAAGGCGAGCACACCACGATTCTCGGGCTCATCGGAGACACCGCATCCCTCGAAGAGGACGATATCAGAGGATTTGATTTTGTAGAAGATATCAAGAGAATTCAGGAGCCGTATAAGGCGGCCAATAAGAAATTTCATCCGGAACCTACCATTGTCGATCTGGGAGAAGGAATCAAAATCGGCGGTGGGAATTTCCAGGTTATCGCGGGTCCTTGCTCTGTCGAGTCGGAGGAGCAGATCGTCGAGGTGGCCGGGGATGTGAAGGAGGCCGGCGCGGCTTTCCTGCGCGGCGGCGCGTTAAAGCCGAGAACGTCACCGTATGCTTTCCAGGGGCTCAGAGCGGAGGGCATCGAACTGCTGTCCGAAGCGAAGAAAGAGACGGGAATGCCTATCGTGACCGAAATTATGAATGCTTCGCATCTTCCTCTTTTTGACAACGTGGACATCATTCAGGTGGGCGCGCGAAATATGCAGAATTTTGAACTTTTAAAAGAGGTTGGACGCACCGGTATGCCGGTACTGTTAAAGCGTGGTCTTTCTGCTACGATCGATGAATGGCTCAACGCTGCAGAATATATCATGGCTGCCGGGAATTCCAAAGTTGCCCTTTGCGAACGCGGAATCCGTACTTTTGAAACTGCTACACGCAACACTTTAGACTTAAGTGCTGTCTGCGTTTTAAAAGAAAAAACACACCTTCCGGTCATTGTTGACCCTAGCCATGCAACCGGTGTCCGTGCTTATGTGGAGCCTCTTGCTAAAGCTGCCATTGCCTGCGGTGCAGACGGTCTGATGATCGAGGTTCACAATGATCCTGCCCATGCCCTTTCCGACGGCCCGCAGTCTTTGAACTTTGAACAATTCGATTCGGTGATGAACAATATCAAGCCTTACATTGAATTATCCGGGAGGACACTGTAATGTCTTTTGAAAAAGTTGGTTTTATCGGTCTTGGACTGATCGGCGGTTCTATTGCTAAGACCATAAAGAAAAAATATCCAGACACGACTCTGATCGCTACTGCCAGACATGCTGACACCATTCAGGAAGCACACGATTTTGGCACCATCGAAAATGATACTCTGCTGCCACTCTCGGATTTTGCTGACTGTGACTACATTTTTCTCTGTACTCCGGTGCAGCAGAATCTTATTTATTTAAAGAAATTGAAATCTGTCATCAAACCTTCCTGCATCATTACCGATGTCGGCAGTGTCAAAAGCGATATCCACAAAGCTGTAACTGCTCTGGGTATGGAAGCGAATTTTATCGGCGGTCATCCGATGTGCGGTTCCGAAAAAACAGGTTTTTTTAATGCTACGGAATATCTTTTGGAAAATGCCTACTATATCATCACCCCGACGGCTAAGACAACCCCTGCACAGCTTGAGGAGTTTCATGCTCTGGTCAAATCCTTAGGCTCTGTGCCTATGATCCTGGACTATGAAAAACATGATTTTGCAACGGCTGCGATCAGTCATCTTCCGCATATTATTGCTTCTAGTCTGGTCAATTTGGTTTCGGATTTAGATGATGAACAGGAAACAATGCGTACAATTGCAGCCGGCGGCTTTAAGGATATTACGCGCATTGCCTCTTCTTCTCCTGTGATGTGGCAGAATATCTGTTTATCCAATCAGGAACAGATTTTAAAACTGACGGATTGCTATATCCATGCATTACAAAATATCCGCTCTTCTGTTGCAGATGCAAAGTCCGATGACATTATTTCTTTTTTCCAAAGTGCCAAAGATTATCGTGATTCTATCACAACCCCTGTCCGTGGTTCTTTGCAGAAAAATTACAGTGTCTACTGCGATCTTGTCGATGAAGCCGGTGCCATTGCCACTTTAGCTACCATTATGGCAAGCCACAATATCAGTATTAAAAATATTGGGATTTTGCACAACCGGGAATATGAGGACGGTGTACTCCAGATTGAGTTCTATGAAGAGGATGCTCTTGAAAAGGCTGTGAAGCTGATGGAGGATAATCATTATGTGGTACATAGAAGGTAAGTAAAACTTCTCTTTTCTATAGTGATAATAAATGTAAAAAGGACTGCAGACTTTGTAATTGCAGTCCTTTCGTGATTTTTTAACAGATTAATCTTCATCTGCTTTACATGGGTCTGTGAATGCAACCCATGTTTTTCCGTATAGTGATAGAGATAGAATGGAACCGGAATTATTCGATACACAATCAGAATTGTGATAATACTCGTACCAGCCTTTCATCAATATTTTCTCTGTCATATCACTACTAATTATTTCAACCCAGATTGGTTCTATACTTTTTCTTACCTCTGATAATGCTAAAGGTCTGCCTATTGCATCCACCGGAAGTGAAAACGGCTGAGGAAAACGGTATATGATACCATCAATGTCCGAAAATTTCGTATAAACTCCTTTTTTAAAAACAATTGTTTGACGAAGTGCATCTACAATTCCCCATTTACCACTATACATTGAATTTCTGCTTCTAACCCACACAGGTTCTCCATCATAGCGTTCCAATTCTTCAACGGAAACCGGTAAACGGAAATTCGATTGCAACTTGTACTTTTCATCAGTTATTGTCAGACTGACATCTCCCTGTTCTGTAAGTTTTTTAGTTCCCAATTCTTCTTCAAACTCCTCTTCCCCCGGAATCAGATCATCCACTGTTACATTTAATACTTTTGCAATTGCTTCAAGATTACGAATGGGAACTCTTCCGTATTCCCAATTTGAAATCGTTGTTGCCTGGATATCCGCCTTTTTTCCTAACTCTTTTGCAAGACGTATGCCAAATTCATCCTGTGTCATTTTTTCTTTTTTTCTATAAAATCTGATTTTTCTCCCTGCAAATTTACGAATCAATGCCTCTTTTTCCGGTACTATGATCATTTTTATATTTTGGGTTGGTATCCGGTATACATAATATATGATTTCAACCCGTTCCTCCTTCTATCGTGATCTTTGTATATAGGATACTTTTGTATTCTATTGTCTTTTTATTGTTCCGAATCTGATGTGTGCTGTCTTATATTCTCTATTTCTTTCTTCCTATAATCACAAATAATTATGCATTTTAAAAATGTATTTTTTAGTTCTTGTTCATTTTTAATTATATATTATCATTCACCGTACACTTTTTCAATACAAAAACATTTTATCCACTAGTAACTGAATTCTTTTATAGTTGTTAGGAAATTCCATGATCCTTGAAATATAATAGGACTGACAGGTACCCGACCAACAGCCCTTTTAACTGGTGGAGCTGTAGAGTGCCAAAACATTCTGCCTTTTCTTTTAAGGCTTGAACTACTTTTTCATATAGTCATCCGATATCTCGGAATACTTGGAATAGACCGGATTAGATCTTTATCCGTATAAATCCCTTTTTTATTTTAAATCTCTTTCTTGTTACGGCAAAGGTATTTTTTTTCCCATTTCTATTGCGTCTTCCAACCAGCATTTCTTTGCATCCGTTGCCATTTCAACAGCCTCATCTATTGTATCCCCACATGTCATACATCCGGAAAGCTCCGGAAAAATGACAGTGAATCCACCTTCTACTGCATCAGGAATGATACTCATGCTGTACGGCAGTTCCATATACTCCTTTAATGACATACTTGTTCCTCCTCTACAATCTTTCTTAATTGTTTAAGATATATCTTTTTAATTTTTCCATGTATGGGAATCGTAACAGAATCCTTTCCATCTTTTCGGAAGTGATATGGCTACCCATCATTCATTTATAGAAACCAAGAAAAACTTATGATATAATCAAGTCAAGGGTACTGCATTATGATTTGGGATGAAATGCTGCGATACTATGGCAGCCGGATAAACCAATGCAAATATCTGAAAATACGGAGTTAGCCATTTACTCATGTCAGGCTTTCTTCTGATTCAGATATTTCATTACATAAAAAACAATAGCCATTTCCGACTGCATAAGCTGACAGTTGCAGCTATCATTCCGTGCATCATTATGAGCAGTACCCTTGTTAATGTAGGATTTTTATATCATCTTACGTTTAATGCCCTGATAAGACTTTCTTTTAATCTAGTCTTCAGCTACTTCATCTAAATCATTCAAATCAGCTTTTTTCTCACTTTCAGTAAAATATTTAGTAGCAAAAAACTCTTTGTCAAATTCCTGTACAAATGTCTCCACCTGTTTTGTTAAAATTTGGAACACAGCTCCATCCTCTGGTAACAATTCGCACTTCAGCATACTCATTTCGTGTTTTGTGACAATATCTGAACTGATTTCATTCTCAGAATAAACCAGCCAATATTCTTTTTGTTTTAAGATAGCATCTCTCATAGGCATTTTCCCATGTAATAAGCAATATGCGTCCGAAAACGAAAGCTTCGTAATAATATAGATTAATTTACTAATATCGGTACATAAAGCTATATAATACTGCTTTTTCCCTCTACATAAGAAAAAAATAGGAATATCTATATAATTCACCAAAACCTGCTCTAAATATATATTTTCATTTTCAATAATAAAGCATAATTCTTTACCCATCGTTTTTCTCCTTTATTAAATTAAATCCACTCACATCTGCATCCTGCTGTCCTCCTCTTCTCCAAATAACTCCGACATAGGAATATCATACCTGCTACACACCTCCGTATACCATGAAAGTGGAAGATCTGGCAGTTGTTTTTCCTGGGCTCCAAAAAGGATACATTCAAGTATGGTTTTAAGTCCTATTTGGAACACATGCTCTTTATCCTCCATCTCAAAATATAATTGCTCCATAGCCGGAGAAATCTTTGTTGGAGAAGACTGGTATGTTGCACGACCGGTTGTATCTGCTATATTGTTTATTTCTTTCATTTTGTGTTTATCAGCAGACGGATTTAAAATACGATCCGCTGCGTCTCCTTTCTTCTTTGAATTTAAAACCGGATTTTGCATAAAATCTCTTTGTTTTTGTGCGATTTTAAAGTAACACAATTTTTGATTAACCTAAGAAAGTCGAAAAATCCGGAAAATGTATCGGAGGATACCCGGTACATGGAAGCTGTTATACAGTTTTTAATAGTGGGGTAATTTTGTTTGGAAAAAATAAAAGACATTACACAATGTGCAGCTGATTGGTTGCAGGCAGATAGACTTTAAACCGATTGAAGTCTATAAGTTTAAAAATAAAGAAAATGGAAATGAAAGTTACATCTAAAAATATGGAAAAATCTGTCAAAAACTGCTATAATTACATTATGGGTACTGCCATAACGGTAGGCGGTTAGTCCTTCTACAGAGGGACTGTGACCCTCTGATTACATAGAAACCTGAACGGGAATCTGTTGAAAGGAGGGGATGCCAATGCTGACACTTGTAGGTCTGATTGCAGTCATCAGCTTATGCCTGACCTCTTTCGGACTTGGATATTCCATTGGATGCAATAAATCACAAAAATAACCGCCCCAGCCTGCAAACTGAACGGTTATTTTGTAATCAATAAGTATGTGGACTAACCGTCTATCGGCAGTACCCTTTTCTACTATCATATTATCACGCAACTGGATATTTGTCAAAAAAATTCTGTGCAAATTGTCCTGTTATCTCACCTTTACGGATTTTACTTTGCCCCATCCGCTGTAGTATTTCTTTCCGTTGATCTTTTTATAGGAACGTACTCTTACCCGGTAGGTCTTTCCCTTTTTCAGCTTCTTTACGGTTGCCTTTGTGCTTTTCTTTGATACATTCACACTCTTTACGTTCTTTTTGAACTTTTTGTCCGTGGAATACTGCACCTGATAGCCGTCTGATCGGTTATCTTTCTTCCACTGCACCGTCAGCTTTTTCTTCCCGGAGGACAGCTTCTTAATATCACGCTTTCCCGGTACGGCATAAATGGTTACTTTCTTCGTCTGCTTTTTATAAGCCGATGTTTCTTTTGCCGTTATGCTGATCGTTACTTTCCCGGTTCCTTTGATCTTCACTTTGCCTTTACTGTTTACCGTGGCAACCTTTGTATTGCTGCTCTTATAGGTAATCTTGCCTTTAGCTTTTGGTTTTAAAGTAAAGGAGGAATTATACGCTTTCTTATAACTGGAAGAGATACCCGTTATCTTCTGACCTGATTTCTCGGTTGTGTTATCTTTTTTCTGATCGGTTTTTTGGTCTTTCTCTCCAGAATCTGTTGTGCTGTCTTTTTTCTGTATCTCAAAATAGGCTACTGTCTCTCCAGTATAATTTCCAGTCCCTTTAATGATCGCTTTTCCGGTTCCCGGTTTCGTATTATCAGAATACGATATCGTATAATCGGTTCCTTTCTTCAGCTCTTTATCTTTTAATATTACTTTCGCCTCCGGCATCTGTGCTTTTCCATTGTAATTTACATTATTAACGCTTACTACAGAATTGCAGATAGACGATTTTAAAACTTTTACCGTAAATTTCCCGTTTTTTATACTTCCATCATCATCTTTTACCGAAACATTAATTGTGACACTTCCAGCTCCGTTTACTTTAAAATAGTGCTCATCCCATTTCTCACCACAACTATTCGATTCGTGTTCTACACCATATACCAGTTTATCTGTATCACCTGTAATATTCCAATTTAAAAGTTCATTACAGGTTGGTGTATCTTTTCCATAACTTTCCGGAGCATTTGACCAGATTGAAAAATAGACTCTGTGTTCTCCCTCTGCATTAAAACTGAAATCATGCTTTACCGTATGATAGTCCAAGACGGCTATTCCATTATTGGTAAATTGTTCATAGTGAACCATACATTGAATATCTTTAATCGGTACAGAGACAACCGCTTTTATTGTAAGTGTACGACCTCTTCCATCTGTTCCAACAAGGGTACATTGTCCATGATTGACTGCTTTTAATGTAGAATGTCCATTAATTGTCTCTACATATGCCACCTTATCATCGGAGCTTTTCCATGTCACAACATCCGTTGTGTCTTCCGGGAAAAGCTGATAGTCGATCGTACAGTTTTCCTCCGGCTCTAATGTGATGTTCTTTGTCCTGCTTCCATCAGCAAAGGTTAGATCTGTTGCCGGTGTCAGGTATGCATTTCTTTCTTCTGCAGATAATTCGGACTCCAACAACACACTGGTGTTTTCCGAATTATAAAAGTCATCTGCCGATCCAATTGCTTCTTTCATTGCCTGATTCTTAACAATGATCTTACAGTTTGTAAGACTGGCAAATATATCTCTTACATCAACTTGTGAAGGTTCGGTATGGCAGAATACTATCGTTGCGTCTGAAAGTCCCGTAAATGCTGATATTCCGATAAAACTTACCGTATCAGGAATAACGATCTTCCTTAGATTTTTAGGCTGATAAAAATCTCCTACTGCATCAATATCTCTCGGAATAATATATGTTTCACCCGGCTTATTTTCCGGATAACGCTCAATCATTGGTTTCCCATTATCTGCTGCATACCGAAACAACACCCCATCCCTGGAAAAATAAACCGGATTTCCTTCTTCCACTGTGATCGATCTCAGTGATTTTGTTCCATCAAATGTAGTTATCACTACATCTCCGGGATGCCCCATATGGATCACTGTTGCCGGTATATGAATGGTTTCCACCGTTGTATTCTTATAAAATACCTCCTGCTCCAGTGAGGTTACCGTATGACCCTCGATCGTGGATGGTATGACTACATCCTTATCACTGCCCGTATATTTTGTGATCTCTGCCGTTCCATCTAAATATAATTTAGCTTCCCAATCGTGCTGTTCCTGAGTGCCGTTTTCAGGCACGTTTTCCGTTTCCGTGGTAATTTCCCCACTTAATTCATTTTCATTGCTTATTTCCGCCTGTACGTCCTCAGAAACACACTCCGCTGCAGGCTCCTCATCCTTTTTTTCTTTTATGGAATCTTCTTCCTGAACTGCCTGTATGGTGCTCTCTTCCATTCCGGTATTTTCGGCTGCATACACCAGTCCGCTGTTTGTAATGCAGAGTGATACTGCAATGATCCATGCTGAAATCCTTTTTGCCTTCATAAAAAAATCTCCTTCCACCTGTTCCCCGTTATTTACTATGTTTTCCCAAAAGGGAAAGCTGATTATTTTCATTCCGATTATACCATAGAAAACAGCTTGATTTAAAATCTTATTACAAAAATTTTTGCCAGAACAAAATTTCCTATATCCAAAAAAGAAACCACATTTGCGGCTTCTTTCAAAAAACAACCATAATTTCTTTATTTTTTTGTAATATATCCCTGTGCTTTTAAAAGCTCAGCACACAGAATCGCTCCGCCTGCGGCTCCGCGGACTGTATTATGGGATAAACCAACGAATTTCCAATCGTATACCGTATCTTCTCTTAAACGTCCGACAGATACGCCCATTCCGTTTTCATAATCCACATCTAAAGCTACCTGTGGGCGGTTATCGTCTTCTAAATACTGGATAAACTGTTTTGGTGCACTCGGAAGTCCTAACTCCTGTGGTGCTCCTTTGAAGTTTACAAGTTTTTCGATCAACTGCTCTTTGGTCGGCTGTTTTTTGAATTTTACAAATACGGCTGCTGTATGTCCGTTTAATACCGGAACACGGATGCACTGGCAGGTAATGACCGGGCTTTCCGCCGGTACGATCACACCGTCTTTGATCTCGCCCCAGATACGAAGCGGCTCTTTTTCAGACTTTTCTTCTTCGCCACCGATGTATGGAATAATGTTGCCTTCCATCTCCGGCCAGTCTTTAAAGGTTTTTCCTGCACCTGAAATTGCCTGATAAGTGGTTGCAACTACCTCATATGGCTCAAATTCTTTCCATGCCGTCAGTACCGGTGCGTAGGACTGAATAGAACAGTTTGGTTTTACTGCCACAAATCCTCTGGTGGTTCCTAAACGTTTTTTCTGGAACTCAATGACTTTCATATGTTCTGCATTGATCTCCGGTACTACCATCGGTACATCCGGTGTCCAGCGATGTGCACTGTTGTTTGATACAACCGGTGTCTCTGTCTTTGCATACTCTTCCTCGATTTTTTTGATTTCCTCTTTTGTCATATCTACTGCGGAAAATACAAAATCTACTTCTGATGCTACTTTTTCCACTTCATTGACATTCATGACAACAATCTTTTTCACGGCTTCCGGCATTGGAGTGTCCATCTTCCATCTTCCTCCGACTGCCTCTTCATATGTCTTACCGGCACTTCTAGGGCTTGCTGCAATGGTCGTTACCTCAAACCACGGATGATTCTCTAACAGGGAAATGAAACGCTGTCCTACCATTCCCGTTCCGCCTAAAATACCTACTTTTAATCTGTCGCTCATATCTAATCTCCTCACACATTTCGCTTGTTTTGTCCGCTTATTGCGGACATTTGTCTTTCTGTTAAAATACTATGCTATTTTCGACAAAAAAACAATTCATATTTTGCTAAAATTTTCTCTTAGATTTCTAAATTTCTTATGCATTTTCAACAATTCTTACTGTTTTAACCAGTCTGAGCCATGATTTTTTGCAAGATATTCTTTTTCTAAGGCAATTACTTTTTCCATTGCCTCTTTTCCCGGTGCGCCGATCGTCAGACGTTTATTGACACAGGTTTCCATGGAAATTGCATCATAAATATCTTCTTCAAATACCGGACTGATGGCTTTTAATTCCTCTAAAGACATATCATCGATCGCCATATTTTTATCAATACAGTAAAGTACGATCTGACCTACGATCCCATGTGCATCACGGAATGGTACGCCATGATTTACCAGATAATCGGCAGCGTCTGTCGCATTGGTAAATCCGTTTTTCGAACTGTTGCGCATCACTTCCTGATTGAATTTCATCGTATCTAACATGCCTGTAAACAATGCAATACAGCCTTTTGCCGTATCCATCGCATCAAAGGAAAGTTCTTTATCCTCCTGCATATCTTTATTATATGCTAGCGGGATTCCTTTCATGGTTGTGAGCAGTGACACCAATGCACCATAGACACGTCCGGTCTTGCCACGGACTAATTCCGCAATATCCGGATTTTTCTTCTGTGGCATAATACTGCTTCCGGTGCTGTAAGCATCATCGATCTCTACAAACTGATATTCATTTGAATTCCAGATAATGACTTCTTCGCTGAAACGGCTCAAATGCATCATAATCGTAGAAAGTGCTGACAGGAACTCAATCAGATAATCTCTGTCGGACACACCGTCCATGCTGTTTAAGGTCGGTCCGTAAAATCCCATCAGTTCCGCCGTATAATCTCGATCCAGCGGATAGGTAGTACCTGCTAATGCCCCGGAACCCAATGGGCAGTAATTCATTCTTTCAAAGATGTCACGCAGACGCTGTCTGTCTCTTTTAAACATCTCAAAATAAGCTCCCATATGATGTGCTAACGTAATCGGCTGTGCCTTCTGTAAATGTGTAAATCCAGGCATTATGGTCTCTGTATTTTCTTCCATGATTCTTAAAAGTACATTTAACAATTCTTCTAACAATGCATCTGTTGCCATTACTTCCTGTCTGGTATAAAGACGCATGTCCAACGCCACCTGATCATTACGGCTTCTTCCGGTATGTAATTTTTTACCGGTATCACCTAACCGGTCAATCAGGGTTGCCTCCACAAAACTATGGATATCCTCATACTCTGAGGAAATTTCTAATGTTCCATTCTCTACTTCACTTTGGATCTCTTTTAAGGTTTTAATGATGTCCTGTGCTTCCTCGTTTGTAAGAATTCCCTGTTTTCCTAACATTGTAACATGGGCAATGCTTCCCTCGATATCCTGT
>OLRA01004254.1_pt1 | contig 11556 bp, 12 predicted proteins | sample 1673011 | NCBI WGS metagenome assembly OLRA01 (sample SAMEA3136746, study PRJEB25190) | human gut metagenome | reverse complement strand
TAGGTTGGCACATCGGCCAGAACCTCAAACGCCATGAGCAGCGCCAGCTCTTCGACGAGATTGCGAAAATCGGCAGTCGATGTGGTTTTGTCACGCAGATAGGAAATCTTGTGGTGGATCATCGGATGATCGAAAATGTGAACACGATCCATGGTACGTCCTCCCTTATTAGCGGATCATTCGTAGAGTGGATAACGGTCGGTGATCTCTTTCACCATGGCGGTGCCGCGGGCTGGATCTTTGTCGACGAGGATGATCTTCATGATCTCAGCGAGCTTGCGGAAATCGTCTTCCTTGAGACCGCGGGTCGTGCCGGCAGGCGTGCCGAGACGGATGCCGCTGGTGACGGTTGGCTTTTCAGTGTCGAATGGAATGCCGTTTTTGTTGCAGGTGATGTTGCAGTCGTCGAGGGCTTTTTCTGCTTCAGCGCCGGTGAGCCCCATCGATTTAACGTCGACGAGCAGCAGATGATTGTCGGTGCCGCCGCTGACGAGACGGAAACCAACGCTCTGCAGCGCATCGGCAAAAGCCTGCGCGTTGCGCAGCACCTGGTCGATGTAGCCGGTAAATTCTGGCTTCAGCGCTTCGCCAAAAGCGACGGCTTTGGCAGCGATGATGTGCATCAGCGGACCGCCCTGAGCGCCCGGGAAAACCGATTTGTCGATGGCCTTGGCCAGTTCTTTTTTGCAGAGGATGATGCCGCCGCGTGGACCGCGCAGCGTTTTGTGGGTCGTCGAGGTGACAACCGCCGTGCGCGTCATCCCCGCCATCGGCCACAAGGCCGGCGATGTGCGCCATGTCGACCATCATCAGCGCGCCGCATTTGTCGCAGATCTCGCGGATGCGGGCGAAATCGATGATGCGTGGATAAGCGCTGGCACCGGCGACGATGAGTTTTGGCTGCACTTCCAGCGCTTTCTTTTCCATGGCGTCGTAGTCGATCATTTCTGTTTCAGGATCGACGCCATACTCTTCAAAATGGTAGAGCTTGCCGCTGAAATTGACTGGAGAGCCGTGGGTGAGATGGCCGCCGTGGGCCAGATTCATGCCCAGCACTGTGTCGCCTGGCAGGAGCACAGCCTGATAGGCAGCGTAGTTTGCCTGTGCGCCGCTGTGCGGCTGTACATTGGCGTGCTCAGCGCCGAAAAGCTGTTTGACGCGTTCGCGCGCCAGGTTTTCGACGATGTCGACGTGTTCGCAGCCGCCGTAATAGCGCTTGCCCGGATAGCCTTCGGCGTATTTGTTTGTCAGGCAGGAGCCCTGCGCCGCCATCACAGCGCGGCTGGCAAAGTTTTCAGAAGCGATCAGCTCGATCTTGTCGCGCTGACGCTGGAGTTCCTGGGAGATCGCCTCTGCCACAGCAGGATCCTGCGGCGCGAGGAATTCGGTGATATCACTCATTCATAGACCTTCTTTCTTTTTTCTGGATCATTTGATTTCATTATAAAGGACACCAGCGAAAAACCCAACCATGAATTTTGTCCACGGGCGAAAAATTCTAGTAATATCGTCGGAGAAAGGGAGCTGGCAGCATTTCGCCTGAACGCAAAGAACCCTTCGCCGATTTTTTCTGGCGAAGGGTTCTCTTTTGTCATAGGATAAATTATTTACCGCCGAAGAGGGATTTCAGCTTGGCGCCGAAGCCTTTCTTCTGAATGCCGAGGAGTTTGTTGATCTCGTCGCGGTAGATGTTAGGATCCAGCGCGCCTGGCAGCGCTTCCTGGAATTCCCCGTCGTTGATGATGCAGGTCTGTGGCACGCCGACAAGGTTCCAGCTCTTGAAGAGGGAACGGGCGTCTGGGTCGTGGATCTCCATGTTGTAGAAATGCATTTCCGGATGGCTGGCGTATTCGTCAGCGATCTTCTGCATGTTTGGCATCAGACGCGCGCACACAGAACATTTCTGCTTGGTGAAGATCAAAAAGCATTTTTCTTTATCGGCAACAATGTCGTTGTACTGCGAAATTGTGATCATTGGAATTTCCATTGATTGGCCTACCTCCTATAGTTCGTTTCTCTCTATGATCCCTAGTCATTATCTTATCATCATCCCTAGGGATTGACAAGACAATATCCGACAATTCACGATCAGCGTGTGAAAAATGCGCCCATCAATCGTTCCATGGCGTCCTGATCGTGGAGATCGGCAAGCTCGCGGATGCTGTGCATGGCGAGCATCGGATTTCCGACGTCGATGGCCTCGATGCCGCAGGCGGTTTCTGCGATGGGACCGATGGTGGAGCCGCCGCGCATGTCTGCGCGATTAACGAAGGTTTGCAGCGGGATGTTTTCTTCGGCGCAGAGGGCGCGCAGCATGGCTTCGCCGCGCGGCGTGGTGGCGTAGCTGTGGCTGGCGGCGAGCTTGAGCACAGGCCCTTCGCCGAGACGTGGACGCAAGACAGGGTCGGCTTTTTCCGGATAGTTTGGGTGCGCGGCGTGGGCCTGGTCGCAGCTGAGGATGACGCTCTCTGCAAGCAGCGCGCGCAGGTCTGCGTTGGTGGCTTCGGCGATGCGCGCAAGTGTGCGCGAGAGCAGCGAAGCCGCGGCGCCCTGTCGCGTGTGGCTGCCGATTTCTTCGTGCTGATAGCTGATGAAAATGGCGATGTGATCTGTCGGCTGGCAGTCGCGGATGGCGCAGGTGGCTGCGTAAGCGTTGGCGAGATTGTCAATGCGCGGGCTGGCGTAGAGTGTATGCTCAGCGCCGAGGATTTCCGGCTGTTCCGCGCTTACAAGATAAAGCTCATGGGCAAGAATATCTTCCGGTGTGAAAAGATCGTGGCTGGCAGCGGCGAGCTGTTCGCGCAGAGCAGGCGCGTCGCTCGTTCCCCAGAGGGCGAGCAGCTCTTTTTGCGGATTGATCGGGTCGTCGCCGCGTTTCATGTGCGCCGCCAGCGACGGGATCGTCACCTTCTCCGGCAATTCGATAAGCGGGCTCAGCGGATGCGCCCAGTCCTCGCCGCAGATGAACACACGACCGGCGACAGCCAGCGGGCGGTCGAACCATGTGGAGAGGATCGGCCCGCCGTAGACTTCGATATTGAGCATCGAGAGTCCCTCGCGCAGGATCTCTGGCTGCGGCTTCAGGCGCAGCGCCGGCGAATCGTTGTGCGTGGCGAAAACCGCGCGGCGCTCCTTGCGGCAGTGCGAAGGCGATGGTGGTGCCGTCGTTTGTCGTGAGAAAATAGCGCCCGCCAGGGGTGAGCGCCCAGTCGGCGTTTTCGTCGAGAGCGGCGATCCCCTCCGCGACGAGCATGCCCTGGCTTTGGCGGGCAGCGTGATACGGCGTGAGCGCAGTGGTCATGTATGAGAAAAAGGCTTGCGTGTCCAATCTGGATCGTCCTTTCGATGGTTTTTCTCTAGCATACGCGTTTTTCGCGCAGTGCGCAAGCGCTTTGCAAGATTTCGCTGATGGTGTATGATGGAGAGCAGGAGGAATGACCATGATCTCATTTGAACACCAGGGCTGGACGGTGCAGATTTTTGCGAGCGCTGCGCCGGCTCGTCCGCTCCTCGTGCTGCCAACGTTCGCAGAAGCTGTGGCGCCTGTGCGCGAAGCCCTCGCTGATGCGTCGGATTTTACCCTCGTCGCGCTCAGCGGATTTGACTGGGAGGGCGATCTTTCGCCGTGGCCAGCGCCCGCCCTCGGCAAAAACAGCATGCCCTTCGCTGGTCGCGCCGACGCTGCGCTTGCGCTCCTGAGCGAGGAGCTGCTGCCGCAGATCGAAGCTGCGCTTCCAGCGCCGCCAAGCTGGCGCGGCATCGCCGGCTATTCGCTGGCGGGACTTTTTGCCGTGTACGCGCTCTATCGCTGCGATCTTTTTCAGCGCGCTGCCAGCATGAGCGGTTCGCTGTGGTATCCGGATTTTCTGGATTTCGTTCAGAGCCATTCTATGCGCGCCAAGCCGGAGCGGCTCTATCTCTCCGTCGGCGACAAAGAGCGCAAGACCCGCCACCCCCTCATGCGCAACGTGCAGACAGCTGCAGAAGATTTTGCCGCCCACTGTCAGGCGCTCGTCATCTCCACCACTTTTCAGCTCGAGCGCGGAAATCATTTCAAAGACGCCGCCGGTCGCACAGCGCGCGGCATCCGCTGGCTGCTCGAAGCGTGAAAGCGCGAAAAAGTTTTTGCTGCGCACACCGAAAAACTTGTAGGAAACATGAAGCTTTTACCGGCAAAACCGAAAAACTATTATTTGGATTTCCTGCTCAGCGCTGGTTACTGATCTGATTGTCAAGAGCTTGTGAAGATTTGATGTATTCCGTATCGTTTTTTCGACAACTTCCATGTAATTATTCCTTTTGTGATCGTAACGTGGTAGAATGGGTGCAAAGATCGCGTCCACGTTTTATCATAAGGGAGTTGTAACGAAGATGGATACCGTGATCCTCAACAATGGTGTTGAGATGCCAATGATCGGGATCGGCACGAGCATGCTCGATGAGGAAGCGTGCGAGCGCACCGTGCGCGAAGCGCTGGAGCTGGGCTATCGTTTCGTCGATACAGCGCAGAGCTATCGCAACGAGGGCGCCGTCGGTCGCGCCGTGCGACAGAGCGGCGTCAAACGCAAGGATGTTTTTATCGCGACCAAGCTCACCATCGCCAACACCACCTATGAAAAAGCAAAAGAGAGCTGCAAACGTTCGCTGGACCGTCTCGGCGTCAGCGCCATCGATCTGCTGCTCCTGCAATATCCTTATAATGATGTTTTTGGCGCCTGGCGCGCACTCACCGAGCTGCGCGAGGAAGGCCTGGTGCATGCCATCGGCGTCTGCAATTTCGCCGCCGACCGCCTCGCTGATCTGGTGCTCCACGTCAAGGAACGGCCGCAGGTCGCTCAATTCGAGCGCCATCCGTATTATCAGCGGCCGCAGCTCATGGAATATCTGCGGCGGCAGGATATCCAGCCGCTGGCGCGCGGCCCGTTCGCTGGCTGCAAGACCGATCTCCTGCAAAATCCGACCGTCTGCGCCATCGCCAGTGCCCACGGCAAAACGCCGTGCCAGGTGCTCCTGCGCTGGCAGACACTGCGCGATGTCGCCGTTATACCGACGACCGCTGGGAGCGACGAGCTCGCTGAAAATCTCTCCAGCTTTGATTTTGAACTCAGCGCCGATGAGCGCGCCGCGCTGGACGCCCTCGAACGCGATGAGAGCGCCCTGCCGGCCAATATGATGACGCCCGACTGGATCGAAAAACTCTGTCGCGGCTGAAAAAATTCATCGCCCGTTCTGGTTTCCAGATTGGAAACGGAACAGGGCGATCTTTTTTCGTGCAATTTACAAAGGTTTGGTGTAAAATAGAGAAACTCTCTACAAAGGAGCACTTCTCACAGGAAAAGGATGGTGGATATTTTGGATGCAATGATCGATGGATGGGTGAATCAGATCGTCATGGTGATCGGCCAGATGCCCTGGCTTGGCCCGCTGCTCGCGCTCATAGCCGGCGTGCTCGCCGCGTTCACGCCCTGTTGCCTGTCGAGCATACCGCTGATCGTTGGCTACATCAGCGGACTCGGCGAAAAAACAACGAAGCGCGCCTTCCTTTATTCGCTCACCTTCGCTGGTGGAACCGCCTGCACCTTCGTGGCGCTCGGACTCATTGCAACCTCCGTCGGCCATCTCCTGGGAACCGACTCAGTGATCTGGCACATCATCCTGGGCCTGCTCATGTTTCTGATGGCCCTGCAGATCTGGGATGTCATCAACATCATCCCTGAAACCGATGTGCTCCAGAAAAACAGCCGGCGTGGGTTCGTCGGCGCTTTTCTCACCGGCATCCTCGCCGGGATTTTTGCCAGCCCTTGCTCAACGCCGATCCTCGTTGCCCTTCTCGCCATCATCGCCGGAGACGGACGGTTTTTCTGGGGCATCCTGCTCATGCTCTGCTACGCCGCCGGGCACAGCGTACTCGTGCTCATCGCCGGCACCTCCGTCGGTTTCGTGCAGCGCCTCAAAGGCAGCGCCCATTACGAGCGGTTTTCGTTTTGGAGCGAAAAAATCCTCGGCGCCCTCATTTTTGCCGTTGGCATCTATATGTTCTGGCTTGCTCTGTAAAGCAAAACGCCTGCGCAGCGGACGATGTGTCCGCACGCAGGCGTTTGTTTATTCTTCGCTTATCTTACTGAACACGCACAGCCAGATCGTTGGTGCTGTGGTGGCGGCGACCTGGTGACGGGCGTGGGCTGGGATCAGATGCGGTTTGCCTTTGCGCAGGGCGATGAGGCTGCCGTCGTCGTAGCGGAGGACGGCGCGGCCTTTGAGCAGGATGAGCCATTCGTCTTCTGCCTGATCGTACCAGAAGCTTTCGGCTGTGGCCTGTCCCCAGCTGATGATCTGCTCGACGCGGGTGGTGGCAGATTCATAGAGCACGGTGGTGACTTCTTCTGGCATGGGTTCGCCGGGCTCAAAGAGGTTTGCTGGATCCATGGGTCATCTCTCCTTCCACAAGATCATAGAGGGTGCGGTATGCGCTGACCAGCTTGTCATCCGGCCACCAGCCGCGGTTGGCGGCGGAGGTGGAGGGCAGGGCCACTGCGCGGATGCCGGCCAGCGGTTCCAGATGGCGATGGTAGAGATCGGCTGCTTTTTTTCCGGTGGTGACAATGTGCTGGATATTGGGATAGCGCGTAAGCAGCGCTGGTACATCGTTGGGCACGGGATCGGCGATGGAGCTGTCGGCGGCACCATCGATGGCGCAACTGGCGAGCACGTCCCAAAGCGCGATGTGGTGACGCGCTGCAAAATCGCGCGCGGCTTCGGGTGATTCTGGCCGTGGCTCCTGCCAGAGCGTGGCCAGCGTCAGCCAGAAACGATTCTGCGGATGTCCGTAATACATACCGCGGGCGCGGGATTTTGGCGACGGCATTGTGCCCAAAACGAGCACGCGGCTTTCGTTATCCGCCCAGGGCAGGAGGGTGTGGTCGACGCGCTCAAGCATGGATGACCGCCATCTGGCAGGATTCCATTGCGGTCAGTGCGTTGTCGTGGCTCTCTGGCGTGACACCGGCGCAGAGCGCTGCGTCGATGTAGATCGGCACGTTTGGCAGCGCTGCTTTCAGGAGCATGGCGTTGGAGATGACGCAGATATCTGTGCAGACGCCGATGAGGGTGATCGATGTGAATGGGCGTTCGACGTGTGCGTCTTCGACGGCGCGCATGAGCTTTGTGGAGCCGAAGGTTGGTTTTTCAAAACCGGTGGCGTTCTGCATTTTCAGCGCGCGGGCAATGGTTTCGTTCAAGGCCCAGCCGTCGGTGCCTTTCAGGCAGTGCACGACGGGCAGATAATGGCCTTCCTGGGTTTGGAGATAATCGTCGCCGTGGGTGTCGAGAGTATAAAAAACGGTGCCGTTGTGGCGGCGGATGCGTTCGGCGACGGCGTCAACAATGGCTGCTGCTTCTTTGGTGCCGAGGGCGCCATCGATGAAATCGTTCTGCATGTCGATGACGATGAGCAGATCGTTGGTGGTGAACATGGGCGTTTTCCTCCTTAATAAATGGGCTGGCTCTATTGTACGGTGATTTCTGCAAAATACGCAAAGAAAATGATGCAAAGGGGCTTGCAATTCTAAAAAGAAAAGTTTATAATAGACATGAAGAAAAGTAATGGGATAAAATCATAAGGTGGATCAGGGGATCCACAAATGGAAGTAACCAAATAGAATTTCTTCTTCATCAATCCTTCTTCGTTTTATTTTCTGCTTATCATGAAACGCCACCAAAACACTCCCTCCGGATCGTTTTGGTGGCGTTTCGCATTGCTTGCAAACAGGTGCTGGCGAGCGCCTGTTTTATTTTTTGTAATCGATCTTGCGCTCGCTCTGAGCAAATTCTTCGAGAAGCTGCGCGTTGGTGATGACGAGCTCGTTGTCGTCGTTGTAGGTGATGGCGCCGGCGTGGCGCAGCGCCAAGATGATCTTGTTCGCCGTGATGCGATGCATGCCGAGAAAGCGCGCGATATCCGAAACGCTGGAGCAGCGGCTGAGCACGAGCTCGCCGTTGCGCTCTTTTGCGCGCTCAAGGATAAATCCAGCGACGCGCGGTGCAGCCTGCCCTTTCTGCTTGGCGATGAAGTTGTTCATGAGCATGGTGTATTCAGCGGTAAGTCGGCGCAGGAGCTCTTTCATCACTTCGGGATGGTGGTCGAGAAAAGCGTCGAACTCGATCGCTGTGAGCTTATGAGCGGTGATGTCTGTTTGGGCGATCATTGTGTTGCCGTTCATCGGCGGGATCGTTGTGTAGAGGATGTAAGGGCCGAGTAGGGCATAGACAGTTTTGCCGGGATGGTATTCTTCAAAGAAGATTTCTTCACCGGCGATCGTTGTGACCTGGCGCATGGCATAGCCCTCGGCGAGATAGTAGACAAATTCGCCTGGATTTTCGTCATAGTCAAAAATGCTGTCGCCTTTGCGGAAATGTACGACAGGAAAGGATGTTAATTCTGCAATGGCCGATTGATCCATGGAAACCTCCTATATGATGAACGATGTTATTAACAGTTTCATAGAATGCGGAAAGGGCGCAGGACCCGCGTTCTGCTTATCATAATAACAGAAAATATTGTTCAATGTAAGACCGAATGCGACCATTTTTGTAGCCTGGGCTACGTTCGAAAAGCCTGAAAAACCGCTAAAATATTAATGATAAGCGAAAATGGAATTTTAGCGATAAACATACGTTAATCATCGCAAAATTCCGTAAAAAATCTCACGAACAAAGGAAAGGATGAATTAAAAAGTGAGTGAAGCAAAGAAAAAACGCAGCTTGTATCCACTCCACCTTGTGATCGGCTTTGGTCTCATCGCATTATTCTGGATCATGCCACCGATCGATCCGATCACATCGCTGGGGATGCGCTGCGCAGGCGCCTTCCTGGGGATGGTTTATCTCTGGAGCGCCTGTGATACACTGTGGCCAAGTTTGGTCGGGCTGTTTATGCTGGCCATTTCTGGCTATGATGCTGCAGGTTTTAACAGCCTGTGGATGAACGCCGTTGGTAACTACACCGTACTTCTGACGCTCTTCTCCATGGTGCTCTTCGGGGGCATGGATGAGATCGGCGATACCAAGTACATTGCCAAGTGGTTCTTGACCAGAAAGATCTTCAAGGGACGTCCTGTGACCTTCCTGGCGATCTTCTATCTCTGCGTCTTCGCCATCAGCGCTGTTTGCCAGCCAATGACCGCGCTGATCATTCTCTGGCCGATCGGCATCACCCTCATGGATACGATGGGTATCGCCAGAGACGACAAGATCTGGCGCTATTTCTTCGTCGGTATGTTCGCCGTTGCTACGCTGTCGCAGCCGCTCTTTCCATTCATGGGCGCGCAGCTCATTCCTTACGCAGCGTTCCAGAGCATGACCGCCGCCATGGGTAACCCAATGACCATCCCAATGCTGCAGTACATGATCGTCGACATCGTGATGACCTTCCTCATCATGGCAGTTTATATCGCCATTGTGAAATTTGTGCTGCGTGTTGATATGTCCAAGCTCAAAGCCATCGACCCAGAAATGGTTGAAAAGCAAATGCCGCTGCCTCCGATGACTCTGCCACAGAAGATCTATCTGCTCATGGTGCCATGCTTCCTGATCATGATGCTCGTACCAAGCTTCTTCCCAGATTTCACCATCTGCCAGGCTATCAACTTCATCGGGCCTCTCGGCATTGCTGTGTTCTGGATCATGCTCTTCCTCATCGTGCATATCGATGGCAAGCCACTCCTCAACTTCAAGGAAGTTGCTTATCGCCAGTTTAACTGGGGCATCTTCTTTATGATCGCTGCCGCTGTTTATGGTGCCAATACCCTTTCTAATGAAGAAACCGGTATCCCAACCTTCCTCATCAATGTGTTGACGCCGCTTCTCGGTGGTCGCCGCGACATGGTCTTCGTGGCCATCCTCTTCACCGTGGCGCTCATCGTCACCAACTTTGCCAACAACGCCGCCATGGCCGTTACGCTCATGCCAGTCGTGCTGAACTTCTCCAACCAGCTCGACATCAACCCAATGCCAGTGGCCACCGGCGTTATCCTCATGGTCTTCGTTGCCATGCTGACTCCAGCCGCTTCTCCACACGCTGGCATGATGCACGGCATGAAGAAGATCTACAGCACCAAGGAAATTCTCGCCGTCGGGTTCCCAATCTGTATTCTCGCGCTGGTGCTCTACATCTTCGTTGGCTACCCACTCTGCAAGCTCCTGATGCTTTAATATCAGATCATTGCTTATCCAGCACCCGTCTCTGTAATGAGATGGGTGCTTTTTTATATTTCCGTGGGAGGATTTTTGGAGAGAGTAACAAAAAAATGAAGAATATGAAGCGATGTGGAGTCCAGACTACTAATCAATGAGATTAATTGGTACTATAATACACACATAAGAAAAGCTGAAATGGGAATAATAAATCATACTAATTGTTATACGGTTTCAGCGATCACTCAAGGAAAAGGAAAGGATGAGAAAAATGAGTGAAGCAAAGAAAAAGCTTAATCTGTATCCGATTCATCTGGTCATTGGCTTCGGGATCATCGCTCTGTTCTGGATTATGCCGCCGTTCAGCACGATCACGCCACTGGGTATGAGATGCATCGGGGCATTCCTCGGAATGGTTTATCTGTGGAGTGCCTGCGACACCCTCTGGCCATCTCTGGTCGGGTTGTTCCTCTTAGGTATTTCCGGTTATGGCGGTGAAGGTGGCTTCAATGGCCTCTGGATGAACGCTGTTGGTAACTACACCGTACTGTTGACCCTGTTTGCCATGGTGCTCTTTGGTGCCATGGACTCCGTCGGCGATACCAAGTACATTGCAAAATGGTTCCTGACCCGTAAGATCTTCAAGGGTCGTCCAGTCGTATTCTGGGCCGTATTCTATGCCTGCGTATTTGCACTGTCCGCAGTCTGCAGCCCTATCACCGCACTCATCATTCTGTGGCCTATCTCCCTCAGCCTCATGGAAACCCTCGGCGTGAAGAGAGAAGACCGTTTCTGGAAATATTTCTTCGTCGGTATGTTCGCAGCCGGCACCCTGTCTCAGCCATTGTTCCCATTCATGGGCGCTCAGCTGATCCCTTACGCAGCATTCCAGAGCATGACTGCCGCTATGGGGAACCCAATGACCATCCCAATGGGCCCTTATATGGCTGTTGACCTTATTATGACCACCCTGATCATGGCCATCTACATCATCTTCGTTAAGTTCGTTCTTCGCGTTGACCTTTCCAAGCTCAAAGCTGTAGATCCAGCGATGATCGAAAAACAGATGCCGCTGCCTCCAATGAACCTGCAGCAGAAGCTCTATCTCTACATGATCCCTGTTTACCTGATCATGATCCTGTTCCCAAGCTTCTTCCCTGATAACCTTCTTGGTACTGCTCTTGGCTTCCTTGGGCCTCTCGGGGTTACCGTTCTCTGGGTCTGCCTGTTCCTGATCGTAAAATGGCAGGGCAAACCGCTTCTCGACTTCAAAGAAACTGCATATCGTCAGTTTAACTGGGGCATTTTCTTCATGATCGCAGCAGCCGTTTACGGCGCCAACACCCTTTCTGACGAGGCTACCGG
>OLRA01004253.1_pt1 | contig 11556 bp, 14 predicted proteins | sample 1673011 | NCBI WGS metagenome assembly OLRA01 (sample SAMEA3136746, study PRJEB25190) | human gut metagenome | reverse complement strand
TGCCGCCGCCGATGTTGGTGTGCTCGCCCAGGTCGGCGTCGCCGACATAGCTCAGATGCGGCACCTTGGTGCCGTTGCCGATGTGCGCCTTCTTCATTTCCACAAAGGCGCCGGCCTTGGACTCCTCGCCAAGATCGTTGCCCGGACGCAGGTACGTCCACGGACCGATGTTGGCCGCGCGACCGATGTGGGTTTCCTGCACGCGGGAACGCTCCACATGGGCGTCGGCATCGATGACCGCGCTGATAAGTGTTGTGTATGGGCCGACCTGCGCGCCCTCGCCGATCACAGTCTGGCCTTCCAGGAAGCATCCGGGAAGGATCACCGCATCGCGTTCGATACGCACGTCATCTTCGATCCACGTGGTTTCAGAGTCGAGAATGGTCACGCCCTTACGCATCCAATGCTCGCAGATACGCTTGTTGTGAGCTTTGGCGAGCGCTGCGAGCTGCACGCGGTCGTTGACACCTTCGACGCTCAACGGGTCGGGGGCGGCGAACGCACCGACGGCACCGTTGGCTTTGGCGGTTTCGAGTGCGTCGGTCAGGTAGAACTCGCCTTGGGCGTTGTTGGATTTGAGGTTGGCGATCGCTTCAGCCAGCAGTTTGGCATCGAACACGTAGACGGACGTGTTCACTTCATGCACGGCCAGTTCGCTGCTGTTGGCGTCCTTCTGTTCCACGATGCGCAGCACGTTGCCTTTGCTGTCGCGGATGATGCGACCATAGCCAGTAGGATCGTCAAGAATGGTGGTGAGCACGGTGGCTCCGTTGCCGCTTTGCTCATGGAAGGCAAGCAGCTGGTTCAACGTGTCGGCGTCGAGCAGCGGCATATCCGAAGCTGCGATCAGCACCGAGCCGTCAAGACCGCCTTGCTCCTTCAACTGCGTCATGGCGCACTGCACGGCTCGCCCGGTGCCGGGAATGTCGTCCTGATTGACGATGGTGACACGCTCATTGTAGGAGCGGGCCGCTTCGGCGACTCGTTCCGCCTGGTAGTGCACGACCACGGCCAACGTTTCAGGGTCGAGCGCCGACACGGAGTCCATCACACGGTTCAAAAACGTCTTTCCGGCCAAAGTGTGCAGCACTTTCGGCTTGTTGGAACGCATGCGGGTGCCCTCACCCGCCGCAAGAATAATCGCGGCACTTAATGCCATGTCTAATCTCCAATTCCTCCGGCTCTCACAAATCCAGACACGAAGCCAGTTATCCGACGTTCCATCTTAAAACGAGCCCTCCCTAAACGCAAAACAACCACGTCTCGGAATGACTTGTGGAGCGCTGGAATGTCAGCATGCGTGCCTCGGAATGACTACCGTCTGATAGACGACTATGGAAAACAGCAATAACTACAAGGCGTTGCGCCGGAGACGGAGCGGATAGATTGATGTCCGACATGAACGTGGGGGTATCTCACGTAATGTATCACCATTTTTTGGGAAGGGAATGATAGTAATGTCAGGCATCGCATATGATTGGATCGCCCTCGGCGTAGCCGCGATCCTGTTCGTCATCCTGGCGTTTCTCAAACGTAAGAAAAACGCGGGTTTCACCACACGCGTGTTGCTTGCAACGGCATTCGGTATCATTTTGGGAATCGCTTTCAACGGCCACACTGATTATGTCGGCGCGGTGGGTTCCATCTGGTCCAACGCAATTACCGCACTGGTGGTTCCGCTGCTGCTGTTCAGCATCATCTCCAGCATCACGAACCTTGGAGAGTCCATGCGCTTAAAGAGTATTGGTGCGAAAACCGTATTCTTCCTGCTGCTTAACACTGACGAAGTTGAATCCAATCCACTTCTTCAAAGCGTTCTTCCCTGCCGGAGTGGTCGCGTTCACCTCGGAAAGCAGCATCGGCACGATTCCAGTCACCGTGCGTCAGTTACGTAGCGCAGGCGTTCCAGGAGATATCGCCTCGTTCGTTGCCGGAACGGAGCCCTCACAGAGGGCAAATATCACGAATGACGCCAAATCCGATTCAGCCAACGTCTCCCACCAACAGAGCGGTTTCGCTCTGAACTTCGCACCCAATGCAATGTTCTCCGCCAGTGGAGATGACGCCTGCTGCGGCACGAAGCCGAACAAATAATCCATCCATAAATCAACAGACACCTGTGGGAGAATACCGGATCGAAGTGTTCGAACGACGTTAGGCTGTCAGAGCATGCCGAGCAGCTCGGCCTCGTCACGCATGGCGCGGTACAGCATCCACTCCTGCCTGGCGTCGGACAATGCGCGGTGCTCCTCCATGTCGGCGATGTGGTAGTCGACGATGAGGGTGGAAACTTTGTGGCTTCGTTTTTCCGGATGCAGTCGACGGCTGAGGTCCAGAGTGTCGACGAAATGGTGCGCAAAGCGCGCGTCTCGCTCCGAGTAAGCGAGCTGTACAGCATTGTCGAGGAACGACATGTCGAAGGACGCATTGTGCGCCATGACCACGGCTGTGTCCGAACACCAGCGTGCAAACTCATCCATGACTTCACGCACATCCGGTTTGCCGAGCAGCATGCCATCGTCGATTCCCGTCAAACCAGTGATTCTTGACGGGACGTGTTCGAACGGGTTGATGAGCTGGTCGAATTCGTCAACCAGCTCATCATTACGGATTTTGACCGCGCCGATCTCAATGAGCTTGGCACCTTTGCGCACACTCAATCCGGTTGTTTCCGTATCGATCACGATGTAATCCGTGAATCGTCCGGACAACGGGTCCAAACGTCGGGAATCGCCACTTCTATGCGCTGCCATTCATCTCACCTCTGCTCTTTCATTTGCGATGTATAGCTTAATCATTCCAACCTGACTTTCTTAGCCGGGGAAACATAACAAAAAAGATCCTGCAGCATGACGCTGCAGGATCAATGAACCGTTATTCAGGCTTTACCGCAAAGCTCGTTCAGCGGGTCGGAGCGACCGTGACCGGGCAACGCTGGAAGCTTTTGAGATCGACATAGCCGGTGGTTGCCATGGCACGACGGAGCGCGCCAATGTAATTGGTGGTGCCGTCCGCATTGTGGCTGGGGCCAAACATGATATCTTCCAGGGTGCCGACGGTGCCGACGTTCGTGCGGAAGCCGCGCGGAAGCGTCTGATGACGGGCTTCGGCACCCCAATGCATGCCCTTGCCCGGAGCTTCCTCGGCACGGGCCAGCGGAGAGCCAAGCATCACGGCATCGGCGCCAAGCGCGAACGCCTTGATGAAGCTGCCGGAGTCGCCCATGCCGCCGTCGGCGATCACTTGGACGTAACGGCCGCCGGACTCGTCCATGTAGTCGCGGCGGGCCTCGGCCACGTCGGCGATGGCGGTGGCCATCGGGGCCTGCACGCCGATGGTCTGGCGGGTGGCGGAGACCGCGCCGCCGCCGAAGCCGACGAGCACGCCGGCCGCGCCGGTGCGCATCAGGTGCAGGGCAGCGGTGTAGTTGGATGCGCCGCCGACGATGACAGGCACGTCAAGGTCGTAGATGAACTTCTTGAGGTTCAGCGGTTCCTGGCCGGAGGAGACGTGCTCGGCGGAGACCACAGTGCCGCGGATCACGAACAGGTCCACGCCCGCGTCCACCACGGTGGAGTAGAACTGCTGGGTGCGCTGCGGGGAGAGCGCGCCGGCCACGGTGACACCGGCGGCGCGAATCTCGTGCAGACGTTGCGTGATGAGCTCCGGCTTGACCGGCTCGGCATAGATCTGCTGGATACGCTCGGTGGCCTGATCGGCCGGCAGTCCGGCGATTTCGTCCAACAGCGGGGTCGGATCCTCGTAACGGGTCCACAGACCTTCCAGATCGAGCACGCCGAGCGCACCCATCTTGCCCATGGCGATGGCGGTGGCCGGGCTGGTCACCGAATCCATGGGGGCGCCGATCACCGGCACATCGAACTCATAGGCGTCGATCTGCCAAGAGGTGGAGACGTCCTCGGGGTCGCGGGTGCGACGGGAGGGGACGATTGCCACATCGTCGAGTGCGTAGCCGAGACGGCCTTTTTTGCCCAAACCGATTTCAATTTCCTGAGACATGGTTTCCAGCCTATTGCCCGGGTGGGACGCCAACAAGGCCGTTTCCCACGGACCGGACGATTGCTTCAAGTCGTTACAAACATGCGCTATGACTAAATCATCTTCACACCATCTATCAGGAGGAAGCATGGCCAAAATCAAGGTCGAAGGCACTGTCGTCGAACTCGACGGCGACGAGATGACCCGCGTGATCTGGAAGGACATCAAGGATCGTCTGATCCTGCCGTACCTCGACGTGAACCTCGACTACTACGATCTGGGCATCGAGCACCGCGACGAGACCGATGACCAGGTGACCATCGACGCCGCCCACGCCATCCAGAAGCACCATGTCGGTGTCAAGTGCGCCACCATCACCCCCGATGAGGCCCGAGTCAAGGAATTCGGTCTCAAGAAGATGTGGAAGTCCCCCAACGGCACCATCCGCAACATCCTGGGCGGCACGATCTTCCGCGAGCCGATTGTGATGAGCAACGTGCCTCGTCTGGTGCCCGGCTGGACCAAGCCGATCGTCGTAGCCCGTCACGCATTCGGCGACCAGTACAAGGCCACCGATTTCAAGGTTCCGGGAGCCGGCCAGCTGACCGTCACCTTCACTCCGGACGATGGCTCCGAGCCGATTCAGCACGTGGTCTACAACTACGGCGAAGACGGCGGCGTGGCCCAGGTGCAGTACAACGTCAACGATTCGATCCGCGGTTTCGCTCGCGCCTGCTTCAACTACGGCCTGATGCGTCATTACCCGGTGTACTTGTCCACCAAGAACACGATTTTGAAGGCCTACGACGGCCAGTTCAAGGACATCTTTGCCGAGGTGTTCGAGACCGAATACAAGGACAGGTACGCCGAGGCCGGCCTGACTTACGAGCACCGCCTGATCGACGACATGGTGGCCAGCTCCCTGAAGTGGCACGGCGGTTACATCTGGGCCTGCAAGAACTACGATGGCGATGTGCAGTCCGACTCCGTGGCCCAGGGCTTCGGTTCGCTGGGCCTCATGACCTCCGTGCTCATGACCCCGGACGGCCAGACCGTCGAGGCCGAAGCGGCGCACGGCACCGTGACCCGTCACTACCGCCGCTGGCAGAAGGGCGAGAAGACCTCCACCAACCCAATCGCATCCATCTTCGCGTGGACCGGCGGCCTTAAGCACCGCGCCGATCTGGACGGCACGCCCGAAGTCCGTCACTTCGCCAAGACGCTGGAGAAGGTCATCGTCGACACCGTTGAAGGCGGTCAGATGACCAAGGATCTGGCCATGCTCATCGGCCCGGACGAACCGTGGCTCGACACCGACGGCTTCATGAACGCGCTGGACGAGAACCTGGCCAAGGCTCTGGCCGAGTAAATCATCGAACACATCGTGCGGACCTACATGGGTCATGTCATGTCGCAAACTGTCATGATTGTCGTGCTTCATCTGGAATGTTCCTCAGCACGATAATCATGACAGTTGTTCGATGCACGCACGTAATACTTCTAATTGTTCCCGGATATGTGGCGATTTGTCCACTGGTCCGGGACTTTTTCGTATACGGCCTACTAGAATCGTGATTCAGTTTGTTTTCACGCCCGCTTGAGGAGGTTTCGCCGCTTATGGTGTTCGCACGCCGCTCAACCACCCTGCTCGCCGCCATTATCGCATCCTGCGCGATGGTGCTGTCACTGACCGCGTGCACCTCAGACAATAAGACCGTTGTAGATGGTCAGACCACGGTGACGTCCAATTCTGCCGGCGGCGTGGCCGTGTTCACACCTTCGGACGGCATCACGCTGAACCAGCAGACGCCACTGAACAAGTGGGCGAAGCTGGTGCCTGACCTGACCAAGGCTCTGGTCGACGCCGGTTTCAAGAAAGGCGATATCAATCATACGACGTCCGACTCGTTGGCCAAGCAAAGCCGCGCCATCCAAGACTTTGTGGTCGATCATCTTTCGAATAACACCACGGACGATTCCGGCATTGCCATCGCGCCCGACAACATGACATTGCTCGTGGCTCCAGTAGTCGAGGCCGACGCTTCCACTCGCCAATACGGCGATTACGTGAGCCAGAACCTGAGCACCAACGATGCCACGGATGAGGGAGCTACTTCTGACGGTGAATCTTCCGAAGACGACTCGTCCAAAGACGATTCGTCCAACACTGAGAGCGACAGCACTGCATCGGACGAGCAGGCGCAGGCCGTGGACCGGCTGGTCTCATCGCTCAAGCTGGCCAAGGAATCCGGCATGCATGTGGTATTGCTCGGCAACAGTATCGAGGGATATAAGCCGGACGCCTTCGTCAAGTTCTCGGACGCCCAGACCATCGGCAAGCTACAGGCGGAAAAGATGGTGTCCAAACTCAAGTTGGATAAGGCCAGTAAAGACAACCCCAAATACATTGAGGTGCTGCTGCCATACACCGCCGTGGACGAAAAAGGCAACGCCAACGATTCCACGTTCGCCCAAGAGGCGTTCCGTGGTATCTGGCAGGTACTGGGCTCCTACTATCAGAAGGGCGTTGTGGAAAGCCCTTCAGGCACCTTGGACGGCAAATCCACGGAAAACGATTGGCAAGCCGTGGCCTACGATGCCGCTAAGGAAGGCTCCACTGCGAAAGTGCTTGACAAGCGTCTGGCAAAAACCGACGGACAGTCCACACTCACCCGTATTGACGGCATCATCACGATGAACGACTACATCGCCTCCGAGGTCGTCAAGGAATTGGACGATCTGGGATACACCGGCTCTGCCGCCGATATCAATCCGCAGATCACCATCTCGGGCATTGTCGGCAATATCACCGGCAAGAAGGATCTCAGCCGCGACGCCGTGCCGGACCCGATCAAATCCCCTGAAAACGACAACGCAAACGACTCATCCAGTTCCGATGACGATGCGGACAAGGACACCTCCGCTTCCGACAAGGACCGTGACTCGCAGTGGCCTCTAGTAACCGGATACGGCGCGTATGTCTCGAACATCCCATCCATCGTCAATGGCAAGCAATGGATGACCGGCATGGAAGACAGACAGACCATCGCCACGGATATCGCTCAGGCCTGCGCCAAGCTCAACAAGGACGAAGCGCTGAATTCCATGCCTTCAATCAGGAACTCCGAGGTAGGCGGCGTGAAGAAGATCCCGACCATCAGCGAACCGTTGCTGGCTGTCAGCGCCAGCAATCTCAAGTCCGCGCTGATCGACCCCGGATATATTTCCTTGGCCGATGCCGGTCTGTGATTCATACTCGTCACGCCGCTAGCCGCCTGCGATGTCTCTTCCGTACGGCCCTGTTCCGGCCGACAATCACCGTTAAATCATGACGGTTTCAGTACGATTTTTCGACTCCCCGCATATTGCTGTGGATCAAGATAATCGGCCGTTCCTCGCTTGAGGCCCCAATGCAGGCAACGGTCTTCGCAATGGTCCGAGCTGCCTTCAACGATGCCTACGGGCTGTCTGCGGGAGATCGTATCCCCCACTGAGAGCTCGGTAACGGCCGGTTCGAATGTCGACGTGACACCTCCACGATGCCGTACACTCACCACATCTTTGCCAGCTACTTTGCCAGCAAAACTCACGGTCCCTGCCTGTGGTGACAGAATTACGGTACCTTGCTCCGCAACAAGATCCACTCCGCGATGACCTGGTGCCCACGGGTTGATCGGCCGCTCGAACTGTTGTTCGACCTGTGGATCGTCGACCGGCCAGTCGAATCGGGATTCGCACTGATTGCCATTGCGCCACGCCAAATCAGACATATCGGTGAAATCCTCCACCGTGTATGCCGCATCTCCGGTCACCGCAGTATCCGCATGCGCAACATGCTGAGGCGTGGATGCCAGCCCTACTCCCAAGGCAAGCAGCAGGCCGATAACGGCGGCCAACGCGATTATGGCATCCATACGCCGTTGCCGTTCCTGAGCCCGCTGACGCGCCTGCTGACGCCGCCTGCTGGCACGTCGGGCTTCGTCGCGACGCCAATCAAACAACAGTGGTGCATTCATGAGATTCCTCCCCATAGTGTGAGTGTGATGCGATTCCGGCTTCTTTGCCGGTGATACCCACCTTGAGGGGTCCGAAACAGGATGTCCAGCCAGAACGACCTATGTGGTTCTAGCTTCCGAAGTTATCCACAATGAAATTTCGCGTGACAGTATCGCCGCATCGTCATGTTGTTCGACCTTCAGCCGCGGCCGATCCATGTCACAACCGCTGCCATGCAGTGACAGCGGAACATCAGAACTCTTGTGATTGTTCCCACTGGGTTCGCATACTCAGACGGTTGTTCCGTTTCACCGATTCCAGTATTTGCCAAGCAGACACCAGCTCCTCCCGGGGGCTGAGCATTTCATCAGTATTCGCCGTTCCATAGCCAGCTCCTCTACCGTTAGTCGCTAGTGTATATCCGCGTTCGGTTTTTGGCTGTATGAGATAGTATCCGATGAGTCCGATTCTGCGGAATTCAGCGCGACATGCCCTACACGCATGTAATTTGCTTTTTCGTGGCAGGCATGTAAGATATGTGACTTGTGCGCGAGAGAAATCTCAAACACAGCAGACATTCCTGCGTAGCTCAGTTGGCAGAGCATCCGACTGTTAATCGGACGGTCGCTGGTTCAAGCCCAGCCGCAGGAGCTCATTGGAAGCCATCGGCGTGTTGCCGGTGGCTTTTTCTGTATTTATATCCATGAGCATCTGATCGGCTTTCTTGTTTCCGAGCATCATGCGCATAATCGCATCGTTAGACAGTTCGTCCACCGTAGTGTCAAGATATTCCGCAGCCAAAAGAACCTCTTCAAATCGCCAGTTTGCGCGAGAGATCTTGAGGGACATACCGGAAGGCTTTATCCCGAGATAGCTTGCCATCTCAGTTTGATTTTTGCCTTCTCTCGCTTGTGCGGCCAGAAGCTGCTGAACGTTGAAAGAAACGACTTTTAACTTGTATGCGGCTCGCGCCTTGGGGCTGACGCCCGGCATTGTTTCAATACTGGTCATTTTTAACCTTTACAACAATATGTTTATCTGTTGCAAAATATATTACCTCTCGATTTGCGTTTAGTGCAAGTTTGTCGTACACTTTTTGCAGGTCGAAAAAAGTATTACAAAAATGGAGGCTGGAGGTGTGTACGCCGATGAATGATTGGTTCAAAGAACGCGGTATCGGCCAAGAGCAGGTCGCCGCCACTCTTAACGTTTCCGTCTCGACCGTTTCACGCATCGTCAACTACAAAAGAGACCTCAGCATGAGGCGTGCGATGATTCTGCACACTGAGTATGGGATTCCTTTTGACGTTATGTATCCATCTCAATTGAGCGAGGGTGAGGGGGTGTTTGTCCGATAAGGAAATGCCCGGTCTCGATCTGGAACATCGAAACCGGGCGTATGCAACACATCCAATGTTGAACGATTCCCTAGTCGCCAAACTTCGAATCGTTCGCATTGCCTTTTAGATTATGGAGGCTGCACAAATGTCTAGTGTAACCGAAGTCGCTGTGCCGACTTCTGATTTTGATGGTAACGCCCCCGCGAATGGTTCGCGGGACATGGCGTCTACATTTTCCGAATCTTTGTATTGGCGACGTTCTGCCCGGCGCTACGAGCTGCTGGGACTTGTCTCCTGGATGCTGGCCGCGTTGTCGTGCGTGGTTTTTCTGGCGATTCTGCTTGCCGCGAGGAATCTGCTTCTGCCGGGATTCGCTTTGGTGCCGGTGGCCTGCGGCCTGGCTTGTGTGGGTTGCTGGTGCGACCGTAACTCGCGCGATGCCTGGGATTTCGCTTTCTGGTCCCTTCACGCGGAGGTGAGGCAATGACCGTGACCGTTGGCGCGCGTTCCCTCGATAACGAGGAGCGCTCGAATTTCCGGGACTACATGTCCCTGTTGTCCCTGTCCGTGGATGCGTCGATGACCGTGAGGGAGGTCATGGCGGTCGCCTATCTGATCGGCCGGCATGACGCGCTTCGTGACGTGCGGAACGCTTCGTCGCCGGCTCGGACGGTGAACCGTCGTCTGATCCATGGCGGTCCGTCGGATTGCGTGTTCAATCGCGGCTACGAGGCCGGTGCGGGCATGGTGTCCGACAAGATCGACGCGTTGATGCGCGACGTGGAGGCCCTCAGCGGCGATGACGCGGTGTTCTCGATGCTCAGGCATCCTTCGGTGAGCGGGGGTGATGAGTGGTGGAATTGGTGATCCTGCTGTTCGTGGTGCTCGCAGTGGCCTGTTTCGGCCTGCTGCTGCCGTTCCTGCGTCTGGCAGTCGGCATCGTGCTTCTCGCGGTCCGTCTGCTGGCCTCCCTCGCGCGATCAATGGGGGCGGGCCGATGATGCACCTCATACTCGTGATCGCCGTCGTTTTCGTTTTCGCCGCGTCCTGTCTGCTGACGTTCGCCCTGTGCCGCGCGGCCACGCGCCGCGACATGCTTGAGGCCCGTTGGCGTGAGGAGTCGGCCGGTTCCGTGAGTGAGGAGAGCCATGAGAGCGCATGAAACGCATGAGCGTGCCGCGCGTCATGGCGGCTTCCCGCCCCATGGGTTCGCTTCGGGCCTGTTGGCGGCCTGCCCGTCGGACGGCAGCCACGACTTCTACCTGTCGATGATGCTCGACGTTCCCGTGCCGCGCGTGCCCATGCTGCGCGCACGTCTGCAAGACTCCCGCCGAGGGGGTGCCGCATGAGCGTGAACGCGGTCGATTGGGCGCTCAGGTTCGCGCCCGTGGACGCCAGGCACAACGGTGCCGCTCGCGTGCTGATGTGTCTGGCGAACGTGGCCGACGACGAGGGGCGCAACGCGCATCCGACGCACAGGAAGCTGGCCGCGTGGTGCAAGTGCAGCGTGGGCACGGTCAAACGCCATTTGTCATGGCTGGAAGGGGGACGTGTGGTGATGGAGCAGCGGTTCCGTCTGCGTGACGGTTCGCCGGTCGTGCCGCGCTGGCGCCGTTGACGATATAGGCGTCCTTCGTGGGTGTCGGCGTCGGCGATCATGTGCTTTTTCCGTTCAGGGAGGTTTCGTATGGCTGATGCTCCTGCCGGGGTCCGTGCCGGCAAGGCCGGGGGTCCGCATGGGTTGCGGGTCCTGTCCCCGGCCGATCCGGGGTATGTGGAGTGGTGCCGGTCCGGCATGCCCCAGAGGATCCGTCTGCTCAAGCTCGCCGCCGAGAAACGCCGCCGGATCGAGCAGGGGGTGATCTGTCCGAAATGCCATAGGCGCCGGGTCCGTGCCGGCGACACGTTGTGCGCCCAGTGCCGTCACTTGGAGGATCTGCCCCGCTGCCGGGAATGCGGGAGGCGGACGAGCCGTCCCGTGGACGGGTTGTGCGCCCGATGCCTGAAACTGGTCCGGGAACAGGCCAGGCCGATGTGCCCGAAATGCGGCAGGTGCCGGTGCCTCGAGGGCGAGGACATGTGCGGCAGGTGCCGGGCGCACCGTGTGTTGCCATCCTGTTCTCGTTGCGGCGCGCCGCGGCGGAAGGGCTCGCCGGACGGGTTGTGCGGCCGATGCCGGCAGCTCCTTTCGGGGAAGGCGAGGACATGAACCCGATGGACG
>OLRA01004251.1_pt1 | contig 11558 bp, 8 predicted proteins | sample 1673011 | NCBI WGS metagenome assembly OLRA01 (sample SAMEA3136746, study PRJEB25190) | human gut metagenome | reverse complement strand
TTTTCCCTGATATCATTATAGATATTGTCCGGTCTCGTAAACATAAATTTCTCCTTAAATCCCTGATGCAGAGCCGGATCCTTTATCCGGCATACGGCACATACTCAAAGCAGTCACTGATGGAAACACCGTTAATTCTTCCTTCCCACTCTTCTTCGGAAGGATGCTCCAGCTCAAACTCGCAAATTCGTCCGTCATCCAGCATTGCTTCCGCATATGCTTCGCCATCTGTTTTCAGAAGGACAAAATGCGTTCCGGCAGGGAGCGTCTCTTTCTGTCCGCTGCCGCGTTTTGCATTCGCCTCCCGCACAGACAGCTCCATATCAATGGACGAGGTCAGCTCCACTTTCCAGTCTGTATAAGTGGAAACAATTGTCCACAGCAAATCCTCTGTTTTCGGAATTCCATCTTCCTCTACATGGAATTTCTTGTAAGCCTCATAGGTTCCAAGAATATCAAAGCGTTTGCTCAGCACAAAGCTCTCCGGGTCAAAGGGCTGATTCGGATCAATTCCCAGATAATCTGCTGTTACAAGTCTCAGATCATTTTTCATCAGTTCAAAAATCTGCAGATATTTACCGTCCCCTTCTCCCATTGTTTCCAGATACAGCCATGTTTTCCCGTTCTGTGTCCGGATCAGATATCCATAGGCGCTGTAGCCACATCCGCCATAATAATCGGAGTCCATAAACATCTCCGTATCATAGCTGTTGTCGTCGCAGTGAATCACGATAGAGTCCGCATAATCATACTCATCCCGGTCTGCAGAATAGGAAATTTCCTCCTCTGCACCGTCTCCATCCAGATCCACCAGGCAGATTTCATCTTCTGCGATCGGAATCGCCCATTGATCCGAATTTTTCTGATATTGCTTTCGGATCAGCTCCGGATATTCTGTAAAGGACAAGCTTACGGCCTGCTCTCCTGACGCATAGGGTGCCAGCACATAAGTATTAAAATAAACGGTAATGCCATCACCTGACAGCGTCCACAACGGCTCCCCGTATTCCTCTTTATCGCCATAGAATACATTTTTTACGGTATCCGGATAATCCTCATAAAAACCGTATTCGTCTTTTCTTTCTTCCAGCTTTGCGCATACCTCTTTATAAAAGGTATCGTAATCGGACACCACATCAGAAAGCTTCAAATCCTTGCCGGTTTTTACGTCATAATTACAGGTCTCCTTGAAGCTGTAAGGATGTGCCCCTCCCAGCCATTCATTGGTGTCCATATAATAACTCAAAACAAGGGAATCGGCTCTGGTGAAGGTAATATTTCCTTCGATCGAAAGCCCTGTCATTCCCACTCCCTCATCCCAAAGCTCCCTGTTATCCGAAATTACACTTTTGTAGGCCCCCATCTGACTTTTGTAAGTCTTCTGGTTCCATTCCTCCAGGGAAGCGCAAAGAGCATCATGCCCTTCCTCTATAACCAGGATCTTCGGTATATCAATGCTGATGAGGGTTTCATAGCTGTCCTGATCATATTCTGCCTCATAATCATAATCGACAAGCATTGGCAAAACTGTCGCTGCACCAGTTCCAACGGCAGCTTCTTCCTGCTCGTCTGCAGGCGTGTTTTCCTGCACGGTTTCCTGCTTGTTTTCCCGCTCTGCCTTGTGTGTCTCTTTTGCTGTCTGCTCTGCAGTTTCCTGTATCGCCGGCTGTTTCTCTGCTGTCTTTTGTCCACAGCCTCCGGCAAAAAATAAGGAAATGCACAATAATACAGAAATAAGCCTTCTCTTTTTCATTTTCCCCCGTTCTGATGCATCCGCATCGTAAGCTTATAAAAGCTTATCCAAAAATCGATTTAACAGTTTCCAGCGCTGCAATACGCTTTTAAGGCAGCCTTTAAGGCTTCATATCTTTGCCTTTTTTCCTCTTTGGCAAAATGTACTTCACGGAACTGCTCCGGATTATTTTCATAATCCAAAGCTTCCTCTCCAAACTGCTCACTGGTCAGATCAAACCGCCAGTCCCCGATTACATTATAACAATGATAATTCCCGCCCGGGCGCAAAACTCCGTATACCTTTCCTCCAAAAATATCCTGGACAAGAAAAGCGGTAATGGAACATTGCCCCAGGGTAGGGTTTTCCCTTGTCCAGTCTTTCCGCATCCGCGGTGCACAGGTATCTGCACACCAGAGCTTTGACAGTGCGTCATACAGCTGTCGCGGGTTATGGATCCCCGGATATTCTTCTGTTATTGCCGGAGCATCTGCATGCTCCCACCCCCAAAATTGATAGCTCATAGCCTTATATCTTCCTTTTATATTGTTCTGTTTTCTGCACGATCCGGCATCCGAGATATCCGCACAGGATTCCCAGAAGCGCTCCACCCAGAATATCTGTTGGATAATGTACATACAAATACATTCTGGAAAATGCAATGAAAGCTGCCAAAACCAATGCAGCCTTCCACAGGTACTTTTCCCCTGCAAAATAGAGCGCCGATGCAGCGGCAAAGGACACTGCAGTATGTCCCGAAGGAAAGGAATAATCTGACGGATACGGAATCAAAAGCCTGATGGCATCATTGATATCGCAGGGACGGATCCTTCTCACCAGATTTTTCAGAAACAAATTGCAGAATATTCCGTCCAGGATCAATGCTGCTGCCAGGATCAGACCGGTTTTTCGCGTTTTCGGGATCAGGAGCAAAATAACTGTAAGTACAATCCATATCACACCTCCGTTTCCAAAGCTGGTTATAAACGGCATGAGCACATCTGCTGCCGGGGTCTTGAGGTTTTGAATCCCATCCAGAATCCAAAATTCCAAATTCATGATCCAGAGTCTCCATTCGTTTTGTAAATCGTTTCCAATGTCTCTGTCTCTATCATACCATATCAAATGCCCAATCATCCACCCCCTGCAGTTACTTTTGGGCAAAACAATCCCGGCAGCGTCAGGACTGCTGTCTGACCGCTGCCGGGATCCCTTTGATATCCTTCTATAAAATTTACCGGAAAATCATCTGTGCGAAGTCTGCAAAGCACGGTCTCCACACATTCCAGTCATGTCCTCCGTGATAAATTTTTCTGGTTTCCCGAACACCTTTTGTTTGGATAATTTCATCCTCCTCCAGGAACCTCGGAAGGAACCAGTCCTCATCTCCAATGCAGCGGAAAAACGTATGAAAATAGGTATTGAAGGCCTCATCATCCATTGCCTTTAAATAAGACTGCCCACATGACTTTGGAACAATTCCGTCATGTTCTTCATCTCCTACTATCCTGTCTCTTAAAAAGCCGGAGAAAATGCCAACCTCGCTGAACAGCTCCGGGTGTTCACATATTATACGGGTCGTCTGTACAGAACCCATGGACAGTCCTGCCATACCTCTTTTTTCCTTGCTTCCCCCAAACTGATATTTTTTCTCTAGCATCGGAAGGATTTCCTCTACCAGCATCTGCCCATAAAGCGCACGATTCAGTTTAAGTTTTCCGTCGATTCGCTGCTTTACCATGCCATTTCCCATAACGATCGCAAAGGGCTTGATTTTTCCTGCCGCGATCAGATTGTCCATCAGGATATTCACTTTTCCTGTGGTTGACCAGGAAATCTCGCTCTCTCCAAATCCGTGCTGCAAATACAGAACCGGAAGCCCTTCAGACGGTACACATGGCGGAAGATATAGGATCAGCTTTTCCCAGTTATCAGAAATTTTGGATTTATAAAATTCCTGGGTCAGTGTTCCGTGGGGGACATCCCGAAGCTCAAATAATCCGTCTTCATCCGGCAGCTCAATATAGTTATACGGACGACCGTAGCCATGTGCGATGGGAAGCTCCGGGCTGAGAACCTCCTGACCATCTACGCAGATCTGCACATAATTCACAGCTGTGGAAAATGGCAGTTCCAAAATCCACTTTTTCCCTGTTTTCGTAAACGGATACAGCTTCTCTCCCCACTTCATGGAGAGCTCTTTGGCATTTTCGCAGTCCAACTGCAAAAATGTCTTTCCGTCTTTTCTTATGAATGTGCCATTTTCCTCCAGAGCTTCCAGCTTCCGCTGTGAACTGATTTCTTCCATTTTGTTTTCCATTTTGTTTCCCTCTTTTCTGTTTCTGTCATGTCTGTTTCCAAATACCAGTACCTATTATATCAGTTTTTATTTCGTTTGTAACCGGGTAAGAATACTGCTTATATCCATCTTCTTTTCGACTGCAGTAAACGCAACGTTCTCTCCATCGTGGATGAGGCTCCAGATTTCTCCGTATGCTCTCTTTTCAAGAAGCTCCGAAAGAAGGAAGGTCGAGGTTGCTCTCTTTGTAGCGAAGATAATCCTTCTCACGCCCTGTTTTCTGAGCGCTTCGATGTCCTCCATTTTTCCCGTCAGCATGGCAAAATCGGAATCCGTTGCAATTGCCAGCACGTCTTTCTTCTGCGCGGTAGCAAAAATCACGGCTTTTCCGTCCTGACCTACTACCTGATAAAAATGTCCTTGTACGGGAGCCTTGTATTCTGTGCTTTTTCCATTTCCCTGTACCGGCTCTGATGCAGATGTCTGCATTCTGTATTCCACAGGTGCTGCGGTTTCACCGGGAGATGCCGGCTCCGGTATTACCAGTGTTCCGATCGGAAGTTCTATTGTGCCTTCGCCAAATTTCATGACACAGGTCACCGGATAGCTTCCGGGAACAGTAGGTACTGTTTCGCTGCCATTGTAGAGAATCTTTTCTACGCTGCCCGCGCCGGTTGCTTCTGCCTTAAAAACTCCATTTTCCATCCTGATATCCAGTTCCGTCAGGTTCGTCGGATTTCCTTCGCTGTCCAGGTGCATATTGACGTACTGCTTCAGTGCTTCTGTGTCACTTCCGCTCAGGCTGTTGATCGTTACGTCCGGTCCAATGATATAATGTCCATCACTGCTATCATGGTTGGAATTTTCTCCATCACCAATATAGCCGATACGGTCCGAAAGAACATTTCCTGCATCGTCTACTACGCCCGTATTCACAATGGCGTTGCCGACAATGATAATCTTTCCTGTCATATCCCAGTCATCTTCTGAACCGATGGCTGCGCCGCGATTTCCGGCGTAGGCAGTGACCTTTGCATGATCCCGAATGATAATGATACCGTTCATATATTTCCAATCTGAGGAGCCAATTCCGCAGCCTTCATCCGAGCCTGCAGCAACCACAGCAGCATTTCCGCCTATGGTAACTGTCCCGGTAAATTTCCCCTCGTCTCCAGTGCCGATACCGGAGCCGTCATTACCATTGTGATCTCCGCCTGCTTTGGCAGTAACCTTTGCGTTTCCATCAATGGTGATACTTCCTGTGAAATTGCCGTCATCTCCGGTGCCGATGCCCGCGCTGTTTTCAGCACCGGTTGCCGAAACCTGCGCATTCCCGCCAATCATAATGTTACCGCTTAGGTTCCCATCATCGCCGGAGCCAATGCCCGCCCCCCTGTCATTGCTGGATACTTCAACCTGCGCATTTCCGTCAATAACAATGGTTCCGGACATTGTTCCATCTTCGCCGGAGCCAATGCCTGCTCCGTCTCCGCCGCAGTCCGATGCTATATTGTCATCTGTTTTTACGGTTGCATCTCCTGTAATATGGATGCTGCCGGACATGTCCTCCTTCTCATGGCTGCCAATTTTGGCATTATGGTTATAGCCAAAAGGCTCATCCTGAATCTCGGCCTTCAGAGAACCGCTTCCGTTTATGGTGACATTGCCATCCGAAACATGCAGTGCAGAGCCGGTTTCAGAGAAGATCTTGTTGTCTCCCTCCAGTGTAATGTTGGCACTGGAACTTCCCTTCACATCAATCGCATCATTGCTGCTTTTAATATTGATATCCTTAATGGTCACATTTGCAGCTGCATTATCAGACGTGGATATCGCAATTGTGTTGCCTGTCTCTACAGAGCTCTCCCGCTGTGTAATCACAGGAGCCTCATCCGGCACGGCAGAGCCGCTGCCCTGCGTTACCGTCTGTCCGGAATTGTCTGCGTTTACCGTAACGCTGCCATCTTCCAGATACCAGTTGGCGGCATAGGTTGTCATGGGCAGGCTTACGCTCATGACCAGTGCGATCATACTTGCTGTCAGCTTTTTTCTCTTCATTGGGTTTCCTCCCTCTTTTCCTTTTCCATTTTTTACATTATCCCCTGCAATGAAAATTCATAGTGCATGGCAAGTGCTTTGAACAGCTTCTGCATCACCTGTTCAGAGATCGTGCGGATATCGAGTCCCTCCACGAATCGAATCACCCGCCCGATTTCTTCCTCTGGAACGTTATAGGCCCGAAGGCTCATCGTGAAAAATAAGCGAAGCTTCTTCTCCAATGTCAGCTCTGCATCACACGGATACGCCATGTAACCTCGCATGATGCCTGCAGATCCGATCTCCAGCTCGTAAAAGTCACGCTCTGTCAACTCCGGCTGATAGGATCCGAAAATCTGATACAGCTCTTTGGCTGTTTCGCGCTGAATATACTCACAGGCTTCCTTCTGGGTATAGGCTTCAATATAAATTTCCCGCAGGTTTTCATTCAGCTCTGTAAGCGTCATCTGGATCGCTGTTTCCACTGCATAAACATAGACCGGAGGGAGCTTTGTGCTCGCTGCACTTCTTGCCATCGAAAACTGATTCTTAAACATGAACTGCACAAGCTCTGTCAATACGCCGTCCTTTGCACGGAAAATGTTCTGAAAGCTGCTGCTGGACACGCCGGACTTCTCGATGATTTCCGCCATGGTTGTCTTTTTGTACCCCTGCTCCAGGAAAAGTTTTACGCATACCTGCAGGATGCGTTTCTTTGTTGGTTCGCTTAAACTTGTTGCCATTTGTCCCCTTCCTCATTCTATGTGACTATCTTTGTTTTTTCGTCTGGTCTATATACCAAATATAGCAGAAAACGGAAGCTTTCGTCAAGGAGTTTTGGTTCGTGTACCATTGAACTGTAACTATTTTCTATTTAAAATTTTATGAAACCGATGAAAGAACGTTGCGGTTGTTATTGCCGCCGCCAGTATATCGCTGATCGGCTCAGCCAAAAAGACAGCAAACACTTTATTCTGGATAAAATGCGGCAGGATAAAGATCAACGGAATCAACAAGATCAGTTTTCTTAAGCAGGCAAGCAATAAGCTGACCTTTGCCTGTCCCAATGCCATGAAGCTCTGCTGACAGGCAACCTGGAAGCCAAGAGAGAATATGCCCGCCATATAAATTCTCAATGCCCATGCAGTATATGTGATCAATTCTGTGTTATTCGAAAAAATACCTGCAAATCCCTTCGGGAACAGAAGCATGATCAACCAGAAACATCCCGTAAAAACGGTGCAAGCTGTAAATTGTGTAAAAAATGCTTTTTTTACCCGATCTCTGTTTCCTGCACCAAAGTTATAACTCATGATCGGCTGTCCGCCCTGACAAATTCCCTGTAACGGTAATGTTGCAAGCTGGCTGACACTTGTAATAATTGTCATCGCTCCTACTGCAAGGTCTCCGCCATATCTTGATAAGCTGGAGGTAAAGCTGATAGACAGAATGCTTTCCGTGGACAACATGACAAAGGTAGAGATACCAAGGGCAAGACATGGTAAGAGGATTTCCTTTTGCAATTTAAAGTTTTCTTTTCTAAGATGCAGGATCGTTTTCTTTCCTGACAGGAAACGAAGGATCCATATTGCCCCTACAGCCTGACTCAAAACAGTTGCAAGCGCAGCACCCTTTACTCCAAGATGAAATACAAAGATAAAGATCGGATCCAGAATAATATTGATCACAGCACCAATCACAGTTGTCATCATGCTGATCTTCGCAAATCCCTGTGTCGTGATAAAGGGATTCATTCCCATCACGATCAGAACAAAAATACTTCCAAGAATATAAATCCTTGCATAATCCACCCCATAAGGAAGTGTCTGATCACTTGCACCAAACAGCGTCAGCAGCTGTGGTGCAAACGCAAAAAATAGCACAGTCAAAGCAACTGCCATAAGCAGAAGAATCACAAAACAGTTTCCAAGAATCTTTTCCGCTGTCTTATTGTCTTTCTTTCCCATGGAAATTGCAGCACGCGGAGCACCTCCGGACCCTGCAAGCATAGCACAGGCATTGATCAACATCAGGATCGGTGTAAACAACCCGACACCCGTTAATGCTGCGGCACCAACGCCCGGAATGTGTCCAATATAAATACGGTCAACAATATTATATAAAAGGTTGATAATCTGTGCCACAACAGCCGGTATGGCCAGCCGTGCCAGAAGACGGGGTATTTTTTCTGTTTCCATAGCTTGTGTATTTGACTTACTGTTCATATCTATGCGCTCCTTCCTGATTTCCATACTCTAAAAACAGCCATAGCACTAATCAATATCAGGATTATGGCTGTTTTTATACTTGAAATGTCTCACCGTCAATTCAGCTATCTGCCACCTGCAGTACACAGGCACAATAACCGGGCTCAGGCTGATAGCAATGGATGATAAGATTCTTGTCTATCTCCGGGCTGTAATCATGAAGCGTATGCCTCGTACCGTTCAAAATGGTTTACCACATGATTCATCAGCTTTTTCGCCAATCTCTGTCTACGATATGCCTCATATCACAGTAAATACTTCTTCATCGTACTCTCTACATAGCCAATTACATTTTTCCACGCTAGATCTCCTACGTAAAAATTGCTTTTCTGAAACTGCGCCCAAAGCTCTTCCATTTGCAAATCGTCAGATATCAAATGTAATGTAGCTTCAATATTATCCTTGCTAAAAATAGTTTTCCGCTTTTCACAGGTGGCAGAAAATGCATCGTATAAAACATCTTGTCCAACGTAGCTTCCAGCATTACGCGAATGCCCGGGTAATCAAACTCTTCCATTTAGCGTAGTCGCTTTATTACTGTTCCCATCCGAAATATTTCTTACCTTATCTTTTAATTGTCTTGATGAACTAATCACACTAACACCTCCACGTACTTCATCACTTCATCTCGAATTCCCATCATATCCGCATATACAATCAGCTGCGATAGCTTTTTGTCTTTCGATGACATATATTCCTTGATAGCCGTTTGAAATACTTGTACTTCATACTTATTACGATTCCTTATCAAATCGCAAATGCAACGCTCCTGATCATAAACCTTAACCAAATTTCCACTGCTGGATGCAATCTCACAAATTCCTATTTTGTATAAATCCGGTGCAGCATATTTCACCGAAACATTAAAATCATTATCCTTAAGATGGCTCGCATTATATCCCTGTGGCACAGTAACACACACAGATGAATACTCCCTATCCGTCAAACCGTGCAAATATAGTGCTGTTTCTCCGGAATAAATAATCGCACCATTTCTTTGTTGTAAAATGAACAACTCATCCGGCCACACATCATCCGCTATATATACGCCTCTCGAGACCTTCTCCATGCCATGTTCCTTAATATATTTTGCAATATAGGTCTTAGAAATATCTTCACTACATACCAGAGAGGTAATAAGATAACCGTTATATTCTTCAATAAAATTTTCAATTTTTTCCTTTTTAGTCATTCTGTTCACCTCTGCACTTTGCTTATACGCTTTAATTATATGATTTAAAAGCGAGAAAGTAAACCGTTTTAATTTTTTTGACCTATGCAGTTTTTCCTTCGGCACTAGCCTGAACATAGCAACCGAAGATGCCGGCTAGCGATTTACAATATCCATTGCTATCCGCCTGTCCGCCTCTTTCAAATTCTATCGGTATCAGTTTCCACTGTCCCTCCACGTTGCGCCAACATTCGCTTACCCGTTGATGTCTCACGAAATGATCCAGTGAATATGTGTTAAAATTTTTAGCATGCAATTTTTCATAATGTATTGTTATGTTTGCTTTCTATCCTTTCTTTCATATGCAAATCTCCCGGCAAAAATTTACAATTACACCTTTTCTGCTCCAATACTTAATTAGCAGAGACGAGATGCGCTCTGCGAATCTCGCTCTGATTAGCGGTCGTCAAATGCACCGCATAAATGCGTGCATTTTCCTCGTCACCATAACAAAAACGCAGAACCAATCCATTTTTCTTTTTGGATCAGCTCTGCGTCTTAGCGTCTGGCTCATTTACAATTTGAGTTTTAAATTGTTTTACATTTACAAGATACTCTCTCTTGCATTTCGGACAAAACAATGGTTGATGATACAACACGTATCTTCCCGTACTTTTGTCCTTGTATTCCCACCACATACAGGGCAGGAAATCCACTGATTTTTTACAGAATACTCCATGAATCCTCCCTTTTACTACAAATTACCAGGAGATGAAACCAATATAATCTGCCTTGATACACTTGTTTTGGTAACTGGTATCGACATATATTTTGTTGTAATTTCATTCAGTTCTGTCAGAAATTTTATAAATTCCTCATTTACCAATGTCAGTGTACAACTGCTAAACAACAGCGTCCGCCACACCGCTGCATCGGTCAAAATTGTGATCTACACCGTCTCCGCCAAGGAGTGAGTTGTTTGCCGCATTTACGATTGCCTGCACATCACAGAGCAAATCACCGTCGCACACGGCGTACAGATTATTTTTGGGACAAAACAACCCCAGCAACGCCAAAACGATTGTCTGGCTGCCGCTGGGATCATAAGTTTTACACTTTTTTATTCATGACAATCGAAAGGTGCGCTATCTTGTTTCATAAACGCCCTCCTTGCTGTAGGTAATGAAAACATCCCCGTATACAGCGACCGTTTTCGTTGCATTCATCTGCAACGGATCTGGAATCTCCCTGATTTCTGCAGTCCCATCGACAATTTTCTTCATGCATTCCAGCGCCTGATCGACCACATAATCCGCCAACGGTGCGCCAAAGCCCCGGTAATCATGATGAGAATTGATCACATGGTCATACTGGTCTTTCATCGACGCAATTCGTTCCATCGCCTTTGCAGCTTTTTCCACACTGACATATCTTCCCTCCGTATGGTCGCCTGACTGCATCAGCAAAAGATTACGGTTACACGCATCGGCACAGAACAGATACCTGGTTTTCGAATCGATAAAAACCATTTCGCCGGGGGTATGTCCGGGACAGCTATATGCCGTAATGATACGCCCTCCAAGATCGAATGTCTGACCGTCGGATAGCGGAAGCAGCTTCGGTTTTTTCTCCCAACAAAGCATATCTTTCTCTGTGCTGTAAGGATAATATTTATCCTCCCGCGTCCGGATAAAATCTGCATAATTTCTCCGGCTTTCCAGCATTTTTTCAAAGGATACATCCAGAAAATAATTGTCCGCCGGATTGATATACAGCTCGTCAAATGCGCCTGCCCCGCCGATATGATCCATATGTCCATGGGAAGCAACCACAATGTACGGTTTATCGGTAATTTTTCTGATAACGCCCTTCAGATCACCGATTCCGCAGCCTGTATCCAGGAGCAGCGCACGCTCTTTTCCTACAAATAAAAAGATGGACGAGCAGTCAAATTCATCGATTTCATATGTATCTTTTTCAAATTCATAATAAGGATGCCTGTCCGTCATAGTAATCTCCATTCCGCAGGCGCTTTGCGCCGAAGGAATCGCG
>OLRA01004241.1_pt1 | contig 11587 bp, 13 predicted proteins | sample 1673011 | NCBI WGS metagenome assembly OLRA01 (sample SAMEA3136746, study PRJEB25190) | human gut metagenome | reverse complement strand
CTGTTTCCGCGATCGACAAGGCTCGCGCTAAGGGTGTCATCAAGAAGAACACCGCAAGCCGCAAGATCAGCCGTATGGCAAAGCGTGCTAACAAGAACGCTTGATCGCAGTTTGATTGACGAACAAAACCTCTGTACCGGAGCGCCCGGTACAGGGGTTTTTGTTTTTTACGCTACCGGTTCCGGCAGGTCCAGCAGGGTGGCTGGGTCCAGTGTCCGGGGCGGTTCCAGCAGCTGTTCCGGCGGCAGCGGCAGGGGCGGTTCCGCCCACACGCCCCACACAAACCAGGCCGTGGGCACCGCCGCCGCAAGACCCAGCGCAGGCAGCGCCAGCCCCGGCATCGTGCACACCCGGCTGCCGGGCAGCATTGCCGCCGCCGTGCACAGCACCTGCGCTGCAAAAAGCTCCCACAAAAGGGTCGTCCAGCGGTGTTTCATCGTTCATCGCCTCCTGTTTTCCACATTCTAGCGCAGAGCTGTTGAAAAACAGGGCGAAGAGTGGCAGCCAGACCGATTTCCCGCACCCGGGCTGAACTGTCAGCCGGGGCGTTTTTCGGTCTCATGGCGTATGGCGCCGGTCAGAAACACCGCCGACACGGCACCGGCACCCAGCAGCACGCCCGCCGGACAGGCGGAAAACACATCGAACAGTACCCCGTACACGGCCTGCCCCACCGGCTGGGTCAGGCTGGCCAGCGCCATTGTACAGCCGGTCACCCGGCCCAGCTGTGCCTGCGGCAACACCGTCTGCAGCCGGGCAAAGAACCACACATTGAACCGCATAGCGGCGGCCATCACCCCAAACCCGCACAGGGCCACCCCGCCGCAGGCAAGCGGTGGTACCCAGAGCACGACGCCCATGGCGGCGCACAGCCCGGCAATGCCCAGCAGAAGTCCCAGGGCCTGCCGGTCGGACAGTGGGTGTCGGCTGCGGCCTGCCAGCGCTCCGCCTGCAAGGCCGCCCACGCTCAGCACGGCCTGAACGGCCCCCAGCACGACATCGCTCTGCCCCAGGTACTGCACGATCATCACCGGGATGCCCACTACCACCGCCGGGATCTCCACAAGGTTCACCAACGCCATGATGCCCGCCAGCCGCAGCAATTCCGGCCGGCTGTGGTACAGATAAGTAAGGCTCTCCCGCAGGTCTGCCGCAAAATCCGGTTTTCTTTGCGTGCGTGGCTGCGGCCGGTCGCCGGGGATGCGGATCTGCCACTCCAACAGAGCGGAAGCGGCAAAGCAGGCCCCACACAGCACCAGCAGGGGCCCCAGCCCCATCACACCCAACAGCGCACTGCCCAGCAAGGGCCCCAGCAGCTCATCCAGCGTATCGACCAATTGGATCACCGCATTGCCCTGCACAAGGCGGTCTCCCGCCAGCAGCAACGGCAGGCTGGCCCGCACCACCGGCTGATACAGCCCCTGCAGCGCATAAAGCGCACAGAGTGCCGCCGGTGCCCACAGAACTGTCGGCAGGTCGTCGGCGGAGGCTGCAGCACCCCATGCAAGCCCGGCGGCAGCAAGGTCCAGCACCACCATGAGCCGCGCCTTGCGGCAGCGGTCAGCCAGAACGCCTCCGGCCAGTGTCCCGGCCAGCGCTGGAAGCAGTGCCAGCGCAGTCGCCGCACCGTACACCGCCGCCGAACCGGTCTGTCGCAGCAGGATCAGCGGCAGCACGAACCGCAGCGCCGCATTGCCGAACAGCGAAATGATCTGCCCCAGTACCACCTGTACAAATGGCCCCATCGTATCGTCCTTTCTTTCCCATTTACGGACCGTTGGTCTGTAAAATCATCTGAAAAAGGCGGAGCTTTCTCCGCCGACTCTTTTTCTGTTATTTCTCCGGGCACAGTTCTTCCAGCTGAAGGGCCTGTTCCTCCGTAAGCAGGTCCAGACCCAGCGCCCTTGTCATCTGCTGAAAGACCCGGTTGCGTGCTCGCTGCTGCGTGCGAGTCGTAGGGCGGCTCTGGGGCGGCAGCCACAGATCGGCCAGAAAGAACAGCGCACCGGCCAGTGCATCGGGGTCTCCGGTATGGATGCTGCCATCGGCCACGCCCTGCCGGACAAGGGGCGCAATGCACTCCGGCACCAGACGTTCCTCGATGCTCTGCCACTCCAGTACCAGAAAATACGGGTCATCGGTCAGGTGCGGCAGGGTGCGGCCCATGCGCTGCTGCCGGTCCCCTGCAAAGGACATCGCAAACACTGCCTGCAGCTTCTGCAGGCCGGTCAGACCCGCTGCTTCCCGGATGCGGCGCAGCGGCTCCCACATCTCATCCCCCATGCGGTCGCCCACCTTCCGGGCGATCTCCTCCTTGGAGCGGAAATGATGGTACACCGCCCCCTTGGAAAGTCCCGTGGCGTCGATGATGTCCTGCAAAGTGGTGCTCTGGTAGCCCTTTTCCGCAAAGAGTGCGGCGGCGGCATCCAGGATCTTTTCCACCGTCTGTTCCGGATATTTGTTGCGCGGCATCTGCTCGTCCTCCTTTACAGACCGCCGGTCTGTATCTTCAGCATACACCCGCCGCGCCGTCCTGTCAAGCCGTTTTTTCAGTTCTGGTCGTGGCTCTTGCCCACCCAGGAGCACACCACGCCGCACACAAGGCTGGTGGTAATGCCGGCCGCAGCGGCAGTGAGCCCGCCAGTGAGGATGCCCACGGCTCCCTCTTCCTCCAGTGCGGTGCGCACCCCTTTTGCCAGCAGGTGGCCGAAGCCCAGCAGCGGCACTGTGGCCCCGCAGCCTGCAAACTCGGCCAGCGGGGCATACCACCCGATGGCCGACAGCACCACCCCGGCCACCACATAACCCGTGAGGATGCGGGCCGGGGTCAGGCCGGTGAGGTCGATGAGCAGCTGACCCACCACACAGATGCCGCCGCCCACACAGAACGCCCAGAAATAATTCATGCTCCGCTCTCCTTCTCCGGCGCGCGCAGCTCCACAAGGTGCGCCACCGCCGGGATGCTCTCCTTCTGCAGAAAAGTGGTCTGACTCATCAGGGCACCGGTGGCCACGAACAGCACCCGCTTCTGGCTGCGGCGCAGCAGGCGGGGCAGGATGTGCCCGCACAGCACCGCGGCACAGCAGCCCGGCCCGGAACCGCCGCTTTTCACCTGCTGTTCCGCGGCGTCGAACAGGATGCAGCCGCAATCCACATGGTTCTTCACCAGCAGGCCCTCGGCCGCCAGCAGCTCCCGCAGCAGGCTGCTGCCCACCTGCCCCAGGTCCCCGGTGTAGATGCAGTCGAATTCCTGCGGCTCGGTGTGGGTGTCGGCAAAATAATGCAGCAGGGTGGACGCGGCTGCCGGGGCCATGGCCGCGCCCATGTTGTTGATGTCCCTGACCTGATAATCCTGCACACGGCCGAAGGTGGCCGCCGCTATCGGCACTCCCGGCCCGGCAGGCTGCAGCAGGCAGCAGCCTGCCGCCGTTACGGTCCACTGGGCGGTGGGGGTGCGTACAGCGCCGTAGCTCAGCGGGGTGCGGAACTGCCGCTCGGCGGCACAGAAATGGCTGGACGCCATGGCCAGCAGGTGCTCCGCCGCCCCGGAGGCGCACAGCGCAGCCCCCAGACCCAGTGTTTCCGCCATGGTACTGCAGGCCCCGAACACCCCGGCAAAGGGTACACCCAACTCCCGCATGGCATAACCGGAGGCCGTACACTGGGCCTGCAAGTCCCCTGCCAGCACCAGCCGGACCTTTTCTTCGGGCAGCTGCGCCTTCTGCAGGCAGAGCCGGGCCGCCCGCAGCTGCAGGTATTTTTCCGCTGCCTCCCAGCTGCTCTGGCCGAACCGGTTGTCACTGCTCAGCTCATCAAAGGCTGCAGCCAGCGGGCCTTCCCCTTCCTTTTTGCCGCCCACCGCCGCCTGCGCAGCGATCACGGGCGGCGTGCGGAACAGCAGTGTGTCGCCGCATCGTTGTGTCATGAACAAAATTTCTCCTTTCCGGCAAAAAATCCACCGGGTTGTGCTATACTATAGAGAGCCGCTGTGCAATCTGCGGCCCGGCTGCATCGTATTATACAGGGAGCAGCCCTTTCAGCCACAGCACCGCGCCGTACACCACCGCCGCCAGCGTGCCGTATACGATGACCGGCCCGGCGATGGTGAACATCTTGGCTCCGGTGCCCAGCACCCGCCCTTCCGCTTTGAACTCGATGGCCGCACTGACCACCGCATTGGCAAAGCCGGTGATGGGCACCAGCGACCCGGCCCCGGCCCGGGCGGCCAGCTTCTGGTACCAGCCCAGCGTGGTGAGCACCGCCGAAAGTGCGATCAGGCTGCAGCTGGTCAGGGTCCCGGCCAGCTCGGTTTCTATTCCGGCGGCCAGAAACCGCTGCCGCAGCACCTCGCCCAGCAGGCAGATACCGCCGCCCACGCAAAAGGCCCACGCGATGTCGGCCAGCAGGGGCGAATGCGGCCCTGTGCGCCGCACCCGGCGCGCATATTCCTGTGCTGTCATCTTCATTGTGCTCCCCTCCGGGCATAGCTTGCCCCGGCAGGCCGCACGTTATCCGTTTTTGGAAAGAGGGTTTGCTGTTATGCGTTCTTCCGCTTCTTCCCGGCCTTCCCCCAGCGCACATCCCGCACCCCGCCGCAGACGCCGCCATGGCCGCCGCCTGTTCTGCCTGACCGTGCTGGCCTGCTGTGTGGCCGGATGCATCGCCTTTGCGCTCAGTCAGGAGCCGCAGGCCGCCGCATCGTCTGCCGCATCGCAGCCCGCGGCCAGCAGCTCGGACGCAGAAAACGGCCTGCTGACCGCCGCTCAGGCGCAGGCCCTGCTGGATGACCCCCGCATGGTGCTGGTGAACCACACCCACAAGCTGGCGGACGGCTACACCATCACCACCAAAAAATGCGGTTCTTCCACCGCCATCAACAAGGACCTGCAGACCGAGGCCGCCGATGCCTTTTTTGCCATGCAGGCTGCCGCTGCTAAGGACAGTGTGGACATCCGGATGCAGAGCGGCTACCGCAGTGTGGACTACCAGACCAAGCTTTACAACAACAAGACCCAGTATTACCGCGACCAGGGCTGCAGCGAAGCCGACGCCCGGGCCAAAGCGGCCACCATCGTGAACCCGCCGGGCTACTCCGAGCACGCCACCGGCCTTGCCGCCGACCTGAACACCCCGGAGCACACCAGCCTGGACGAGGGCTTTGAGAATACCGCTGCCTTCCGCTGGCTGTGCCAGCACGCGGTGGAGTACGGCTTTATCCTGCGCTACCCCAAGGAGGCCGAAGCCGTCACCGAGATCACCTACGAGCCGTGGCACTGGCGCTATGTGGGGCCGGAAAACGCCGCCCTTATCAGCCAGAGCGGCCTGTGCTTTGAGGATGCCATTGCCGTTTTGCAGAAGCTGGCCGCCGGGCAGTCCGTCACAGGTTAAGAATGTGTAAAACCCGCCGGCAAAAGGGTGCCTGCGCGTTGCATTTTGCCCCCCGATATGGTAAGATAATACTGTTCTGCCCGGTGTTCGCATACACACCTGCAGCCGAACGAATGATTTCAACAAAAGAAGGAATAATTTATGATAAACCGCACAAAAATCGCATCTCTGGCTGTCTGCGCCATCCTGTCTGCCGCTGTGCTGACCGGCTGCGGCGGCTCCTCCGCTTCTTCCTCCACGGCTTCTTCCGCCGCCCCGGCTGCTTCTTCGCAGGCAGCTTCCAGCGTCGTGAGCTCCGCCGCTGCCGAAGAGAACGGTGCATCCGATCTGGACGGCATCTACAACGCCCTGCTGCAGGCAGACCCCATCTCCAACCAGTTTGAGATCGCCGCCATGAACATTGAGTACGACTTCGGTCTGCAGGCCGAGGACGTGGTGAGCTACAAGGGCGTGAAGAGCAACGACAACGGCGACGCCGGCCTGGTGCTGGTGATCGAAGCTGCCGACGGCAAGGCCGAGGACATTGCCAACCAGCTGACCGCCTACCAGCAGGATCAGGTGGCCTTCTACGGCAACTACGCCGAGTTTGCCCAGGCACAGAGCAACGTGGAGAACGCCGTCATCGCCTACAAGGACAACCGCGTGGTCATGGCCATCGCCTCCAACGAGTGCACTGCCGATCTGGACAGCGCACTGAACAGCGCACTGAACAGCTGATCTGATCTTATCCGAGCCGGTGCCACTGCGGCATCGGCTTTTTTTGAGCAAGCACAAAGGAGGCTGACGCTTTGGTTTTCAGCACCATTATTTTCCTGTTCCGCTTTTTGCCCATCACGCTGGCGCTGTACTACCTTGCGCCCGCAAAGTTCAAGAACACCGTGCTGTTCCTCTGCAGCCTTGTGTTTTACTGCTGGGGCGAGGTCCGTTTTTTCCCGGTCATGGTGGCCCTCATCCTCATCAACTATGTCTGCGGCCTTGCCATTGAGCATTTTGACGCAAAGCCCGCCCTGCGCAAAGTCTTTCTGCTCATTGCCCTCATCGGCAGTCTGGGTATGCTGTTCTACTTCAAGTATGCAAACTTCGTGCTGCGCAGCGCCAATGCCCTGCTGGGCACGGCCTTTGCCGAGATCCAGGGCATCGGCACCCTGCCGCTGGGCATCAGCTTCTACACCTTCCAGACCCTGTCCTACTCCATTGATGTCTACCGCCGGGATGTGAAGGCCGAGCGCAACATCATCGACTTTGGTGCCTATGTGGTCATGTTCCCGCAGCTCATTGCGGGCCCCATCGTGAAATACCGCGATGTATCGAATCAGCTGCACGTCTACAAGCACCGCTACACCCTGTCGCAGATCGAAGAGGGCATGACCCTGTTCACCTTCGGTCTGGCCAAGAAGGTGCTGCTGGCAGACGCCATCGGTGCCTTGTGGACCGACATCATCGGCGTGGCCGCCAGCCCTTCCACCACCTTTGTGGGGCTGGCCAACGCCTCCACCCCGCTGGTGTGGCTGGGCATCATCGCCTACAGCCTGCAGCTGTACTTCGACTTCTCCGGCTATTCCATGATGGGCATCGGCATGGGCAAAATGCTGGGCTTCGACTTCCCTGCAAACTTCAATTACCCGTATATCTCTGCTTCCATCACCGAGTTCTGGCGTCGCTGGCACATGACCCTGTCCGGCTGGTTCCGGGAGTATGTGTATATCCCGCTGGGCGGCAACCGCAAGGGCCTGAAGCGGCAGATCCTGAACCTGTTCATTGTGGAGCTGCTCACCGGCATCTGGCACGGTGCCAACTGGAACTTCATCTGCTGGGGCCTGTACTACTTTGTGCTGCTGGCCATCGAAAAGCTGTTCCTGCTGCCCCACCTCAAAAAGGGCAAAGTGTGGCCCCACATCTACACCCTGTTCCTCGTGGTGGTGGGCTGGGCCATGTTCGTGGGCAACGACACCGGCGTGAGCTTCGGGCTGCTGTTCCAGAAGCTGTTCATCCCCTCCGGCGGCGTGTCCCCGCTGTATTTCCTGCGCAACTACGGCGTGCTGCTCATCGTCAGTGTGATCTGCTGCACCCCGCTGATCGAAAAGATCTGGAACACCCTGCGGCGCAATGTCGTCACCCGCTGTGCCACCATCTTGGCCCTGCTGGTGGTCTCCACCGCCTATGTGGTGGGCAGCACCAACAGCCCGTTCCTGTACTTCAACTTCTGAGGGAGGTGTGACCCATGGACAAGCATGCAAAAAGATCTTCCCTGCTGCACTACCCGGTGCTGATCGTGTTCACCCTGTTCTTCGTGGGGCTGTTCGCACTGGATATGATCACCCCGGACCGGGCCTACAGTGAGATGGAGAACACCACCCTCAGCCAGCGCCCGGCCCTGACCCAGCTCTCGGCCAAGGGGCTGAACAGCTACTTCACCGCCTACACCAAGTATGTCAAGGATCAGGTATTCGGCCGCGACCAGTGGATCAGCCTGCAGAGCATGGTGGAGACCACCCTGCTGCAGAAGGAGCAGAACGGCGGCATCCTGCTGGGCAGGGAGCACATGATGTTCCCCCGCACCTTCGGGCTGCTCTCCAGCGAGGAGCGCACCCTGCCCAAGAATACTTCTGCGGTGGAATCCCTCTGTCAGCGATACCCCGGCAAGGTGAATGTACTGCTGGCCCCGGCTGCATCGGATATCTACCCGGAGAACGTACCTGTCAACGCGCCCCTGCTGGACGAGAACACTTATCTTGATCAGCTCAGCGCCGCCGTGCAGGCCGCAGGCGGCCGCTTTGTGGACGTGCGCGGCACCCTGACCGACCACAAGGGCGAGTATCTCTATTACCGCACCGACCACCACTGGACGAGCCTGGGCGCTTATTACGCCTACCAGCAGCTGTGCGATGCGCTGGGTCTTGCACCCTTTGACACCGCCGCCCACACGGCCCAGACCGCAGATCGCTTCTACGGCACCCACTACTCCAAGGCCCGCACCTGGAACGCCGTGCCGGACACCATCACCTGGTACGACCTGCCCAACCAGCTGACCATCTACAACGTGACGGCCGCCGGGCAGCCCACAGACGGCGAGGCCACCGGCCTGTACGATACCGACAAGCTCACCGTCTACGACAAGTACGCCATGTTCCTGCACGGCAACAACGGCCTGAGCCGGGTGCAGGGCGACGGCACCGGAAAGATCCTTGTCATCAAGGACAGCTACGCCAACTGCTTTGTGCCCTACCTCACCGCCAATTACGCCGACATCGACGTGGTGGACTTCCGCAACTACAACTTTGGTCTGGACCAGCTGATCGCCGACAACGATTATGACCAGATCCTGGTGCTGTACAGCTTTGACAGCTTCAAGAGCGACCCCTATCTCTACCGCGCCGGTGTGACCGGCTGAGAGTTTTCCCGGTTTGTTCTGCCTGTGCCGCGTGCTTTTTGGCCGTGGCACAGGCATTTTTGCATTTTGTCAGATTATTGCAGGCTATTTTCACAATCTTTTCCAGTTTTTTTCATACGCCTTTCCGATTTTTGCACATTCTGTCCAGCACCCCTTGCAAAAAACAGACACCTGTTGTAAAATGAGGGCAGAGAGAGGGTCTCTCTCCATCCGAACCATTGAGGGAAACGAAGCGGCCCGTCAATGCGGACGGTGCGCTTCTTCAAAGGAGTGTGTGATACCATGAAACAAGATCTGAATCTGCCTGCTGATTATGCAGTGCTGTCCGATAACGAAATGACCTATACCCAGGGCGGCGGCGTGTTTACCACCCTGCTGGGGCTGTACACCGCAGGGGCCACGGCAGTGGGCACCGGCGTACTGGCTGCCAGCTACGCCTGGGGCATCCAGCAGACCCGTGACTGGCTCAAGCAGCCGGGCAACAAAAAGGGCAACATCTTTACCGTTTACGGCCGTGCCCTGGACGCCCTGTCTGCCGATATGAAGAAGTCCTCCAGCAACTTCCTGCGCGACGGCGTGTCGGCCCTGACCGTTTGTGCCATGGGCCCCCTGAGCCTGTACCTGGTGCTGCGGAAGTAAGCAGCTCCCCCTATTTTGGCTACACAGCGTTTTATGCGCTGTGAAATATACTTTGTGTTAAAGGAGTGTTACTATGGAAAAGACCATGATGCTTCCCGCAATGTACAACGTTCTGTCGCAGGAAGAGATGACCTACACCGAAGGCGGCGCTACTGCTACCCAGGCTATCCTGGCTGCTCTGCTGCCTCCCTACGGCTGGTACAAGGCCAGCACCGAGATCCGGGATTATCGCAAGAAGAACCCCAACACCTGGCTGGACACCGGCCTGGACGCCTTTGTGGCAGGCTGTGAGAAGAGCGTGACCAACGCCATCTACGGCATCGGCTGCGCCTACAACTTCGTGGCCATGAACATTGCCACCAGCGGCCTCGGCCTGATCCCGGCAGCTTTCATCATCTTCAAGAAGTAATTTGCCCGGAGACACCAAAGATCCAATACGAGGGGGGCTTCCCGATGGGAAGCCCCCCTCGCTTTTTGTTTTGCGGCAGCAAAAAAGGCGGCGGCATCGTTCAGGTGCCGCCGCCTTTGGCGTAAGTTTATGCGTTGAACATATCCTTCAGCTTTTTGAAGAAGCCCTTGCGCTTTTCGTAGTTCTCTTCTTTCAGGGTGCCCTCAAATTTCTTCAGGGCCTCACGCTGGGTCTTGTTCAGCTTTTTGGGGATCTCCACCTCGCACTTGACGTACATGTCGCCGCGGCCGCGGCCGTTCAGGTACTGGATGCCCTTGCCGCGCAGGCGGAAGGTGGTGCCGCTCTGGGTGCCCTCCGGCACGGTGTACTCCACCTTGCCGTCGATGGAAGGCACGGTAACGTTATCACCCAGCACAGCCTGGCTGTAGGTGATGGGCACCGTGACCCACACGTCGTAGCCGTCGCGCTGGAACACCTCGCTGGGCCGCACGGTGACCATGACGATCACATCACCGGAGGGGCCGCCGTTGGCACCGGCATCGCCCATGCCGCGCAGTGCAAAGCTCTGGTCGTCGTCGATGCCCATGGGGATGGACACCTCCAGCGTCTTTTTGGTGGCCACCTTGCCGCTGCCATGGCAGACCTTGCAGGGGTTCTTGACCAGCTTGCCCTTGCCGCCGCAGCGGGAGCAGGGCTGCTGGGTCTGCATCACACCAAAGGGAGTGCGCTGCTGACGGATCACGAAGCCGCGGCCGCCGCAGTCCGGGCAGGTCTCGGGGCTGGTACCGGCGGCACAGCCGCTGCCGTGGCACTCGGTGCACTCCTGCTGACGGGTGATGGTGATGTTCTTCTTGCAGCCGTGCACGGCCTCGTCAAAGCTCAGGGTGATGCGCACGCGGATGTCCTGACCCTTGCGGGGGGCGTTGGGATTGGCCCGACGGGACGAACCGCCAAAGCCGCCGAAACCGCCGCCGAAGATATCGCCGAAGATATCGCCCAGGTCCACACCGTCGCCGCCAAAACCGCCAAAGCCGCCCGCACCGGGGCCGCCGCCGTTCTGGGCTGCGTAGGCCGGGTCAACGCCTGCAAAACCGTACTGGTCGTACAGCTGGCGCTTTTTCGGGTCCGAAAGCACCTCGTTGGCCTCATTGACCTCCTTGAACTTTTCCTCGGCTTCCTTGTCGCCGGGGTTGTAGTCCGGGTGGTACTTCATAGCGAGCTTGCGGTAGGCCTTTTTGATCTCCGCGTCCGTCGCCGTTTTGGATACCCCCAGCACCTCGTAATAATCACGTTTTTCCTGTGCCATATCCACTCACCTCTCCGGGAACGTCCATACCCGGGACTTGTTCCCGGTGGTTCCTCGCTCTATAACCAGCAAGAGCCGCCCCGGCAAAACCGGAGCGGCTTTTGCTATTCATGCGTGCGTGCCCGCCGGTTTGGCCGGACACCCACCGCTCATTTCATGGATCAGACTTCCTTGAAGTCGGCATCCACGACGCCGTCATCGTTGGGCTTCTGCTGGTTGTTGGGAGTACCTGCGTCGGGGCCGGGCTGTGCGCCTGCAGCCTGCTGTGCGGCAGCAGCTGCCTGGTACATCTTCTCGAACACCTGGCTCAGAGCTTCCTGCTTTGCCTTGATGTCGTCGATGGAGCCGGACTGCACGGCAGTCTTGAGGTCGGCCAGCTTTGCCTCAGCCTCGCTCTTGACGTCTGCGGGCAGCTTGTCGCCGTTCTCCTTCAGCATCTTCTCGGTCTGGAACA
>OLRA01004233.1_pt1 | contig 11607 bp, 7 predicted proteins | sample 1673011 | NCBI WGS metagenome assembly OLRA01 (sample SAMEA3136746, study PRJEB25190) | human gut metagenome | reverse complement strand
CCAAGAAGCTGCACGATTACGGTCCTGCGTGGCGTATCCTGCGTCCGGCTTCGGTGACCGATCAGATTTTTATCAAAGCCAACCGGATACGTAGTATTGAAACTAAAGGAGTGACTTTGGTAGACGAAGGAATCCGTTCCGAATTCATTGCGATTGTCAATTACGGTATTGTCGGACTGATTCAGTTGGAATTGGGATATGCCGAATCTGCCGACATCAGTAATGAAGAAGCGATGACGCTTTATGATAAGTATGCCCAAGCGGCATTGGAACTGATGCTTGCCAAGAACCATGATTATGATGAGGCTTGGCGGAGTATGCGCATCAGCTCGTATACAGACTTGATCTTGATGAAAATTTACCGCACCAAGCAGATTGAAAGTCTGTCCGGTAACACATTGGTGTCCGAAGGAATTGACGCCAATTACATGGACATGATTAATTATTCGGTTTTTGGATTGATAAAGATAGAATTTGAAGGATAAGAACTTACATATCATTCAGGAAGTGGTGGCGAACACCGGTCGCTTTATTCTGGCGGCTTCGTTCATATTTTCCGGATTTGTAAAGGCAGTTGATCCACTGGGATTCCAGTATAAGATACAGGATTATCTGACTGCATTCGGAATGGCTTCCTGGTTCCCTTCATTCTTCCCTTTATTGGGAGGTATCGTTTTATCTGCCGTTGAGTTTTTTATAGGTATCTCTTTGTTCTTTGCAACAAGAAGAACATTGGCTACCTCATTGGCTTTGATGCTGATGATTTTCATGACGCCACTGACCTTGTATCTTGCCATCTTTGATCCGGTTTCGGACTGCGGTTGTTTTGGTGATGCCTGGGTATTGACGAATTGGGAAACATTTGGAAAGAATATCATTCTGCTGTTTGCGGCAATAATGGCTTTCCGTCACAGGAGGATGCTGATTCGTTTTATCAGTGTGAAGATGGAGTGGCTGGTTTCTCTTTATACGCTGTTTTTTGTGTTTACTTTATCGTTCTATTGCCTGGACCGTTTGCCTGTTTTAGACTTTCGTCCTTACAAGATCGGAAAGAATATCCTAGAAGGAATGACAATGCCCGAAGGAGCCAAACCAAGCGTATATGAAAGCATCTTTATCCTGGAGAAGAACGGAGAGCAGAAAAAATTTACGTTGGATAACTATCCGGATAGTACCTGGACATTTGTCGATACGCGTACCATCCTTAAGGAAAAAGGATATGAACCGGCTATTCACGATTTCTCTATGATAGATCTGAATACGGGGGAAGATATAACAGACGATGTATTGACGGATATAGGATATACTTTCCTGTTGGTTGCCCATCGGATTGAAGAGGCGGATGATAGTAACATTGATTTGATTAATGAAATATATGACTATTCGGTGGAGCATGGCTACAAATTTTATTGCCTCACTTCTTCACCGGAGGAACAGATAGAACTGTGGAAGGACAAGACAGGAGCCGAATATCCTTTCTGCCAAATGGATGATATAACATTGAAGACGATGGTTCGCTCCAACCCGGGGTTGATGTTGATTAAGAACGGAACCATTCTGAATAAATGGAGCGATGAGGATATACCGGATGAATACGTACTGACGGACAAGCTGGAGAATCTGCCGCTAGGAAAGCAGAAAGTGAGCAGTGACGCTCATACGGTAGGATATGTTTTTCTGTGGTTTGTTATTCCGTTGTTGTTAGTGCTTGGGGTGGATGTGTTGGTCGTTCGCCGCCGGGAACGGAAAACTGCGAAGCGGAAGCAACAAGAAGAAGAGATAAAAAGCAAAGAACCGGAAACAAAGAATCAAGGAATAGAAGAACAAGAATAAGAAAAAATGATAACGAGCGACCCTCTGTAACGAACACTAACCTGAATCGTTCAATCGTCAATCGTCCAATCGTAAATTTATTAACCCTTTAAAATAAAAAAACAAAATGAGAAAGAACATTGTTGCAGGAAACTGGAAAATGAACAAAACCCTTCAAGAGGGTATCGCTTTGGCTAAAGAACTGAACGAAGCATTGGCTAACGAAAAGCCTAACTGTGATGTAATCATCTGTACTCCGTTTATCCACCTGGCATCTGTTACTCCTTTGGTAGACGCTGCCAAGATTGGTGTAGGTGCAGAAAACTGTGCAGACAAGGAGTCAGGCGCATATACCGGCGAAGTATCAGCTGCTATGGTTGCTTCTACTGGTGCAAAATATGTCATTCTGGGTCACTCTGAACGTCGTGCTTACTATGGTGAAACAGTTGCTATTCTGGAAGAAAAAGTAAAATTGGCTTTGGCTAACGGTCTGACTCCGATTTTCTGTATCGGTGAGGTATTGGAAGAACGTGAAGCAAACAAGCAGAATGAAGTGGTAGCCGCTCAGCTGGCTTCTGTATTCTCTTTGTCTGCCGAAGATTTCTCTAAGATTATTTTGGCTTACGAGCCGGTTTGGGCTATCGGTACCGGTAAGACTGCTACTGCAGAACAAGCACAGGAAATCCACGCTTTCATCCGTTCCTTGATTGCTGAAAAGTATGGTAAGGAAATTGCTGACAACTGCTCTATCCTTTATGGTGGCAGCTGTAAGCCTTCTAATGCAAAGGAACTGTTTGCCAACCCGGATGTTGACGGCGGTCTGATTGGTGGTGCTGCCTTGAAGGTTTCTGACTTCAAGGGTATCATCGATGCCTTTAATTAAATAGTTGAAAGCTGAAAGTTGAAAATGGATTGCATGTCGTATCTGCATAACTGTTTTCCATTTTCAGCTTTCCATTTTCCGTTATATAAAGATATTGACTCATGAAAAAGCTTGGTTTACTTTTAGTTGCATGTTTCGCTTTTGCAACGATTTCTGTAGCGCAGAATAATATTGTGAAAAGCCTGGAACGTAATGTGCCGGGACAAGGCAAGGTGACTATCCATCAAGATGCACGCATTGCGGCATTGATAGGTTCGGAGTATGTTCCTGCCGGTTCGGATGAGCAGAAAGTGATTAAAAGTTCGGGTTACCGCATACAAGTTTATGCAGGGAATAATACCCGTCAGGCCAAGAACGAAGCTTATGCGGTAGCTACCCGCATCAAGGAACATTTTCCCGAACTTACAGTTTATACCTCTTTCAATCCCCCCCGTTGGCTGTGCCGTGCAGGAGATTTCCGCAGTATCGAAGAAGCGGATGCCATGATGCGTCAGTTGCGGGCTACTGGTGTATTCAAGGAAGTTTCTATCGTGAAAGAGCAGATAAACATCCCCTTATAAAGAATTATCATGTTAGGAAAAGAAGAAATTGTATCTCCTTCATTAGATGAATTGAAGGAACATTATCACCGCATCCTTACTCTGTTGGGTGAAGATGCCGGACGTGAAGGTTTGCAGAAGACACCTGAACGGGTGGCGAAGGCCATGTTGTCGTTGACGAAAGGGTATCATATGGACCCGCACGAGGTACTCCGTTCAGCCAAGTTTCAAGAAGAATACAGTCAGATGGTGATTGTGAAAGACATTGATTTCTTCTCGCTTTGCGAACATCACATGCTTCCCTTCTACGGAAAGGCACATGTGGCATATATTCCTAACGGCTACATTACCGGACTGAGCAAGATAGCCCGCGTAGTGGATATTTTCTCTCACCGCCTGCAAGTGCAGGAACGTATGACTCTCCAAATAAAAGAGTGTATTCAGGAGACGCTGAATCCGCTGGGGGTTATGGTTGTTGTGGAAGCCAAACACATGTGCATGCAGATGCGCGGAGTAGAGAAACAGAACTCCATTACCACTACATCCGATTTTACCGGAGCATTCAACCAAGCGAAGACTCGCGAGGAATTTATGAATTTAATCAGGCATAATTCTTGACGGAGAACTCCCCGAATTGAATTTAAAAATTCAGGATGACTCTGTCTCCCAGCCGCTTTGCCATGATGCTTTTTACTTTGTTCAATTCGTTGTAGCGCTCCATGATGCTGTTACACTGGGTTTCATCATTGGCTATGGCAGGGTTCTGTAACGCAAATAGGGTATGCTTCAATTCTTCGCAGACGATGGCATATTTGAAGTTTATCATTAACCGTGGAATTAGCTCATAGAGGCGTTCTTCGTCCGTCACCATTTGTTCTATCTGTGATTTCCTTAACTGATAGCGGTTGCTGATAAGCTCCACACTCAGCTTGCTGATGACGGGGTCGGGATGCGCCACAAAATACCGTTCGGCGGTAAAACCCTCATTGTGGATACGTTCGGCAGCCTCTGTCAGGATTTGCCGGTGAAGCGGATTGTGGAAGGCAAGTTCGTCTTCTTTTAAATCATTGACTATATATTCAGTTACAGTGATAGGGGTTTCCTGCCCCTCTTCATTGGTGACATTGCACATCACCCGCTCACCATAGAGCACTACCATCTTCAGAATAAGTCGTTCGTATTTATAGAACTCCTGGCCCTCCTTGCCCTCCTGCGGGATGAAGGATACATATTCTTCCTCGGGTGGAAAAGGTGGAGGTGTTTCGGAAGGGAGACCGGCAGGCAGTGATTCGGACGGATAGCCAGCTTGTTGTGCGTCGGGGCTGGTAGCTGCAGTATGACTGCCATTGACCCCCGCTTCTGCATTGGCTCTTGCGGCATTGGCCGACCGACGCTCGCGTTCTGCTCGCTCAGCTTGTTGCTCGGCTTGCTTTTCGCGACGCTTGGCAACCTCAGAAACCAGCAGTTTATCTTCTACGTGCAATAATTGGGCGCACTCCTTGATATAGACATCACGCACAATGGCTTCGGGAATGATGGAAATGCTTTGCACAAGGTTTCCTATAAGCTCGGCACGCTTGATGGGGTCTTTTCCAGCATCTTCCAGCAACAGATTGGTTTTGAAGCGGATAAAGTCCGTTTCATTCTCTTGTATGAAGGCCTGGAACTCCGTCGCATTGTGTTTGCGTGCAAAGGAGTCCGGGTCGTCACCATCGGGCAGGAGGCAGACTTTGACGTTCATGCCTTCTTCCAGCAACATATCAATACCTCGGATAGAGGCCTTTATACCGGCAGCGTCACCGTCGTAGAGCACTGTCATATTGTTGGTGAAACGATGAATCATCCGGATTTGTCCGGGTGTCAATGCCGTGCCCGAAGAGGCAACCACATTCTCTATGCCCGATTGGTGCATGGAAATGACGTCTGTATAACCTTCGACCAGAAAACAACGGTCTTGTTTCACAATGGCTTGTTTGGCAAAATATATGCCGTACAGTTCATTGCTTTTATGGTAAATCTCCGATTCAGGCGAGTTGACGTACTTCACCTTGACGCCTTTGGTGGCGCCGGCAAGCACACGTCCCCCGAAAGCCACCACCTTGCCGGAGAGAGTGTGTACCGGAAAGATGACCCGCCCCCAGAAGCGGTCGCGCAGTCGGTGGTCGTCCGTCTCGTAGCAGAGGCCGGTCTTGACAAGATAATCCTTTTTATAGCCTTTTTTCAAAGCTTCCTGGGCAAGGGCATCGTGGCTCTCGGTACAATAGCCCAACTGGAACTTCTCGATGATGTCATCCCGGAAGCCGCGGCTGCGGAAATAGGCCATGCCGATACTCCGTCCGTCTACGTGGTTCTTTAGGATATTCTGGAAGTAGTCACGGGCAAAGTTGTTCACAATGAAGAGGCTTTCCCGTTCGCTCTGTGCTATCTTCTCCTCGCTGGATAGTTCGCGTTCTTTGATTTCAATGCCGTATTTTTTTGCGAGATATTTCAGCGCCTCAGGATAAGACATCTGTTCGTGCTCCATGATGAAATGCACTGCATTTCCTCCTTTTCCGCAGGCAAAACACTTGCAGAGCCCTTTGGCGGGGGATACATAGAAGGAAGGGGTTTTGTCATCGTGGAAAGGGCACAGACCTACATAGTTCACACCGCGTTTGCGCAGGGTGACAAAGTCTGATACGACATCGTATATCTGTGCGGCATCAAGTATGCGGTCTATGGTGGGTTGGTCTATCATTGTCTCTTTTCTAACTTGTGCAAAAGTACATGATATTTCTTGGATAATCAAAAAATATCATATAGGAAAGAGCAGACCGGAACCCTACATCATCATAAAATTCCCGTGGATTGTATAGTCGAGTTTTTCTTTCAATCTTTGTATGTCAACCGGCTTGGACATATATCCGTTAAAGCCATTCTGCATAATCTTTTCTTTGTCCGAAGCAAAGGAGTATGCCGTTACTGCAATGATAGGTACCGTTTTGGATACTTTACGTATTTCGCGAGTAGCTTCATATCCATCCATTTTAGGCATATTGATGTCCATGATGACCACATGCGGATGAAACTTCTGATGGAGTTCCACGGCTTCCTCCCCATCCCAAGCATGAACCAACTCATAATCTTTCTGTAGGATAGACTTGAACAGCATATAGTTGCTTTCGTTGTCCTCTGCTATCAGGATTATAGGCTTTTCCTTGCTTCTCTCGTTCAGAAGAGGCATTAAAGTTAGATTATTTTCCTTTTGAGCCTCTTTCGGTTTATAAGGTATTGTAAACCAGAAAGTACTTCCTTTACCTTCTCCTTCGGATTCTACTCCGATGCGTCCTTTCATTTTTGTGACAATGTTTTTGCATATTGAGAGCCCTAATCCCGTTCCTTGTATAAAGGTGTTTACTTTGGTAAACCGTTCAAATATTTTCTTCTGATTCTCTAGTGAGATGCCTATGCCCGTATCTTTTACGTAGAAATAGAGTTCTTCTCCACGGATTTTGTATCCAAACATAATCTCACCTTTCTCTGTAAATTTTGCAGCGTTGACCAGCAGGTTGATGAGGACTTGAGAGAGACGGTTATGTTCTGTCTGTACGTAACAAACTGGTACTTCAGGAACGAATTGTAGGGCAACACCTGTTTGCAGTCTGCCTCGTACAGTGTTTTCCACATCTTTTGCCAACTGATTTAAGTCGACATTCTGATAATTGAATTCCAGTGTATTTGCTTCTATTTTTGAAAGATCCAGGATGTCACTTACCAGTTGCAATAGCAACTGGTTGTTGGTTTCTATGATACTGATGAACTCTTTGCGTTCGGTTTCGTTTTCGGTTGCAGTCAGCAGGCTGGAGAATCCTACGATGGCATTCAAGGGGGTACGTATCTCGTGGCTCATATTGGCTAGAAATGCAGATTTCAGCCGGTCGGATTCTTGGGCTTTTTCTCGTGCTCGGATAAGCGCTTCTTCTTGCCTCTTGCGTTCTGTTATCAGTAAAAGGGAGCCGACAAGCGATATTGGACAGCCGTTTTTGTCGCGCTGGTCAATTACTGCGTTGGTTTCCATCCAATCTGTTATTTTTCGCCCTTCTACTTCGGTGATAATACGATATTCTTCTTTGATATGCTGCAACTTGCCTGAAATGAGATTTTCATGTACATGGTGCATACGTTCGAAGTCTTCCGGGTGTATCTTTCGGAAATATTCTGACGCCTTGATAATATCTACTTGGACTGTAGAGTTCTTCTCCTTTGTAAAGTTCATGTGGTCTAATATCTTTTGTGCTTCGCAATAAATCAGACCCTCCTTTAAATCCCAGCGCCATGGTATGATGCGTGCTATGCCCAATGTCATTTCCAGTTTTTTATTAATCTCTCGCAATGTGTTTTCGGCATCTTTGCGCGCTGTAATATCTACGGCAAAGACATCCAAAGTGTGTTTTTGGGATGCCGGGCAAAGAATGAATTCGTAAAAGCTGTTTGTTTGTTTGAAGTAATGAGTAAATGTTACCGTTTGCTTTTCTTGGAATACCATTTCCATGAAATGTGTCAGGTGCTCTATTTGGGAGAAGGCATTTTTTTGTGAACCATCGGTAGTTGGCGTAAACTGGTCGTTGAAAATAATATTGCCGCATCGATAGCTCATATCTGCTATCTGTCCCGTTTTGTCGAAGAAAACCTCTATTTGAGTATAAGATATCGGCATATTACGTAAAAGGGTATCATGGGCACTTAGCAAGGTGATTTTCTTTTGCTGGAACCGATAAATGACTAAAGCTATGATAAGTAGTGAGAGTATCAACACTACTCCGCAAATAATCCACCATTGATACTTCTGCCAGAATGTAAGCGGTTTATTGATGAATACCGAGTCCTTAGGACAGAGTGTGGTGTCCAGACCGTCCATCAGCAGTTGCTGGTAGTTGATGAAGGGATAGGATTTCTTGCTATATGTAAATGGGATATTCTGTGCATCCTCTCCTGCAAATATCTGTTTGAGGGCTGAAGAAAGCGCGTTTTGCACTTCCATGCGGTCATAGAAATATCCTCCCGCAAACCCCTCTTTACCCACATAGGCATTCCTTAATGCAAATACGGGTTGAGGCGATGATGCAACTAACTGAAAGTCTCCACTGATGAGTGTAGGAAAACCGAGTAGATTCTTACGCTCGTAAAACCATGTGGAAAATAGCATACCCGTCTCCGGTTCATCATTTAGCAGATATGCCTGTAATTCGTTTTGGTTTCTTTCATTACCTATTAAGCGTTCATAGTGGAGGTTTGGATACTTTGACGTTATATAGGCATGAATAAGCCGGTCCAAGTCTTGGTTATGATAGAGTTCATCTGCTGCGAATACAATCGTTTTCATTTTTGGCAGCATCTGTACCATCATGTCGATGGTCTCTTTGTACATATACGGCGTTTCGATAAAAGTAAAGTTGTATTGCGGCCGCAGGTCAACCAGAGGAGATGTGATGGCATTGGAAATGTGTATAGGACGTCCGGTGAAATAATATTCCCGTGGAGCATACGTGTCTTCGTTGCCGACCAATACTATTGGAATATTTCCCCACTCACTCAAAATACGTTCCCTTAAAGTAAAAGCCATGTTGCCGAGAAGTACAAGATAATCGGGTTTCTTATCCTGGAAACGTTCGAAAATGCCATTCTCCATCCGGATATACAATGAGTCATTACGAATGAACGTCCCGTTCATGTGTACTACATCGGCTGTGATGTCCTCTATAGGAGATGTTTGCAGCAGGATGGGAGTTATAAGTTCTTGGCTCCAGGGTGCGCTTTCATTGTACGAGTTTATAATAAGTAATCTGCGGTGTTTGCCGACTATGGTTGCTGTGGCAAACGCCGAACTTAAATATAGAAAAATGAAACATAAGCTAATTATGCATCTTTTAGATAAAAATACTTTCATGACCTGATTTTTCAAGCAACATATTGTCTAATGGCAATTTAATTGCTACGTATTATTTATACAAAAATAATACAAATGTATTTTAATCATAAAATATAGTCGCTAAAATTAAAAATAATTAACGGCGTCTTTTTGTTTTATGCACTGGAAGTTTAATGTAATTATTATTTCATATATCTGTCTTGTATTATCTGGCAAGTGTGTACAAGGGTGAGAGCAGATAGAAAAGGGAGTTGACAGATTGTAATAAAAAGATGAAAAGGATATTTTCATCTTGAAAAAAGTTATATTTTTGCACCCGCTTTTGAAAATGGTATCGGAGACATTTTTGTTTTTATATAAATTCAATTGGTATTATGAACATTTTTTGTAAGAAAATCTTTGTTCCCCTTTTGTGCGGAATATTATTTTGGGGCGCTTGCTCAGATGATGCACCGTCCGGAGAAGATAGCGGGCAGCAAACTTATTCATTGGTGGTGAAAAGTGTCACTGCTTCGGGAGAGGATTCCTTCGGGGAACTGCGTGAGGTATCGGTTTTTCAGTTCAGTGGCGGCAGCTTATATAGGACGCAATTGCTGAATCCGAAACAAGATGGTACATCCAGCATCTCTGCACTCAGCGGCTCGCGGTTATATTTTCTTTCAGAAGTGAAGCTGCCCGTTCAGGAAGAGAAACTGACCGAAGAGGAATTGTGTAATATGGCCATTGGCGAAGGGCTTCATGATAATTCCGCTCCGGATTTCATGTCGGCGGTGGTTCAATTGGAAGATGATGTCGAGACGCGCAATAATCCGGAGGTCAGTGTGGGCATGAAACGTGGGGTGGCCCGTATCGACCTGAACACTACGGCCGACGATAAGACGCGGATTGAGGAGATTATAGTGGAAGATGCCCCGGCCGAAACTTTTCCGTTTCAGGAAGGCGTTGCCGTGTCGGACAAGACGGTGAAATATGTGAAGACGTTTGAACCGGCATTCGGAGGAGAACAGCCGAGCGTATTCCGTATTTTTGAAAGCATGTGTCCGGTCCATGTCGTTTTGCGTGGTACGTATGATGGGATTCCCATCAGGCTGAAAATGGAGTTGCCGCGTATAGAACGCAACAAGGTGTATGAATTGTCGGTACTTAACGTAGGGGCTACGGTAGAAGGCGTTTTCGAAATCAAGCCGTGGGAAGAGGGCGAAACGGTGACCGGCAAGCCCGACGCGGACCATCGTATTCTGCTGGATGCTTCCCGGTCTGTTATCCCCGAGGGGGTATCGGTAGATTATGAGAACAACATTGTAGAAGTGCCTATGACGGGAGTAGATGGCATGAAACTGGCGTTTCTGGCCGACACCCGGATAGACATTGCATCTGCCGAAGGAGTTGTGGATGGCGTGATGCTGACCGACATGGCAGTGACTGAAGAGGCCGAAGGAATTGTCTCTTCCTTCAGTGTATCTGTTCCGGCGCAAGGCAGCGGACGGTTGGGGTATTCGTTCATGGTGCACCTGAAGAATGCACTTATGGCCGGTTCTTATGATTACGTGGAAGTACGCGTGGCTCCGAGTGACAAGCAGATTGAAACGGTAGAGATGGCAGGAAGCGTGTGGATGGCTTTTAATGCACGCAGCAACGACCTCGAAGACCAGATTTATCCGTTGGACGGTGCTACGGTGGAAGACATGTACCGCACCAGCTGGATTAATACAGTCGGCGGTTTGTTCCAGTGCGGTCGCAAGTATATGTATGTGCCTTGGCAGGGATATAACCCTTCCAACAACCTGGGCAACCAGACTGCCGACATGCCTTGGCAGAATGATTCGCACATGCCTTGCCCTGAAGGATATAGAGTGCCTACCCGCGACGAACTGAACTCCTTGCTTCCGAAAGGCCAGGAGATTCCCGGTACTTATACGGCGGGAAACGGAGAACGGATTACCGCCACGCTCCATGTAGGAGAAGGTACGTTGGTGACCCCTACCGGTGTCACCGGAACACAACATTACGTGAAGTTTACTTCGGAAGATACCGGCCGTTACCTCATCATACCTTTGGCAGGAGGAAAGGGTGACAAATCGACCTCCAACAATCCCTCTTTTGGAAAACGTGCCGTGTTGTGGACTAGCCAGCGCGACGGTTGTCCCGGAGGATATGCCTGGGCCTATTGGATGCAGTTCGAAGGAAAAGATTCGACCGTCATTGCCGAACAGCGATTGCAGATGGAGGCGTTCGCGTCCTTGCGTTGTGTAAAGAAATAGAGGAGGGCAGGACATGAAGATTATAAGAATTATAATGCTTTTGGGATTGCTGCCGTTGCTGGCCAGCTGCTCTTCGGACGGGCTTGGCTTCGACAGCGCTGAACAGGCCGGCGCAGGGCAGGTGACCTTCCGGTTCGGCTTGCAGGCAGATGTCACTGCCGGGGTGCGCACCCGCAGCGAACAGCCGGAACCGATAGCCCGTAT
>OLRA01004232.1_pt1 | contig 11610 bp, 11 predicted proteins | sample 1673011 | NCBI WGS metagenome assembly OLRA01 (sample SAMEA3136746, study PRJEB25190) | human gut metagenome | reverse complement strand
GTTTGGTTCCGGAAGACTCGGCACTGATCTGTCCGAACAGGTCGATATCTACACAGTTGTTGATGGAGATGAAGTTGTCCAGTGCTGCGATGGAGCGGATATCGTTGGTGTAACTGACAGGTGCGCTCATCAGTTCTGGATTTTCATCCAGATAATCATACATCTTCTTGGTTCCGGCACCGAAACCATATACCTGACGGTAGCGGTCAATGTTTTTGCAGGCACCGGTAATCTTTCCGGCTTTGGCAATGTCTACGAATGCATCTACATACATTTCTGTGTGAACACCAAGATCCTTTAAGTCGGACTGTGCGATCAGGGAACCGACTGCGTTTGGCATACCACCGATACCAAGCTGCAAGCAGGCACCGTTTGGAATCTGGTCTACGATCAGCTGTGCAACTTTCTGGTCTACTTCGGTAGCAGGACCGCCGGCACCGAGTTCTCCGATTGGAGGATTGGAGCCTTCTACGATTGCATTGACTTTGGAAATATGTATACCGTTTTCTGTTCCGCCAAGGCAGCGCGGCATATTTTCGTTGACTTCTACGATGATATGTCTGGCTGTCTCACACATCGCACCAAGATGGGAAGCACTTGGCCCGAAGTTGAAGTATCCATGCTTGTCCATTGGAGCAACCTGGAACATTGCCACATCATCCGGACAATCCAGCTCACGGTAATAACGAGGGAGCTCGGAATAACGGATCGGGCTGTAGAATGCACAGCCACGTGCGATCATATGACGTTCGATTCCGGACATATGCCAGGAATTCCATGTAAAATGCTCGCCGGCGTCTTCGCGCTCAAATACGGCAAGCGGTTTTAAGAGGATTCCGCCACGCAGGTTGATATCCTTCAGTTCATCGGTACGCTTGGCAAGTGCTTTGTCCAGTGTATCTACGGTGTTGGTACACCAGCCATAGTCTACCCAGTCACCGGATTTGATTACTTTTACGGCTTCGTCTGCTGAAACGAGCTTCTGTCTGTATTCTTCTGAAAAATCCATTCGTATAAGACCTCCTTGTATGTCTTAGCGTGAAGTTGTGAACAGAAATGCAACAACTTCGTTAATTTATTAACAACATTATAACATTTATGGATTTCAAAAACAATGGGGAGTGCTGGAAAACGTAATTATTCTGTGGTACACTTTAAGGGAAAAAGTCCTGAGGTAGACAGGGAGAGGGCATATAGAAGATATTTGAGAGAAAAAATTCTAAGATAGACAGGGCAGGGATATATGGAAGATTTTTAAGTTGAAAAGTCCCGAAGAAGAGTCAGAGTGGGATATATAGAAAAAGTTTCCACTGATATGTCCCGGAAAGCGTTAAAAATGGGATATAGAAGTGCAGATATTATGTATATGTCCCGAACGAAAATAAAAGTGGGACATAAAAGAAGAAATATTGTGCATATGTCCCAAACGAAAACGAAGCCGGGACATAAAAGAAGAAATATTGTGTATATGTCCCAAACGAAAACGAAGCTGGGACAGCGAAAAGAAGATATTGTGTATATGTCCTCAAATGTTCGACATCGCACGTGGTATCTCTATGAAGAAAGTATTTACAGGAAGGAAAAGAAGATGGAGAATCATACAATTGTTACTTTAAAAAAGGGAGAAGGCCGCACGATCAAGGCGGGTGGCGCATGGATTTTTGATAATGAGATTGATACGATTGTGGGGACATTTACCAATGGAGATGTGGTGACGGTACATGATTTTGACGGATATCCGATGGGAAAGGGATTTATCAATCAGAATTCGAAGATCCGTATCCGCATGCTGACCCGTCATGTGGATCAGGAGATTAACGAGAATTTTCTTCGTATGCGTGTAAAGAATGCCTGGGAATACCGGAAGACAACGGTGGATACATCTTCCTGTCGTGTGATTTTCGGGGAAGCGGATTTTTTGCCGGGACTGGTGGTTGACAAGTATGAGGATGTGCTTGTGGTGGAATGTCTGGCACTCGGTATGGAGCAGTTCAAGGAAACAATCGTTTCATTATTAAAAAGGGTACTGAAAGAGGACGGTATTTCTATCCGTGGAGTCTATGAGAGAAGTGACGCCAATGAGCGCAGGAAAGAAGGACTTCCGAAGGTGAAAGGATTTATTGGGGAAACATTTGATACAGAGGTGGAGATTACGGAAAATGGCGTGCACTATCTGGTCGATGTGGTAAATGGTCAGAAGACGGGCTTTTTCCTTGACCAGAAGTATAACCGGCTGGCAATGCAGCGGATCTGTAAAGGAAAGAGAGTTTTGGACTGTTTTACACATATGGGAACGTTTGCACTGAATGCAGGAATCGCAGGTGCTTCCGATGTGACGGGACTTGATATTTCGGAATATGCGGTGCAGCAGGCAAATGCCAATGCCGTGCGTAATCATCTGGAAGATACGGTACATTTTCGCTGTGCAAATGTACTGGACGAGCTTCCGAAACTGGCAGAAGCCGGAGAAAAGTATGATGTAGTCATTCTCGACCCGCCGGCATTTACGAAATCCCGTGAGGCCACGAAGAATGCCATCAAAGGTTATCGGGAGATCAATATGAAAGGGTTAAAGCTGGTAAAAGACGGCGGATACCTGGCAACCTGTTCCTGTTCCCATTTTATGACACAGGAACTGCTGGCAAAGACGGTGAAGGAAGCTGCAAAGGCGGCACACAAACGGCTGCGTCAGGTGGAATTCCGTACGCAGGCACCGGATCATCCGATTTTGTGGGCAAATTCTGCGAATGTGCCGGAGAGCTATTATCTTAAATTTTTTATCTTTCAGGTTGTGGATGAGAAATAATCCGAAGAATGCTTATTTATAGGGGTTCCGGAACAATTCTATGATATGAAATAAAAGACTGACACACCTTTTGACACACTTTTATAGAAAAATATCTCAAAATAAGCAAATCCTCTTAGTTCATTTGCGCCCTTGTTGGATTGTGCTACACGATTTTCAAGGGAAAACGAAAATAGCCGCCATTACTGCGAATAATGACGGCTGTTGATAAAACAGTTACTTAATTCATTCGGGTAAGCCGCTTCTCTGGCTTTCCCTCTTTCTACGCATAATATAACATATCTTATGAGCTGATGCAAGGAAAAGTGTAAAGAGGATCATAATTTATAACACTTCATGTTTTCAGATGAATTTAGACGAAGCAAAACAGGCATCTGCAAATTATTTTTCTATAACGTTGCTTAGTTTTGTTTCTCGGCCATGAGTTATCGATTAGTGATGATCTTATGCAATCAGACATTATATCGACATCGTTTATAATAAATTCTACATACTCATTTAATAAATTGATTATTTGGGTATCTAGAAGAATTGTTCGTCATTTTCGTTTAGTAAAATATCTATATCTGTAAAACCCTTATCAGAAAGCTTGCAATCTCCACCTAAAATAACCGAATATGCTGAATAAAGCATTCCTTCAACCTCATCTCTAACATAATTAAGACTAATATTATTTCTTTCAGAAATGGATTTAATAGTTTTGGCATTACGCTTTGTGACATTGCAATCGTTATGTATAGAATGGTACTTAAAAACGATAATATCCTTTTGTGAAAAAAGTTGCATAAAAGTTTAGTATATTTTCAATATAGTTGTGGAATTTGTTTCTCATGGAAGTTCATCTCCTTTCTGTTTACGATGCCATTATAAAATGAGAAAGAGCGTATTTCGTGCCAAAATGAAAAAATAAATAGTCAAAAGTTGCAAAAAGCAGAGAATAGCACATCTCTGCTTTTTGGTTTATGCATTTTTTCTATACTCAGAAGGAGAGATACCTTTCGTTTTTTGAAAAATACGGCTGAAGTACAAAGGATTGTCATAGCCTACAATACGAGCAATCTCATTAATGCTATAATGCTGATTTTGCAGAAGAATTTCTGCATTATATATTCTCTTTTTCATAATATATTGTTTTGGTGTAATTCCAGTATATAATCTGAAATTGCGGATCAACCAGCTTGTGCTGACAAAATTCTGTTTGGCATAATCATCAATATTAATCTGCTCATTATAGTGTTCACTAAAGTAGGAAACAGCACCGTCTATTTCAGCAGCAGTACGAGAGCTTGTGATAGTTATAGAAGAATGAAAATGGCGTTTTAGTTTTATAAAAATCTGGCGTAAATACATTTCCAGCATTTCAGGGTATCCATCCTGACACATCTGTAATTCTTTTATCATTGATTGAAAAAGAGTTTTATATTCGGAATCAAAACCACAATAAAACACTTTTTTATCATTGGTTAATCCATAAGAACGTAGTAAATTAGTAACATTGTTACCGGTAAAGTGAACCCAGAAAACTTCTGTCTGGTCGTTGGCATAATATTCATATTTTTGAGGTTCTTTAGGTCGATACAATACCATATGGCCAGCCGGAACAATGGTTTCTTCCGTATCGCTGCCAAAATGAAAATGTGCTTTTCCAGCAGCAATGTATAATAGCTGAAAGTCAAGCCTGCCCCGGGGACGCCATGTAGGAAGTTTTGGTTTGGTATATAATTTGTATGTACCGCACATGGTTATCACCAAGGGTTTTGATTTGTCTTTTCGGTCAACAGTAGAATTATTCAGATAGGCATTATTTGTATACATTTTAATCCCCCATTAAAAATATTACTGCAAATGCAAGCACAATGATAGACAAAAACTATCTGTATTGATAATTAGTATACCATAAATAATACTATTTTGTGCATGCTTTTAGTGCTATAACACAATAGATTATTGTGATTTTAATATAACAATATCATTTTGTGCATATTTTATGCGATTTGTGACATGGCTCTTTTAATGTATCTTGTTATATCATAGATATAACAAAGTTGTGGAAATAAAATGAGGGTACATTGAAAGGAGAAGTTTCACATGGAAGAAAAAAAATACCTGAAATGGTATAACAAGGTTGGTTATGGTTCGGGGGATCTGGCAGGAAATGTAGTATATGCGTTCCTCTCATCATTCGTAATGCTTTATTTGACCAATACGGTAGGTTTGAATCCCGGTATTATCGGAACACTGATCATGGTATCAAAGCTATTTGACGGAATCAGTGATATGTTCTTTGGAACGATGATCGACAAAACAAAAAGCAGACTTGGAAAAGCAAGACCTTGGATGCTTTATGCGTATATTGGTTGTGCGGTAACACTTGTAGCAAACTTTGCAATACCGGACACTCTTGGAACAACGGCACAGTATGCATGGTTCTTTGTTGCATATACACTGTTAAATGCAGTATTCTATACTGCGAACAATATTGCGTATGCATCATTGGTTACTTTCTGTACAAAAAACAGCAGAGAACGTGTTGAGATGGGGTCATGGCGTTTTATCTTTGCATTTTCGACAAGCTTACTGATTCAGTCTGTTACAGTCCAGTTTGTAAGAGCAGCAGGCGGTGGAGCAGCTGCATGGAGAACAGTTGCGGTAGTATATGCAGTTATTGGTCTGATCGTAAATACGATTTCCGTATTTTCAATCAAGGAGCTTCCAGAAGAAGAATTAAAAGCAGGTAAAGACTACACAGAAGAAAAGTATAGTCTGGTAGAGGCAGCAAAACTTTTATTTTCCAATAAATATTATCTTATGATCTGTGCTACTTATATTTGTCAGCAGATTTATTCAGCTATGTTAAATATGGGAATTTATTACATGATTTACATACTGAAAAATGAAGATTTATATTCTGTATTCTCATGGGCGATCAATATCCCTGTCATCATTGCGATGTGTATTACACCTATGCTGGTAGAGAAGATGAAAGGTTTATATAGAATGAATCTTGCTGGTTATATTCTCGGAACAGCAGGACGTGTCGGAGTGATTTTTGCCGGTTATATGGGCAGCGTTCCACTTATGCTTGCATTTACAGCAGTTGCAGCACTTGGAATGGCACCATGGCAGGGGGATATGGGAGCTGTAATTGCAAGCTGTTCAGAATATACATACCTTACAAAACATAAACACATTGACGGAACAATGTATTCTTGTACTTCCTTTGGTACAAAAATCGGAGGAGGAATCGGAGTTGCTCTTTGTGGATGGTTACTTGATGCAAGTGGATTTGTGAAAGAAGCAACAATCCAGCCAGAATCCTGCCTGAACATGTTGCATGTTATGTATTTGTGGATTCCGATGGTATTGTCATTGGTTATTACATTTATCATGTCAAGAATGAATGTAGAAGATGCGAACAAAAAGCTTAGAAAACAGTTGGTGGAGTGTTAAAATGGAATACAAGGGTATGAAAGAGGATGAACGTTTAATTTCAGTTACACCAAGCAAAAGACAGATTGACTATCAGAATATGCAGAAGGTAAAAATGCAGATCTTTTAAGAGTAGATGATTATGAGAATGTGTTCAGAAATAAAGCCGGGGACAGAGAATTGACAATTCATCTGCAGTGGACAGAGAAAAAGAAATTATCTTATCTGGTATTAAAAGAGGCAATTCCTTTCAGCCAGCGAGTAGAGAAGTTCTCTGTATGGTATGCGGCAGAAGATGGAAAAAAAGAGAAAATAGTGGATGCTACTACAATTGGTTATAAGAAGATCATTGATTTGCAGGGCGTAGAAACAGATGCAATTGAAATTCGTATTGAAGATTCAAGAGTTGCTCCTGTAATCTCATTTGTAGGTGTATACTAAAATAGAACAAGAAAATTTTAACGAACGAATCCCAAAAATCTTTTTTTGGGATTCGTTTGGAAAGGAAGGAAAAATATGAATGCTGATATGAAATGGTTGGATAATCCGGAAGTATTTAAGGTGAATCAATTAGCTCCGCACAGTGATCATTCTTATTATTTGGATTATTCGGACATGAAAAAAGAGAAAAACCCATTATTTCAGTCATTAAACGGACAGTGGGAGTTTTCTTATAGTAAAAATGTAAAAAGCAGACCGGTTAATTTTTATGAGGAAACATTTGATGCATCAGGATTCGATAAAATTATGGTTCCGGGACATATTGAACTGGCTGGATATGATAAAATCCGTTATATCAACACCATGTATCCGTGGGAAGGAAAAGAGTACCATAGAGGAGCTTACAGCATGGAGGTGACCGGAGCAGAAAAAGGAATGTTTTCAGAAGCAGAGTACAATCCGGTAGGTTCTTATATCAAATACTTTGACCTGGATAAGAGCATGTGTGGGAAAAGAATCCATATTTGTTTTGAAGGTGTAGAAGAAGCGATGTATCTGTGGTTGAATGGTCAGTTTGTGGGCTATGCGGAAGATAGTTTTACGCCTTCTGAGTTTGACCTGACACCTTATATAAAAGAAACGGGAAATGTGTTGGCAGTTCAGGTTCACAAGATGAGCACGGCAGCATTTTTAGAGGATCAGGATTTTTTCCGTTTCTTTGGAATTTTCAGAAATGTCACTTTGAAAGCACTGCCTGATGCCCATATGGAGGATGTATGGTTTCAGCCGGTATTAAATCAGGATAATTCAAGTGGAAAAGTATCTGTGATTATGAAGGTAACTGCACCAGAAAAACAGAATGTGGATGCAAGGTTTGTCTTGACCGACAGAGAAGGAACAGTGATAACGGAGAAATGCTTGCAATTACAGGGAAGAGATGGAATATTTACAGGTACAATCCATACAGATGTGCAAAATATCAAACTGTGGGATAATCATAGTCCGTATCTTTATCATGCCTGTGTGGAATTAATAGAGGAAAATGGAGTGATGCTAGAAGTAGTTCCTTATGATATTGGCTTTAGAAGGTTAGAAGTAATTGATAAGGTGATTTATCTGAACGGAAAACGTCTGGTTATCACGGGAGTAAACCGTCATGAGTGGAATCCGAAAACCGGAAGATGCATTGGAATGCAAGAGATGACAGCAGACATTGATTGTATGCTTAGAAACAATATCAATGCAGTACGCACCTGCCACTATCCGGATCAGATTCCATGGTATTACTTGTGTGATAAAGCAGGTATTTATGTGATGGCAGAAACGAATCTGGAAAGCCATGGGACATTCCAGAAACTTGGTGCGATTGAACCGTCATGCAATGTACCGGGTTCCATTCCACAGTGGAGAGAGGTGGTACTTGACCGGGCAATAAGTAATTTTGAAACCTTTAAAAATCATACATCCGTTTTATTCTGGTCTCTTGGAAATGAATCCTATGCAGGTGATGATCTTGGAGCGATGAATACCTACTTCAAGGAAAAGAGGGATGGCAGATTGGTTCATTATGAAAGTTCCTTCTATAACAGAGCATATGAGGATACTATTTCGGATGTGGAAAGCAGAATGTACGCAAAGCCGAAAGAAGTGGAAGAATATTTAAACAATAATCCAAAGAAACCATATCTTTTGTGTGAGTTTATGCATGATATGGGAAATTCTATGGGTGGACTTGGTTCTTATATGAAACTGATCGATCAGTACGAAATGTATCACGGAGGATTTATATGGGACTTTATTGATCAGGCAATTTTGATAAGAGATCCAGTAACCGGAAAAGAAGTTTTACGTTATGGTGGCGATTTTGATGATAGACCGGCAGATTATGAATTTTCCGCAAATGGAATCGTATTTGCAGACCGTAAAGAAAAACCGGCAATGCAGGAAGTGAGGTATTACTATGGCTTATACAGATAAGAATAAACTAAGAGTTGTATATGGTGATTATGTGCTTGGCGTGCACGGAGAAGGGTTCGATTATATATTTTCCTATGCGCAGGGTGGTCTGGAATCTGTAGTAAAAAATGGATATGAATGGTTGTATCGCTGTCCGAAACCTACCTTTTGGAGAGCTTTGACAGATAATGACAGAGGAAGTAAGTTTCATATTAAAAGTGGAAGCTGGCTTGCAGCAGATATGTTTATTGACTGTCAGAAAATTGAAGTCATTATGGATGGTGAAGTGCAGAAGCCATATGCACCTGATAATAACAGCTATGGTGGTGATGTGGCTGCTGATGAAATAATCGTAAAGTATACTTATGAGACAATCAATCATCCGTCTGCAACTATCGTTGTGACCTATACGGTTGGTGTATCTGGAAAAATCCGCGTGGATGTTCATTATAATGGTGTAAAAGGACTTCCGGAATTTCCGGTATTTGGAATGCGGTTTATCATGCCGACACTGGCAGATAAGTATTTATATAAAGGTTTGTCTGGAGAAACCTATCCCGATAGAAAAGCAGGAGCAAAAGAAGGAATTTATGAGGTTTCTGATTTAAGTCTGACACCATATCTTGTTCCGCAGGAATGCGGCATGAGAATGGATACCGAGTGGCTTGAAGTTACAAGACACACGGGTCTTGATAACAGCAGACCAGACAGTTCAAACCAGACACTCCGTATTGAAAAGACCGACAGGAAATTTGCTTTTTCATGCCTGCCTTATACGGCATCCGAGATAGAAAATGCATTACATCATGAAGAACTGCCGCAAGCAAGAAGAACTGTTCTTTGTGTATATGGGGCTGTTCGAGGTGTCGGTGGTATTGATAGTTGGGGAAGTGATGTGGAAGATGATTATCGTATCAGTGCAGAAGAAGATATAGATTATTCATTTACCATCTGCTGATTATGATAAAAGAATGTAAATGTGGGATAAATTATGAAATTTAAAGTTACCAGAGATTGGTTAAAAAGTTTTTTTGTGATGATCATTGCGGTTATCGTTATGGGAATGTGTGTATCACTTTTAGTGATGTGTGATATGGGAACAGATCCCTGTTCAGCAATGAATTATGGAATTTCGCATAAGCTTGGGATGAGTTTTGGAAATTATCAGCTTCTTTCCAATTTTGTTTTACTGATTCTAGTAATCATTTTTGAGAAGAAGCTCATTGGTACAGGAACATTTGGCAATATGATTTTAGTTGGCTATTCGGCAGATTTTTTTACATGGATATGGAAAGAAGTCTGCCATGTACAGGAACAGCTTAATCTGAGTACCAGAATTGCTATTTTAATTCCTGCACTCATATTGTTTATTCTGGCAGCAGCTATTTATATGCAAAGTGGACATGGAACAGCACCATATGATGCAGTATCCTTTTTAATCAGTGACAAAATTGAAAAGCATTCTGGAAAAAATATGTTTCGGATTGTACGGATTGTATATGATCTGGCAGCAACCTGTATCGGTGTTATAACTGGCGGAGAAGTTGGGGTGATAACGATATTGATGGTGATTTTGCTGGGACCGACGGTTGATCTGCTCGGCAGATTAATTAAAACAAGAAGGGCAGTGGAGAAACAGGCATTATAATTAAAAGGAGTTGCTTGCAAGTGTTATTGGTATATGAGAATAGAACTGATGGAATAGTGGCAGAGTGGAAGAAACCAGTACATTTACCACCACATCTGCATGAAGCGATAGAGGTAGTGTATGTAACGGATGGGGATATTGAGCTTGGAGTCGGACAAGAATTGTATCACATGGACGAGGGAGATTTTGCAATCGTGTTTCCAAATGTGATACATCATTATCAGGTGTTTGGAGAAAAGGAAAGTAAGGTAATATACCTGTATCTTGATCCGACATTGTTTCCTTCCTATTATAAAGAGTTACAGATATACAGCCCGAAGAACCCAGTTGTGAAAAAAGAGCAAGTGCATCCAGATGTAGTAAATGCTATAAAATATCTGGTAGAAATAACAGAGGGGAATCCAATGCTGATACAGGCATATGTACAGATGATTCTTGCCCATGTTTTTGCAGAAATGCCAATGATTGATAAAAGCGCAGTAGGCAGCGATGACTTGATTTATAATGCGGTAGAATATGTAGCTAAAAATTTTAGAGAGAAAATCAGTCTTGAAAAAATGGCATACGATTTGTGTGTAAGCAAATATGTGTTATCAAGAATGTTTGCAAAAACCTTTCACTGTAATTTTAGTAAATATGTGAATGGAGTCCGGTTAAATTATGCAGTTGCGGCACTGGAAAACACAATGGATTCCATTACAAATATATGTCTTGATTGTGGGTTTGAAAGTCAAAGAACTTTTAACCGTGTTTTTAAGGATAGATACAAGATTACACCAAGAGAGTACAGAAAAAGGATGGAACACAATAATAGAAACGGCAGCTTGGGGGTACGCAGATGATTAAATATCTTACAATGACGATTGGAAAACAAAAAACGTAGCTTTGATTGCTCATGACGGGAAAAAACAGGATATGTTGAAATGGTGTATGGACAATAAAGAGATTTTACAGCAACATAATCTGTCAGGAACCGGAACGACTGCGAGGATGATAGCAGATCATGTAGGATTAAAGATAAAAGGATATAACAGCGGTCCATTAGGGGGAGATCAGCAGATAGGGGCAAAAATTGTAGAGGGAAATATCGACATGGTTATTTTCTTCTCCGATCCACTGGCAGCACAGCCACATGATCCAGATGTTAAGGCACTTCTTAGAATTGCACAGGTGTATGATATACCGATTGCAAATAATATTGCAACAGCGGATTTTATGATTCATTCCACTCTTATGAATGAACAGTATTCACATCAGATTGAAAATTTTAAAAATACTGTGGATGTCAGAGTAAAAGAAATGCAGTGATGGATATGATAAATAGCCAAAA
>OLRA01004230.1_pt1 | contig 11616 bp, 8 predicted proteins | sample 1673011 | NCBI WGS metagenome assembly OLRA01 (sample SAMEA3136746, study PRJEB25190) | human gut metagenome | reverse complement strand
CGGACTTGCCCTTCGGGTCGAAGTCGGAGCCGCCCTTGCCGCCGCCCATCGGCAGCGTGGTTAGCGCGTTCTTAAAGATCTGCTCGAAGCCCAGGAACTTCAACATGCCCAGATAAACCGTGGGGTTGAAGCGCAGGCCGCCCTTGTAGGGGCCGATTGCGGAGTTGTACTCGACGCGGAAGCCGCGGTTGACCTGGACTTCGCCCTTGTCGTCAACCCACGGAACGCGGAACTGGATGATGCGCTCGGGCTCGACGATGCGCTCGAGGATCTTTGCTTCCTCGTATTCCGGATGCGCTTCGATGACCGGTTCGAGAGTGCTCATGACCTCGGTGACGGCCTGGATGAACTCGGGCTGATCGGGGTCCTTCGCCTTAACTTGGTCGATAATTCTCTGGACGTAACTCATGTAACCTCCTCGGGGTTTACTTGTTCCCAACCGCGGCCATTATAAGTTTGCGCAACGGCTCCGTTGCCTCTAATTAACATGATAGAAACAATGGTCGCAGCCAATCGCGCTTCTCCTCCATAAACGGTAGCGGCGACATCTTGGAGGGGGACTGACGTTGCATCATCGGAGGAAGGACATCGTCGCACCTCCGAAGGGAATCGTCGCATCGAGCCGAACGGAGTGTATACGGATTTAGTACGCCCCAGTACGTGATTGGGCGCTCATGCGGCATGATTTGTAGTACTATTCTAATTCTGCGTTTTTACCTCAGTTTTGCCTCGATTTCACTTCATCGCGCTCGCAGCGCGCGATGCGAAAGGACATGCTCGCATGGAAGCACTTGCATGGCTGCTCTCGCTCATCTTGCAGCCCTGTTACGCGATAAGCGGCAATTGGTGGATAGCCATCCTGCTGTTCACCATCATCGTGAAGATCATCCTCATCCCGATGTCGCTTTGGTGCCAGAAGAACTCGATCGTCATGGTGCAGCTTATGCCCGCCTTGAATCGCCTGAAAGTGAAGTACTACGGTGACCGCGAGACGATCGGCGAGGAGCAGAACAAGCTCTACAAGGAGCAGCATTACCACCCGATGCTCTCCCTGATTCCGCTTGCTGTACAGATCATCATCCTGTTCGGCCTGGTCGACGTTATCCATACAATCACCGACGGCGGCGCGCCGGGCACTGAGTTCTTGGGCCAAATTCCCTTCGAGGACGGCGGCGCGGCGTGGATCATGCCGCTTTTCGCGGGGCTTTCCGCCATTATCATGGGCTTCGCGCAGAACCGCATCAACCCGCTGCAGCGCGAGCAGTCGCGTGCGGAGAAGAACATGACGAACGGCCTGTCCATTGGCCTTTCCTTCATCTTGGGCGTGTTCGTCGCCACGGGCATGGGCTTCTACTGGGTGTGCTCGAACCTGACCTCCATCGCCATCCAGGCGCTCGCGAACGTCCTGGTGAAGCCTGCGAAATACATCGATTACGAGGACCTCGAGGCAAGCCGCGCCGAGCTCGAGGAGCTCGAGAACTTCTCGGGTCCCAAGAAGAAATGGTACGAGCGCGATCCACTTGCCAAGCGCGAGAAGGCCGACTACAAGCGTTTCTTCAAGATCGTCGGTAAGCACATCGTCTTCTATTCCGAGGGAAGCGGCTTCTACAAGTACTTCCAGGGCGCAATCGAGTGGCTGCTCGCGCATTCCGATGCCGACATCCACTACGTGACGAACGACCCCAACGACCAGGTGTTCAAGCTGGCCGAGGCCGAGCCGCGCCTGAAGCCCTACTACATCGGGCAGCGCAAGATCATCACTCTCATGATGAAGATGGACGCCGATCTGGTCGTGTCCACGCTCGAGGATTTGGAGAACTACTACATCAAGCGCTCCTATATCCGCAAGGACATCGAGTACGTGTTCATGTTCCACCACATGACGTCGACCCATCTCACGCCCCAGAAGGGCGCCTACGACCACTACGACACGGTGTTGTGCGCGGGCCCTCATCAGGTGCGCGAGCTGCGCCGTGCCGAGGAGCTCTACGGCACCAAGCGCAAAAATCTTGTGGAATGCGGCTACGACCTGCTCGATCGCGAGATTGCCGAATACGAGCTCGCCGCTGCTGCGGTCGAGCGCGATCCGTCACGGCGGGATGTGGTGCTCATCGCGCCGTCGTGGCAGGAGGGCAACATCCTCGACACCTGCATCGACGACATGCTGAAAAGCGTGCTCGGGCGCGGCATGCGCGTCATCGTGCGCCCGCACCCCGAATACACGAAGCGCTATTCCGCCAGGTGGAACGCCCTTTTGGCTCGCTGGGCAGACGTCCCCGAGTCCGATTTGTACTTCGAGCACGATTTCAGCTCGAACAAGACCGTCTTCACCTCCGACATTCTCGTGACCGACTGGTCGTCGATCTTCTGCGAGTTCTGCTTCTCGACGCGCAAACCTGCCATCTTCATTGACACCCCGATGAAGGTGGGCAACCCCGACTGGAAGGAACTCGGCATCGAGCCGACCGACATCGCGCTGCGCAGCGAGGTCGGCGTGTCGATCCGTCCTGAGGACGCGGCCACCTTCGGCGATGTGGCCGAGGAGATGCTCGCGAAGCGCTACGCGTGGAGCGACCGTATCAACAAGGTGCTCGACAGCTTCATCTTCAACGTCGGGCATGGTGGGGAAGTGGCTGGGCGCTACCTGCTCGATCGCATGATAGACATTCAGGAATCCAAGCGCGATGGCGGTGTGTCCGACGATTCGCTCGCCGCGGGTGAGCGCGCGGCGGCCGATGCCGAAGCGGTGTCGCATAATGAGGGGGAGCGCATGGGAAAGCACGACGGCAGCGAAGCGCGTGGGATGCATGCGAGGAAGGCGGGCCGCCATGAAGCGTAATCGTCTTATTGTGGGCGCGTTCGACGTCTTTTCGTTTGCGCTGGTCGCAGGTGTGCTTTCGCTTGCATGGATAACGCCCGCCTACGCGTATGTCGACCCTTCGGTCATGACCTACACGATCCAGGCGCTCGCCGGCGTCGCGGTCGCGCTTTCGGCCGTGCTCGGTGTGGCGCTTCGCCGTACGCGCAAGATGCTCTTCAAGATGCTCAAAATCGACGAGAATGCCGGCAAGGTGGTGGAAGCGCCGGTTCACAGGCTCGACGAGGACGGCAAGCCCATCCTCGCGCCTGGCGAGATTGCCGCCGATGCGGAGTCGATGTCTTCGAAGAAGGCTTCCCGAAAGGGACGCGCATCTGACGATTATCCTCGCGCAAAATGGGGCGTGCGCGTGGTTTGCGCGCTCATCGTGTGCATGTTCTTCTCGTTTACCCTGCTCGTGGTTCCGCCGTATGAAATCGTTGCCGGCGCTGGAGCCGATCTTGTATTCGGCCTCTCCGACATCTGGCCGATCTTCGCAGTTGCAGGCGTTGTGGTTGCGGTGGTTCTCGCGCTTGCCGTGTCGCTTCTACGCGGCAGGGCGTTCGATATCGTGCTGCTCTTCCTGTTCGCGCTCGGCGTTGCCGCCTATGTTCAGGTGCTCCTGTTGAACTCCGAGCTGCCTACCGCGGACGGTAAGTCGGTGAACTGGGGTGATTACACATCAATCATGCTGGTGAGCACCGTGGTGTGGATCGTCATCGTGGCGATCCCCCTTGTCGTGGGGCATTTGAAGACGAGCCTTGCGCGCGGCGGCGCGGTTGCGCTTTCCCTTGCGCTCATCATCGTGCAGGGAGTCGGCGTGGGCAGTCTGTTCGCGTCGGGCGCATTCGAGGCGGCCACGAAAGAGCCTGATCAGGTGAACGTCGCCGACTTGCGCATGACTGAGGACGGCCTGTTCACCGTTTCCGAGAAAAGCAACGTCATCGTCTTCGTGCTCGATTTCACCGACACGAAGCAGATGTCCCAGATTATGCAGGAGCATCCGGAGGAATTCAACGATTGGACGGGTTTCACCTGGTACAACAATGTTGCGGGCTCCATGGTTCCCACGCGCTACGGCGTGCCGTTCCTTTTGACCGGCCAGCTGCCGCAGCAGGGCGAGCTCTTCTCGCAGTACCTCGCTACGCGCTATGAGCGCAGCACGTATCTCGACGATATCCATAACGCCGGCTACAGCATGGGCATCTACACCGACACGTTCGGAACCGAATATTCGAGCGAGGACGTGCAGCGCCATGTGGCGGGCCTCACCATGAACTACCATCCCATGAACCAGGAGGATTCCCCCTCGCTGCTCGATCGGGAGGGCACCCTCTTCACGTTGTGGAAGTGCGCGATGTACCGCGATTTGCCGTGGGCGTTCAAGCCGTATTTCTGGTTCTACACCGACGAGGTCAACAACGGCATGACGCTGCAGGTGGAAAGCGACGACGGGGAAGCTCAGCAGAGCACGCTTTACACGATGAACGACGGCGCCTATTACGATAAGCTCAAGACGACGAAGCTTTCCGCGACTGACGACGGTGAGACGGGTGCTTTCCGCTTCATCCATTTGCTCGGCGGCCACTATCCGTTCAACCTCGACGAGAACGGTAACGACATCGGCACGGACAACTCCGATGCGATCCGTCAGATTCGCGGCAGCTTGAAGATGCTTTCCGAGTACATCCGTCAGCTGAAGGACATGGGGCTCTACGACAACACCGCTATTCTCGTGACGAGCGACCACGGTGATTGGGGTATCTACGAGGATTGGGATTCCTCATCGAACGCGATCATGTTCTACAAGCCGGCGCAATCGGCCGAGGCGGACGCACAGCCTATCAAGACGGTGTCGACGCCAGTCGCGCACGTGAACGTGCAGCCGACCATCATTCAGGCTGTTGGCGGCGACTCGTCCAAGTACGGTGAGACGCTCGCGCAGGTGCCGTTCGACAACCGCGTGCGTAAGTTCTACACGACGACGAGCGACGGTAAGAACGACGTCTCCATCGTGGAATACGACATCACCGGCTGGGCCACCGACTTCAACAACTGGCACAAGACGGGAGCCATCTGGGACGCGCAGCAATAGCGAACGAAGAAAGCGAACGACGCCGACAGCGGGGGCCTTCAAAGCAAGGCCCCCGTTCGCATTTGGATGCTTATAATAGGGCGCGTTCGGAAGCTATCTGCTCAGTAATACGAAATATGAGACAGCGTCGATTTTAAAGTATGACTATGGGTAAGTTTACGAACATGATGGTTAGTACTTTATTAATCTAAGCCTACAAATCGGGTTTCCGTAAGCTTGTCGTAGTATCGAGAGTAATATACTGTGCGAAAGATAATATAGGGAGGTTCCTATGAACGAGATTAAGTGTCCGCATTGCGGGACGGTGTTTCAGGTGGACGAGTCGGGCTTTGCGGACATCGTGAAGCAGGTGCGCGACGCGGAGTTCAATCGGGAAATCGAGCGTCGCGAGAAACTTTTCGCCGAACAGTGTGAACAGGCGGTGGCACTTGCGGGCGAAAAGGTGCGCGGGGAGGCGCGCGACGAGATTGCTTCCCGCGATGCGGAAATCGCGAAGCTGACCCAGAACCTCGCCGCGATCAAACGGGAAAACGACGCGGCTTCCCGTGCGGCGCAGGCCGAGCAGGTTGCGGCACTCTCTAAAGTTACCGCGAGCAAAGACGCCGAAATCGCCGAGCTCAAGTCGAAGCTTGCGCGACTTGTTGACGAGCGCGCATCCGATGCGCGCGTGACCGAGGCCGACCACAAGCGGGCCTTGGCTGACGCGACCGCCTCCCGCGATGCGAAGATCGCTGAGCTCACGCAGAAGCTCGAAGCCCAAAAGACGACCTTCGCGACCGAAAAGGAGCTCGCCGTCACGCAGGCGCGGACGCAGGTTGAGCGCGAGCGTGACGACCTTGCTGCGCAGGTGAAGCTCAAGGCCGCCGAAGGCGAGCAGAAAGTGAGTGCGCTGCGCGAGGAGATGGCGACGAAGCTCCGCGCAAAAGACGAGCTCATCGCCTATAAGGAAGAGGAAATCGCCCGCTACAAGGAGATGAAGGCCCGCCTTTCCACCAAGATGGTGGGCGAGTCGCTCGAGCAGCACTGCGAGATCGAGTTCAACAAGATGCGCGCCGCCGCCTTCCCGAAGGCGTACTTCGAGAAGGACAACGACGTGGTCGATGGCACGAAGGGCGATTTCGTGTTCCGCGAGGCAGACGACGAGGGCAACGAGGTCGTCTCCATCATGTTCGAGATGAAAAACGAGAGCGATGACAGTACTCACAAGCACAAAAACGAGGACTTCCTGAAGAAACTCGACTCCGATCGCAAGAAGAAGAACTGCGAGTACGCGGTGCTCGTGACGATGCTCGAGCCGGAAAACGAGCTCTACAACGAGGGTATCGTCGACATGAGCTACCGTTACGAGAAGATGTACGTCATCCGTCCGCAGTTTTTTATCCCGATGATCACGCTGCTGCGCAATGCTTCCCTGAATGCGCTGCGGTATAAGCAGGAGCTTGCTGTCATCAAAAATCAGAATATTGACATTTCCCATTTTGAGGAAGATATGAATGATTTTAAAGAGAAATTCAATCGGAATTTCCGTCTGGCGAGTGAACGGTTCCACCGCGCGATCGATGAAATCGACAAAACGATCGACCATCTTCAGAAGACAAAGGAGGCCCTGCTTTCTTCTGAAAACAACCTGCGGCTCGCAAACAACAAGGCGGAAGATCTGAGCATCAAGCGCCTTACGAAAAACAACCCGACGATGAAAGCGAAATTCGACGAGCTTTCTTCGCATGACGGAAAGGAGAGTACTTGACATGAAATTTCGCTGGGAAAAAAAATATCTATACTGGGGCGTAACGGCGCTTCTGGTTGTAATCGGCGGGCTGCTCGCCTATTATCTGATCTTTCACGGCGGCAACTTTAAAGATCATCTGCAGAATCTGCTGCACATCTGCATGCCGATTCTGGACGGCTTTATTCTGGCATGGCTGATGTGTCCGCTGGTAAACGCCATCGAGCATTTTGCATTGTATCCCGCCAGAGACTGGCTGATTTCCCAAAAACCGTCCTTACAGAAAAAAAAGAAACAGCTGACCAGCTATTGCCGCGGCATTTCGATCGTCCTGACGCTGTGCTTTGTCCTGTTTTTGGTGTACGGATTTTTCAGAGTTGTAATTCCGCAGATCATTGGAAGCATCCAAAGTATTGCCGGTCAGTTCCCCAGCTATGTAAAAAACGTCAGTGATTGGGCAGAAAAACTGCTTGCTGATAATCCAGACATCGAAACGACTGTATCCGATCTGATCGATCATTATTCGACAGATCTTGAAAACTTCCTCAATAAAACCATGATGCCTCAGATCAATGCCATCGTGAAAACAGTCTCCCTAAGCATGTTAAGCTTTGCGAAGGCAGTCTGGAACCTCGTTATCGGACTGATCATTTCCATCTATCTGCTTGCCAGTAAGGAACGCTTTGTCAGCCAGGGGAAGAAGCTTTTATACGCTTTCTGGGATACCAGACAGGCTAATGTAATTATGGAAGACTTCCGTCTGATCGATTCCACCTTTGGCGGATTTATCAGCGGAAAAATTTTGGATTCAGCCATCATCGGTGTTCTCTGCTTTGTTGTTGTCAGCATCATGAAAATGCCATATCCAATGCTGATCAGCGTCATAGTCGGCGTTACCAACATTATTCCGTTCTTTGGTCCGTTTATCGGAGCCGTACCCTGTGCATTGCTTATTTTAATGGTCAATCCGATGCAATGCCTGTATTTTATCATCTTCATCTGGATTTTGCAGCAGTTTGACGGCAACTTCCTTGGGCCTAAGATTCTTGGCGATTCCACCGGTCTTTCCGGGTTCTGGATTATTTTTTCCATCACCATCTTCAGTGGTCTCATGGGTGTACCAGGCATGATTCTCGGTGTTCCGATCTTTGCTGTTTTTTATGCGCTGATCAAGCGCTACGTCAACCGCAGTTTGCAAAAAAAAGGCATGTCTGATAAAACAGAAGAGTACCAGACACTGGATTATGTCGATGTCCAGACCGGCAGCTTTATTTCTAAACCGGAAGATAAGCCCGCAAGACATCGCAAGAAACAGTTTTCGTTCCGGAATTTTAAAGAAGATTTGAAGACGTTTATTCCGCACCCTGCAGAACATCCGGACGAAAAAGCGCAAACAACTTCGGATAACGCTGCGCCAGCCGTAGAATCCAATCGAAAAACAGAAGATTCGAGTTCGGAACAAAGCAAAAAATAATCCGGCTTGTTTTATTGTTATTTTATTCACAATGTTTGTTAAAAATTTAAAATAAACCTCAGAAGGATGATTACCTATGAAATTTGTTATTCAATGTACTACACAGGCAAGCGTTACAATCGACCAGAAGCTATATTCTGAAATTGGAAAAGGCTTCCTCGTCCTGATCGGAATCTGTGACGAGGACACAAAAGAAACAGCAGACAAAATGGTTCGCAAGCTGATCGGAATGCGGATTTTTTCGGATGAAAACGGAAAAACGAACCTCGCGTTAAAAGATGTCGACGGACAGCTTCTTTTGGTTTCCCAATTTACCCTGTACGCGGACTGCAAAAAAGGCAATCGGCCGTCCTTTGTCAAAGCCGGATCACCACAGCATGCAAACGAGCTTTACGAATACATCATCGACGCCTGCAAAAAGGAAGTTCCCGTCGTTAAAACCGGCGTATTCGGTGCGGAAATGAAGGTCGCGCTGATCAATGACGGACCATTTACAATCATTCTGGATTCAAAAGACCTGGCGTAAGCATATAAACATTATAAAACAGATTCCAGATATGTGATATATAAGATGGTAAATAATAAGACATAAATTGCAGACATTTAAATTACAGAATCTACGAAAAACCCAGGAGGCAATCATCTGCGTCAGCAGATATATGCCTCCTGAACTCATTTTTATCAAGCACCCCACAAGTTTAACGAATTAGTTAGCACCGAAGCAAAACATATTTTTCTGCGAAATCCCAGAAAGAAGTTCTAACTATTTTTTATCAAACACCCGCAAGTTTAACGAATTAGTTAGCACCGAAGCAAAACGTATTTTTCTGCGAAATCACGGAAAGCGGTGCTAACTATTCGTTAAACTTGGCTTTTGCGAATAGTTGGATGTCTCAATCAAAACCTCTCTCTCCGGATCAATCCACCGCAAATTTCCGCTTCTGCTGCCCGAACCGATCCACTGTATATATTTTTATAAACATCCAATTCATTTCTTTGCGGCTTTTTAGATTCTTGCCAAGAGTTCCGCCGGTGTAAATGCTATAACTTTGCTCTTCATAAAATCCTTAAGATTTCTTGTAACAATATAGTCCGCATGGACAGACTCCGCAGTTGCACTTTGAACAGCATCCTCAAAATCCTTCCACTTCATTGCAACAGCCCTCTCCAAAACGGCAGGACTGAAATCAGCAAATTCAAAAATCAGGTTTAATTTTCGAAATACATCTTCAATTTGATCTGGTGTCAACTGTTTTCGCATAACATACATCATATTCGCATACGTTAAAGTCGAAAGATATCCCTTTGCCTGTTCTGTTTCACATAATTTCCATATCACAGAAGAATCTTTTACAAATTCCGGTCTGCTTAGAAGCACATCTAAAATGATATTTGTATCAACCAACAAAACCATATTTTTCCCTCAGGCTTTCTTCCTTAGCTTCATCCAAATAGTAATCTTCCTGCAAAATTCCGGTGAGGGAATCTGTCAAATAGGATACCGTCGCATCTTTTGGAATAAATCGCCCAACTTCTTTACCATTTTTTGTCACAATGATTTCCTGTCCAGACATCACCATACTAAGATATCTTCCAAAATTATTCTGCATTTCTGTCGCTGTTGCGGTAATCATAAAACTCCTTGTTCATCGAAGTACGCTGACATATTTTCATCATACCTATGTCCGATATCAAGTGTTCTATTTCATTGTTCCCCTCCTTTAATGCTTGACGGAATAAAGAAGCTGATTTTTCAAAATTCATGCGCATAAAGGCGCAAAAGCCCATATTATTCAAAGCTTCTGCATGTAAATCAGCATTTCCTTCAGAGAGTAAACAAGCACGGGAAGCTGCTTTTGTCGCAACCGACAGATTCTTGTAACGCATCTCATAGGCTATATGGTTCAAAGAGTCGGCTTCTGCATAAGCTGCAGCACTTTGCCCCTTATGCCTGTCACACGACATCCAGCCCCAAACCATTAAAGCCATAATCAATGTATATATTACTACTCTCATATGAAAATACCCGATTTGTTACAAATGTACAAAGTTCATCGCGAAGAAATGGTACACAAACTAATAAAAAAATAAAAGAGGCTATACCATTCCGTGCAAACGAAATAATATAACCTCTTCAGGATAAAGTGAAAAAACTTTTATTTCTTTGATTCTTCCAGAGAAACCTTTCTAAATTCTTTCAGTACTTTTTCCAATTCCAATGAAGCCTTACGGGCACGAGTACCTGCTGCTTTATTGCCTTTAGTAAACTGCAATTCAGCATCAGCAACCAAGGCTGCATTCAATTCTTTAATCTTTGTAATTAATTCATTCATAATCTTCTGTCTTTTTATTTAACAATCTCAAAGTAAATACAAATAACTTAATAACATACATCTTTATCTCTCTTTTTTACATTATTTAATACAAAAAATTATTTTTCAATGCAACTCAGTTGCAAATGAAGCAATTAAGTCTAAAATTGAGACCCTTAAATGTTGAATTAATGATGTAAGCGCTGTATTTTTGTCGCAAATAAAATAAATCAGATATGAAACAACATCATTCACATAATAATCATCATGAGGTTACTTCGCTTAACACAATATTTGTTTTGTGTATCGTCATTAATTTGGCTTTTGTAATAATTGAAGCTGGAGTAGGATTTGCTTATCATTCCCTTGGATTGTTATCGGACGCAGGGCATAATCTCAGTGACGTATTTAGTTTACTCCTTTCTCTTTTCGCCTTTAGAATGTCTCAATACCATAGTAATCAACATTTCACTTACGGATATAAAAAAAGTACGGTACTGGTTTCTCTTGTCAATGCAATCATCCTATTAATTGCTGTAGGAGCTATTTTCATTGAAAGTATTTATAAGTTCAAACAACCAGAAACGATATCAGGAGAAGCCATATCGTGGACAGCTGGAATAGGTATCTTAGTCAATGGAATAACGGCGTGGTTATTAATGAAAAATCAAAAACATGACTTAAATGTACGAGGAGCTTTCTTACATATGGCCATGGATACATTGGTTTCGATTGGAGTAGTTATATCAGGTATCATAATCATCTATACAGGTTTTACCATCATTGATACATTAATTAGCTTGGCTATTGCAATCATCATTCTGCTTTCTACATGGAAATTACTGAAAGAAAGTCTATTCCTATCGCTTGATGCCGTCCCCGAAAATATTGATATAAACGCTATCGAACAGATCATATCTCACTCACCAGGTATCGAAAGCTGGCATCATTTACATATATGGGCGGTTAGTACAACAGAAAATGCAGCAACCGTTCACATCGTTATCAACGACATTTCGAATATAGAAGAAATAAAATGGAAATTGAAAGATAGCTTGCACCAGCAAGGCATTCAGCACGTTACTATAGAATGCGAAACAGCTGATTCTATTTGTAAAGAAAAAACTTGTTGCTAATCATTCATATCTCCTA
>OLRA01004228.1_pt1 | contig 11617 bp, 5 predicted proteins | sample 1673011 | NCBI WGS metagenome assembly OLRA01 (sample SAMEA3136746, study PRJEB25190) | human gut metagenome | reverse complement strand
TCGCAAGCCGTTCCCTCGCCTGTTTCAATTGGCTTATCTAACACTGCGGCGCGGCTATTAAAGGTTTTATTATAGAAGTCAACTGGTCACTTGCTTTTATTTTGCTATAGCTAAAGTGATAGATAAATCCAAATTTGTACATTTTTACTGTACCAGCATTTATAATTTAATATGAACACATCAAATTTCCGCATATTGATACAAAAAAATCGGCTGTCGTTTTTATTCGACAGCCGATTGATTGTTTATATTTACTTTTTCATCTGCTCGCGCAGGTGGTTTGAAAGCAGAGCGAGCGACGACGCCATATTCTCGTTCTGGACGAGTATGCCGTCCGGGACGACGAGATGAACCGGAGCAAAGTTCCAGATAGCGCGGATACCGCTTTCAACAAGCAGGTCGCATATCTCCTGCGCGCTCGATGCAGGGACAGTGATGATGCCTATATGCACATTCACCTTGCGGCAGAAGCTGCCGAGCTGGGCTATCGGGAAGACCGTCTTGCCCTGGAATTCGGTCGGCTCTTCGCACAGGTCGAACGCGGCGATTATGTTGAGTCCATAAGCCTTGAAGCCGCTGTAGTTGAGCAGCGCCTTGCCGAGGCTGCCAGCGCCGACTATCACGGCATTATCTATATCATTATAGCCGAGGAAAGTTTCAAGCTCCGCGATAAGATCCTTGACATTGTAGCCGACCTTCGGTTTGCCGGACGAGCTGACGCTCGCGAGATCCTTGCGAACCTGAACATCATTGAGCTGAAGCGCTTCGGCGATAGTTGTAGCGGATATATTTTTCGGTGCATCCTCCGGAAGCCCCTGGATATAGCTCAGGTACATCGGCAGTCTCTGAAGAGTGTGTTTCGAGATATTCGGAGTCATAAAAATTTCACCAACCTGAAAATTATACTTGTACTGCAACTATTGTATCATATTTTTTCAGATAGTTCAAGTAAACTTCGGGGCAAAAAAATCGGGGGAGCCGCCCGAGGGCGACTCCCCTTCTCACCTGCCTTTTGAGCAGGATTTCAGTTTTTGTTCACAGCCTTAGACCGTGAAAGCAAAGTCGGTGGTATCCCAGACCTGCTTGCCGTTGTCGATGTACTTCGCGGTTGCGGTGTAATCGCCTTCGGTGAGCTTAACATTGATGGTCCAGATCTCGCCGTCGCCGTTAGAAGCGATGGAGACATTGGCGTCATCTCTGTTGAAGGTTCTGGTAGCACCCGAAGCGTAGGTTATCTTGACCTTCTTGGCAGTGCCGTTGACGGTGACTGCGACAGAATCAGCAGAGGTATTGACCTCGGTAACGCTGACAGCCGTTGCCGGCTTAGCGCTGATAACTACGTTGACTGCAAGGCCTTCGCTCCATGTATTTCTTCCATACTTCGCTCTGACAACATAGTTGCCTGCGGGAAGGTTGAAGTTAACAGTCCAGATCTCATAAGCGAGGTTGGTGCTGTTTGCATAGACCTCATTGCCCTGTGCGTCATAAGACTTGATGGAGACTCTCGGATCAAGTCTTGTAAGGGTGGTGGTTCCGCCGTTTGCATAGACGAACTGGATCTTACCAGCCTTATCGGTGACCTTAACGCGATAGTCCTGCTTGCCGCCGTAGTTCGGGGTGTCGTAGGTAACTTCGGTAACGTCGCCGATCTTAGGCTCGGGCTTCTGATCGAACGAGACTGTGAAGCCATAGCCATCGTTCTCCCAGTATTCCTTCGCCATCTTCGCATAAGCAGTGAACTTGCCTTCTGCGAGGTTAGCATTGATGAGCCAGATTTCGCCGTCCTCAGTCTTCTCTATCTTCAAGATACCGAGCGCATTGGCATCGCTTGTCATGGAGGTGTTTCTGTCAAACGTGCGGGTATTGCCGTTTGCGTCAACTATCTTGATCTTCAGAGGCTCGCCCTTGACCTTGACTGCATACTGATGCATGCCGCCGTAGTTCGGGGTCTCCGGAGTGACGGAGATGATGGAGGAGTTGTTGGCAACAAGGATAGCGTCAAATCTGACATCCTCTGTGCCCATGGTTCCGACTGCGGGATCCCAACCGTTGAAGTTGTAACCGTCGACAGACGGATCCTTAGGAGCTATGATCTGCTCGCCGACCTTCGCGGTAACAGCCTTATAGAGCTGGCCGTTGACATAGAAGTTAGCGGTGTAGGTCATGAGCTCGAGAGCTTTGACTGCGTCGTTGATAGCAGCAGTTGCTGCATCGACATCAGCCTGCTCGGAATACTTCTTATTGGCAACGTCTATGGCAAGAGCTGCATCGAGAGCCGCTCTGGACTCTGCTGTGTAGGTCTTGTCATAGTCCGCCTCAGCCTTCTTCGCCTGAGCGGCCTTGACTGCTGCATCATATGCAGTGTAGTCAGCGCCTTCCTCGGTCCACTGGGAAACGAGGGTCAGGTCGGATGCGGGCATGGTGGCAGGAACTTCGACGTTCCAACCTGCGAAGGTGTAGTGATCCTTGGTGGGCTCTGCGATGTTGAGTTCAGCACCGTAGTAAACCATGGACTCTGCACCGTCAACCGTAAGCTTATACTGATTACGGCTGTAGTAAACCTTGAGAACAAGGCTGCTGTCAGCTGCGACTGTACCGGTGAGAACGCTCTCGCCTGCAACCGTGAAGCCCTCGCGGGCATCGGGGGTAAGAGTTATCTCTGCGCCGGTGGTTGCTGCAACGTTCTTGGAATCGGCTGCGCCGTACTGACCGTCAAGACCCATGACATAGGTCTCAACAGTGTAAGAAACTTCGCCTGCGGAGAACTTAGCATTGAAGGTGAGATCCTCAGTGCCCATGGTTCCGACCTCGGGATCCCAACCGGTGAAGACATAACCTGTCTTAGAGGGATCTTCGGGCTTGGCGATAGCTTCGCCGACCTTTGCAGTAACAACCTTGTATTCAGCGCCGTCAACATAGAAGGTGGCTTTGTAGGTCATGAGCTCAAGAGCTGTGACCGCATCGTTGATTGCCTTAGCGGCTGCATCAACTTCACCCTGCTGGGTATACTTCCTGCCGGAAACATCCTTCGCAAGGGCATCGGCGAGAGCCTGTCTGGACTCTGCGGTGTAGGTCTTGTCGAAGTTTGCTTCTGCCTGCTTAGCCTCAGCCGCTGCCTTAGCCGCGTTGTAAGCGGTGTAGTCAGCGTCGTTCTCGTTCCACTGGGAAACAAGAGTTACATCGGAAGCGGGCATGGTTTCGGGAACATCTCTGTCCCAACCGGCGAAGGTGTAGCCCTCACGAGCTGCCGGCTCGGCAACACTGATGGCCGCACCGTAATAAACATTGGTCACATTGCCGTCAACAGTAAGCTTGTACTGGTTGCGGCTGTAGTAAACCTTGAGAACAAGGCTGCCGTCAGCCTTGACTTCGCCGGAAAGTACGCTCTCAGCTGCAACCGAGAAGCCCTCACGAGCCTCGGGAGTAACGGAGACGGTCTCGCCGGTAGTAGCGGACTTGTTCTCGATAGCAGCGTCGCCGTAGTTGCCGTTGACATCCATTACGTATGTCTCGACAGTGTAAGCAACGGTGCCTGCGGAGAATACTGCGTTGAAGGAAACATCCTCAATGCCCATCGTTCCGACTTCGGGAGTCCATCCGGTGAAGGTGTAACCCTGCTTGGAGGGAGCCTCGGGGGCGACGATCTGCTCGCCGACCTTGGTGGGAACGACTCTGTACTCTTCGCCGTCAACATAGAAGGTTGCGTTGTAGGTCATCTTCTCAAGACCCTTAACAGCAGCGTTGATAGCTGCGGTCTGAGCGTCGACAACACCCTGCTCGCTGAGCTTCTTGTTGGAGACGTCAACTGCAAGAGCGGCGTCAAGAGCTTTTCTGGAAGCCTCGGTGTAGGTCTTGTCGTAGTTGGCCTCTGCCTTCTTAGCGTTGGCAGCTGCAACAGCTATGTCATAATCGGTGTAGTCTGCGGGATTCTCGTTCCACTTAGCCGTAAGAGTGATGTTCTGTGCGGGCATGGTGGAGGGAACCTCTTCCTCCCAACCCTGGAAAGCATAGCCAGCCTTCTCGGGAGTACGGGCGGAAACAGTAGCGCCATAATAATATGTATCGGGTTCGAGATCCGTGTTAGCATAAGTTATGGTGTACTGGTTACGTGAATAGTAAATGCTGAGGACAAGAGAACCGTCAGCGGCGATGGTGCCGGTAAGGGTGCTCTTTGCCGAATCGAGCGAGAAGCCTTCAGCGGCGACTGCATCGGCAGTGATATCGGCTGTAGAATTGGTCTCGCCTGCGCCCTGATAGGTGCTGTCGGGAGTTGCCGGATAGTTGCCGGTGGTGTCCATATTATAAACATTCACGGTGTACTTTGTATCCGTGTTGTTTGCGAACTGAGCTTCGAATGTAGCGTCAGCGTCAAACGTTGCGGGTACGTTGCCCCAACCGACGAAGTGCATGCCGACAGGTGCGGCAGGAGCTTCGATGGAGCTAAGATCAACGGGATCGCCCTGGTTGCCGGTAAGAACCGCGTGAGTCTCGCCATTCACGGTGAAGGTGAATGTGACGGTGACAACGGGGTTAGCAATAAGGCGCTTCCAGTTGTAGATAAGGTTGTTCATAGCTTCTCTGACCTGCGTGCGCATGGTCGTAGAGGCGTTGAACGAGGTCGAAACCTTCTGAGCATAAGCAAATGACTTTGAATATGCTTCCCATCTCTCCGCGTCATACTTGGAAGCGTCTGCGGAGTCGATGGTGCACATCTTGATAGCCGCATCGAGGTGCGTCTTGACAGCGGCAAGCTTTATAAGTCTGGGACCCCAAAGCTCGACCTGCTGCTCAGCATAAGCAACATCGATAGCGGATATTGTGGGCGTCTGCCAAGCGACAATCGCGGTCTCCCACGCTGCGTGGTCGGTCTCCCACTGTGCATATGCCTTCTCATACTTCTGCTTCTCGATCAGAGTAGCGTCATCGCCGGGCTTCTCGGGAGCAACGGGCTCCTTGGGAGCTATGGTCGATTTGTAGAGGTTGAGAGCGCGGTTTCTGGCTTCCTTCCAGCCGTTCCAGGTGACTGAATTGAAATCGTCATAACCGAAATAGTTATAACCGTCATCCCAATAAACGGCGCCCTCTGCGTTGTCCTTGCCCTGGACTGCCTCAACGGCGGTCTTGAGCGAGTCAACAGAAGCGGAAACCAAATGCGTCTCCAAAGTTTCAACTGCAGAGGCAAGTGCCTTCTGTCTAGCTTCAAATCCTGCAAGGAATTCGCTATTGGTGTAGAGCGCAATCGTACCGGGAAGAAGCGTATATATAGCCGCATTGTTAAGGGCGGTTATATATGCGTCCCAAGCTGCATCCGCGCTGCTGTCATAATCTGTTCTTGCGCGATTCTTGCCAGCTTCTATATTGTAGAGCTCAGGAAGTCCGTAATCGTTATAACAGATAATGCGGGAAGCACCATTGTAATGGTCGGTTTTGTTACCCTTCTTTGCCGTAGCAGCCCAATTGATCGTAGTGTCAAAGCCAACTTCAAACTTTGCAATAGAAGCTGTCTCCTCCCAAAGATCAATGCTGTCATAGGCATTTGAACCTGAAATAGCATTTCCGCCATCCATTGACGCCGAGGAGGTCGCACTCTTAAGGTTGGAACTAAGGCCACCGAGATTAGCCGATGCATTAGATCCTGTATGTGCGCCCTTGCCCTTCGGCACCTTGAAAGTAACACTCTGCGCACATATCGTCTTCAGCGGGTTGGTGTTGTTCTGATTAAACAGCAGAAGTTTGGGCGGGCAATCATTAACAGACGCACTTGTCTTGTTTGAGCCCGTATTAATTCCGCTGGTATTGTTATCAACATCAGCACCATCAAGCCTGTAAGAATAGAATCTGCAAACCGAAGCATCGTTTGTCAGCTTATTTCCCGCCTCATCGAGGGCAAAATAATATACAGTAAAGACAACAAGCGTATTATTACTGTCGATTCCGCTTATCTTCACCGACCTATTATCGCCGCCATTGAGTTCCTCATTGGCAGTAAGACCGGATACCGAAAGATCCTTTTGTTTGCTGCCGTCATAGTTATAAGCAACAGCGCTCCAACTATCGATTGTATAACGGGGAAGCTTGTCCTGAGTGAAGTTATTGTTCTTATCAGTATAACCTCTGTTAATGCCCTGGCTTCCGTTATAAACCGTGAGATCAAGTTCGCTGCTGTTCTTGATTCTCTTTGAACCGGCGATCTCCATTTCCTTGAACTTTGCCTTATCAGTCAGCTTCATGACCTGAGCCACGATGTTGACGATAGGCGGAACAAGCTTGACCTTGTTGGAATTCAAAGATCCGAGAAGGTTCTCGACTATCGAGCCGAGCTCAGAGTTCGAAACGATCTCATTGAGCGAGCCGTAAGTCTTGGTTATCGTTCCCGGAAGAACTGCGTTGAGGATATCGGTGACGAGTCTCACGATGCTCTGCTTGAGAGTCTGAGTGGCGAATGCGCCGGACTCATTCTTAACAAACAGGTCAGAGATGCAGGTCAGATCCTGATCAACGAGCAGTCCGTTGAGGATAGAATAAACAATATCCTTGAGGATAGTCTCGCTTCCGCTGTTGGCAAACTTTGCGGGAAGAACAGATTTGTCTAACAGCTTGAAGAAGATATCATCAAGAGCTTTCCATCCGTCAAAGGTATCAATCGTGGTGCTGGGAAGAAGACCTGTGTAATACTGCGGGTCAGCGGCAAGCCACTGAACGGCAGTAGTCAGCATCTTATCCATACCGTCGCCGTAGTTGAGCGCCTTCTTCAGATCACCTGCGTTGAGGTCGATACCGGGATTGACGTTGTAGGCGACGAAATCCGCAAGCATGTCAAGGATACCCTGAACAGTCTTGGGATAACCGCTGTAATCTCTTTCGGGAAGGAACTGAGCCATGAGCTGCTTAACAGCCTCCCATGCAACGCCTATAACAGTCGTGACATCCTCGGGGATGTACATATAGCCGACTGATGCGTTGATGATCGAGCGCGCAAGATAAGCGATAAGCTCTTCCTTGCTCATTGCGTCGATCTCTTCGGCTGTTGCGATGTGCTTCTGCCAATCCGGGAAGAAGTAATCGCCGGTCTCTTTGAGAATGTATCTCGCAACTGCGACAACATTATCGGTGAGCTTTGAATTGTCACCCGAGACCCAACCGTTGTAGTTCTTCAGAAGTCCGTTAACAATGCCGCCGGCAATGTTATTGAGCTCAGCAACAAGAGTGCTGCCCGCGGGGACGGTATAGGCCGAAACCCTGAAGTCCCTGTTGAACAGACCCGCAAGAGTACCTGTGGTATCCTTGTCGATCTCCTGACCGAGCCACTTCATTGTCTGGTCATTGAGCATCGGAACAGCTATATCGTTATAAGCTGTCTGAAGAAGATCCTCGATGAAGTCATATGTAGACTTTGTCGAGTTGAGGTCAACGAGATTTTTGACGCTGTCAGGAATCTCTTTAACGCCTGCAAGAGCGTTCTGAATGATGACCTGAAGCATGCTGTCGATGTTATTGGAGCTGTTGTATTCCGTATTCGGATATGCAAGACCCCAAATCATCTCTCTGAGCATAACTTCGACATTCAGATCGACCTTTACGAACGAGTTGGCAACGCCGAGAGAGACACCGCCGTCTCGCTTGTACTTACCGACACCGCCGACGACAACCTTCTTGACGATTCCCTTGTTGTCCGCAAGGAACTGAAGGAGCGCCTTGATGACTGCGACATCAGTGGTATTGCTTCTGCGCGGGTTCTTGATTGCATCGACATTGACGCTGTTCAGATCGCCGGCCATCCAAAGGATGATCTTGTTGCCGTTGATCAGCTTATAGACGCTCGAAAGAGCATTGTCTATAGACGTCGCATCAAGCTTACCGAGAATCGAAAGATCCATCGTGATGTTCTCTTTGGCAAGCGCCTTGTCAGCGTAGTCAAGAAGCGCAGACGCATACTGCTCTGTGGTCAGAACCGCAGTGTCAGTAAAGTCGTACTTTGTCAGCGCGTCATCCTTATAAGCCTGGTACGCACTCGCGCCGGCGGTAGCCGATGAGAGTATGAGCAGTGAAGCAAGGATGATTGCTAACAAGCGTTTCATTTTCTTCAAATTTACACCTCCATTTTAAAAATTTCACCATATATCAGAGCATTCCGTCTCCCGCAAATTGACGGAACACATTGGCGACAAAGTCATTTTGCTCTGTTCGGGCAATACAAAGCAAGAGGGTATGATTATCCCCCATGTAAAGAATAACCCCTCGTTCGGCACTTTGTCAATAAGTTTAAAATTTTTTAATCATTTTTGTGCGTTTTGTACAATGAAAGTTCAATTTTTTATTGTATGCTAACAATACAGATTTAACAAATATGTTGAAAAATGTCATCTTTGTTCTATATTTCCATTAAAATTAACGCTTTTATGATTTTGGAGAATTAATTTTAATTTTTTGCGGGTAAAAATTGCACAAAAAATCATGAGTTCTGAGAATAATAACGTCTATTTATCATATTAATATTTGTTATGGAAATAAGTAGGGCTTTTATTTGCTGATAATTAATAAAAACACGGCTTTTAAGGCTATATTTGTTTTACATAACCGCTATATAAAAAGGCTTATATATATAATGTATAGTAACATGGCATCGCGGCAGTGATTTATCGGGGTAAAAAGCAACACAGATAAGCAGAAAAACCGGCTCCGTCACCCCTATACAGACTTCAAAAGCAGGCGAACGAAGTTCGCCGCTACGGTCAGTAGAACAAATCTTGCGAAAACTTCGTGCCGCCGTCGGCGGCAGCGGTGCGTCGGGTCGCCGCACCCTACAAGGTGCAGGGGAATAAATTTAGTGCGAATTTCGTGAAATAAGCTCTCAGTCTTGGCTTCGTCAATCAGGTTTCCCTGCACGAAAGCCTGACAAGCCTATTAATAACACAAAAACCAGCCGTAAAGCGATTATACTTTACAGCCGGCTTTCGCGGTTTTTTCACTTTTTCTCCCTGCACGCGGCTATTATGCTCAGCGTCGAACAGGCGGCTGTCGCTATCGCCGCGGCGGCGATAAGCTTTTTGATTATATCGAGCCAGCGCATCGAGGTCAGTGCGCAGCTGACGAGCTTCAGGCTCTTTGAAACACTCTGCACAGTATCCATTGCTATCCCCTTTCAGTTTGTCAGCAGGGCCGCGTGGGCTATCGACGGCACTGTCTCGCCTTGGAGCGGTGAGACTGCCGAGAGCAGCGCGCCCGTTCCGACGAAGAGCACTTTGTTGAGCCTGCCCGAGCGCATCTCACTGACTATATGCGAGCAGACAACCGCCGCGCTGCACCCGCAGCCCGAGCCGCCGGAGTTCACATCCTGCTCGTTGAGCCGATAGAGCATCAGTCCGCAGTCGTTGTGGCGGGTCGTGATATCGATATGCTCCTGCTTTCTCATCAGCTCGCGCAGGAGCGTTGAACCGACATAGCCGAGGTCGCCAGTCAGGATAAGGTCGAGATCCTCCGGCTGTGTTTTTGTGTCCTGCAAAAAGGCAGTTATTGTCGAGCACGCGGCGGGCGCCATAGCCGCACCCATGTTGTTTGCGTCTTTGACTCCGTAGTCGGTTATCCTGCCGAATGTGGCGGCTTCTATATGCGGCGACGCGGACTTTCCTATCACGGCGCACCCTGCTGCCGTCGCCGTCCACTGGGCAGTCGGAGGACGCTGACCGCCGTATTCGAGCGGTGTGCGGAACTGCTTCTCCGCCGAGCAGAAATGCGACGAAGTTGCCGCGGCGGCTATACGCGCCGCACCCGAATCGACACTCAGCGCCGCCAATGCCAGCGACAAAGCCATTGTTGAGCACGCGCCGTAAAGCCCGACAAACGGTATGCCGAGATCGCGTGCGCCGAACGCCGAGCCGCTGCACTGGCTGAGCAAATCACCCGCCATTAGCATATCTATATCGGCGGCGGTCATGCCGGATTTTTCAATAGCCTTCACCACGGCGCGGTGCTGAAACGCGCTCTCCGCCTTCTCCCATGTCTTTTCGCCGAATGTGCCGTCGGTTATAATTTCATCGAAGCTCCCGCCGAGAGGTCCGTCCCCCTCCTTGCTGCCGACTATCGCGGCGGATGCGATTATCCCCGGACGACTGCCGAATTTCAGCGTGTATTTTCCAATTCTCTCTGCCATCGGTTCACCCCATTATCCTGAGCGCGATATAATAAATCACGCCGTAGACGACCGCCGCGGCGCTGCCATAGACTATAACAGGCCCCGCAACCTTGAACATATTCGCGCCCGTGCCGAGAATCCTGCCCTCGCTCTGGAACTCCATTGCGGGCGAAACAACTGCATTTGCAAAGCCGGTTATCGGCACGAGTGTACCGGCGCCCGCATGGCGGGCGATTTTATCGAACACGCCGAGAGCGGTCAGCACAGCGGCAATGACAACAAGAGTACATGGTACAAGGCTCGACACCGTCTTTTCGTCCGCGCCGAACGACTCATAGAGCATCGAAAATCCCTCGCCTATCGCGCAGATGAGCCCGCCTATCAAAAAAGCTTTCAGCAGGTTCATCAGCTTCGGGCTCGGCGGCGAGGCGCGCTTCGTCATTTTTTCATATTCTTTTCCGGACAGCGACATACTTTCATCTCCCTTGCGTCTATTTTCTGCACGCGCGAAAGAAATATACCGCCGCGAAAATAATTTACAAATGTTGACTTGACTTGATGAACAACATCGCGATAAAATTATAAAAAACACTTGAGGAGCTTTGCAATGGCGCATCTTATCGAAGTCAAGGACGCATATAAAATATACAATCCCGGCGAAAACGAAGTTCACGCGCTCGACGGAGTTTCGCTGACCGTTGACCGCGGAGAATTTCTGATGATCGTCGGTCACTCCGGCTCGGGCAAATCGACGCTGATGAACATGCTCGGTCTGCTCGACATCTGCACGAGCGGCGAATATCTCATCGACGGCAAGGATGTTTCAAACCTGTCGGACGACGAGCTTTCGGAGATACGCAACAAAGAAATCGGCTTTATATTCCAGGGCTTCAATCTGATCCCGAGCCTCACGGCAAAGGGAAACGTTGAGCTGCCGCTGATATACAGAGGCGTAAAGAAAGAGGAGCGCGAGAAGCTCTCGGTCGATGCACTGCGCCGAGTCGGGCTCGAAAAGCGCATGAACCACCTGCCCTCGCAAATGTCCGGCGGTCAGCAGCAGAGAGTCGCGATAGCCCGTGCAGTCGCCGCGCGCCCGCCGATAATCCTCGCGGACGAACCGACCGGCAACCTCGACTCGCACTCCGGCAAAGAGGTCATGAAGATACTCCACGAGCTCAACGACGAGGGGCGCACGATAATCCTCATCACCCACGACAACGAGATCGCTGAAGAGGGAACGCGCGTTGTCAGAATATCGGACGGCAGGATAATCGAAGACCGACCGAGCAACAGAGTATAAAAACTCAGCAATGATTATAAGACAAAAATCCTATCCGCTATTGGATAGGATTTTTTGTTGTGTGGGATGCGTTGATAAAACTGAAATTGTTGAAAAATCTATTTTGGCTCCCCTGCAGGGGAGCTGGCTCGGCGAAGCCAAGACTGAGGGGTTATTTCGCTTCGCCCAAAGTTGTGCAGTAGGGG
>OLRA01004222.1_pt1 | contig 11626 bp, 9 predicted proteins | sample 1673011 | NCBI WGS metagenome assembly OLRA01 (sample SAMEA3136746, study PRJEB25190) | human gut metagenome | reverse complement strand
CTGCATACACGTTCCTTTCTCCCCGTTGAACCGATAGGTCAGTTTCTCATATTTTCAATTTCTTATTACGACGTCGTTTGTGGTTCAGTTATTTCTGAACTTAATTGTATATTAGCACAGACATATTTGTTTTGCAATAGGAAGTTTAGTTTTTTATAAACTTTTTATTTTCTTTTTTCTGAACTTGTGGTATAGTGTCCTTAGACGATAAGATATGAAAAGTTATAACGAGATATGGAAAGAGAGGGTTTTCAGATGAATACAATCGCAGAACGGATTAAATTTGCCATGAAAGCAAAAAATAAAAAACAAGTAGATATAGTCAAAGATACAGGTATCAGCAAAGGGGCGTTTAGTTCCTATCTTTCGGGACAATACAACCCCAAAGCCGATAAAATGGAACTGATCGCCGACTCCTTAGATGTAGATTTGCGTTGGCTTTACGGACAAAATGTGCCTATGGAACATACAAGTCAAAACGATAACGCCCTGCAATATGTCTTTTATAACAACTCCTGCTCTGAGTATCTTCTTGATGATTTAGATGATATATATATCGCCATGATGACACAATATGCCGCCCTCATTCCACGCTTTTATGTCCTTGTCAATCGTGCTGGAAATGCAATGCACATACTGCCACTATTTTTGAAAGAGGATAGTTCCCAATTCTATGAATGCCCGTCTGATTTCTTTTATTCCGACAGGCATACAATTTTTACAAGAGATTTTGAAAGCATTCACATGGTATTAACAACCGCCACGATTTACTATTATGGAATTGATACAGCAACCTATGAACCGAAAGTTACCATGCTCTCCTACTCACAGACTGACGACTGCTTTCATATCGACAACGGAATACAAGACGGTCACATAAAAGCATTTGAAAAGGAACTGGAGAAAGAAGCACTTTACTTAAAGCATAACGCCCAGTAACAGACAAGAGGACTTGCAAGGTTTCCGACCTTTCAAGTCCTCTGCTGTATCATGGTGCTGTTGGCTGTGTCCGTTCCGTCAAGGACTGCCCTACGGCGTATCGGCTACGCCTTGTTCCTTGACCTCACTACATTTTCTCTTTTTCTTGACACAACAAAAGCCTGCACGAATTTTCTTCAATCCGACAGGCTCTCATTCTTTCACATACTCTATCAGTTCTTCTATTCCACACTCCAAGTAACTGCACAGTTTACAGATTAGTTGTGCGTCTAATCTCTGAAATTCATTTCTGCAATAACGATTAAAATTAGACCTCGGTATATCCAATTCCTTACAAATGGTATTCTTACTAATTCCTTTTTCTTTCAGCAGTTCCTCTATGTGAAGTTCCAAATGTCCATACTTCATTGCCTCACCTCTACATAAAAGTATATTCAATAAATCTTTATGTAGTAATTCACTATATAGTGAGGTACTATATACTTATCCCTATAACTATACAGAAACAGAGGTATATCAAAATGAAAAAGAAATTGTTATTTGCCACTATTATTCTAGTCTTGCTTGCAGGCATTCTCTATTACATTAGCTTGCCCGATTATCTTGTATTTAACAGTATGTCATTCAGCAATGGGGCTAATCGTGATACCGAACTACAAGTTATTGTATATCAATACTGGAATACAGATGAAGTAATAGCGGAAATCGAAGCAGAACATAATCAAATCAACGGAACTCCTACTATTCTTACAATCAATCTGTATCACTCTAAATGGTCTTTTCGCAATGGATATGAACCATTTTATAGTACCACTATCAATTATAATTAAAAAGAAAAAGCAGACAGTCAATAAAAAAACTGTCTGCAATAATATGGAATTTACCCCTTTAACCCTCTCGCCTGTCTATCCATATCTTCAATAACAATATCATAGATTTCTCCGATTTGAGAACAATATTCTAACACTTTCCATGGCTCATTTGTATGAAAATGAATTTTAATCAATTCTTCATCTCCAACCGCCAATAAGCAATCTCCTTTAAAATTATTTGTGAAATATTCATTTATTTTATCTTCATCAAGATTTTCGCCTTCAATCAAAAGTTGAGTATCATATCTAAATTCTAACATCCTATTATCCTCCAAATTCACATTTTTCAATTTTACAAACTGAAGTTTATCAGATTGTGTACTTCATAGGGGTAAACCTAATCCCGTCTATTTCTTGCTCGTCTGATTGTGGCTTAAATCCGATATGAAGATAAAATGGCTTACCGTATGGTGACGAATTTAAAGTAATCTCGTGCAACTTTGGAGCATCTTTCAAAATATCTGCTAAAAGATACTGAAAAATTGAAGTAGCTACACCTTGACGATGATATTCTTTCTTTGTGAATGCTAAGTTGATATGCTTCCTGTTTGAATACATACCGATAATTCCAATCATTTTACCCTTGTCAAACGCCGCATATATAGGGCAGATACCTTGTTGACATTTTGAAATAAATTCATCATTTTCAACTATATCTCGCTTGAATGTTTCAATTCCCTCCGGTTTATAGTCCGGTGCTTCAAATTGTAAAAACACTTCTAATGCTAAAGCAAGGGCTTCCATTACTTCATTGCTATGTATTTTTCGTATTTCATACATATCTCCACCTCAAATTCTAATTTGTTTATTTCTCTTATTCTAGCATATTCCCCAATCTTTAACATTATTTTTTTAAAAAATTTGAGGGCATATTGCAAAATGCAATACACCCTCAACACTCACAGCGTTCCCTTTCTATTTTTAAACAACAAGTAAATTCCTCGTTAAGAGGTTGGGTAAATTTCTTTACCCAATACCCTACCCAATCTGTACCCAAAATAGCACGATATTTTGTGAGATTTTACAGTAGTTCATAACACTTGTCAAAATAGGCAGAAACCGCTTAAATACGCTATTTAATTTGCTTTTTACCAGTCTTGCGATTGATAAATTAGTTTCCCATCTGAGCTGCAACTTCAGCTGCGAAGTCTTCGTTCTTCTTCTCAAGACCTTCACCTGTCTCGAAACGAACGAATCTCTTAACTGTCATGTTAGCTCCATTCTCTTTTGCTACCTTCTCTACGTATTTAGCTACTGTAAGGTCGCTGTCCTGAACGTATACCTGGTCTAACAGACAGATCTCTTTCATCTCTTTGTTGAGACGTCCGATGATCATCTTCTCGATGATGTTATCTGGTTTGTTAGGATTCTCCTGTTTAGCCTGAGCAAGAAGAATCTCTTTTTCATGCTCTAAGAAAGAAGCATCTACTTCATCACGTGAAGTATATTTTGGAGACATAGCTGCAACCTGCATAGCTACGTTCTTCAGACAAGCTTTGATCTCGTCGTTAACAACATCTGTATCAGCCTCTACGAGAACACCGATACGTCCGCCGCCATGGATGTAATCTACTACACAGCCGTCTGTAACGATTTTCTCAAATCTTCTAATGCTCAGTTTTTCTCCGATTACAGAGATTTTTTCATTTAATGCATCCTGAACTGTCTTAGAAGCATCTTCGTTCCAAGCCTCAGCCATGAATCCTTCCATATCTGTTGATTCAGAAGCGATTGCCTGATTAACAACAGCTTTAACGAATCCCTGGAATTCAGCATTCTTAGCAACGAAGTCTGTCTCTGAGTTAACTTCTACGATAGCTGCTGTCTTGTCTTCTTTAACATCAGCCATAACAATACCTTCTGCTGCGATACGTCCGGCTTTTTTAACAGCCTTAGCTTCTCCGTTCTTTCTTAAGAACTCGATAGCTGCATCCATATCACCATCTGTTTCATTAAGAGCTTTCTTGCAGTCCATCATTCCTGCACCAGTCATCTCTCTTAATTCTTTTACCATCTTAGCTGTAACTGCCATGATCTTATCCTCCAATTATGTTTTTTAAGAATCTTATTCTTCTACTGCTGCTTCTTCAGCTTCTTCAACATACTCTTCTTCGCCTGCAACACCCTGGTTAGCTTCTACTACAGCGTCAGCCATCTTAGAAACGATCAGTTTTACAGCACGGATAGCATCGTCGTTTCCAGGAATTACATAATCAAGTTCTTCTGGATCACAGTTAGTATCAGCGATACCGATAAGTGGAATTCCAAGTGTGTGTGCTTCCTGAACACAGATTCTTTCCTTTTTAGGATCTACTACGAAAATAGCGTCTGGAAGTGTCTTCATGTCTTTGATTCCGCCAAGGTTCTTCTCAAGTTTATCCCATTCTTTCTTTAACTGGATAACTTCTTTCTTAGGCAGTACATCAAATGTTCCGTCTTCTGACATTCTCTCGATGTTTTTCAGACGAGCGATTCTGCTCTTGATTGTCTTGAAGTTTGTAAGCATTCCTCCAAGCCATCTTTCATTTACATAGTACATTCCGCAACGTTCAGCTTCTACTTTGATAGCATCCTGAGCCTGTTTCTTAGTACCTACAAAAAGGATTGATCCGCCTTCTGCAGCGATATCAGCTACTGCCTGGTAAGCTTCATCTACTTTACCTACAGATTTCTGAAGGTCGATGATGTAGATACCATTTCTCTCTGTGTAGATATAAGGAGCCATCTTAGGGTTCCATCTTCTTGTCTGATGTCCAAAGTGAACACCTGCTTCTAAAAGTTGCTTCATTGAAATAACGCTCATGTTTCTTTCCTCCATTGGTTTTTTACTTCCGCATATGTTGTTATACGTCCCCGAAACCGTCCTGTTACCAGGCTTTGGCACCATCGGGACAAGCCTATGCGTGATTTTTTTGCGACTTTTTAATATTACCATAAAGGTTGTCTGTTTGCAAGGATTTTCCTTTTATTTTTCTGCAAACTTTAGCATAAAAAATAAAAAACCGAAACCAGTTACCTGATTCCGGTTTTTATTTTATTTACTTTTCATTATCTACGCACATAGATCATACCAGACTGTACTGGTCCGACTTTTACAACATCTCCTGTATGTGGAGCATGGATCATCTGACCATTTCCGATATAAATACCACAGTGAGTTGCCGTTGTTACAACATCACCAGGCTGTGGGTTGCTTACCCTTGTCCATCCCATAAATGTAAGAGTTGTACCAAGACGTGTATAGCTTCCTGTCAGACAGTAGCTTACGAATCCTGAACAGTCAAAACTGCTCGGTCCATATGCACCCCATACATAAGGTTTTCCAAGCTGGCTGTATGCTCTGCTTACGATCGTGCCACCATTTGCATTCGATCCGCTTGTTGTATTGCTGCTTGTATTATTACCTGATGGTCTCGATGGTCTCGTTGTATTACTTGTGTTATTTTTGTTGCTCGTTGTATTGTTGCTTGTTGTAGAATTATTTCTGTTAGATGAAGTACTGTTATTAGCTGCAGATACCTGCTGCTTCTTTGCAACCTCTTTTGCAGCCTTTTCTGCTGCTTCTTTTGCCGCTCTCTCCGCTGCTTCCTTTGCTGCCGCTTCTGCTGCTGCCTGAATCTCTGAATCAAGATTTGCAACTTCTGCTGATTTGGAAGTAATGAGGTTATTCAGGTTATCACCCTGCTTCTCATATTCAGCCTGCTTGCTTTCCAGTTCTTTCTGATCTTTTTCAAGACTGTCCTTCAAATCTGAAATCTGCTGCTTTGTCTCTACATATTCCTGTAACTGTTTTCTGTCATAACTATGTACATTCTGAACATACTCTGCTTTGCTCAAGAGATCTGTAAAATCATCCGATGTGACCAATGTTTCAAACGCTGAATCATTACCGGCTTCGTACATATATTTAATACGCTTCTTCATTGCTGCATACTGTTCTTTTTCTTTCTTCTGCGCAACTACCAGATCACTCTGTGCTTTTGTAATATCCTCACCTGTCTGGATCAATTCACTTTCCAGTGTATTAACCTTTCCCATCAATGTTGTAAGCTGTGACTGTAACGAACTGACTTCATTCTGTTTTGATGCTTTTTCCTTCTTCAAATCATCGACAGACGGTGCTGCCAGAACCGGTGTTACAATCATTGAACTTGTCACCACTGCTGTGATCAATCTGATTCCGTGTTTATTCATACTCACTCTTCTTTCTTATTTGTTTTAATTATTTTCCCCTCGTCATGAGAACAATCTCTCACATCTGTTCCCTATTATAGCGCACACAAATACAAATTGCAACATTTTTTAATATTTTTGTAACATTTAGCAGGCCGGAACATATGATTCCGGCCTGTTTCTTCTTATTATAAATTGTACTCGCAGATTATTCAAGAATTTTTCATCTTTATCTTATTTTCCAGTTCTGTTCAGACACATAATCGTTTACTGCACATACATATTCGTATATCCCATCAGACTGATATCCACTTCTCTTGCCGCTTCACGGCCCTCACGGATTGCCCATACAACCAGCGATTGTCCTCTGTGCATATCTCCTGCCGTAAATACATTTTTCACATTCGTGTCATATTTTCCCGGCGCGGTTTTCACATTCGTACGTTCATTTACTTCCACACCAAATGCTTTCGTGACATAGTCCTGACTTCCACGGAATCCGGCTGCGATTAATACAAGATCTACATCTACTGTATATTCACTTCCGGCTACTTCCGTCATCATCATACGTCCTGTCTTTTCATTTTTCTTAGGCTCTAATTTTACCAGAACTGCCTTGCAGACTTTTCCATTTTTGTCTTTTTTGAATTCTTTTACTGTTGTCTGGTAGACTCTCGGGTCATGTCCGAAGACAGCGGCAGCTTCCTGCTGTCCGTAGTCCGTCTTGCAGACTCTCGGCCATTCCGGCCAAGGGTTCATCTCGGTACGTTCATCCGGAGCTTTCGGCATCATCTCAAGCTGCAGCACACTCTTGGCTCCGTGTCTCATGGATGTTCCCACGCAGTCATTTCCGGTGTCTCCGCCACCGATGACCATAACATTTTTCCCTTTTGCGGAAATGTATGTACCGTCTTTCAGGTTTAGATCATAGGTTCCGTCTGCATTCTGTTTTGCATTTTTCCAGAGTGCTTTTGTGGTTGATTTCAGGAAATCCACTGCAAAATAGATTCCTTCGGCTTCTCTTCCCGGAACTTTTATATCTCTTGGGTTGGATGCACCGCAGCAAAGAACCACACGATCAAATTCTTTTAATAATGTAGCCGCTTTCTTATCTTTTCCGATATTACATCCGATCACGAACCGGATTCCTTCTTCTTCCATAATCGCAATCTTCCGGTCAATGAACTGCTTTTCCAGTTTCATATTCTGGATGCCGTAACGGAGAAGTCCACCGATCTTATCCTCTCTTTCAAAGACCGTCACACTGTGACCTCTTCTGTTCAGCATATCGGCCGCCGCAAGTCCGGATGGCCCCGATCCTACAATCGCTACCTTCTTTCCGGTTCTTACTTTCACCGGTTTTGCCGTTGCGTAACCTTTTTTATATGCATTTTCAATAATGCTGTATTCATTCGCCTTACTTGAAACTGCCTCTCCGTTCAGTCCACATGTACATGCCGCCTCACAAAGTGCCGGGCAGACTCTGGATGTAAATTCCGGAAAGTTATTCGTCTTTTTCAGTCTGTAATATGCCTCTTCCCAGTTCTCGTGAAAGATCAGATCATTCCACTCCGGTACCAGGTTATGAAGCGGGCAGCCACTTGCCATTCCCATCAGCATCTGACCGGACTGGCAGAACGGTACGCCGCACGCCATACATCTGGCTCCCTGCAGTTCCTGTTCTTCTTTTGACAGAGGTGTATGAAACTCTTTAAAATGCTTAATTCGTTCTTTTGGATCTTCAGCCGGCTTATCCTGTCTGTCATAATCCATAAATCCTGTTGCTTTTCCCACTGTTCTTACCCCCTATCTTCCTTCTTTGATCGCATAAAATGCTTCTGTCTTTGCCTGTTCACTGCTCATGCCCTGTTCTTCCATCTGAAGAATCGTTGTCAGCATCCGCTCATAATCGATTGGAATGATCTTCTTGAATTTTGGAAGGTATTCTGTAAAGTTATCCAGGATCTTCTTACCAAGTTCGGAATTGGTATTGGCAACATGTTCTTCGATCATGCTCTTTAATTCTCCGACATCCATCTTGGTTGTCACATGTTCGATATGGACCATCTCTTTATTGACTCTTGTATAGAGATCATTTTCCATATCCAGTACATAAGCGACACCGCCGCTCATGCCGGCTGCGAAGTTTTTACCTGTTCCACCAAGAACAGCTACACGCCCGCCTGTCATATATTCACATCCGTGATCTCCGACACCTTCCACAACAGCTGTTGCGCCGGAGTTACGCACTGCAAATCGTTCTCCTGCCACACCGTTGATGAATACCTTACCACTTGTCGCACCGTAGAGTGCAACGTTACCGATGATGATATTCTCTTCGGCTTTATAACGGATTCCTTTCGGCGGATATACGACAAGTTTACCACCTGACAATCCTTTACCGAAGTAGTCATTACTGTCACCTGTAAGTTCCAGTGTCAGTCCCTTTGGAATGAATGCACCAAATGACTGTCCGCCGGCACCTTTACAATGTACTACATAACTGTCTTCATCCAGACCTTCCGGATATCTTCTTGTAATCTCTGAACCAAAGATCGTTCCGAATGTACGGTTTGTATTTGTTACATCTATTTCAATGCTTCTCTTCTGTTTCTTTTCTACAGCAGGAAGAAGTTCTTTTACCAGAACTTTTTCATCCAGTGTCTTTTCAAGTTCAAAGTCAAAGACTTTCTTCGGATTGAAGGTCATCGGTGTCTTTGTGCCTTCATAAGGATTATCCAGAATCTGCTCCAGATTCAGTGTGGATGCACGTTCTGATGTTGGCACATCCTTCACCTTCAGAAGATCTGTTCTTCCTACCAGTTCATCCAGTGTACGGACACCGAATTTTGCCATATATTCACGAAGTTCCTGTGCGATAAAGCGCATGAAGTTCACAACATATTCCGGTTTTCCGCGGAAACGCTTTCTAAGTTCCGGATTCTGTGTTGCAACTCCGACCGGGCAGGTATCCAGATTACATACACGCATCATTACACATCCCATTGTTACCAGCGGTGCGGTAGCAAATCCGAATTCTTCTGCTCCAAGGATGGCTGCGATCGCCACGTCACGGCCGCTCATCAGCTTACCGTCTGTCTCGATGCGGACTCTTTCTCTCAAACCATTCCGGATCAGCGTCTGATGTGTCTCGGCAAGTCCAAGCTCCCACGGAAGTCCGGCATTGTGGATCGAACTTCTTGGTGCCGCACCGGTTCCTCCGTCATATCCGGAGATCAGTATCAGTCCGGCTCCTGCTTTGGCAACACCGGCTGCTACAGTACCAACGCCGGCTTCTGATACCAGTTTCACCGTAATCCTTGCATCTTTATTCGCATTCTTACAGTCATAAATGAGCTGTGCAAGGTCCTCGATGGAATAAATATCATGATGTGGCGGTGGCGAGATCAGACTGACTCCCGGTGTAGAATGACGGGTCTTGGCAATCCATGGATATACCTTTCCTCCCGGCAGATGTCCGCCTTCTCCTGGTTTTGCTCCCTGTGCCATCTTGATCTGGATCTCCTGTGCACTTACCAGATATCTGGAAGTTACACCGAATCGTCCGGAAGCGACTTGCTTGATTGCGGAACAGCGGTTGGTATCCAGTCGTTCAATTTCTTCTCCACCTTCACCACTGTTGGATTTACCATGTAACTGGTTCATCGCGATTGCCAGTGTCTCATGTGCTTCTTTGGAAATAGAACCGTAAGACATGGCCCCTGTCTTGAAGCGTTTTACGATCTCATCTACACTTTCTACTTCTTCAATCGGAATGCCTTTCTTCGGATAATTGAATTCCAGCTGTCCACGTATATTAATATGTTCCCCCTCTGCATTAACCATATCCGTATACTGTTTGAACATATCATAATCACCACGTCTTGTAGATTCCTGAAGCATATGGATCGTCTGTGGATTATAGAGATGTCTCTCTCCACCACTCTTTAACTTATGCTGTCCGACGCTGTTCAGTGTCATATCAACTTCCAGTCCAAGCGGGTCAAATGCCTGAGAATGGCGTGCGATATAATCCGCCGCAATTTCTTCAATTCCGATGCCGCCGATACGACTGACCGTGTCCGTAAAATACTTGTCAATAAATTCCTGTTTCAGTCCGATTGCCTCAAAAATCTTAGCTCCCTGATAAGACTGGATTGTAGAAATACCCATCTTGGATGCAATCTTTATAATTCCTCCCAGCACTGCATTGTTATAATCATCAACTGCCGCATAATAGTCTTTCTGAAGCATATCGGTATCAATAAGCTGTTTGATGGATTCATGTGCAAGATACGGGTTGATCGCACATGCACCATAACCGATCAGTGTCGCAAAATGATGTACTTCTCTTGGTTCTCCCGTCTCCAGAACAATCCCCACAGACGTACGTTTCTTCGTACGTACCAGATGCTGCTGCAATCCGGAAAGTACCAGAAGTGACGGCATTGCCACATGATATTCATCCACTCCTCTATCTGAAAGGATCAGGATGTTAGCCCCTTCGCGGATAGCTCTGTCAACTTCGATGAACAGATAATCAATTGCTTTTTCAAGGCTTGAATTCTTATAATAGATTGTCGGGATCTCTGCAACCTTGAATCCGTCTTCTTTCATATTTTTAATCTTCAGAAGGTCTGTCTCTGTAAGGATCGGGTTGTTGACCTTCAACATCTTACAGTTCTCTGCTTTTTCTTCCAAAAGGTTACCATCTTCGCCAATATAAACCGTTGTGGATGTAACGACCTTCTCACGGATAGCATCGATCGGAGGGTTGGTTACCTGTGCAAAACGCTGTTTGAAATATCCGAACAGATTCTGATGCATATCTGATAATACCGCAAGCGGTGCATCGATACCCATAGCAGCCGTTCCTTCCGCACCATTCTTCGCCATATTCAGGATGGATGTCTTTACTTCTTCATAAGAATATCCAAATGCTTTCTGAAGTCTTCTGCATTCTTCTGCCGTATAAGAAGGAACTTTCTGATTCGGGATCTTCAGATCTTTTAACTCGATCAGATTGTTGTCCAGCCATTCACCATATGGCTGTCTGCTTGCGTAAGTCTCTTTCAGTTCTTCGTCATCAATGACTTTTCCTTTTTTGATATCAACCAGAAGCATCTTGCCAGGATGCAATCTTTCTTTTACTACAATTTTCTCCGGTGGAATATCTAAAACACCAACCTCTGAGGAAAGGATCAGTGTATCGTCATCCGTAATATAATATCTGGATGGGCGCAGCCCGTTTCTGTCAAGTACGGCTCCCATGCAGTCACCGTCACTGAACAGAATGGACGCAGGTCCGTCCCATGGTTCCATCATGGTTGCATAATACTGATAGAAATCTTTCTTTTTCTGGGAAAGGTTTCTGTTGTTCGCCCATGGTTCCGGAATTGCGATCATTACTGCAAGCGGAAGATCCATGCCACTCATAACCATGAACTCAATTGCATTGTCAAGCATTGCTGAATCGGAACCGCTGGTATTAACTGCCGGAAGTACTTCGTGAAGTTTTCCTTTCATACACTCAGATTCCATATTCTCTTCTCTGGCACGCATCTTGTCCGTGTTGCCACGGATGGTATTGATCTCACCGTTATGTACGATGAAACGGTTCGGATGTGCTCTCTCCCAGCTTG
>OLRA01004220.1_pt1 | contig 11628 bp, 10 predicted proteins | sample 1673011 | NCBI WGS metagenome assembly OLRA01 (sample SAMEA3136746, study PRJEB25190) | human gut metagenome | reverse complement strand
GTGGGTGGCTTCACCACTGTGACCATCACCTCCGTGGTAATCGCCGGCATCTTTGCCGAAATGTTCTGATTCAGTCATCCGCAAAGCTGTCCGGCCCTTTCCGCCGGACAGCTTTGTTCATAAAATCACTCTTGCGCATCCCGGAAAAATCGATACAATAAAGCTACCACAGATTACATGAAGAAAGGATCTTGTGTATTATGGATATCAAATCTCTTGCGGAACAGTACAATGATTACATCATTGATCGCCGTCGGTATTATCACACCTGCCCGGAGCTCTCCGGCGAGGAGAAGAACACCCGCGCCCATCTGAAGGAAGATCTGGAGGCACTGGGCATCACCGACATTCACGAGTTGGAGACCTGCTACGGCCTGACCGCCACCATTCACGGCGGCAAGCCCGGCAAGACCGTGGCGCTGCGCGCCGATATTGATGCTCTGCCTGTCAAGGAGGAGACCGGCCTGCCCTTCGCCTCCCACAACGAGGGCAAGATGCACGCCTGCGGCCATGACAATCACATGGCCATGCTGCTGGGCGCCGCCAAGATCCTCAACGAGGTGAAGGAGGAGCTTTCCGGCGATGTGCGCCTGGTGTTCCAGCCTGCGGAGGAAACCGCCGTGGGCGCTCTGCAGATGATGAAGGAGCATGCGCTGGACGGTGTGGACGCCATTTACGGCGTGCATGTCTGGGGCACCTATGACGCCCCGGGCATCGCTTTCCCCGCCGGCAACCTTATGGCCTGCTGCCACGGCTTCACCATTGAGGTGGAGGGCAAGTCCGCTCATGCTTCCGCTCCTCACGAGGGCGTGGATGCTGTGATGGTGGCAAGCTCCATTCTCCAGTCCATCCAGCAGCTGGTCTCCCGGATGAACGATCCTCTCAACCCGCTGGTCATCACCGTGGGCAAGGTCACGGCCGGCAACCGCTGGAATGTGCTGGCCGGCCACGCCACGCTGGAGGGCACCGTGCGTACCTTCCTCACCGGCACGCAGGTGGAGGACGCGCTGCGTAAGGTGGCCGAGTGCACCGCTGCAGCCTTCGGCGCCAAGGCGACCCTGAGCTATCAGTACATGACGGAGCCTGTCATCAACAGCGACGAGCAGCTCAACCGCATCGCCCAGACCGCCGTTACCAAGCTTTACGGTAAGGAATCCCTCATTACCCCCGCACCTCTGATGGGCAGCGAGGACTTCTCCTGGTTCGGCAAGGACGGCATCCCCTATATCTACGGCTTTGTGGCCAGCCACAATAAGGACTGGGATTATATGTACGGCAACCATCACGAGAAGTACGACGTGGACGAGACGATCCTCCACCGCGGCGCTGCGGTGGCCGCACAGTTCGCCGCTGACTACCTCGCTGAGACCGCACAGCAGTAATTCAGCTGAGGAAGGAGCGGACAATGGACATCAAGGCATTGGCACAGGACGCTGCCCCTTATGTGGTGGAGCGTCGGCATTACTACCATCAGCATCCGGAGCTGACCGGGGAGGAGAAGAACACCCGGGACTCCATCCACCGGGATCTGGAGGCGCTGGGGATCACCGATATCCGGGATATGGTCAATTGCTATGGCCTGGTTGCCACCATCCACGGCGGCAAGCCAGGCAAGACCGTGGGCCTGCGGGCAGACACGGACGCGCTGTCCTTCCAGGAGGAGACGGGACTGCCCTTCGCCTCCTACGAGCCTGGGAAAATGCACGCCTGCGGCCACGATACCCACATTGCCATGCTGCTGGGCGCCGCCAAGCTCCTTCAGGAGCACCGGGAGGAGCTGCGGGGCGATGTGCGGCTCATCTTCCAGCCGGCGGAGGAGCACGTCATCGGCTCTAAGGCTATGATCGCAGAGGGTGCGCTGGACGGGGTGGACGCCATCTTCGGTCAGCATGTCTGGGGCACGCTGGATATTCCCTATATCGACGTTACCGCCGGTCCCCGCATGGCCTACTCCGGCCGCTTCACGGTGGATGTGCTGGGTACCTCCTCCCATGCGGCCACGCCCCATCTGGGCGCGGATGCCATCACCGGCGCTGCGGCGATCATCAATAACCTCCAGCAGTATGTCTCCCGCATGAGCAACCCCCTGGACCCCGTGGTGCTCACCATCGGAACCATCTCCGGCGGCAATCGCTACAACGCGATCGCCAATCATGTCACCATGGAGGGCGTCACTCGTGCCTACTTCCTGGATAAGCACGAGGAGGCCATGCGGCAGATCGTGGAGAACACGGCGGAGGGTCTGGGCATGAAGGCTGTGCTCAAGTATGCCCATGTGGTGCATCCCGTGATCAACGATGATGATGACCTCACAGAGATCGCCCAGAAGGCCGTGGTCAAGCTCTTCGGCGAGGAGATCGCCGTCAACGCACGCATTGTCAATTTTAAGGGACTCAGCTCCCACGCCGACCGCACCCGCCTGCTGGACTGGATCGGCCGCTTCAGCCCCGCTCCCAAGCAGGTCTTTGTGGTCCACGGCGACAGCCCGGTCACCGACCTGTTTGCCCAGGCCCTCAATGACCGGGGCATCCCCGCCCACGCGCCTCTCTATCAGGAGGTCTACGACCTGGCGGAGAATGTGATGCTGGCCAAGGGCATCGTGCTGGAGCCCAAGCGGGTATCCGGCGGCGCTGCTCAGGGCTCCCCCGCCTTTGTCCGCCTGCTGGACGTGTCCAAGCAGCTGGAGGCTCTCATCAGCCGCAGCCGCGGCCGTCCCAACAAGGACTTGGCAAAGCTGGCTGACCAGCTGCGCCAGGTCATGGAGAACTGGGAGAGCTGAGCACAAATTCATACATAGAACGGAGACACAAGATGATACCCATGGAGATCCATCGCAAGGCCCTGAAGGACCGGGCCAGACAGACCATGCGGCAAAATGTTCCTCCCGCCTGGCTGGTGGCCCTGCTGTTCTGGGGGCTGACCACCGGTGTGAGCACCATTTCCGATCTGGCCGGTTTTACCACCAGTCTCGCCGCTTCCTCTTCCGGAGTACAGTTTTTCCCCCTGTTCTTCACCCTGCTGCTCACCTTGTACAGCGTGGTGATGAACTTCGGCTATGAGATATGGTGCCTGAGGGCCTGGCGGAGAGATGAGGCCGACTTTGCCACCTTGATTGACGGCTTCGGCATGGCCGGTCAGGTGCTGCTGATGGAGATCCAGATCTTCCTGCGGCTGTTTGGCTGGTGCCTGTTGCCTGTGATCCCTGCTACGGTGATCATTTCCGCCGCCAACAGTTTGGAAATGATGATCCTTCTGACCCAGCTGTTCACCTTCGCCCTGATCCCCTACCTCTATTTTATCCGCCTGCGCTATGCGCTGGCCCCCTACCTGCTGATGGACCGCCCCGATCGAGGCGCGGCTGCTGCGGTGCGGGAGAGCGTAGGCCTGATGCGCGGTTGGAAGCTGGAGCTGTTCAAGCTGGACCTGTCCTTCCTGGGCTGGTACCTGCTGGAGTGGGGTCTGGCCATTCTTGCCCAGGTTATCTTCCTCATCCCCACCCTGATTGGGATCTTCCAGAGCGGCGCGACTCCGGAAACACTGATGACTCTGGTTGCCGGAACCACCGCCGGCTCGCTGGTTGGGCTTCTGCTCTGCCTGCCGGTGGAGCTCTGGCTGCTGCCCTACACTGGACTGGCCCGGGCTGGATTCTACGACGCCCGGATCTCCTTTGTCCCTCCCGCTCCCCCGGTGTACACCTACGACTCTACCCGGTAACTTCCCATAAACGTCCCGCCGTCTCGGCGGACCGGTCTCTTCCGGACCGGTCCCCGGACGGCGGTTTCTTTTTTTCGCCGTCGCCAAAATCCAAAAATTCTTTACAATTTTTAACTTGTTCCGGGTAAAAAAATATGCTATTCTGGAATCCGGTGGAGGAAACTCTGCCAAAATACCTATAAAAGGAGGAAATCCAGGTGGACTTATGCGGACGAAGTACCAATATGGACCGTGATATTCCGATATGGACTGGGACTGTCCAGGCTGCCTGGCTTTCCCAGTGATTTGACCACGCCCTTTGGGGTGGTCTGCTTTGCGCCGCCTTAGCGGCTCCATACTCGGATATCACCGCGGAAAACAGCCGAAGAGTCTTCTTCGGCAGGTTTGCCGCGGTTTTGTATGTCCAATTGGTAGCTTCCTCGCTGTATCAAACCAAGAACAGGAGGAATTTCCAATGGAGAAGAAGATGATGGATATTCAGGCGCTGCTGGAGCTGCTGGAGCGCCGTGATCTGCACGCGCTGCGTGCCGCCCTGCTGGAGGAGAACGAAGTCGATATCGCCGAGTTCCTGGAGGAGCTGCCCCAGGACAAGATCGTGGTGGTGTTCCGCGCCCTGCCCAAGGAGATGGCGGCAGAGGTGTTCTCCAATCTGGAGCCGGACACCCAGCAGGTCATTATTCAGTCGGCCACCGACCAGGAGGTCTCCGCGATCGTGGAGGAGCTGTACGTGGACGACGCGGTGGACATGCTGGAGGAGCTGCCCGCCAACGTAGTCAAGCGGGTGCTGAAAGCTGCCCGCCCTGACACCCGCAAACTCATCAACCAGTTTTTGAACTACCCCGACAACTCGGTGGGCAGCATCATGACCGCCGAGTTTACCGACCTGAAGCAGTCCATGACGGTGGCCCAGGCCATCGCCCACATCCGCCGCACTGGGGAGAACTCGGAGAGCGTGTACACCTGCTATGTCACCGACGCCGGCCGCCGGCTGGAGGGCGTGCTCACCATCAAGGAGCTGCTCCTGGCCCAGGACGAGCAGCTTATTGCCGACCTGATGGAGACCGACGTCATCACCGCCGAGACCACCGAGGACCAGGAGGAAGCGGTGGCCCGGATGATGAAGTACGATTTTATCTCCCTGCCCGTGGTGGACAAGGAGGGCCGTCTGGTAGGTATCGTCACGGTAGACGACGTGATGGACGTCATGGAAGAGGAGGCCACCGAGGACTTTGAGAAGATGGCCGCTATGGCTCCCTCGGAGAAGCCCTACCTCAAGACCAGCGTACTGTCCCTGGCCAAGCACCGCATCCTGTGGCTGCTGGTGCTGATGATCTCCGGCATGATCACCGGCGGCATCCTGGGCCAGTACGAGGCCGCCTTTGCCGCCATGCCCCTACTGGTCACCTTTATCCCCATGCTCACCGACACCGGCGGAAACGCCGGCAGCCAGAGCAGCACCCTGGTCATCCGTGGCATGGCCGTGGGCGAGATCCAGCTCAAGGACTTTGCCAAGGTCTTCTGGAAGGAGCTGCGGGTGAGCATGCTGGTGGGGGTGGTGCTCAGTGCGGTGAACTTTGTGCGCCTGATCATCACCTACCCGGGCAACCAGATGGTAGCCCTGACGGTGGCTCTGGCTCTGTTTGTCACCGTGCTGCTGGCCAAGACGGTGGGCGGTGTGCTGCCCATGGTCGCCAAGCTGTGCCACGCAGACCCGGCTATCATGGCCGCTCCCCTGATCACCACCATTGTGGACGCCATTTCCCTGGTGGTCTACTTCCGCATTGCCTGTGCCCTGCTGCCCATTTGACCTACAACAAAATGCCCCAGCCTGTCAGATTTCTCTGGTGGGCTGGGGTTTTTTCTATGTATGGGCCGTTATCGGACCAGGCGGCAGGGACTCATCGCCCGGAACTGCCGGGCCATTGTGATGCACAGGTCATTGTAGTAGTCCAGATAGGCCTTTTTCTGCTGACGCTGGAGGCGCTGACGCTCCTGAAGCTCTTTCCAGGCTGCACAGCTCTTGTGGCAGCCGTGCTGGTAGTTGGGGCAGGTATTCTGACAGGGCAGCATAAACATGACTCCTCTCAACTGGTATTCCGCCGGGACACAGGCTCCCTAAAAAAGCAGCGGCAGACCCTGGGCTGGACACCGACATGGGCGTCCAGCCCGAGATCTGCCGCAAGACGAGGGGAGGAGGGGAGAGCAGGCGCAGGAAGGCCTTGAACTCGTATTTCCGATGCTCTGGCACTGACCGCTCATCTTCCATCCTCCTTCCTCGGAAGGGAATCTGGGTCTATTGTAACAGACCCGTCGTGTCCCTTCCACGCGGTTTGTGTAAAATGCAGCTTAAACCTTTGCAGCGCCGGAACACCGTTTTGCGCCGTGTGTTACATATGTAACATCAAGTTTTGTTTTTGAACTAGATATGCACAAAAACCCATGTCCGATTTCCTATAATAGGTAGAATTACACAAAATTAATTGACTTTCGTTACATGCATTGTTATGATTTTGTTGCAAACGTAACAGGAACAGGGGCTGAAAAGCACCGGATCAGACAAGGAGGAAGGACGCATGATTTTGGATCGAGATGCTCTGGGCGCCATGCTGCTCCAGGCGGCCAAGCTGCTGGAGGAGAACACCCAGTATCTCAGTGATATCGACTCCCGCTTTGGCGACGGCGACCACGGCATCACCATGGGAAAGATCGCCAAGCTCATCCAGGAGCGGGTCCCCCAGTGGGGCGAGGATTCCATCAAGGACTTCCTGGACAGTCTGGGAATGGCAATCATGGAGGTCAAAGGCGGCTCTGCCGGACCGCTGTACGGCACCATGATCGGCGGACTGGGCGTCAATCTGGACGATGACGCCGGCCAGGTAGACGAGGCAGGCCTGAAGACCATGTTTGCCGGCTGCCTGAGCGAGATGGAGGACATCACCACCGCCAAGGTGGGCGACAAGACCATGATGGATGCGCTGATCCCCGCGGTGCAGGCCGCCCAGCAGACCCAGGGAGACTGCAAGGCCATTTTGGAGGCCGCCGCCCAGGCCGCCCAGGAGGGCGCCAAGGCCAGCGAGCAGTTTGTCTCCAAGTTCGGCCGGGCCCGCAGCTATAAGGAACAAACCATCGGCACCCCCGACGCCGGCGCGGTATCCACCGCCCTGTTCTTCCGGGGACTGGCACAGGGAATCTGACACTCAATATTTTTCAGATCATATAAGGAGGACTTCCCCATGAAAATGAAGAAATTCATCAACAATCCCGAGAACCTCACCGATGAGCTACTGGACGGTCTGGCCGCCGCCAACCGGGACATCATCCACCGGGGCGAGGAGAACATGATCATCAACAACGCCCTGGAGGGCGCTGACCGCGTCACCATCGTCACCCAGGGCGGCTCCGGCCATGAGCCCGCCATCTCCGGCTTCGTGGGCGAGGGCATGGTGGATATCTCCGTGGTGGGCGATATCTTTGCCGCTCCCGGTCCCCAGGCCTGTGTGGACGCCATCAAGCTGGCCGATAAGGGCAAGGGTGTGCTGTACATCGTACTCAACCACGCCGGCGACATGCTCACCGGCAACCTGACCATGAAGCAGTGCAAGAAGCTGGGGCTCAACGTGGTGAAGGTGGTCACCCAGGAGGACGTGTCCAACGCTCCCCGTGAGAACGCCGACGACCGCCGCGGCCTGGTAGGCTGCATCCCCACCTATAAGATTGCCGGTGCTGCCGCCGCCGAGGGCAAGAGCCTGGAGGAAGTGGCCGCCATCGCTCAGCGCCTCGCCGACAACATGGCCACCCTGGCCGAGGAGCTGCTGCGGGGCGCGGCTGATGCTGGAAGGCATGGAAAATCTTACATATGAACGGACCGACGGAGCCTATCCGCGGTCCGTTTTTTTGCGAAAAAAGAAAGTGAAATTCGTAAATTGTTAAGAAAGTATTTCATAGCTTAAAAGTCTCTGCAAAAAACTTTTTCTTAAGTTTTGTTAGGAATGTACAAGTTGGTACAGGAAATTCAAGGAAACTCAGGCTAAAATGTTCCCGCAACCTTGTGAATTTATGAACGAACTCTTAACTTTTCATTAAGACTCATGAAACAATCTTGTAATATTTTAAAAGCGTGCTATGATGTATCAGACCCAGTACATTGAGTCTGGTCCGAAGACGATAAACAACGATATTTAAAAGGTGATTAACATGAATATGATTCAACTGGTGGAGGCCTTCAACCTCTTCCTGGCGGTCCTGTTCACGGTGGCCTATTTTTACCAGCTGGTCTACCTGGTGATCGGCGTGATCCGCCGCAACCATTGGACTCAGTCCCAGGATGCCAAGATCCATCGCTATGCCGCGGTGATTTCCGCCCGGAACGAGGCAGGCGTCATTGCAGAATTGATCCACTCATTAAAAGAGCAGCGCTATCCTCAGGATTGCCTGGACATCTATGTGGTGGCCGACAACTGCACCGACAACACCGCTGAGGTGTCCCGCCAGGCCGGCGCCATTGTCTATGAGCGTTTCAACCAGAACAAGAAGGGCAAGGGCTACGCCCTGGACTTCCTCTTCCGCACCCTACACCATGAGGGCCGTGACAAGTATGACGGCTACATGATCTTTGATGCGGACAATCTGGTGGACCCCAACTTCACCGCAGAGATGAACAAGGTCTTTGACAGCGGCAACTACGGCGCCATCACCTGCTACCGCAACTCCCGCAACTTTGGCGACAACTGGATCTCCTCCGGTTACGCCATCTGGTTCTTGCGTGAGGCCCGCTTCCTCAACTTCCCCCGTATGCTTCTGGGCACCAACTGCCACGTCTCCGGCACCGGCTTTTTGATCAATGCCGACGTTATCCGTGAGAACGGTGGCTGGCCCTTCCACCTGCTCACCGAGGACATCGAGTTCTCCGTCAGCTGTGCTCTGAAGGGCCGCCGCATCGGCTACTGCGACAAGGCGGTCATCTATGACGAGCAGCCCACCACCTTCCGTCAGAGCTGGGATCAGCGTCTGCGCTGGTCCAAGGGCTTCTATCAGGTCAACGCCAATTACAGCGCCGCCCTGACCCGCGGCTTCCTGCGTAAGCCTACCCGTCAGAGCTGGTCCTGCTACGACATGTTTATGACTGTCGCTCCTGGTATGCTGCTCACTCTGGTGACCCTGGCCTTCAACCTGGTGGTTTGCCTGGCCTGCTGGGGCCAGCCGGTGTACATCACCAACAAGATCCTGGCCGTGTCCGGCAGCTTTGCCTTCTCTACCGTGGTCAACTTCTACCTGGGCCTGTTGCTCTTCGGCACTCTGACTGTGCTCAGCGAGTGGAAGCAAATCCAGATTCCTACCTACAAGAAGATCCTGTACGTATTTACCTTCCCCATCTTCATGTTTACCTACGTTCCCATCTCCCTGGCCGCTCTGGTCCGGAAGGTGGAGTGGAAGCCCATCTACCACACCGGCAGCCAGAAGGCTCTGGGGAAGAGCTAAGGCAAAAAGAAAGACGGACCGCACTGCGGTCCGTCTTTTTTTGTCCTTACAGATTCTCATCGCTGAGCCGATGGAAATCCTTATTCTGTCCAAACACATGGGTAAGAGGAAATACCTTGATGAAGCAGTCTACCCCTTGATCCCGGATAAACTCCCGCAGCTGTACATACTCCCGGGAGTTGCACACGCAGTCCACCTGAGTCTTGGTCTGGCCGGAGTAGCTGCCGGTGACCTGACTGAGGGTGGCGCTTTTGTGGATCTCATGGATGACAAAGGATTCGATGGCTTTGGAGTTTTCACACACGATCTGGATCTCATAGAGCTTGGGCCCCATATTGAAGATGACGTAGTTCATGCTGTTGACGTAGATGATCTGTCCTACCAGAGCGTAGGCCACCACATCCAGACTGAAGCGCAGCAGCATCACAGCCATGATGATCCCGTCCAGTGCCAGCAGGATGTGTTTGAGCTCTACCGCCTTAAGCACCTTGGTCTTGAGGATCTTGGCCAGGGTATCGGTGCCGCCGTAGGAGTAGCCCAGGCGGTAGGTGATCCCCGCGCCCACCCCGTAGATGACGCCGAAAAACATCACGGCGATCAGTTTCTCCTTCAAAATGATCTCCACCGTCCAGTGGTTGAGCACCCACAGCACTAGGGGGTACAGGAAAGAGAGAAACAGGATGTTGGACACCTCCCGATAGCCCAGCATCACAAAGGTGAGCACCAGGATCAGGAGCATAAGACCGTAGTAGATCAGCGCATAGTTGATGCCGGTAAAAGCCTGGGCCGTCATGGCCAGGCCGGTGATGCCGGTAACGACAAAGCCGTTGGGCAGGGCCACCCAGTTGACCGCGATACTGCAGATCACGCAGCTGAGCACCATGCTGACCAGGGCCGTGAACGAGATCTTTTTCATTGCCATCCTCCCTGGCAAATCGTCCATATGGTACCGAAGTGTCCCCAGCCCCTGCCGGGGACACGGTGGGTCAGAGATCCAGCTCCTCTTCCTCCTCCAATTCGAGCTCTTCCTCCAGCTTGACCTCGTCAAAGAGCATACGCACGCTGCCGTAGATGCCAGCGTCCTCGCCCAGCTCAGCCAGCACAAAGGGCGTGTTGCGGAATGCGTGGAAGGCATAGCGGCGGAAATAGGTCTCAATGGGCTTGAGGATCACCATACCGGCCTGGGCCATCTGGCCGCCGATGACAAAGACCTGGGGATTGACGGTACAGGCCACAGCGGTGAGGGCCTGGCCCATGAGCTGTCCAAAGCGCTCCATCACCTCAGAGGCGGCGATGTCTCCCTTCTTGGCGGCCTGGCAGATGGACTCCGGGGTGATCTCTCCCTCCCGCAGCATGCTGGGCGCCTCAGGCAGCTCCTCCAGCACCATCTTGGCAATATGTACCAGACCGGTATCGGAGCAGTACTGCTCCAGGCAGCCGTAGTTGCCGCAGGTGCAGCGCTCGGTCTCCTTGGGGTTGACGCACATATGGCCGATCTCACCGGCGGCGCCGGTGCTGCCCACAAACACCTTATTATCTACTACGATGCCGCTGCCGACGCCCACGCCCAGGGTCACCATCACGGCGCTGTTATTCCACTGGGCGCCGCCCTGCCACATCTCGCCCAGCGTGGCGGCGTTTACATCGTTGGCTACCTTGAGCTTTTCAATGGCGGGCTCCAGCTCCTGCACCGCCTTGGGCACATTCAGAATGTCCCAGCCCAGGTTGACGCAGCGCATCACCGTACCGTCCTGGTCCACCGGTCCGGGCACGCCCATGCCTACACCCTCGACCACATCCCAGGTCAGGGAGCGCTCTTCCATCTTGGCGCGGATGGCGTCCACTACATCGCTGAGCAGATGGCTGCCATGGTCCTCCAGACGGGTAGGAATGGTCCACTTTTCTACCAAATTGCCTGTGGTCTGGAACAGACCGATCTTAATGGCGTTTCCGCCCAAGTCAACGCCGAACGCATAGGGTTTCATGTGCCTCTCCTCCTCAATAATTCCATGGTATGATTGTGGAACTGCTTGCTTCCTTCGTCTCTCCACCCCTTAGCGGAGAACTTAATGCCATTATAATATACAACGGTGGAAAATGGAAGAAAATTGCCGCCGACTTGCAAAATAATTTTTAGCCAACAAAAAAACGGGGCGCTGTTTGACAGCGCGCCGTTTTGAATCGGGAATTACTGGAAGGGATTCTCGGTGGGATAGGGCAGGCTCTTGGGCTGGTTGTAGGCGATGTCGGAGACACCGAAGTACTTGAGCACCTCAAACAGAGCCTTACCACAGTGAGCAAAGGCCACCGCACCGTGGTGGGGATAGCGCTTCTGGATGAGCACGTGGCGGTAGAAGCGGCCCATCTCAGGAATGGCAAAGATGCCGATGCCGCCGAAGGAACGGGTGGCCACAGGCAGCACCTCGCCCTGAGCGA
>OLRA01004219.1_pt1 | contig 11631 bp, 11 predicted proteins | sample 1673011 | NCBI WGS metagenome assembly OLRA01 (sample SAMEA3136746, study PRJEB25190) | human gut metagenome | reverse complement strand
CAAAGGGGACAGACTGTAAATCTGCTGGCAATGCCTTCGGTGGTTCGAATCCACCTTCCCCCACCAAACTGAAGCAGAAATTATTCTGCTTCAGTTTTTTTGTTGAATAAAAACCCCTTATCCATTGTGCTGGACTTTAAGTTTGTAAGCTTTGCAATGACAGCGGCAATTCTTGCCTGATCATGTGTACAACAGTTTTTCATGGATTTTTGAAGAGCACTCTTATATAGCACATCAGAGACCTTGACCTTATGCATTTGTATTCTTGTTTAGTCTTTTTCCTTAGCTTGGCCTCTTGATTTTTAATTGCTCAAAAAGTCAGAAAACTTTAATATTAAACTGAATATTCAGTTGGTTATGGGTTATTTTATTATTTATATTATTATAATAGTATAGAATTAATTTTTGGGAGATATGCAGCAGAGCCTATGTTCAGAATATTAAATTGGCCAAGCTACCAAAACACCAGACATAATGTCTGGTCAGTCTGTCAAAGGACTCCGGCTTTCATCAAAAGAAGCCCGGAGTTCTGGCATATGTACCAGTAAAAATTGCAAGAATAGAGTGGAAAAAGGAGTTGTTCCAACTCCAAATTGCCTTCTTTTTCAGATTCGTAACATCATATTTGAGCCTGACCTATTGTGTAACTGCGGCCAAGCCTCTGTGGTGCATATATCGCATGGCGTGTTTCTCTTTCGCATCTGCAAAGATCCGTTCAATGGTCTCCTTGCGCATTGCGTAGATTTCGTTGCCACGCTCTGTCTTTCTCAGCTCCTCCACCAAATCCAGGTACTTCTGCCAGATGTGTTTGATCAGCATCCATCGCTACAAACTATACTGCAAACCGGCCGCTTATATTGTCATATATCCCGTCCCATGCCACACTGTCATGCACATTCCCTGCCGTCACTTCCACTTCCAACACATAGCCACGTCTGTCGCAGGCCGTGCGGGCTTTATAGGCAAACTGCCGCTCATGCTCTCCCTTGACGAACATGCCGCTGTCCGGGTCTGTGGTGGATACAGTCAGCTCCTTCACCCCGCCGCCCTTTGGCCTGTCGTCATCATCCTCGTCCTCAATGGGGTCCTTTCCCAGCTTCTCTCGCTCTGCGTTTACCTCATGACGCAGCTGCTCCGAGCATTGCTTCGCTGTCTGCGCCACCCTCTCTTTCTGAATCTTCTTGTTGGCGCTGGCCTTGATGTAGATGCCATCAATGAAGACGATACTTGGGTCTACCATACGGTTATTCAACACTTTGTTGAGGATATGTTTCAATTAGTTGAAATATATCTTGATTTTCCCTTTATATATCCACGCCTGTGCTGAAACATCACTGAGACAAATTATCTTATTTTCAAAAAAGTATTCCTGTTTCCGCATCCTTCAAAAGTCGCTTGACTTATACCGTGTTGTGCAAATATAATTAAAATATATATGAGTAAGTATACACATCGGACATTCATTAATTAAAATTTAGAAAGGAGTTTATAATGGCAAAAAACACTCTGATGGTAAATACATTTACCAACGGCATACTGGGTCCTGAGGTACCTATGCTGGGTCCGGTGAAGGACGGCGGTTTTATCGTGGCCAACACGGCCCCCGGCTGCTGGGGTCCCATGCTGACTCCGGAAATACGGGGAGGACATGAGGTCACCCAGCCGGTACTGGTGGAAGGTGCAGAAGTTGGAGATGCGATAGCGATAAAGATCATCTCCGTAAAAGTCAGTTCCTGCGGCACTGCCTCCGGCAACGACCATGTCTTTGGAGACCGCTGCCTGGGCGACCCCTTTGTGGCCGGTAAATGTCCCAAATGCGGCACCCTCTACCCCAAGACCCATCTGGAGGGCATAGGCGCCGACTGTGTCCGCTGCGATAACTGCGGTGCTCCAGCCGCACCCTTTGAGTTTACCAGCGGCTACACCATTGCCTTTGACGAGGAGCGCAGAATAGGCATTACCCTTAATGAAGAAGGCGCCAGAAAGGCAGCTCTGTCCGGTCGGGACTTCATGAACACCCCGGATAACTCTGTACAGAACCCGGTGGTGGCTTTGGCCCCCAGTGATCTGCCGGGAATGGTTGCCCGCATGCGCCCCTTCCTGGGGCAGTTGGGCACCACCCCCGTGAGAGACACTCCCGACTCCCACAATGCCGGAGACTTCGGCACTTTCCTTGTCGGCGCCCCCCACGAGTATGGGATTACCCAGGATCAGCTGAAAGATGTCACCGACGGACATATGGATATTAACCGTGTCCGGGCCGGAGCCACTCTAATCTGCCCCGTACGCATTCCCGGCGGTGGAGTTTACGTAGGTGACATGCATGCTATGCAGGGCGACGGTGAAATAGCCGGACACACCACCGATGTTTCCGGTGTAGCCGTCTTGCAGGTATCAGTCATAAAGGGCCTCAAGCTGGATGGGCCCGTACTGATACCTGTGGAAGAAGACCTGCCTCACCTGGCCAAGCCTCTTAGCACGGAGGAGAAGCTGGCCGCAGAACGGCAGGCGGCAAAGTGGAACGTGAAGCTGGAAGAATCCGCACCCATATCCTTCATCGGTACTGGCGCAAACCTCAACGCCGCTATCGACTGTGCCATGTCCAGAGCCGCCTCCCTGCTGGGCATGACGGTGCCCCAGGTTATGAACCGGCTCACCATTACCGGAGGACTTGAGATAGGCCGTGCCCCCGGCACTTGCACCGCCACTTTTAAGGCCCCAGTGGAAAAGCTTAAACAGCTTGGGCTGTGGGACATAATAAGGGCGCAGTACAGTCTGGAAGAGTGAGACCTCATAGGTTGAAAGTCCATTAACATAAAATATCCCCCTGGGCAGGAGCAAGTCTCTGCCCAGGGGGATATTGATTATTTGGTAATCCTAAGTAGGTTCTCTATAATTACTTTATCTTCTCATCAAATCTGAAGTAGTGCAGGGCGTTGTTGTAGCTGATGTTTTCCACCATCTTGCCCAGGGTCTCCATGTCATTGGGGTACTCCCCGTCCTCCACCATCTGGCCGAAGAGATTGCAGAGGATACGGCGGAAGTACTCGTGGCGGGTGTAGCTCAAAAAGCTGCGGGAGTCGGTGAGCATGCCGTTGAAGCTGCCGATGGCTCCATGGCTCATCAGGCCCAGCATCTGCTCCTCCATGCCCTTCTTATGGTCATTGAACCACCAGGCGGAACCCTGCTGGATCTTGCCTGGAATGGAGCTGTCGGTCTGGAAACCGCCCATTATGGTGCAGATAACACCGTTATCTGCGGGGTTGAGAGAGTACAGGATAGTCTTACCCAAAGCATCTGCATCCTCCAGCGTGCCCAGCAGTTTTGCCAGACCAACGGCGTTGGCAGCGTCATTCATTGAGTCAAAACCTGTATCAGGCCCAAGCTTCCGGAACATCTTATGGGAGTTATCTCTCAGGCAGCCGAAATGGAGCTGACAGACCCAGTCACGGCGGCTGTACTCCTTGCCCACGGCTATAAGCAGAGCGGTATGGTAGGCCAGCTGCTCGTCCCAGCTAATACCCTTGCCCGCCTTGGCTCTGGCAAAGATGTCGTTGAGCTTGTCCTCGTCGGCCTCAACGCAGAAGCAGTAGTCCAGAGCGTGGTCGGAGACACGGCAGCCGTGGTCGTCAAAATAGGCGATTCTGTCCATCAGAGCCTTTCGCATATCTGCCATGGTGTTGATGGGGTATCCCACCACCTTTTCCAGCTGTGCCACATACTGGGGGAAAGTGGCCTTGTCCGCCCGCATGGCCTTGTCGGGGCGGAAGGCGGGCAGCACCACTGCAGGAGCAGTGGGATCTGCGGCCAGCAGCTCATGGGCTCTAAGGTCGTCCACGGGATCATCGGTGGTGCAGATGAGCTTTACTCCGGACTTGCGGATTATGCCCCGGACGGACATATCCGGCTGGGCCAGGATCTTATTGCATTTCTCGTATATCTCCATGGCATTATTGCCGTTGAGAGGCTCGGTGATGCCGAAATAGCGCTGGAGCTCCAGATGAGTCCAGTGGTACAGAGGGTTACCAATGAGGTTGGGCATTGTCTCGCCCCACTTCTGGAACTTCTCGGCAGGGCTGGCGTCGCCGGTGATATAGTACTCGGGCACGCCGCAGGAGCGCATGGCTCTCCACTTGTAGTGGTCGCCGCCCAGCCACACTTCGGTGATGGTCTCGTAGCGCTTGTCCTCATAGATCTCCATGGGGTTTATATGGCAGTGGTAGTCTATAATGGGCATATGCTCGGCATGCTCATGGTAGAGCTTTTTTGCCGTCTCGGTTTTAAGCAGAAAATCTTTATCCATAAAAGAAGTCATTTTACAGTCCTCCGTAAAGCAGCTTTGATAAGTTCTAATTTACAGCACAACACCGTCTTTGAAAATGGATATCTCTCTGAATCCCTTTTCCTCACTCCTGGTCTGCTTGCCGGAGGCCACCTCCAGCACCAGAGACATAAGAGAACGGGCCGCCTGGTCTATGCTCTGCTCCCCGTCGGCCACGACGCCGGCGTTGAAGTCTATCCAGCCACGCTTTTTCTCAGCCAGTGGGGTATTCGTGGCTATCTTAAGAGTGGGGGCCGGTGCGCCAAAGGGAGTCCCCCGTCCGGTGGTGAAGAGTATCATATGGGCACCGGCAGCGGTAAGGGCCGTAGAGGACACCAAATCATTCCCCGGACCATAGAGCATGTTCAGGCCCTTGGCCACTACCGGCTCACCGTAGCCTATAACATCCATTATGGGTGCGGAACCGCCTTTCTGGACACAGCCGCAGGACTTGTCCTCCAGGGTGGTGATGCCGCCGGCCTTGTTGCCGGGGCTGGGATTTTCATAAACTACCTCATTGTGGCGAATAAAATAGTTTTTAAATCCGTTTATCATATTAACTGCCTTATCGAACACTTCCCTGCTTATGCAGCGGTTCATAAGGAAGCCCTCGGCGCCGAACATCTCCGGCACCTCTGTGAGCACGGTGGAGCCGCCCTGGGCCACCAGCATATCGGAAAAGCGGCCCACGGTGGGGTTGGCAGTGATACCGGAAAGGCCGTCTGAGCCACCGCACTTCATGCCAACCACCAGCTTTGAGGCCGGCAAGCACTGGCGCTTGAACTGCCCGGCATAAGCTGCACACTGCTCCAGCAGCTCCCGTGCTGCGGCAAACTCGTCCTCCACCTGCTGGCAAGTGAGAAACTTCACTCTGTCCTTGTCATAGTCTCCCAGTTCTTCCACAAACTGCTCATGGGTCAGATTCTCGCAGCCCAGGCTCAGCACCAGCACAGCCCCGGCGTTGGGGTGACGCACCAGAGCAGCAAGGAGTTTCCGGGTCTGGGCATGGTCCGCCCCTGTCTGGGAACAGCCAAAGGGGTGAGTAAAGGTATACAGTCCGTCTATACTGCCCTGAACCAGATCCTGATTGTCCCGGGCCAAGGCCTTTGCAATATCGTTTACACAGCCCACGGTGGGGATTATCCAAATTTCGTTTCTGATACCGGCCCGGCCGTCGGGGCGGAGATATCCCATAAAGCTGCCGGCTTCTGCAGGTTCAGGCTGGATTATCCTTGGCTCATAGCTGTACTCCTCTTCCCCGGAGAGATTGGTCTTCATATTGTGGGTATGCACCCAGTCTCCTGGCTTTATGTCGGAGACAGCATGGCCGATGGAGAAGCCGTACTTTATCACCTGTCCCCCGTTTTCTATGGGGTTCAGAGCCATTTTATGTCCCTGGGGTATGTCTTCCCCGGCGGTCACTCCCTCAAAAACCGTCCCCGCCTTGATAGGGTGCAGGGCTACCGCTACATTGTCCTGGGGATTTATATGAATGAAATCAGGCATTTTCGTCCTCCCTCCCTAGACGGGGCAAATCCCCGCGGCAGGCTTATCCTAGTATCCTGCGCTTCTGCCTATTGAGTGCAGAAGCGCAAGTCTTTTTTCTTAAATCTTAGGTGTACTTACAGGCAGGATGCATAAGCTGCTTCTGCGCCCTGGCTGCGAATCATCTTCAGGTCCTTCACCACAGCCTCATAGAAGCCGGGAACCTTGGAGAGATCCCTGCCCCACATCTGCTCGTTTTCCATAACGGCCTTTACCAGCTCTTCCTCGCTGTCATTGCGGTGGGCATAGTAGAACTCCAGCACCCAGCGATCGTCGGAACAAGTGTATGTATTGCCCTTTGGACGACGGCAGACCAGTCCGGTCTCATTGAGCTCCTGAATGTCATTGGAGAAGAAAGCAATGTATGCAGCAAAGCTCATGGTCAGGCAGCGGGGCAACTCGTTTTTCAGCTCAATATACTCCAGGAAGCTGGGCATATTTCTTGCTCTCCACTTGGAGGTGGAGTTGAGGGAGATGCTCATCAGCTCGTGATTGATAAAGGGGTTATTGAAGCGGTCCTGTACGGCGGCGGCAAATTCCTCCAGATCCGCCCTGTCCAAAGGCAGGGTGGGGATGACCTCATCATAGAGCATCTTGTTCATAAAGCCCCGAATGGTGTCGTTGAACATGCAGTCTCTCACGATGTCATAGCCGGCCAGATAAGCTCCAAGGACAAAGCCGGTGTGGGCACCGTTGAGTATGCGCACCTTGCGCTTCTTGTAGGGAGTCACGTCGGGCACCACATGGACGTTGAGCCCTGCGGCCTTGAAGGGCAGCTTCTCCTCCATCCATGCCGGTCCCTCGATTATCCACACACCGAAGACCTCGCCCACGTCATTGAGGGCGTCGGTATAGCCATTCTCGGCGTCAAGCTTTGCCATCTCCTCGGCATCCCGGATACGGCCCGGAACTATTCTATCCACCAGAGTGGAGCAGAACAGGCAATCATGGTTTACATAATTTTTAAAGCCTTCATCCAGTCCCCACTGGTCTATATACTGGTTGACGCACTTTTGCAGTTCTTTGCCGTTATTGTCAATAAGCTCGCAGGACAGCATGATCAGTCCGCCCTTGCCGGCCTGATAGCGCTTATAGAGCACCTGGGTCAGCTTACCGGGGAAGGATGCGGCTGGCTTGTCTTCCAGCTTGCATGTGGGGTCATAAACTATTCCGGCCTCGGTGGTGTTGGAAACCACATACTCCAGATCGTCTGAGACCGCCAGATCCATCACGGCCTGGAAGCCCTCTTCCTCTCTGGGGTTGATGCAGCGGGAAACACAGGAGATAACCCTCTTGCGGTCAACCTTCTCACCGTTCTCGGTGCCCCGGAGGTACAGGGTGTACAGTCCCTCCTGCTCGGCAAAGGTGCCGGCATGGCGTCCGCTGCCCGGGGAGACCAGAGCGCACTTACCGTTCCAACCCACCTTCTCGTTGGCAACGTCAAACCAGTACTGGACAAACCCGCGAAGGAAGTTTCCCTCGCCAAACTGGAGCACCTTTTCAGGTGCATCCTTCAGTATGTACCCCTTATAACCGCACTTCTCAAGGGTTTTATAATTCAATCTTTCCATGGAAATTACCTCCCGACAGACTGTGGTCTGTCAACCCAAATAAAAATATATTTTAAATAAATCGATAACCGGCAAATAACAGGGGCATACCGCTTCTTACAGCAGGCTGGCCTTCACCTTTACAACTACCTTGCGGATGGTCATTGGTTCAGCAACAGCGCACTGGGGACGGTGGATGTCGCTGGGGTAGAACACGCAGAAGCAGCCGGGCCGGGACTGTATAAAGCCCTCGTCCTCTACCTCTTTGTAGAAAATCAGATCCTTCTCCTGGCTGTATTCGGCGACTTCATACTTATCTTTGAGGATGGTAAAGCCCAGGGCCTCTTCACCGGTAACCACATACTGCACATCCAGATACTCCTTGTGGGACTCGGGATTGCGCTGGGCGGCGGGCTCGGTGAGGGCATCGAAGACGTTGGCGTAGATATCGTCGCCCTCTATTTTATAGGTGCCGGGCTCCATGGCGGTGAAATCGTGGCTCTTGAGGAATTCCACGGCCTTCTGAATAGCGGCGGGGTATTTCTTATATTCATCAATGTTCACATTGGAAAATATCATTTTCAAATTCCTTTCTCTTCCATGGCATGTACCATATTTACCACGAACTCATGGCAGGGTACATCCACACCGTATTTATGTGCAGCCCGTACAACAGCGCCGCTTATTGTGTCCACCTCCGTCTTTTTTCCGGAGCGGAGGTCCGCTCTTATGGAGGTGCAGCCCTGGGGATTATTTAGAGAGGTCCGGCGAACCCTCTCCTTAAGCTCCTCCTCGTCAAAATCCATGCCGGCAGCCCTTGCAGTCAGCACGGCCTCATGGATGAGGCGGCAGGTCATTTCCCAGGCGTGGGGGTTGGATGCAATGAATCCCATGTCCACCTGCAAAATTCCGGTGACGGCGCTGAGGGAAGCATTGGTAAAGAGTTTGTCCCAGATGAGCTGCTGTATATTTCCATGTATCTTTACCTGGAAGCCACAGCTGTCAAAGGCCTCTTTCAGTCTGGGCAGGAAGCCGTCTGTATCCTCGGTGAGCATACCCACATTGGTTCTGCCCTCGCCGCCCCGGCGCACGCAGGCCTGCCCCAGAACCGCACCGTTATCCTCGGTGGTGCCGATGATTATATGCTCAGCCCCGGCAAACTCTCCGAGGATATCCTCGTGGCCCGCGCCGTTCTGCAAAGTCATCAGCCTTGTCTCAGGCCCTATTATTCCCCGATTCTGGCTAAGGGCTGTTTTGGAGGCGGTAGCCTTCACGAAAAGTATCACCAAATCCATTGGGCCAAGTTTCGAACTGTCGGTAACGGCCTTGGGATGATAGGTGTTCACTACACCGTTTTCCTCTATCTTCAGACCGCTGCGGTTTATCTCCTCCGCCAGTGCCTCTCTGGTAGCTATCAGATAGACCTCATTATTCAGGGACAGACGGCCGCCGTAAATGGAACCCATGGCTCCGGCGCCGATAACGGCAATCCTCATTTTCATCAGCATCCTTTCTGTATGCTTATCAACGCCGCAAGGCGCACAGGACCCCCATGTCTCCCGGCAGCGCCGCTGCCGGGAGACTATGCATTTTTCTCAGGCTTCCGCCTGGTCTTCAATGCCTTATGGAGTCCTGAACGCCGGACTGTTTGCTGGGTGCTTCTTTACTTGGAGAACTCGGCCAGGCCCTCAATTGCATAGGCCCGGATGGGGCAGGAATCGAGTCCATAGATGGGCAGGGGCGAGTAGCTCATGAAGAACACCTTGCTGTTAAGTTTTTCCAGGTTTTTGAGAACTTCCAGGAACACGATGTTCTCGGCCATGAGGATGTCATGGAAGGGCTTCACGTCCTCATTGCAGTTCTCAATGGATACGCCGTCACCAAAGCCGACGCATTTGACCTTGTGGTCACGGAACCAGATGGCGCTCTCCTCGCCGACCAACAGACGCTGGTCAGCCTCAGTGTTGGTAGCAGGAGTGAAGGGGGGTATCTTGTAGGAGGAGTCGATTATTACGATGTCGCCTTCCTTGATGAGGCCGGCAGTGGCGCGGTCCAGATCAGCGGCGGTAATGTGGGTGCGGGGAGCTACGGTGTCTTTAAAGTCAACGTAGATGGCCCGGCCCATAAAGGTGGTGAGAGGAAGCTCGGCAACGCTGGGCCAGTTGTCGTCATGATGGTAGGGGCACTCGCAATGGGTACCCAGGTGGCTGGTCAGGTCCATGATAGTATGGAAATCAGGGATGGGCCCGCCGGTATTGAAACGGTAGAGGTGGCAGCGGCGGCTCTCGGTCTTGGGATCCAGGGGCTTGGTCAGGTCGACGACTCTCAGGCCGCCCATTTCAAAAACAGCTTCCATGGTATTTCCTCCATATCCTGTATTCATTAATACTTTGAGGGTTTTTTCCCTCTTTTCGTTTATAGTTTACCAGTATACCGGTATACTGTCAAGGCTAAATATTTCACAATATTTTCCATTGCTTTTTGAGCATGGTATACAAAATATATGCAGGGCACCGGTATTCCGCTCTTGACAATCGGTTATTTGGACAGTAAAATCAACCTGTAATAATATTCTGCCGGGAGCGATACCCGGTACAATGCAGCAGGTATGATAAAATGAAAGAAAAAAGTTTTTTGCAGCTTGACGCTTACAGCCATATAAAGGAGCGCATCCTCTCCGGAGAGTTGCTTCCCGACACCCTATATTCCGAGACCAGGCTTTCTGCGGAGCTGGGCATTTCCCGCACTCCTGTACGTGAGGCGCTCCAGTGTCTCAGTCAGGACGGCTATATCACCATAGTGCCAAGTCGCGGCTTCAAGATACGCACTCTCAACGACACGGACATGGAACAGTCTATCCAGGTTCGCTGCGCCATTGAGGGCTACTGTGCCTACTTACTATGCAAGGATATTAAAAACCGCAAAGCCCAGCGTCTAATGCGCCGCCTCCAGGAGCTGCTGGAGGACATGGAAGACGCCATGGAGGCTGACGACGAACACGAGTCCTTTATGTCTGCCGACCACAATTTCCATCTGGCTTTGGTTTCCTATGCGGGTAATGAGGAGTTCGACCAGCTTTTCCAGCGGCTTATGTACCTCATCCGTTTGACTTCCCAGCAGGCACTGAATGTCCCGGGCCGTGTGGAAGATACTTTGGAGGAGCACCGGCAGTTTTACGACGCACTCAGCAGCGGAGACGCCGCCAAAGCCTACACCCTGCTTATTCAGCATCTGACCATGCCAATAAACCTCAAAGCCGCTAAAAAATGAATGTCTCTTTCATCTTCCCACTTTACACAAATTTGACATTAGTTTGATGGAAAAGCTGAATATTCCGGTCTATAATCTAAACGAACATGGATACCGGGCGGTTTTGCCCGGCTCTGCACATTTTATTTTTTCGTTTATGAGGGCCGAATTTATGGATAAGAGGAGAGTCATCAAGTTTTTCCCAAAATCAGAGGATACGGCTGGCGAGGTCGGCAAGCTTATAAGCATTATGAGGCAGGATGGATATGAGCTGCTCTCCTTTACCCTTATGCCTTCCGCAGAAGCTACCATGGTTTTTGAACAGTCCGGAGCCGCCGAAGCTAAAGCTGCTTCTCAGAATGAGAGTGCAGCTGGAGCAAAGCAGTTTTCTCTCTGCGGCAATGCATGAGAGCCTAAGAAAATAATTTAAAAGAGCGAGGTTAAACCTCGCTCTTTTTGTATTTTCATGTTCTTCAGGTCATTCAATCTATGCTCCAACTGACCGCCAGTGCTTCTCCGTAATAGTCGGAAAAACATATCATGTAGCTCCCCCGCTCCAGCTTTATTGGCAGGTCTTCCAGCACCAGCAGCGGCAGCTCCTCCCCCGCCGTCTCTAGCTCCTTGGTGTAGACGCTCTCCCCTGTCTCCTTCCGTACCAAGCTCAATGTCAGAGGTGCCTCCGCCCTTATCTCGGCGCTGAGATAGTAATTGTCCTTGTAGGCTATATCAAACTCGGCCCATTGCTGTGTTGTCTGATATCCGTCTCCTATCCCGCCGAGGTACATCACCCCGGAGCTGTAGCGCTGCTCCATAAGATAGATGCTGCTGCCGAAGCCCAGCACCAGGGCCAGGAAAAAAATCCATATTATATAGCCGCTCTTTGCCTTGCCCCGGCGTTTCTCAGGGGCATCCATGAGTCCGGCTCCCCAGGCTATCACCAGCCCCTCGAAGAGCAGGGTCCCGGTC
>OLRA01004211.1_pt1 | contig 11661 bp, 7 predicted proteins | sample 1673011 | NCBI WGS metagenome assembly OLRA01 (sample SAMEA3136746, study PRJEB25190) | human gut metagenome | reverse complement strand
ATAAAATAACATTTTTTTAATAATATGTCATTTTATTCCTGACGAATATTTGCTTATAAGTCATGCTGCATTCAATCAGACTCATAAATTTCTGATTGCACAGCCGGCTACATAAACATTTTCACTTTTATATTCCGGTTATATAAGCATTTTCTCTTTTACATTCCGCTCAGGCTGTCTGTTACATAAATGTCCTTATATTACATTTAAAATAAAAAAGGCGAGTAAATACCCGCCTTTGCTTTAGTCTCTATTGTTTCTCGCTATAAATATTAATCTTATAAGCTGAAGTACTGATGTGGATGCCGCTGCAACATATGTCATGGCAGCTGCAGTAAGAACCTGTCTTGCCTGAGCCACTTCAGTACTGTCTAACATTCCCTCGTTTTTAAGTATCTTTAATGCTCTGTGTGAGGCATTAAATTCAACAGGTAATGTTACAAGCTGGAATAATACCGCAATAGAAAATAAGATTATACCTATCTGAAGGAATATTCCACTTCCTGCACTGCTCTGAAAGAACAATCCTATGACAATAAAGAACCATGAGATTGTTGATGAGAAATTCACAATAGGTACGAGGGCTGTTCTAAATGAAAGAAATCCATAATTTGTGGCATCCTGTACCGCATGACCACACTCATGTGCCGCAACACTTATAGCAGTGATACTTCTGTTATTAAAAACAGGCTGTGACAATGAGACATTTTTATTTCTTGGATTGTAATGATCTGAATAATTACCCTGTATAGGTGTTACCGACACTCCCATTATACCCTGATCTCTGAGTATTGTAAGAGCTGCTTCATGACCTGTGAGTCCGCTCTTTGACATCACCTTAGAATACTTTGACATGGCACTGCTTACCCATATCTGGGCAATAAGTGTAATAATAAATGAAACACCCATTACCACCCAGTATGACCAGTCAAAACCGTAGTAATAATACATACGCGCTCCTTTCTGTTAATTACCGAGCACTGTTCCCACTTCCGGATTATAACCTCTTAAGAAGTCGCCACAATTCATGCGCTTTTTACCTTCAAGCTGTAATTCTTTAACTTCAAGGGCATCTTCTCCCCATTTAACAACAAATGACTCTTTGCCTACAGAAACGATTGAACCTGCAGGAACATTTTCATTACATTCTGTAACATCCGCATCCCAAAGCTTAAGAGTTTTGCCGTTAAGACTTGTAAATGCACTTGGCCATGGATTAAGACCTCTTATAAGCCTCTCTATATCTGTAGCTGATTTATTAAAATCAATCTTACCGAAAGATTTATCAAATACAGTAACCTGTGTAGCCTGTGATTCATCCTGTCTCTTTACTGTTCCATTTTTAAGCTCAACAAGTGTTTCAACGAGAAGCTCTGCTCCGATTACACTTAACTTATCGAAAAGTGATCCGCCTGTTTCCTTTTTATCAAGCTTAATTGACTTCTGAAGTAAAATATCTCCGGTATCAAGTCCTTCACCCATAAACATTGTTGTAACGCCTGAGTATTCGTCGCCGTTAATAACTGACCACTGAATAGGCGCAGCACCTCTGTATTTTGGAAGGAGTGACGCGTGTACATTTATACATCCGTACTTTGGAATATCAAGAAGAGACTTTGGAAGAATCTTTCCATAAGCAACAACAACGATAACATCAGGATTTATGTCTCTTATCTGCTGTATAAACGCTTCATCTCTTGCCTTTTCAGGCTGTAAAATACATTCTATGCCAAGATTTACAGCTTCTTCCTTTACTGCTGAGAACATTAAAGCTCCGCTACGTCCTCTTGGTTTATCAGGCTGTGTTACTACAGCCGCTATATCATGTCCCGCACCTGCGATTGCCTTAAGTGTTTCTACGGCAAAATCAGGTGTACCCATAAATACAACTTTCATTATTCGCCTTTCTCTAAAGCTTCTTTCTTAGCTTCAACTTCAGCTTCTAATTTCTGCTCCTCTACTCTGTCGATGTAAAGAATACCATCTAAATGGTCAATTTCATGCTGAAGGCATCTTGCAATAAGTCCGTGAGCCTCAATTGTAAATGGATTCATTTCCTCATCAAATGCATCAACGATTACATGCTCAGCTCTTCTTACTTCACATGACTTTTCAGGAACTGAAAGACAGCCCTCTTCACCAACCTGCTCTCCGTCCATTTCAACAATTACAGGATTGATAAATACTGTAGGCTTTGAATCATTTTCCTCAATACCCACATCAATAACACAAAGTCTTCTGAGAACTCCAACCTGAGGAGCTGCAAGACCTACACCCTCTTCTTTGTAGAGTGTTTCAATCATGTCTGAAATTAATTCTTTAATTCTTGGAGTAACTTCTTTAACTTCTCTTGATTTCTTTCTGAGAATTTCGTCTCCAACTATTCTTATCTCTCTAAGAGCCATTTTATATCCCCCTATATTACGTTCACGTTATAGTGATTTAATATTTACCGACTTAAAAATATAGAATACACAATAATCAAATGTTTGTAAAATTCACGCCTTATCTTATATTTTACTCTCTATTAAATAAAACATGTATCTTTTTAAATATTTCCTCAGAGTCAGTATACTTCTCTAAGTCATTTTTTATTTCTTTTAAAATCTCATCGGTTCTGGATTTGATAATTAACTTAATGTTAAATTCATCCTTTAACTTAAATCCGCTGCCTCTGTTAGGTCCTAAAATGTCTACATCTCTGCCATACTTTTCGGCGATTGTATTTAACTTCTCTCTGAGCCTGTTCATGGCTTCCTTAAGTACTTCAGCATTTTCCGATACAAATGTATATGTGGCCATTTTGCATATTGGTGGAAAGTTAAGCATCTGTCTGTGCTTTATTTCTTCATTGTAAAATAATTCATAGTCCTGTGCCGCCGCCGCAAGAATTACGGGATTTTCAGGATCATATGTCTGAATGTACACATCTCCTCTTTTTTCGCCTCGTCCCGCTCTTCCCGCAGACTGGGTAATAAGCTGAAATGTTCTTTCACTTGCAGTATATGAACTTGTAAAAAGAGTCATATCCGCTGCAAGAACTCCTACAAGTGTACAGTTTTCAAAGTCATGTCCCTTTACAATCATCTGTGTACCAACAAGAATGTCAGCATCACCATTTGCATATTCTTCAAGGATTTTGTCGTGGGCACCCTTCTTTACTGTAGTATCCCTGTCCATTCTGAGCACCCTTGCCATAGGAAATGCTTTTTTAACTTCCTGCTCAATCTTTTCCGTACCTGCCTTGAAACCTGCAATATACTTTGAACCACACTTTGGACATACATTTACGTTATTAATAACCGTATCGCAGTAATGGCATACCAATGTACCGTTTTTATGATATGTCATGGAAATGTCGCAATGGGGACATTTAATAACATAACCACAGGCTCTGCAGGATACGATTCCAAGATAACCTCTTTTATTAAGGAAAAGCATGCTCTGTTCTTTATCGGCAATTCTCTCTGCAAGACTTCCGATAAGCGGTCTGCTGAAAATGGTTTTATTGCCGGCCTTAAGCTCCTCTCTCATATCCACAACATGAACATTTGCAAGTTGTCCCCCTGCTGTTGCACGTTTGGTCAGTTTGAGAAGCTTATATTCACCCTTCTGAGCCATATAATAGGACTTTACTGACGGTGTGGCTGAAGCCAGTACTAATGGCGCATTGTGCTTTTTAGTCAAAAACTTTGCAACCTCGCGTGTATCATAGCATGGTGTATTTTCATTTCTATAGGACTCTTCATGCTCCTCATCCAACACTATGATTCCGATATTGTTAAATGGTGTAAATATTGCCGATCTTGGTCCTATCATTACATCTATGTCACCATTTGAAGCTCTTAAAAACTGATCATAGCGCTCACCGGGAGACATTTTCGAATTAAGCACAGACACCCTGTCGCCAAATACATTTACAAAGCGTTTTACAGTCTGATATGTAAGTGCAATTTCTGGAATAAGCATAATTGCCTGCTTACCCTTTGCCACAACTTCTTTAATAAGCTCAATATATACTCTTGTCTTACCGCTGCCTGTAATACCGTGAATTAAATATGTCTCATGTTTATTTTTCTCTATAGCCTCTGAAATGGAATCACATGCAATACGCTGTTCGTCATTTAATTCCGGAAGTTCTTCCTTTTCAGATGAAACATTTATTGGATTACGATACTGAATTGTATTCTTTACACTTACGATACCTTCATCCTTTAATTCACTGATTGTCTTGGCAGTGACCTTTAACTTATCCTTGGCAAATACACTGTTTATGACTTTATGCTCCATAAGAGCTTCAAGAAGTCTTAATCTGGCCGCTGCATTTTTCTTTTTACACTTTGCGTAATATTCTTCTGTTTTTTCATGGTCATCTGTAAGAATAATCTCTGTTATGACCTTATTTCTCACTTTATCCTGAACAGGAAATACTGTCTTTAAGGCTCTGTTAATTGTGGATCCGTATTCATCTCTCATCCAATACGCAAGCTCAATTAAATTGGCATTTGTCACATCAACATCCAGACTGACATCTGAAATATCTTTAATTTTATCCCTGTCAAATGAAAGATCTGAGGAAATGTCGATAACAAAGCCCTTTGTCTTTTTGTTACCTGCACCAAATGGCACATATACCACAGATCCTACATGCACTTTAGATTTCAAATGATCAGGTATGCGATATTGGAAACGCTTGTCTAGCTGCTCTGTCAAAAGTCCCAGTATTATTCCTGCATATTGTTCTGTATCCATACTCAAGTCCTTAATAAAATTTCTTTAGGTTCGTTTATAATATCATTTATCCCAAGGCCATATCAAATTAAAAAAGTATGAGTAATGGTAACATTTTAGTAACCACACTCATACTTTTTTGTTAATTAATATTCGATTAATTACATATCTGCATTGTTTACACTCAAATCGATCAAATTAATAATTTATCGGCGATTTTTTCATCAGATAAGTCCAATTAATCATTTATCAGATTCGCTTATTATTAAAACAAGCTGATTATAGTCAGATTAGAATAATCCTACGATCTTTCCTGTCTCTTCGTTGAAGTCGATAGCTTCTGCTGCCGGCTTCTTTGGAAGTCCAGGCATTGTAAGGATCTTACCTGTTAATACAACGATAAATCCTGAACCTGCATTTACATATACTTCTCTTACATGCATTGTGAAGTTCTCAGGTCTTCCAAGAAGAGCTGCATTATCAGAAAGTGAATACTGTGTTTTTGCAACACAGATAGGAAGATTTCCAAGTCCCATCTCTTCAATGTTCTGAATGCTCTTAAGAACGCCAGCGCCGTATTCAACGTTTGCAGCACCGTAGATTTCCTTTGAAATCTTCTCAATCTTGTCTGTAACAGGAGTTTCAAGATCATATAAGAAGTGGAAATCATTCTTCTTCTCTGTCATCTTGATAACCTTTTCAGCAAGATCGATAGCACCTTCACCACCGTCTCCCCATGCAGTTGAAAGTGAAACTTCAACGCCGAGGCCCTTGCAGTACTCTCTGATTACTTCGTACTCTTCTTCAGTATCAGTAACAAATGAGTTAATTGCAACGATTGGCTCAACACCGTACTTCTTAACGTTCTCGATATGCTTTCCTAAGTTAACGATACCAGCCTTAAGTGCTTCTACATTTGCATCCTTTAAGTCATCCTTCTTAACACCACCGTTGTACTTTAAAGCACGAACTGTAGCTACGATAACTACAGCATTAGGAGCGATGCCTGCGTTTCTGCACTTAATATCCATGAACTTTTCAGCACCAAGGTCAGCACCGAAACCAGCCTCAGTAACACAGTAGTCACCAAGCTTAAGACCAAGCTTAGTAGCTCTTACTGAGTTACATCCATGAGCGATATTTGCAAATGGACCACCGTGTACAAGTACAGGTGTGTTCTCAAGTGTCTGAATAACATTAGGCTTAAATGCATCCTTAAGAAGAACTGCCATAGCACCCTGTGCATTAATCTGGCTTGCTGTTACAGGCTTGCCTTCCTTATCGTATGCAATGATGATTCTTCCGATTCTTTCCTTTAAGTCTGTCATATCAGTAGCCATACAGAAGATAGCCATGATTTCAGATGCAGCTGTGATTGTGAAACCGTCACTTCTCATATCACCATTTGCAGGTGAACCGATACCGATAATAATATCTCTAAGGTTTCTGTCGTTCATATCCATACAACGCTTCCATACAACCTTCTTAACATCGATATTAAGCTCGTTGCCCTGCTTGATATGGTTGTCGATCATTGCTGCAAGAAGGTTATTTGCAGATGTGATTGCGTGGAAGTCACCTGTAAAATGAAGATTTAAATCTTCCATAGGTACAACCTGAGCATATCCGCCACCTGCAGCTCCACCCTTAACACCAAATGCAGGTCCAAGTGATGGTTCTCTAATTATAGCAACAGCATTTTTTCCAATCTTATTAAGACTTTCTGTAAGACCGATTGTTGTTGTAGTCTTTCCTTCACCAGCTGGTGTAGGATTGATTGCAGTAACTAAAATAAGCTTACCGTCAGGATTACACTGAACTCTCTTTTCACATTCGTCTGAGATCTTAGCCTTATACTTGCCGTATAATTCTAATTCATCTTCTGTGACACCTACGCGTTTAACAACGTCTACGATAGGTTTCATGTCAGCTGCCTGTGCAATTTCTATATCAGTTAAAAATGCCATTTAATTCTCCTTTTAATTATCTGAACTTGCTCAATAATTCGTCAAATTCCTGCATAGTAATCAGTACCTTACGCGGTTTAGTTCCGATATCCGGACCAACAACTCCCGCTTCTGACAATTGATCAATTATTCTTCCCGCTCGGTTAAATCCTATTCTAAAGTTTCTCTGGAGCATACCTATGGAAGCTTTCTCTCTCTCAATAACAAATCTTCCTGCGTCTTCAAATAAAGAATCCAAAGAGTCTTCATCTTCAGCTCCAGGAATAGGTATGGAGGCATTTAACACCTCACTCTCCATATCCCTGCTGATATCCTCATTTATCTGAGTACCGTCTGAATGTTCCTTAAGAAATTCTACGACTCTCGAAACTTCATCATCCGAAACAAATGCGCCCTGAACTCTCTTCGGCTTCTCATTTCTTGGAGCATATAACATATCTCCCTTTCCAAGCAGGTTCTCTGCACCATTTTCATCCAGTATGATTCTTGAGTTTGAACCGTTTGATACAGCAAAGGCTATCTTAGATGGTATATTGGCCTTAATAAGACCAGTAATAACATCTGCAGATGGTCTCTGAGTTGCAATGATAAGATGAATTCCCGCAGCTCTCGCCTTTTGAGCAAGACGAACAATTGCAGCTTCAACTTCATTTTTCGCGACCATCATAAGATCTGCCAGCTCATCAATTATAACAAGAATCTGTGGCATTTTGGTATGATTTTCTCCAAATTCTCCAGAAAGAATTTTATTATTGTATTCTTTTATGTTTCTGGAGCCCAGTTCAGCCAGTTTGTTGTATCGTTTATCCATTTCCGCAACAGCCCAGTTAAGTGCACTTGCGGCCTTTTTAGGATCTGAAACAACAGGGACTAGCAAATGTGGAATTCCATTGTAAATAGATAATTCAACAACCTTAGGGTCTACCATTATCATTTTTACATCATCCGGTGTGGCCTTGTACAACACACTCATGATTAATGCGTTAATACATACAGATTTACCGGAACCTGTAGAACCTGCAATGATAACATGAGGCATGTCGGCAATATCGCCAACTACAACATTTCCACCGATATCTTCACCGACTGCAAATGATACCTTCGATTTACTCTCCCTGAAATGCTTGGACTCAATAAGCTCTCTGAATGAAACACTTCTTGGTTTTTTATTTGGAATTTCTATACCGATGGCAGATTTACCCGGAATTGGCGCCTGAATTCTGATATCAGAAACAGCCAGTCCCATTTTAATCTCGTCCTTAAGATTTACAACCTTACTTACTTTCGTACCTATTTCAGGCTGCATTTCAAATCTTGTAACTGTAGGACCTACACTGATTCCCGTAATCTTAACCTTAACGCCAAAGATTTCCAGAATTTTACAGAGGTTGTCCGCCATTTCCTGGTTTTCCATGTTAATGTCACCTAAATCGTAATTCTTAGGCTCATTTAACAGACTGATTGGGGGGAATACATAGTCTGATGATGTGTCTGAACCGGCGGCAATATTCATACCGTTGGCCATGCTATTCTGCATGCCGTTTTGTACGCCATTATCTGGCATGCCTGTGGCAACACTTCCGGCAGCTGCACCGGATGCCATACCTGCTACTGCACCTGCATCAAATGAATTGGCACCTGTAGCCTGGTTAACAGCATTGGCCCTGACATCGGCATCCCCATTAGCAATTGCGTTGGCATTATCATAACGTCCGCCATTAACATTTCTACTAATATCACTTCCGCCATGACTCATTCCAGGATTATTATTTACACCACCATAGTTATCTGCACCATTTTCAAATGAAGAAATACCTGAACCATGGAAATCATTATGTTCTGCTGCAGAAACTTCATCTCTTGTTGTTACAAGATCATCTGACACAACTACATTTGAATCAGGAACACGGTTTCTGTTTGGATATTTTTTAAATGAGTCACCTTCATCGACGACTACATCTCTAAATGTATTCTCTGAAAATTCTCTCTTTTCGTCCGAAGTACTCTTAGGGAACATATTTGTAATCTCAATAGTTTCTACATCATTTCCCTTATTGGCGCTTTCATGGCTTGCTTCCTTGATTGAAAATACATTAAAGCCTGTGCCTGCTGACTTATTTTCCATCCTGAGATTCTTTTTAGGATTTCGTTCAGGATTGCTATTGCTGTTTTTGCTGTATGCATCCCTAATGTTTGCCATATCACCATCAACCTTCCATGTATTCTCATCTCTGTTTACGCTGTCGGACGAATTCTTGCCGTCAGAAAATCTATCAGAAACCGCAGATTTACCGCCTTTGACTATATTGTCTTCGGCAGTTTTATTATTAATTGTATTATTACTTATATCATTACCTTTAATAATATTTTCACTGCCCTGTCCGGCCTGTTCATTTACCATCTGGTTATGAACATCCGGATTCTGATAATCTGCAGCAGCTACATCAGCTGCATTTACCGTTTTTGCTGCTTTTTTCGATTTTCTGACAGAATCATTTGCTCTTATATTAGAGAAAATATATTTAAACGTTTTAAATATGGACCAGTTAAACAGGTACATAACACATATAGTAAGTAAAATTACAAGAATAACGACAGAGGCAATCATCCCTAAAGGCGAAAGTCCGAAGCATATTAATGCACCGAGAATACCTCCGCCGCTACTGTAATCTGCACTATAGAAAAATATATCAATAACATTATAATATTCCATTCTCGGAACATCATAAATTCTCTGTATAAAAGCTGACAATAACACTATAGATATATATGCCGTAATGAATTTCCATTTCACATCTTTGGAAAGAGGTCTATTAACCGACAGGTAAATAAGATTACCTGCAAATAAAAACGGTATAGCATACCCCATAACGCCTATAAGACCAAATTCAAGCCATTTTATTCCGACACCTACAACTCCGGCCAATCCGAAATTACTGAGTATCAGCAATATTAATATTCCAAAAGCCAATAAGAAAAAGACTTCCGTTTTAAAGCCTGATTTTTTCTGTTCAAGCTTAGCGGTACTTTTTTTAGTATTACTAACTTTTTTTGTTTTAGCTTTTTTACCGGCAGGCATAGTATCACCTTTAATTAATCTTCCTCAGACAATTTAGCAACGCCCTGTCTCTTTCTGATGCTGTCATCAGATGCAAGATACTCTTCGTATGTTGTAAGCTTGTCAACTAATGTTCCATCAGGAAGTATTTCCATGATTCTGTTGGCAATTGTCTGAATAAACTGATGATCGTGTGATGTAAAGATAATTACACCGTCAAACTTAATAAGAGCATTATTAAGAGATGTAATTGACTCCATGTCTAAGTGGTTAGTAGGGTCGTCAAATACAAGTACATTTGCTCCCTGAATCATCATTCTTGAAAGGAGAACTCTAACCTTCTCTCCTCCGGATAATACCTGAACTTTTTTCTCACCGTCTTCACCGGCAAATAACATTCTTCCAAGGAATCCTCTTACATATGTAGAGTCAGGATCTGGTGAATATGGTGTTAACCATTCAACGATGGTCTCATCTGTAGTAAATTCAGCATTAATATCCTTAGGGAAATATGCAACCTTAGTTGTAACACCCCACTTGAATTCACCTTCATAATCTTCCTGTCTTCCGGCAATAATATCGAAGAATTCTGTTGTTGCAAGCTCGTTAGAACCAACAAATGCAATCTTATCCTTATTACCAACGAGGAATGAAATGTTGTTGATTGAAGTCTCATCATCAATCTTCTTACTGAGATTTGTTACTTCTAATACTTCATTACCGATTTCTCTTTCAGGTCTGAAATCAACATATGGATACTTTCTGCTTGAAGGTTTAATATCATCAAGTTCAATCTTATCAAGAGCTTTCTTTCTTGATGTAGCCTGCTTTGACTTAGAAGCATTTGCAGAGAATCGTGAAATGAATTCCTGTAACTCTTTGATCTTCTCTTCTTTCTTTCTATTAGCTTCTTTTCTCTGCTTAAGGATAAGCTGACTTGACTCATACCAGAAGTCGTAATTACCTGCATAGAGCTGAATCTTAGCATAGTCGATATCAGCAATATGAGTACAAACCTGGTTAAGGAAATGTCTGTCATGAGAAACAACGATTACAGTATTTTCAAAGTTAATAAGAAACTCCTGTAACCATTCGATAGAATCAATATCTAAGTTGTTAGTAGGCTCATCGAGAAGAAGGATATCAGGGTTACCGAAAAGAGCCTTCGCAAGAAGAACCTTAACCTTTTCACTACCGTTGATTTCGCTCATGAGCTTCTCATGTAAATCGGGCTCAATACCAAGACCTGTAAGGAGCTGTGCTGCATCTGATTCAGCTTCCCAACCGTTCATATCAGCAAATTCTGCCTCAAGTTCAGATGCTCTGTGTCCATCTTCCTCTGTGAAATCTTCCTTAGAATAGATAGCTTCCTTTTCCTTCATGATTTCATAGAGTCTCTTATTACCCATCATAACAACTTCAATTACCTTACAGTCGTCATACTTGAAGTGATCCTGCTCTAAGAATGAAAGTCTCTGGCCGTTTGTGATTGCAATTTCACCCTTAGAAGGCTCAATCTGACCTGATAAAATCTTAAGGAATGTAGACTTTCCGGCACCATTTGCACCGATAAGACCGTAACAGTTTCCCTCAGTAAACTTAATATTTACATCCTCAAATAATGCCTTTTTTCCTACTCTGTAAGTTACATTATTAGCGCTTATCATAATATTTTTATTCCTCCGAGAATCTGAAAATATTGAACTAAAATAATATAATATCTATAAAAAATAACATCCATAATCCCACTGCTGCTTAAGCTGTGAGATAAATTACACAATATTTTTATAATACTATAGTTACCTTTTTTTTGCAAAAAAAACCGACTGCACAACGTACAGCCGGTAGAAGCAGGGGTGGAGAGAATCGAACTCCCGCCAAAGGTTTTGGAGACCCCTATGATAC
>OLRA01004207.1_pt1 | contig 11680 bp, 5 predicted proteins | sample 1673011 | NCBI WGS metagenome assembly OLRA01 (sample SAMEA3136746, study PRJEB25190) | human gut metagenome | reverse complement strand
GCTTTTGCGCCGCCGACGCCGAGGGCATCATCGGTGATGTGGAAATTCTGCGCGTTGCGGTGGCTTGCTGCCTTGAAGTCCGCATAAGCGGCCTGCTCCGCAGCGTCGGCACTGGGAAAGCCCTGCCACTCGCCGTCAATGGAAATGGATACCGCATGACGGTGTGTGGGATGCTCGTCGATCTCAGCCTGAGAGATGGCATCATCAAAATCAGGCACAAATTCGCCCATTTCCGAAAGTGCCGCTCGGCCTTCCTGTTCCAGAAGCAGCGCTTCTTCCTCGCTCATAGCAGGAGGTTCAGGCTCGGCGGGTTCCGCAGAGGGTGGGTCATGCTCCGGCTCGTCAAAGCGCAGGGTACGAATCTCTACATCATAGGGGAGGTTGTTTTTGTCACCGGGATATACCGCCACGGTTTCCTCGGTATAAGCAGGTTCCTTTCCCGGCTGCGGATACCGCTCCATGAGCCGTGCGAAGCTCTCCCTGCTCTCCGCACGGGAGATGGGATAGAAAAGCGATGGGTCGCGGAGAGAAATATCAAAAAGCCCGATGCGCTCAATAATGAACGGCTTGCCGTCCTCCAAATATACCGTATCGCCTACGGAATACGGGAACTGTTCTCTCTGCGGGGCAGGAGCCGTTTCGGGAGCTTCTGCAACTGCTTCCTCCGGCGCGTGCCGGCGGTATTGCTCCACGTCCTCATCCGAAACATGAATGAGGTCGCTGAAATCGAGGTTTTCCAGCTCGTTGGTAATAAGCTCCTGCAAAGAGGCGTACTGCCGGGTTTCCAGATGCTCGTCGTCCAGATAGCGCTCCAGCCGGAAGTTCACAAGGTCTATATTCACCTGAACGGGAATCTCATCGTCGGTGACGGTGGTGTAGGCGACACCGACCTTCGCCGGGTCGCTGAAATCCGCCTCTGAGCCGTATTCGCTCCGGCAGAAGTCGGAGATCAGTCCCTTTGCACGTTCCATGAGTGCCTGTTCCGCCTGCCCTTGCAGCTCCAGCCGGTACGCCTCCGCCTGCCATTCGCTTGTAAATTCCTCGGTCACGCCGTCCGCGTCCACATGGTAGCCGTGGGTCTCGTCGTCCCACACGGCATACAGGGTACGGAAGCCCCGGTCAAGGCTTACCACATGGAAGCGGTCTGCGGGGATAATGCTTTCTGCGGTCGGCTCACGTCCCGCTACCTCTGCGTGCGCCCGTTCATCTGGGTAATCGCCGTAGATACGCAGATACTTCCGTGCCTGCTGGTCGTAGATGGCTGCGCCGTCATACGCAAAGCCGTCGCTTTCCATCGTGCCGTCCACATAACCCTGTGCGGCTTTTTCTGCTTCTTCCAGCGTTTGATAGTCCCGTTTCTCATCAAAGCTGTTTTCAAAGTGATGATACACTACGACCTGATACTGTGGTGCCATTCGGTCGGCATAATCATCAATCATTTCTTTCGTCAGCCATTCCGGTTTTTGGGGGAGCGCGTCATACAGCTCCCGCATTTTGACGATCTGTGCATAGACGCTGCCCGCCCACAGATGCTTTTCTGCGCGGTTGCCTGCGCCAAGGAAGTATTCGCAGTCTGCCCGCAAACGACCCAAAAGGCGATAGTCCGGGTTGTTTTCCAGCAGAGACTTTTCCTGTTCTGTGAAGAATTTATCCTCGCGGATGAGCTGCGCCAGTCGCCGCTGCACCTTCGGCCACGTCAGTTCAACGGTTTCCGGGCTTCCGGCGCGGACGATAAAAAGGCTTTTGCTTTCATTCCATCCATACTCGCGGGCGAGCCATGCGGCGGTTTCTTTTTCGCGCCCGTGTTGCTCCATATACCGCACTACGGCGTGCTTGCTCTCGATATTTCCGTTCCATGCACGGAGTGCATCGTCTATATCGTCCTGCGAGAGCGGGCGCAGCAGATCATGGAGCCGCTCATAGGTTCCCTCAAAAACCTCTCGGTGCAGGCGGCTGCGGAACTCCGGCATATCCGAGAATAGCCGGATCAGCTCCATATCTTTTGAACCGAGGATGGCACGGCGCACAGCGGCGTTGCACTCAATCTCCGCATTTTCCCGGTCAGAGTGACCGCAGGCGTTGCGATAGGCCGTATCCTCCGAAACCGTTGCCATCACCACCGGCCTGTAATGCTCTAAATGTTCCTGCACCGTGGGCTGAGCCTGCTCTGCGGCAGGATCGCGGAACACCCTCGTGCCGTCCGCGCCGAACTCCGCTTCATGAGCATTGATGGCGGCTTCGGCCTCATGGTCGATAGAGCGCAGCGTGTAAATGTGGCGTTCACCTCTAAAGTCCGGCGCTTCGGCAATCGTCACATCATACTTATCGCGCAATTTCTCCACATACATCTCTAAATTGTGCGACGGTACACCGCACATCTCCACACGGCCAGCGCCGGGGATATTGCGGGTGGTCAGGTTCATATTCAGCAGATCCGACGCCTGTTTTGCGTCCTCACCGTACAGCTCAAAGAAATCCCCCACCTGAAACAGCACGAGGTCGTCCGGGTGGGCTTCCTTTACGGCATTGTAGTCATTCCATGCTGCGCTTCGTGCTGCGGTCTGCCGCTGAAGCTGCTCGTACTGTGTCTTTTCCTCCGGGGTCAGGAAACGGTCTTTGCGGATCAGCTCAGAGATACGCTTGGCGACGTTCGCCCAGTTCAGTTGAATTTCCGGACAGTCCTGCTTTTTCAGGCTGACGCCCTTGCCGCTGTGATCCTCACCGCTGTGGGATGCGCCGGATACCGCGTGGGAGCGTCCCCCAATGCCGTATTCATCTTTCAGGAAATCCGCCTGCTCTTTGGGGCTGTGCTTTTCTTTGAAATAGGCATAAATACGTCCCTTGCCGCCCGCAATATTGCTGCCGCGGGTCAGGGTCGCGGCGATCTCGTCCTCCGTAATGAACCGCTGCACGGCGGGGATCTCCGCCATTTCGGTGCGGTATTCCCTGCGGGGCAGGGACAGCTCCCGCAGACTCTGCTCGATATTGTCCGGCTTGTGGTAGTGAAAGCGCAGCAGGCTCCTGTCCTCCCGGTAGTCGGATCGGAGCTGTGCTAAATCGTCCATGAGGACTTCGCGGAACGCAGGGTCTCTCAGCCGCCCGGCAAGCCGCGCCGTTTCCTCCGGAAAACCGCCGCCCCGCATATCCGACAGGCAGGAGAGGTAGCCCTGCGCCCGCGCCTTTTCACTTAAATCCTGCCGGAGATACCATACGGCCTGCGCCAGCTCCGCGCGCTCATGCCCCGGCGCTTCCGCAAGCTCCACATTGGCGGCGTATTCGCCCTGCTCCAAAAGCTCGGAAATGCGCGCTGCCGCCTCCTGCCAGCTTACGACCTTTGCGGAGGTCAGGTATCTTGCCGCGTCCCCATTGGCGATGTGGATGCCGTCCTCGGCGTACCAGGCGGAATATCTGCCGTTTTCGGTGACAACGCCGTTGCCGCCGTGGAAGCTGCTTTGAAGAAACGCCGCGATTTCTTCCACGCTCTTGCCCTTGGAGAACTCCGTGGAGATCTTCATGCGGGCATAGTCGGCGTTGCCCTCCATGCGCAGAATGTGGTCGATATCCGTCTGCGGGATGGACATGGAAAAAGCGGAGGGCGTGCAGCTCTCCGCTTCTGCGATATATGCGATTTGCTCTTCCTCCGTGGGGAACAGGCTCAGTTGGTATGCCTGCGGTATCGGAGGCTGCGCCGGTTCCGCTTCCGGCGCGTCATTGGTCAGTTGTACACCAGCTCGCTGAGGATGATCTCCTCCGCCTGCGCTTTCAGGCTGTTCATCAGCCCCACCCATTTCATCTGGTCGCGGGCTTTCAGCTCCTCCGTTACGCCCGCCGACTTCATCAGCTCCGGCATCATCTGCTCCAATCTCCGGTTCGCCGTCTCGTCGATCTCCCGCAGGTGCGGGAACAGCTTCTCCGACAGCACCAGACGGCTGTACAGCCCCGGTCTGTGCTCCTGAAGGTAGCTCCTGCGCAGTCTCCCGTACTTGCCCAGGGGTCTCGCGTCCTCCGGCGTCTCGCTCAGCGTCAGGTCGGGAATCAGGTAGTCCCCGTTCTTGGTGTAGGTCAGCTCTGTCATGGCTATGGCTCCTTTCCGCGAGTTTCTCGCGCTCGTAATTCTTGATGGTGACTTCGATCTGCCGCAGCACCTCTCCGTTGATCCTGCTCACCGCCGTGCCCAGCTCGGCGGCTGCTTCCGGGGTGTTGAAATCGAAGATGCTCAGGAAATCCTCATGCTCGAAGCGGTCGTCCGCTTCAAGCCCGCAGCGGGACATGAGCGAGTAGGCGATGCTGACGGCGGCGGCGCTTTGGAAGGCCGCTCCTACGTTGAACTCATCATACCCGTAAAGAAAGGAATCGTCAACGATGGCGAGGATATCCCGCTTATAGTCTCTCCAGTATTCCTCCGCAAGCTGAGACGCGATGCGCTCAAGCTGATCGGGAAGCCCTCCTTTTCCGTCCACACCGTAGCGGCTTTCCAGCATGGCGCTTACCGCGTCCGCGTGTTCCGCCCGGTATTCCCACAGATAGCGGCTCTTGAGAAACTCCCTGCCGCCCGTGTCAGACACGTCGAACACATACCGAAGCCTCGGCCTTTCGCCGCTGCTGTCGATGAGGGCGATGCCCTTGGAGCCCCTGCGGACATACCGGCCCATCTTTTCGTTCCAGAAGTCGTACTCCGCGCAGGCGGTGGCGTCCGGACGCTGGGCGTGGATCATGACCTGCTCGGCGTAGGGGTATTTGTACAGCCTTGCGGCGGTGGTGAGAAAGCCCGTCCAGCCCCGGTAGCTGCCGGTGATCTGCCGCTGCGCCTCGTCCGCCATCTGCATATACGTTTGTAGCTTGCTCGGCATATTGCTCCTCCTTCATGACATAAATTTAGAGCGCCCGGAACGGACGCTCTATGTAAGGGCGGTATTCGGTTTTCAGTCGGGGACTATACCGCAGTCAGTCCCTCCGTGATTTGTTTGAAAAAGTCTGCGCTCCATATATTCAGCACGGAGGAATCGTGAATGAACGGCTCCACATCCTGCCTTGCCTGTGCATAATCGATGCTGTCGAAGCGTTCCGCCAGCATCGCTTTGATTTCCGGCAAGGAACAGTCCGCATCGGCAGAAATGAACCCGGAATCAATCAATCGTGCCTGAAGGTGTTTTTGATTGACCGCCGCACCCCTTGAAAGATAGAATACATAGTCGTAAAGATCCCTGCCCTTGATGCGGCTTTGCCACGCACGGCAGATGACCGCATGGATTTTTCCTGCGAACAGGGAGGGCATATCGTACAGCCGCACCTCATACGGAACGGGCAGCAGCCGGTATTTGTGCTCGAATGAGGCGAAGGCGGGCGGGTTAACGTCCACCTCGAACTTAATCTTGACCGCTTCATTCTTCGCCACGCTTCCCGCCACCTTTTCATCCGCGTAGAACAGCAGGAGATGTTCCTTCGTGTTCCCCTTCAGAAAGGCGGAGCGGATGGTGCTTTCTTTTGTCTTTTCCTTTTCCTGAATCTCCACATTCAGCCCAAAGGCTTTTACTTCCTTCTCCAGCACGGGAAAGTAGGCGGTCAGGTCAAAGTCCAAATCCTCCGCTTCCAGCGAAAAATCCAGATCCTCGGAGAAGCGGTCGAGACCGTAGAAAATTCGCAGGGCGGTTCCGCCGTAGAACGCCGCTTTTTTGAAGAAGCCCGCACGGGACAAGCCGCAGAGCACAATTTCCTGCATGATCTCCTTCATAGCGTTCTTTCTGTCGTAGATATTCTCTACATGGTAGCTTTTCAGCATCTGTTCAATGGCGCTGTTCATGTCAAAGCCTCCTTAAAAGCGAGCAGAGCTTCTTTACGTTCGTGGAATGATACGCTCCGCTGTATTCGCAAACCTTATTTCCGTCCAGCTTCCCAATCTCCGATTCCTCAATCCGCAAATCCTCCGTCAGCAGCCGGAAAAGCTCCTGTGTGTTCGGTACGGGCGGCATAGTATAGAGATGGTCGCACAGAGCCTTTTCCGGCTCTGCGATCCGATAGAAATAATCGCCCTCCTGCACGAGCCGAAGCCCCAGCGGGAACGCCTCGGACGGCACATCCCGATAGGTGAAGGTTCCGAAGGGCGTTTCATACTTCTTTTTCTTTTTCTTTTCAAAGGTGGCGCAGGTAACGGCATATACCGCCTCGGGAATCAGCCCGTAGCGGCTGAGGGCATATTCAAAGGAAATGTATGAAGGCCCGTAAATACTGCCCGCAAGCAGGTACGCAGGAGCGTTCCGGTCAGTTTCATATAGTCCCCTTGTAATGGGAAAGCATTCGCCCCGCTCCGCCATACGCGCGAGCTTTGACTTCGGAGAACCGTATCCCTTCAATTCTTCCAGTAGCATTGCTGTTGTCTTTATCATATTTTCACCTCGCAGTCTTATTATACGCAACTATCCGGTGAAAATCAAGCGTTTTCAGAAAAATAGTGCGGATTCTTTCCTGCTCATTCTGTGCGTTTTCCGTGGATGTTACGCACTCGAACGGACATTTTTGTAAAAAGAAGGGCAAACCGCATCTATTGAACATTTTTGCGGATACACGCATTTTGTCCAACAATAATGCGGCAGTGCAGACAAGCGAAGCATCACCATCTATTTCCCAAAATCAATATTTTTTCGATTTTGGGAAATAGGATCGTGAAAGCAAAACGGGAGCGACCCGAAAGCCGCTCCCGCCGCATCCGCCTTATTCGTCCGTGTCGAAGTCCGGCACCAGCTCCAGCGCTGCGAAGTCCTCATCGGTGATTTCGTCCAGCTTTTGCAGGGCGCTGTCGGTCAGATCCCGCAGCTCGGCTTCGTCCTCGTCCAGGTATCCGCGCATTTCGGTGAGGGCGGCAATCAGCCCGCTGCGGCTGTCGCTCTGGTAGATGCACATGAGGTTCATTTCATCGTTGGTAAAATTCATCATAGCAGCTCTCTTTCCGCGCGCTTTGAACGCGCTGTCTTTTTCGGCTCGTTGACGGGAGGACAGAGCTTTGCCAGCACGGAGGGCTTCTTCTCCTGCCGTGCCGCCTGCGCCTGTTCCCGGCGCGCCGCCTGCGCCAGCTCCATGAGGGAGATGGGCTTGCCGGACTTTGCCTGTTCCTCCAGCTCTGCCACGGTCTGCTTCGGCCCGTTGTTGATAACGCCGTCGATCATGCCGTAGTCGTCCTCCATGGCCATCTCCGCGTTTTTGAGATAGTTTTCCGGCTTGAGGAAGTCGGGCAGCGCCTTGAAGCCCCGGGAATCAACGTAATGACAGGATACCACGCCGTTCTGCTTCAGCGCCACGATGTCGCTGACGGACAGGCTGTGGCCGCGAAAATCCTCCGGGCGGCGGAGGTTGAAGGTCTCATACAGCTCGTTCAACCTGTCCTGCGTATCGCCCCTGCGGTCGAGGCCGCCCGCGTAGACGGCGGCGTAGTTATCACGCTCTACGGAAAACCCCTTTTGCTCCAGATACTCGGCGTTCATAAAGCGGAGCTGCGCCGTATTATCATTATCCCGAAGCTGATAGATTATAAAGCTGTCGGCGGTGTTGTCGAGGAACGCCTTTTCATAGTCCGGCGGTGTAAGGCGGTCTTTGACCGTCTCCCATTCGGAGGCTTCCACGCCGAAGATACCGTCAAAGCTGCGGACTTCCTCCGCATCGAACGCCATGGCCTCGGTGTTGTCGGTGTGAAGCATATACACGCTTACGTCCCGTTCCATGAGCTCCAGCGCACGCTCCTTTGTCAGCGGCAGCATATTGGAATCGGTGTAGCCGTAGGCGTTCATGCTCTCAACAGAAATCGCAGGGTCGGGGACGCAGCCGTTGTCCGGCGCTGTGACCGGCTCCGGCTCCTGCACGGCGATCTCCTGCACAGGCTGGGCGGCAAGGCTCTCCGTCTCCTTGTCCAGCCCGCGCTCCTTGCAGATTTCCGCGTAATGGCGGTCGATATCCGTAATCAGGGAGGATGAGGTTCGGTTGATGGTCTCCAGCGATGCGCGAAGCTCGGTCAGCTCTCTGTCCTTGGCCCAGGTCGCCAGATACCCGAAGCTGTTTTCGCCTGTCTCAATGCCGTAATAGGCGCAGACGGCGAAGGAGATGCTCTCCGCCTGAATCTCCTCGGCGGCGCGGGAGAGCTTTGCCTTTTCCGGGTACTGTGCGTGCCAAAACTCCTTCACGGTCTGCTCGCCGCCCGTGAAGTTCAGCCCATCCTCGCCTAAATAAAGAAAGCCCTGCTCCGGCAGCTCAATGGGCGCTGCTGTGATGACAGAGGCGGCGTGATTGACGGTGACATGGCTTTCAAGCGTTACCGGCAACCCCGGATCGTAATCCGAGCCGCGCAGGTCATATACATACAAGCCCTCCGGCAGCTTATCCCGGTCGATGCGCCCGTTGGAGAACAGCGCGGGCTTGCCGAACAGCTCGATCTGCTGATATTTTTCTCCGATCCCGTCCTTATTGTGGAGCCTGGAGTGGGCGATCTCATGGACGGCGGCGCAGACCGTCTGCACCTCGCTCATGCCCTCGCGGACAGCGATACGCTGTTTGTCCACGGAGAAGTAACCGTCCATATTCTCCGCCAGCTCCTCAAAGAAGATGGGGACGGGCGCGCTGCGGCGCAGAGCTTCCATGAACACCCCGTAATTCTGCATGTCCCCCGTAAGGTTCGCCGCCAGCTCCGGCAGGGGCTTGCCTGCGGTCTGCTGCACGTCGAATACCACCACGGGCTTGTACATGGGGATCTGCACCGTCTTTTCCTCCGTGATAATATCGCCGTTCTCGTCCCGCAGGGGGAGCTTGGTGTCGGGGTCTAACTTCTGCTGCTCGATTTTCTTCTTGAAGGGCGTGGGGGCGATGATCTTAATGCCCTTTTCGCCCTTTTTGACGCTTCTTCCGAACTGATCGCGCCATTTGTTGAAGCCGGCCACATGGGTGGCGTCGGGGCGCTGCATATAGATGAGCATGGTGTTGTTGACGCTGTACTTGTGAAAGCGGCTCATGGTGGCAAGGTACTGCCTGTATTTGTCGCTCTCAAACAGCTCCTTTATGCCCGTCTCGATGCTGTCGGTGATGTCCTTGAGCCGTTCCTTGTTGGTCTGTTTTTCAGCCATTGGGTGCATACCTCCTTTGAATCATGGTAAAAACAGTGGCTCCCGCAGGGGAACGAAACGCCCGTGCGGGAGCCTGTGAGGGTCGCTTGGTGAAGTCCAGCTTATAGGAGGAACGCGCGCCGTCGTCCTCCAGCACGATGAATGCGTCGTAGGTCTTGCCGGTTTTCTCGGAATAGACGCCGCTGGCGTAGGCGCGTCCCTGCGTCAGGAGCGAGGAAGCCATCTTCTTTGTCAGGCTGATCTTCTTGGCGGCAAGGAAGCGGTTGTCCCGCCACAGCCCGAACTTGCAGCTCCGTCTCTCGCAGAAATAGCCGTTTTTGCTCTCCGTGACCTCTGCGCCGCAGCGGGGGCATTTGCCCACAACGGGTCTGCCGGAGGGGAACAGCACCTCCGCGCCGTCCACAGGCGCAGCGTCCCGAACCAGCGCTGCGACCATATCGCGGATGCCGGCGAGGAACTCGTCCGCGCCCAGCTCGCCGCATTCGATCTCCTTGAGGCGGTGCTCCCATTCGGCGGTCAAAAGCGGGGACTGGAGCTGTTCGGGCAGCACGGTAATGAGGGACACGCCCGCTTCGGTGGGAACGAGGCGTACAGATTTCTTCGCCTTTTTGCGCTCCGCAAAGCCCGTGGCCACCAGCTTTTCAATGACCGCCGCCCTTGTCGCGGGGGTTCCCAGCCCGCGCCGCTCCGCATCCTCCGGCATATCCTCTTTGCCCGCCGTCTCCATGGCAGAGAGGAGGGTATCTTCCGTGAAGTGCTTCGGCGGGGTCGTCTTACCCTCTTTGACCTCGCAGGAGGAAACGGAAAGCATCTGTCCTTCGGAAAGCTCCGGGAGGGGCTTGTCCGTAAGCTCCGCATCCGCATAGGCTTTCCAACCGGGCTGAGCCACCGTTTTCCCCTTGGCAGAAAAGGCATTTCCGCCGCAGTCCAGCTTCACCTCGGTCTCCAGATAGACGAAGGGTGCGCTGACCGCCATAAGCACCTGACGGGCAGCAAGGCGCAGGATCTCCCGTTCGCCTGCGGGCAAGGTTTCCAAGTCCGTTTCGCCCGCTGCCATCGTGGGAACGACGGCATGGTGGTCGCTGACCTTTTTGCTGCTGCACACCTGCCCCGAACAGACGGCTGCGGGCGGCTCCGTGCCGCAGATGCCCGCACAGCACAGCACCAGCGCGTTTACGCCGCCCTCCATATCGTCGGTGAGATAGCGGCTGTCGGTGCGGGGGTAGGTGCAGAGCTTCTTTTCATAGAGACTTTGCAGGTAATCCAGCGTTTGCTGCGCCGTGTACCCAAGCAAGCGGTTCGCATCCCGCTGGAGGGTGGTCAGGTCGTAGAGTGCCGGTGCTTTCTCCGTCTTTTTTGTCTGCACGACGGAGGTAACAGCGGCGGCTTTGCCGTTGCAGTCCCCGGCAAGCCGCTCCGCCTCTGCCTGCTCCTTCATGCGCCCGCCTGCGGCGGAGAAGCCGTCAAAGTCCAGATGGACGGTGTAAAAGGGCTCCGGCTGAAAGGCATTGATCTCCGCTTCCCGCTGCACCAGCAGCGCAAGCGTGGGCGATACCACGCGCCCCACGTTCAGGGTGCGGTGGTACATCACGGAAAACAGGCGGGTGGCGTTGATGCCCACCAGCCAGTCCGCCTTGCTGCGGCAGAGGGCGGAGGCGTAGAGGTTGTCGTACTCCGCGCCGTCGCGGAGATTGTCAAAGCCCTGAAGAATCGCCGCATCCTCCATGGAGGAGATCCAGAGCCGCTTTACGCGCTTGCGGCAGTTGTTGAGATTATACGCCGTGCGGAAGATCAGCTCGCCCTCGCGCCCGGCGTCGCAGGCGTTGACCACTTCATACACATCGTCCCTGTGCATGAGGGTACGCAGGGTATTCATCTGCTTCTGCTTGTCCCTCGCCACGGTGTACTGCCAGCTATCCGGCAGAATGGGCAAGTCCTCCCTTCGCCATTTGCCGTACTTTTCATCGTAGGCGTCCGCATCCGAAAGCTCCGCAAGATGCCCGAAGCACCAGGAGACGAGATAGCCGCCGCCCGAAAGAAAGCCGTCCTCGCGCCTGCCTGCGCCAAGAACGGCGGCAATGCTCCTTGCCACGGAGGGCTTTTCACACACAACCAATCGGTATTCGTTCATATTCCTTTATTCCTCCTCATCGTTGATATCGAAATCATCCGGCGCGTCCCAGCCCTTTGCCCGCAGGAACTCCTTGCGCAGGGTGTTGTTCCCGCAGTCCTCGATGGCCTTCTCCACACACAGGTCGCAGTTTGCGTAGCTGTATTCGTCGAAATAGTATTTGAAGTCGTAGTAGATGGATTTGACGGGCTTGGGGGTGCGGAGCAGCACCTCCGCGTCCCCGCAGCCCGCCTCCACAGCTTTTACGATCTTCTGCCGAATGAAGTATTCAAAGGCTTTCTTGCCGCCCCGGTATCCGGGCTTTTGGGAGAGCGTCTGCCGAATGAAAAGCGCCTGCTCGCGCTTCATGATCTGAATAAGCCGCTCGCGGGGAGACAGCTCCATGGGCGATTCTGTGCTGACTGTCTGTGTCATGCTTCGCTTTCTTCTTTCACAACCGTTCTCAACG
>OLRA01004186.1_pt1 | contig 11742 bp, 10 predicted proteins | sample 1673011 | NCBI WGS metagenome assembly OLRA01 (sample SAMEA3136746, study PRJEB25190) | human gut metagenome | reverse complement strand
ATAATTTCTTAATAAATAAAAAATTTAATAACAGTAATTAACCTGTGATATAATATTTACTTTAAGAATAGTAAAAGGAAGTGATACTTTGGAGAGTGTAAAAGATTATTTAGATAGACTAGAAATAAATAATAATATATTAAATAAACAATTAAAGGATGTATATGTATCTAAAGTAGTTTATTTTAGAGAAGATAAAATAGTATACTTTCATTTAACTTCAAAATCTATAATATCATATGACATTTTAGATACCTTAAAAGAAGAGTTAAAATTAAAGCTTTCGTATTTTAAAGATATAAAAATTAAGATTTCGTATATTGGACTTGATAGAAAAGAAAATAAAGACATAATAAAAATGTATTGGATGAATATTGTTTATATATTTAAGGCACTATGTCCATCTATTGCAGGATGGTATAAACAAATAGAGTATTTATGTATAGAAGATAATTTAAAGATAAAGCTTCCAAAAGGACTTTTTTATGATAGATTAATGAAGCTAAATATAGCTTATGTACTTAAGTCTAGGTTAAATGAAGAACTTGGAATAGACCTTAATATAACTATGGAAAAAGCAATAGATGAAGAAATTGATGTTAAACGTATAATTAGAAAAAGTGAAAGAGTGGTAGAAGAAAAAATTAGGGAATTAGAAATCAATGCTAAGGAAGAAAAATCAGATGATGAAGAAGCTGCTTATGTTATAAAACCAGAATATGATGAAAAATTAATATATGGTGAAAATGTAAATGCCATGGTTGAAAAAATATATGATTTAAATAATAGCTCTGGAACTGTAAGTATAGTAGGTGAAATATTTGATATAGACACTAAAGAGCTTAGAAATGGTAAGATACTTTTAATAGTAGCTATAACTGACTTTACAAGTTCTATAAGTTGCAAATTATTTTTAAATGATACTAATAAAGATAGCGTACTGGGTAAGATATCTAAAGGAGCTTATGTGAAAATAAAGGGAGATACAATGTATGATATCTACCAAAGAGAACTTACAATGACTATAAGTGGTATAAGAATAGAAGAAAAACCAGAGAGGATAGATAAAAGTGAAGTAAAAAGAGTAGAACTTCATGCGCATACTCAAATGTCATCTATGGATGCCGTAACTTCAACAAAAAAATTAATACAACAAGCTGCTAAATGGGGACATAAGGCAATTGCAATAACTGATCATGGTGTGGTTCAAGCATTTCCAGAGGCAATGGGTGCTGCTAAAGGTAAAGATATAAAAATACTTTATGGTGTAGAGGGATATTTAGTTGAAGATTCAGAAGATATAATACAAGATGCTAATGACAAAGAACTTTCACAAACATTTGTAGTATTTGATATAGAGACAACTGGTTTTTCAAATAAAAACGATAAAATAACTGAAATTGGTGCAGTAAAAGTTAAAAACTTTGAAATAGTAGATAGATTTAATGAACTTATAAATCCAGAAAAAGATATATCTTATAAAGTTCAAGAATTAACAGGTATAACTAATGATTTAATAAAAGATAAACCTACAATAGAAGAAATTTTACCTAGGTTTATGGAGTTTGTAGGAGATAGTGTGTTAGTTGCACATAATGCAGAGTTCGATATAGGATTTATAAACCAAAAATGTAAGGAGATGAATATAGAATTTAAAAATAAGAGTGTAGATACTCTTATGCTTGCTAGAATCCTTCTTCCACATTTAAAGCGTTTTAAATTAAATAACCTTACAAAAGAACTTGGAGTACCACTTCATAACCACCATAGAGCTGTAGATGATGCTGCGGCAACTGCACAAATATTTATTAAATTTTTAGATATGCTTGAGAAAAAGGGCGCTAAAAAACTAAGTGATGTAAATGAAATTTTAGGTGATGTAGATTATACAAAACTTACAACAAATCATGTTACCTTAATAGCGAAAAGCCAAGAAGGTATAAAAAATCTATATAAAATAGTTTCAGATGCTCATGTAAATCATTTTTATAGAGCACCTAGAATTTTAAAAAGTGTTTTAGAAAAATACAAAGAAGGAATTATAGTAGGTTCTGCTTGTGAAGCTGGAGAAGTATTTAAGGCAGTTAAAGAAAATAAAAGTGAAGAAGAATTAGAAAGAATAATTTCTCTTTATGATTATATTGAAGTTATGCCAATTGACAATAATAGATTTATGATTGAAAAAGGCGAAGTAGAAGATGAAGAAGAATTAAGAGATTTAAATAGAAAATTAATAGAAGTTGCTAAGAAATTTGGTAAAATACCTGTGGCAACGGGAGATGTTCACTTTATAGATAAACATGAAGCTGTATTTAGAAAAGTTTTAAAATATTCACAAGGATTTAAAGTGGATGAAGAGGAAACTTATTTACATTTTAGAACAACAGATGAAATGCTAGAGGAATTTAAATATTTAGGTGAAGACTTAGCTTATGAAGTAGTAGTTACAAATACTAATAAGGTGGCAGATATGGTAGATAATATACTTCCAATACCAAATGAAACTTTCCCACCGAGAATTGAGGGTTCAGATAAAGAACTTAGAGATATGTGTAATGCAAAAGCGGAAAGAATTTATGGATCACCACTTCCTGATGTTGTTAGAAAAAGACTTGATAGAGAGTTAAATTCAATCATAAGCAATGGATATGCCGTAATGTATATTATAGCTCAAAAACTGGTTACTAAATCCCTTGCAGATGGATACTTAGTTGGTTCTAGGGGGTCTGTTGGTTCATCGCTAGCTGCTACTATGAGTGATATAACAGAAGTTAATCCACTACCAGCTCATTATGTTTGTGAAAATTCTGATTGTAAATACTCTTATTTCTATGAAATAGGAGAGTGGGGTTCAGGAGCAGATTTACCAGATAAAGATTGTCCAAAGTGTGGTAGACCACTAAAAAAAGACGGTCATGATATACCTTTTGAAGTTTTCCTTGGGTTTGAAGGAGATAAAGAACCTGATATAGACCTTAACTTCTCTGGAAGTTATCAGCCTGTAATTCACAAATATACAGAAGTATTATTTGGAGAAGGTCATACTTATAAGGCAGGGACAATAGGTACAGTTGCAGAAAAAACAGCCTTTGGTTATGCTAAAAAGTTTGTTGAAGAAAATGACTTAAATTCAACTTCAGCAGAAGTTTTAAGACTTGCCAATGGATGTACAGGAGTAAAAAGGACAACGGGACAACATCCTGGTGGAATAATGGTTATTCCAGATTATAAAGATGTTTATGATATTACACCAATACAATATCCTGCAAATGATCCTAGTTGTGGAGTTATAACAACACACTTTGATTATCATTCCATAAGTGGTAGGATATTAAAACTTGATATACTTGGGCACGACGTTCCGACCATCATCAGAATGATTGAAGATATTACTGGTAAGATTGCCACAGAAATACCACTAGATGATAAAGAAACCATGTCTTTATTTACATCAACAGAGGCTCTAGGCGTAACACCTGAAGAAATAAATTGTCCTATAGGATGTCTTGCCATACCTGAGTTTGGTACAAAATTTGTTAGACAAATGCTTCTTGATACGAAACCAAAGACATTTGCAGAGCTTGTACGTATATCAGGGCTTTCTCATGGGACTGATGTTTGGTTAAATAATGCACAAGATTTAGTTGTGGAAGGAACTGTGGAGTTTAAAGATGTTATATCTACTCGTGATGACATAATGAACTACTTGATATTTAAAGGATTACCACCTAAGATGGCCTTTACAATAATGGAAAGTGTTAGAAAAGGTAAAGGATTAAAACCTGAGTTTATAAAAGAAATGAAAAAATATGATGTGCCTGATTGGTATATTGGTTCATGTCAAAAGATAAAATATATGTTCCCAAAAGCTCATGCAGTGGCTTATGTTATGATGAGTTTTAGACTTGCTTATTATAAAGTTCATTATCCAGAAGCCTTTTATGCAACTTACTTCACTATGAAAGCAGAAGATTTTGATGCAGACTTAATAGTAAAAGGTTTAGATGTTATAAGGAATAAAATGGAAGAGCTCACATCTATGGGTAATGATGCTACAGCAAAGGAAAAAAATATGCTTACTGTTTTAGAAGTTGCGTATGAAATGTATGCTAGGGGAATAGAAATATTACCAGTAGATATTTATGAATCTGATGCTAAAGAATTTAAAGTTGTAGGTGAAAATAAAATATTACCTCCAATGATAGCACTACAAGGTGTGGGAGAAAATGCTGCTATTCACATACAAAAAGAAAGAGAAAATGGAGAGTTTATATCTAAAGAAGATTTGAGAAAAAGAACTAAAATATCAAAAACTGTGATTGAGACTTTAACAAATCATGGTTCTTTAGCTAATATGAGTGATAAAAATCAGCTTTCTTTATTTTAAATAAACTTAATGAATTATAGTGTTAAATAATGAACAAACTAAATATAAGAAGTAGCTTAATTTATAAGGAGACATTCTTATGATTAGTTTTGAGCCCATTGAACTAGTAGGATATGCATCATCATTATTTATAGCCATATCTTTTATGATGACAGATATATTTAAGCTAAGAATAATAAATTTATATAATTTATATAAATTAAAAGGCATGAAGGAATATAAATGAGTAGTAAAAGCTTGTAAACATAACATTTTTATGATATAGTGATATATAAAATAGTATATTTGCAGAAACTAAGAGTGAGACAACTGTGCTCACTCTTTTATTTTAAATACTATATAAATACAACTGAATAGGAGGTAAACAATATGAAAAAGAACATAGCTACTGAAATAGAAGAATTGGTATTACCAATAACTGATGCCAACAATTTAGAACTAGTAGATGTTGAATATGTTAAAGAAGGGGGAGAATTCTTCCTTAGAATTTACATCGACAAAGATGGCGGAGTTTCTTTAAATGAATGTGAATTAGTAACAAGAGCATTAAATCCAATTCTAGATGAAAAAGATCCAATAAAGGATAATTATTATTTAGAAGTATCATCTCCAGGGCTTGATAGACCACTTAAAAAGGAGAAAGATTTTGTTAAATATCAAGGTAGAGATGTGGAAATAAAACTTTATAAACCGATAAACGGTTCAAAAATGCATGAAGGTGAACTTGTTGGTTTAACAGAAGATAAAAATATTAAAGTTATAATAGATAATGAGGAAGTTGAATTTAATAAAAAAGATGTTGCACTTATAAGATTAGCAATTAAATTTTAGTGAAAACATAAATATAGGGAGGATAAAATCATGAATCATGAATTCATAGAAGCACTAGATGAATTAGAAAAAGATAGAGGTATCGATAAAGATGTACTTATAGATACAATAGAGCAAGCACTTTTAACTGCTTACAAGAAAAACTTTGGTTCAGCACAAAACGTTAGAATAGATTTTAACAGAGAAAAAGGTGATGTAAGAGTTTTCTCTCAAAGAAGAGTAGTTGATGAGTCAGATTTATATGACAATTTCTTAGAAATAGAACTTGCAGAAGCAAGACAAATAAATCCTAAGTTTGAACTTGGTGATATAATAGAAAACGAAGTGACTCCAAAAGATTTTGGTAGAATAGCTGCACAAACTGCTAAACAAGTAGTTGTTCAAAGAATAAGAGAAGCTGAAAGAGAAATAATATACAATGAATTTATAGAAAAAGAAGGAGAATTAGTAACAGGAGAAGTTGCTAGAGTATCTGACAATAAAAAAGTTGTTTATGTAAGACTTGGAAAAATAGAAGCTTCTATGCCAGAAACTGAACAAATACCAGGAGAAGAATTTAAAGCTGGTGACAAAATAAAGGTTTATATACTAGAAGTGAAGAAAACTAATAAAGGACCACAAATAGTAGTTTCAAGAAGTCATCCAAACTTAGTTAAGAGATTATTCGAATCTGAAGTACCAGAAATATTCCAAGGTATAGTACAAATAAAATCTGTATCTAGAGAAGCTGGTTCAAGAACTAAAATGGCTGTTCATTCAATAGATGAAAAAATAGATCCAATTGGAGCTTGTGTAGGACCAAAAGGAACTAGAGTTAAATATGTAGTTGATGAATTAGGTGGAGAAAAAATAGATATAATAAACTACAGCGAAAATCCAGCTGAATTTGTATCTGCATCACTTAGTCCATCAAAAGTAGTTAAAGTTGAAGTAAATGAAGAAGAAAAATCAGCACTAGTTGTAGTTCCTGATTATCAATTATCTTTAGCTATAGGAAAGTCAGGACAAAATGCAAGACTTGCTGCAAAACTTACGAACTGGAAGATAGACATCAAAAGCGAATCTCAACTAAATGACGAAGAATAGGGAGGGATTGCTTTGAAGAAAATAAAAAAAGTACCTCAAAGAAAATGCATAGCATGTCAAGATAGAGATAACAAAAAAGAACTTATTAGAATAGTAAAAAATAAAGAAGGCGAAATATTTATAGACTTAACAGGCAAAGCAAATGGAAGAGGAGCTTACATATGCAAAGACTGTGAATGTTTAAAAAAAGCCATAAAAAGCAAAGCTTTAAATAGAGCTTTCAAAATGGAAGTGCCAGATGAAGTATATGAGAAATTATTATTGGAGATGGAATCTTATGAAAAATAATATGGAAAAATTACACTCATTATTAGGCCTTGCAATGAGAGCAGGAAAATTAGTATCTGGTGAAGATGGTACAATGCTAGATTTAAAAAAGAATAAATTAAATTTAGTTATTGTAGCAACAGATGCATCAAATAATACTAAAAAATTATTTAAAGATAAATCATCTTTTAGAAAAGTTAATTATATTGAATTATCAACTAAAGATGGTTTAGGAATGTCTATTGGAAAAGATTCCAGAGCAGTTATAGGAATAAAGGATATAGGATTCGCAAATAAAATCGTAGAGTTAATAGATTAACAAATAATAATAGGGGGTGATCTTGTGAAAAAGACAAGAGTTTACCAAATCGCAGAAGAAGTAGGAATGTCAAATAAAGACATCTTAGCAAAAATAAAAGAATTAGGAATAGAAGTAGAAAACGAAAAATCAGAATTAGAAGAAGATGACGTTGAATTAATATTAGATTTAATAAAAGAAGAAGATTCAGGTGATTCTAATACTATAACAGTTGAAGGTGCATTAACAGTTCAACAATTAGCTGAATCTTTAGGAAAGCCAGCTACAGAAGTTATAATGAAGCTTATGAAAATGGGAACGATGGCTTCACTAAATCAAGAAGTTAGTTTCGAAGTAGCTTCTCAAGTTGCTAGTGAATATGGATTCACATTAGAAGTAGGTGGGCAAGAAGAAAATTCTGAAGAAGAAATAGAAGCATTAATGGAAATAGAAGAAGATAGAGAAGAAGATTTAAAACCAAGACCACCAGTTGTAACAGTAATGGGACACGTTGACCATGGTAAAACTTCTTTATTAGATGCTATAAGAAGTACACATGTTACTAATAGCGAAGCAGGTGGAATCACTCAACATATAGGTGCTTCAGAAGTATCTATAAATGGACAAAAAATAGTATTCTTAGATACTCCAGGACATGAGGCTTTCACAGCAATGAGAGCTAGAGGAGCTCAAGTTACAGATATAGCAATCCTTGTTGTTGCAGCAGATGATGGTATAATGCCTCAAACTATAGAAGCTATAAACCATGCTAAAGCAGCAGGAGTACCTTTAATAGTAGCTATAAATAAAATAGATAAACCATCAGCAAACCCAGACAAAGTTAAACAAGAATTATCTGAACAAGGTTTACTTGTTGAAGACTGGGGTGGAGATGTTATAGCAGTTCCAGTTTCAGCTAGACAAAAAACAGGAATAGATACATTACTTGAAATGATACTTTTAGTTGCTGAGATGGAAGAATTAAAAGCAAATCCAGATAAAAGAGCATTAGGTACTGTTGTAGAAGCTGAACTTGATAAAGGTAGAGGTCCAGTTGCTACAGTACTTGTACAAGGTGGTACGCTAAAAGTTGGAGATCCAATAGTTTGTGGTCTTGCTTCAGGTAAAGTAAGAGCAATGATTAACTCAAAAGGTAAAAGAGTTAAAACTGCTGGACCATCAACTGCGGTAGAAATATTAGGACTTTCTGAAGTTCCACAAGGTGGAGATCAGTTTGTTGCTGTTCCTTCAGATAAAGTTGCTAGAAATATAGCAGAAAAAAGACAACAAATAGCTAGAGAAGAAATGTTAAAAGCTAATCAAAGAATGTCTCTTGACCAATTCTTCGATCAAATGAATGAAGGTCAAGTTAAAGATCTTAACGTAATAATAAAAGCAGATGTTCAAGGTTCTGTTCAAGCTGTTAAACAATCATTTGAAAAATTATCTAACGATGAAGTTGGAGTTAGAGTAATACATGGTGGTGTTGGAGCTATAAATGAATCAGACGTTACTCTTGCAGCTGCATCAAATGCAATAATAATAGGATTCAATGTTAGACCAGTGCCTAGTGCAGAATCTCTTGCAGAAAAAGAAAGTGTAGACGTTAGAAGTTACACTATAATATACAAAGCTATAGAAGATATACAAGCTGCTATGAGCGGTATGTTAGACCCAGAATACAGAGATGAAGATACTGGTAAAGCTGAAATAAGAGAAGTTTATAAAATATCTGGTGTTGGTACAGTTTCTGGATGCTACGTAACAAGTGGTAAAATATACAGAAATGGTAAAGTTAGAATAGTAAGAGATGGTATAATCATCCATGAAGGTGAAATACAAGCTCTTAAGAGATTCAAAGACGATGTAAAAGAAGTTAACAACGGATACGAATGTGGTATGAGTTTCGTAAACTACAATGATATAAAAGTTGGAGATATAGTAGAAGCTTATATAACAAAAGAAATAGAAAGAAAATTATAATTAACTATAAGTAAAGAAGGTTGATATTATGGCATCATATAATAGGACACGTAGAATAGGCGAAGAAATTAGAAAAATCGTAAGTACAATGCTTATTAATGGAATAAAAGACCCTAGAATAAATTCTATGGTTAGTGTTACAGATGTGGAAGTTACTAGTGACTTAAGCTATGCCTATATATACGTAAGTATTTTAGGTGGAGATGAAGAATCTACTTTACAAGGTTTAAGAAACGCAGAAAGCTACATCAGAAGAGAAATCGGTAAAAGTATAAAAATAAGACATATCCCACAAATCATATTTAAAGTAGACGATTCTTTATTAAAAGGTATGTATATGGACAGCCTTATAAAGAAAGTTTCACAAAAAGATCAAGAAAGACCTCAAGCAGAGGATAATGATAATGAATAGTATAGATACTATTTTAAAATATATACATGAAAGTAACGACTTTGTCGTTACTTCTCATGTTAATCCAGATGGAGACAATATTGGTTCAACTCTTTCAATTTATTATTTCTTAAAAAAAATGAATAAAAACGTTTATTATGTTATGAATGATGAAATGCCTATAAATATGCAATTCCTTGTAAAAGATATAAATATAATAAACTCTCAAAAATTTAAAGAGCTGAATATAAAAAATTATAATCTGGTTGCTTTAGATTGTGGGGATAAAAATAGAATATGTGTAGATGATGATATTAGAGATAATTGTATAAAATTAATAAATATAGATCATCATGGTAGTAATGATTTTTATGGAGATTTAAATTATGTATTAGCAGAAGAATCTTCAACTTGTGAATTAGTATATAATTTACTAATGAGAAATGAAGAAATAAACGAGTTTAATACTATAGATGAAAATATAGCTACAGCTCTTTATACAGGCCTTATGACAGACACAGGTAAACTTACATACTCAAATACCCATGCAAGTAGTTTTGATATGGCTAAAAACCTATTACTTTTAGGAGCTGATACTCAAAGAGTAATTCAAAATGTTTTTGGAAGTAATCCATTTAATTTTTATAAATTACTAGGAGCTGCATTAAATACTTTAGAAATAATTGATACAAAAGTAGCAGTAATGATGGTTACACAAGATATGCTTGAAAAATATAATATAGATTTTAAGGATATTGATGGAATTGTACCTTATGCTAGAGATATTGAAAATGTGGAAATTGGAATTTTACTTAAGGAAAAAGGTAATAATGAAATTAAAGTTAGTTTAAGATCAAAATCATATGCTAATGTAAGTAAAATTGCTAAAGTGTTTAGTGGTGGAGGTCATATGAGAGCATCAGGATGCACCATAAATGACAATATAGAAAATGCAAAGATAAAAATAATAAAAGAAGCATTAAAAGAAATTTAAGGATGATTTTTAATGAATAAGATAGTAAATATATTAAAACCTACAGGAATGACATCTCATGATGTGGTAAGTAGGGTAAGAAGAATTTTAAACATGAAAAAAGTAGGCCATACAGGAACGCTAGATCCTGATGCAGCTGGAGTTTTACCAATATGTTTAAATAAAGCAACTAAAGTAAGTGAACTTATTTTAAATAAAGAAAAAACATATATATGTGAATTAACACTTGGTGCATCTACAGACACTTATGATTCTTCTGGTGTTATAACTTTTGAAGGAGACGCATCAAATATAACAAAAGAAGATATATACAAAGCTTTTGAAACACAAAGAGGAGAAATAAATCAATATCCTCCTATTTACTCTGCACTAAAAGTAAATGGACAGAAAATGTGTGATTTAGCGAGAAAAGGAAAAGCAGATACTGTAGAAATTAAACCTAGAAAAGTTAACATAGAAAAAATAGAAATTTTAAATATAAATGACAATAAAATATTATTTTTAGTGAAATGTTCTAAAGGGACTTATGTTAGAAGTATATGTCACGACATAGGTGAATATTTAAAATGTGGAGGACATATGTCTTTCTTACTTAGAACAGCTTCAGGTAAATTTGATTTAGAAAATTCAATCAGTCTAGAAGAATTGGAACAATACTACAATGATAATACATTAGAAAATTATTTATATGATATTGATTATGTCTTAGATAATTTCAAGAAAGTTGAATTAAAAGAATCTGCTCTTAATTATTATAAAAATGGAGGAATAATAGATTCAAGAAGATTTATAAATAAGAATATATCTAAAGATGATGAATATGTAAGAGTGTATTGTAATGGTGAATTTATTGGAAGTGGAAAAATATTAAAAAATAATGATGCTATAAGCCTAAAAAGTGATAAAATTTTTATAGGATAATTATTGAATCAGTGGGGAAAAGACATGATTATTATAAATTCTTTAAAAGAAATAAAAAATATTGATAAAAGTGTTGTCACTATAGGAAAATTTGACGGAATCCACAAAGGTCATACAGTTTTAATTGAAAAAGCTGTTGATTTAGCAAAAAAGGAAAATTTAAAAAGTATAGTGTTTACATTTAAAAATAATCCAATTAGTTATTTTTCAAATATCCTAACGAGAGAAATTATCACAGAAGATGAAAAAATGGATAAATTAAAATCTTTAGGTGTGGATGTGGTTATAGACATACCTTTTAACAAAGAAATGGCAAATATATCTGCAGAAAATTTTGTTAAAGAAATTTTAGTTGATAAGTTAGGTGTTAAAAAATTAATTATTGGTCATGATTTTGCTTTTGCAAAAAATAGAGAAGGAACTCCAGCAGTATTAGAAATACTGGGTAAAAAATATGGATTTACTGTAGATATAATAGGAGCTGTAACTATTAATAACATAAGAGTTAGTAGCACTTATGTAAAAGATTTAATATATGCAGGTAGAGTAGAAGAAATTAAAAGCTATTTAGGAAGAAATTACTT
>OLRA01004184.1_pt1 | contig 11749 bp, 16 predicted proteins | sample 1673011 | NCBI WGS metagenome assembly OLRA01 (sample SAMEA3136746, study PRJEB25190) | human gut metagenome | reverse complement strand
GAGAATGAATGTGTCCGCGCACAGCGCGACAATTAAAATACGGCGCTCCGCGCCGTTCCTTAATTTTCAATTTTCCATTCTCAATTCTCCATTGCAAATAAAAAGACCTCTCCAAGTAAGGAGAGGTCTTTTTATTTGCTTTTACGGCATCATCACGCGGCCTTCAAACTCGGCGCGGCGCTTGATGTCCTTCATGACGGTATCGAACTGGTTGAGGTCGAGCGACTGTGCACCGTCGCAGAGGGCGTGTGCAGGATCGTTATGCGCCTCGATGATCAGGCCGTCAGCACCGGCAGCGATGGCTGCGCGGGACAGCGGCTGCACCATATCACGGCGGCCTGCTGCGTGGGACGGGTCGATGATGATCGGCAGGTGGCTGAACATCTTAACCAGCGGAACAGCGGAGATATCCAGATTATTGCGGATCAGCTTCTCAAAGGTACGGATGCCGCGCTCGCACAGGATAACATTGGTATTGCCGCCTGCGAAAATGTACTCGGCAGCCATGAGGAACTCCTCCATGGTGGCGGACAGACCGCGCTTGAGGAGGATCGGCTTTTTCGAGCGGCCCAGCTCCTTGAGCAGCATGAAGTTCTGCATGTTGCGGGCGCCAAGCTGGATGATATCTACATCTGCGAACAGATCGAGATGCTTTTCGCTCATGATCTCGGTGACGATCGGCAGACCGGTCTGACGCTTTGCCTCGAGCAGCAGCTTGAGACCCTCGGCCTCCAGACCCTGGAACGAGTACGGGGAGGTACGCGGCTTGAATGCGCCGCCGCGCAGGAAGGATGCACCGGCAGCCTTAACGCGCTCGGCACACTCGACGATCTGCGCCTCGTTCTCGACCGAGCACGGACCTGCCATAACGACCAGCTTCTTGCCGCCGACAACAACGCCCGGTGCAATTTCAACGACAGAGTTGTCCGGATGGAACTTGCGGTTTGCCAGCTTGAACGGCTCCTGCACCTTGATGATGTTCTCGACCTGCGGGTCAAGCATGAGTGCGTCCTTGTCAACCGCGCCGGTGTCGCCGACCAGACCGATAACGATGGTGTCCTCGCCGTAGATCGGGTTTGCCTTTACGTTCCAGCGCTCGATATGCTGGGACAGCTCCTCAACGTGCTCATGGGTCGTGCCCTGCTTCATAATGATGATCATGTTGTGTATCTCCTTTATATAGGTGGTGTTTGCTGTTTGTCACGGCGGAATGGGTATAAAAAAAGCCCTTCATCCACAAAGAGGGACGAAAGACAAACGGTTCCGCGGTACCACCCACATTCGGCATCATAATGCCGCACTTTTTCGGATACAAATATATCCTATCCCTGTAACGGAGGAAATCCGTCAGCGCCTAATTCGATAGGGTTCAGCGCCGCAGCTCAGGAGGGAACTTCATCGTACCGGCGTCTGCGTCCGTTTCCAGTCATGCCGGACACTCCCTGAAAGCCGCACTTGGAACGATTACTTTCCTCTGTCATCGCTTTGTGCAATATTTGTGTTTATTATATCGCTGGACGTGCGAGTTGTCAATGACTGATTTGACATGGTTCGATGAAAAAATGCATAAATTTTCATATATTCTGACAAGTCCCTGGCCTTCCGCAACATCGTAAATTTTATCTATAATCCGGTGGTTTGTTTGGGAAACAGCGGGATGAGGTCATCCCGCCCTGCAATATAGATTGGAAATGAAGAATAATGGTCAATCACAACATCCATTCTCCATCCTCAATTTTCAATTACTCCTTCTACTCCGTTCTGCTCCTGCATAGGTTATAGTGGTGATGAAAATGGACAAACGAAAAGCGGCCTTCCGGCAGGCGATTTCGTGCCTGCCGCCGATACGGCGGGCACAGCTGGAGCGGCTGGACAGGCCGGAGGACATCGAGGAATTACGCTTTCGCGCGGGACAGCCGCCTGCGGCGAGAACCGCCGTCGGAGAGCGGCCGCTCCCGCTTGAGGCGGTCGCATCGGCGGAGCTGCGCGAGATGCTCAGCCGCGCCGCGCAGTATTCCGTGCATAGTTATACAGAAAGTCTGCGGCACGGCTTCCTGACGTTATCCGGCGGGCATCGACTGGGCATCTGCGGCACAGCCGCCGAAGAGGACGGCCGCGTTCTCGGGGTGCGCGGCCTGAGTTCAATCAACCTGCGCATTGCACATCAAGCTGAGGATTTACAGGCGCAGATTGCCCGCTGAATCGGAACGGACGAGCCGCAATCCACCTTGCTCCTGTCACCGCCGGGATATGGCAAAACGACCTTACTGAGAGAGTGGGTGCGCTACTTCTCCGACCGCGGTTTCACTGCTGCGATTGCGGACGAGCGCAGCGAGATTGCCGCTCTCGCGGACGGTGTACCGCAGCTTGCAGTTGGGCGCTGCACGGATGTGATGGAAGGCTGCTCGAAATGGCAGGCGGCGGTCATGCTGCTCAAAACCATGTCGCCTGCCCTGCTCGCTCTTGATGAAATTACTGCGCCTGAGGACGCAAAGGCGGTATCGCTCTGCACGCACTGCGGAACGGCAGTGATTGCGTGTGCACACGCGGCCGGACTGGATGATCTGCGGCAGCGGCCGATCTACCGTGAGCTGCTCGCGCTCGGCGCATTTCATCGGGCGGTTATTATCGAAAAACAGGACGGACAGCGGGTCTACCGCATGGAACGATGGGAGGAGACGAAATGTTAAAGCTGATCGGTTCGGTGATGGTGTTCGGCTCATGTGCGGCGCTCGGACTGTCCGCGCGGCAAAATCTGCGGCGCAGAGTGGCGGCGGCAGACGCCATGCTGCTTGCGCTCGGTCTTATCCGCAGCGAGATTTCCGGAAGACGGACACCTATGCCGGAAATTGTCGGTCTGCTGACGGAAAACGAGCAGCCGATCGTCCGCAAAGTCTTTCGCACGCTGCAGCGCCGCCTGCGGGAGCAGAACGGCCTGTCGCTCGGCTACCTGTGGCGCAGCACCTTGCGGGACTGCCGTGCACAGGTCGGACTGGGCACGCAGGAATGCGACATTCTGTGCGACGCCGCAAACTACTTAGGCCGCTACGACGCGGACGAGCAGCTGACCGGACTGTCGCAAGTGGAGCGGCGGCTGGCGGCCTCGCGGGAGGCGGCGCAGGAGGATTTGGCAAATCGAGGAAATCTGTACCGGACCTGCGGCATTGCGCTCGGTCTGCTGGTGATTCTGGTGCTGATCTAAGCGGAGGAAAACGATGGATGTTGATCTGATTTTCCGCATTGCGGCGGTAGGAATTTTAGTGGCGGTGCTCGGACAGCTGCTCTCCCGCTCGGGCAGGGAGGAGCAGGCGCTGATGACGACACTCGCGGGTTTAATTGTCGTTTTGATGCTGATTGTTCAGGAAATCGACCGCCTGTTCACCATGATGAAAAATGTATTTGGGTTTTGACTATGGAATTAGGCTTGATTTGCGGCATTGTCCTTGCGGCGCTCACGCTGTCGCTGGTGCTGAAAAAGGACGCGCCCGCTATCGCGTTTCTGCTGGTGCTGACGGCAGGGGTGATTTTACTTTTGCGGGTGTTCAGCGCAGCCGGAAGTGCGGCGCAGCGTTTTTTCGGTCTGCTCTCGCAGTGCGGCTTGGATTCCGCGCTGTATCTGCCGGTGTGCAAGGCAGTCGGCGTGGCGGTCGTGGTGCGGATTACAGCTGCGCTTTGCCGGGACGCCGGTCAGTCTGCGCTTGCCGCCAAGATGGAGATTGCAGGCGCTGTCCTGACGCTTTCCGTGTGCCTGCCGCTTTTCGAGCAGGTGCTCGACCTTATTACGGAGTGGGCGGTATGAGCAAACGCAAACTGGCGCTGAATGCCATTCTCGTGCTCCTGCTGTTCCTGCCGTTCGCGCATGCGGCTGTGAGTGAAGAACAGGTGCAGTCAGTCGGCGGCAGCAGTCTGACTGACGCTATGCCGAACAGTGCGCGGCAATACCTTGACGGCGTATCGCCGGAAAACGCGGACACGCTGTCGGATTCGGTCTCCCGCGTGCTGGAAAACATGACCTCGGACAGCCAAAGTGCGATTCGGACTGCACTGGGCGGACTATTGCGCGTAGCCGTGATTGTGCTGCTGGCCTCGGCGGCGCGCGGCTTTTCTGCGGCGGCGGGCGGCGAGGCCAACGACTGGATTGACATGGCGGCGGCACTTGGCTGTGCGGCAGTGCTCCTGCGGGATTTCACGGGTGTGCTGTCGCTCTGCCGCGACACGCTCGACCAGATCAGCGTGTTTTCGGGCACACTTCAGCCGGTGCTCGCCACCGTACTTGCGACCGGCGGCAACACGGCGACCGCAACCGTTCTGCAGGCGGCAACCATGGTAGTGTTCGACCTGGTGATACGGCTGGTGAACGCCCTGCTTGTTCCGGCGGCGTGCGCCTATCTTGCCATCACGGCGGTGGATGCCGCGGCAGGCAACGGCATGCTGCGCGGCATCGCAGACGGCATAAAATCCCTGACCTCGGGTGTACTTAAACTCATTTTAACGCTGTTCACCGCATATCTTGCGATAGCGGGCGGTGTTTCCGGCAACGTGGACCGCATGACGCTAAAGACCGCGAAACTTGCCGTGTCCGGTGCGGTTCCGGTGGTCGGCGGTGTGATTTCGGACGCGACCGAAACCATGCTGTCCGGTGCAGCTTTGCTGCGCGGCTCGATCGGCATTTTCGGGATGCTGTGTGTAGCGGCTATCTGCTTTGTGCCGTTCGTTCGAGCGGGAGCAAGCTATTTGTGCTACAAGGCGGGGGCTGCCGTACTCTCGCCGCTGTGCTCGGACGGCATGAAGCGGTTCCTCGAAAACGTAGGCACCGGCTTTGGTCTGCTGCTCGGCATGCTGAGCACCTGCTGTATGATTTTATTCCTCGAACTCGTGTATATGGTGGCGATGGTGAAACCAATATGACTGAATTACTGCAAACGATATTACTGCGCGTGACGATCGCGGGAGCCGTGTCCGCGATGGCGCTCAACCTGGCGGGCGGCGGTGCCTTAAAAGAGGTTGTGCGGACAGCCGCCGGTCTGCTCATGCTGCTGGCGCTCCTGCAGCCGCTGGCCGGACTGCATATGCTGTCGTGGAACTGGCAGGGGAGCGTCTCACAGAGCGACATAGACGAAATGCAGGCGCGTAACATGCAGACCACGATGAGCACGGTCGCGGCGAGCATTGCGAAGGCGGTGCAGCAGCGTGCGGAGGAAGCCGGTATTCCGTGCACGGTGAATGTAGAGATGGCGAATGATGCGGACGGCTTGCTGCAGGTCGATAAAGTGACCGTGTACTACGACAGTACAGCGGCGAATCGCCTGTCCGAGCTGCAAAGTCTGCTGACCAAGGAATGCGGCGTACCCGAAGAACGACAGGAGCTGATCGCAAGATGAAACTGCCGGATAACGAAAATTTAACTGCCGTCAGGGAGAGAATCCTGCCGGTTTTGAAGAAATACCGGGCCGTGCTGGCGGTATTGCTCGCGGGCGTGCTGCTGCTCACCTCGGGGCACAGCGGAAACACGGAGCAGGTGCAGACCGCAAGTGCGGACACAACGGTTTCACAGTCATTCGATCTGAACGACTTCCAACAGGAACTGCAGGCGCGGCTTGCCGCAATTTCCGGCGCCGGACGTGTGGAGCTCATGCTGTCGCTCGACCAGACCGAGGAATCGGTCTACGCGGTCAACACTCGCCAGACAAGCGGGAGTGACAGCCGCAGCCGGGAAAGCGATGTGAGCGTGGTCTCGAACGGCAGCTGCGGCGAAACGCCCGTGACGGTCAAGCGCGTTCTGCCGGTATTCCGCGGTGCGGTCGTGCTGTGCGATGGCGCGGATGACGCATCCGTTCGGCTGTCCGTCACACAGGCGGTGAGCACGGTGTGCGGCATCGGCGCAGACAAAGTTACGGTTCTGAAAATGCAATCCGATACATAAGGTATAGCAATTCGTTAGGAGGGCAGGCAGATGAAGAAGATCAAAAAACGCGGAGCGGTCTACGGTGTGATCGCGCTGCTGCTGTGCGCAGCGGCTTATCTGAACTGGAGCTACGTTGACACGCCGGAGGACCTTCTTGCGGCGCAGCAGACCGACGCGCAGGCGGATACGCAGACCGATGCCTCGGCGGACAGCACCGCCGGTGAGGGCGATTATTTTGCATCCTCACGGCTGACGCGCACGCAGGCGAGAGACGAAGCGGTGAGCACGCTCAAGGAGCTCAGTGAGAGCGACACCGCAGACCAGAGTGCAAAAGACGATGCGGCGGCACAGATTTCCGCACTGGCAGACGACACGGTGGCCGAAGCCAATATCGAGAGCCTGATTCGCGCCAAAGGCTATGAGGACGCAGTTGTGATGCTCGGTGACAGCAGCGCGAATATCGTGGTAGCGCCGCCGGACGGAGGTCTGCAGGCCGAGGACGTAGCTGTTATCCGCGATATCGTTATCTCGGAGACCGGCATGACGGCAGGGCAGATCAAAATCGTGGAAGCATCTTAATAGACAGCGTGTATTTTTACTTTGCTTTTTGCACAAACTGTGCTATAATGCTCTTAGACAATGCCGGATGATGGGATTGTCTCAAAAAAGGAGAGTGAGCACTATGGCAGATCACAAGGAGTACTGGTCCACCGAAAGCGATCAAGGCTCTATCCGTATCTCTGAGGACGTTGTTGCGTCTATCGCAGCACTGTCGGCCTCGGAAACCAAGGGTGTCAGCGGTTTGTATTCCAGCCTGACGAGCGACATTGTCGGCTTTATCAGTAAAAAGAATTTGTCCAAGGGCGTCCGTATCGAACTCGGCGACGATGATACCGTTAAGGTAGAGATCGGCTTCCTCGCACTGTTCGGCTACAACATTTGTGATGTGGCAAAGGAAGTGCAGGAGAACGTCAAGTCCTCGATCGAGTCCATGACCGGTCTGCGCGTTGTCGAGATCAACGTGCATGTCGGCGGCGTGACCTTCAAGCCGTCCGCTTCGGCTGAGGAAAAGGCCGAGCCGGCACCGTCCGAGACCGAAACTCCGGCGGAGACGGCAGACGCTGAGTAACATGAGCAAAACAGGCATGGCTGCGGCTGTGCCTGTTTTTCTGTTGCCCGGTTTTATGAAATATGGAATACCGCCTTGCGTTTTGCCCGAAAATAGGATAAAATAGTTATACTGAATAATAGGCGAAATTTGCGTAAATATAGGAGGTCCTGCTGCATGAGTGTGATGAGCAGAACAAAAGCAAGAGAAATTGCGCTGCACCTGATCTTTGAGATGGGGTTCCAGCAGTTTGAAGAAGAAAACCTGAACGAGCGACTGGATGAGGAAATCATGAAGTCCATCAGCGGAGATATCGCACTGTATGCGGGCAAGCTGAGTGAGGAACAGACCGCGTATATCCGCGCAGTGGTAAAGGGCGTGGCAAACGACCTGCCGGTGCTCGATACCATTATCGAGGCCAATTCCAAGGGCTGGTCGCTCAACCGTCTGTCCCACATGACGATCGCGGTATTGCGTCTGGCGCTCTTTGAGATGCGCGATGTAGACGACGTTCCGGTCGGCGTAGCCATCAATGAGGCCGTTGAGTTGGCGAAGAAGTATGACACCGAGGATGCCGCTTCCTTCATCAACGGCGTGCTCGGCTCTGCCGCCCGTGCAGAGTTCCCACAGGGAAAGCAGGAGAGCAGCAATGCCTGAGCGCTTTTTGGGAATTGATACGTCCAACTATCGCACGTCAGCGGCGATTTACAACGCCGAGACCGGTGAGTGGGTCAACCGCGGCGGACTGCTGACCGTGCCGGAAGGCGCGATCGGTCTGCGCCAGTCGGATGCGCTGTTCCAGCATACCGTGCGTCTGCATGAAAAAATCGAGGCTCTGCCGCAGGGAGAGGTGCGCGCCATCGGCGTCAGCACCCGTCCCCGCGCGGTGGAAGGCTCGTATATGCCGTGTTTTCTGGCAGGAGAGAGCGTCGCGCGGAGCGCGGCGCATTTGCTTTCCGTGCCGCTTTTTACCGTGTCTCATCAGCAGGGACATATCGCGGCGGCAGCGCTGTCGGCTGGCAAGCTGGATTTGCTTGACGGCGAATTCCTGGCGTGGCATCTGTCCGGCGGCACGAGTGAGCTGCTGCATGTGAAGTGCGGCGCGGACGGCCTGCCGGACTGCACCTGCATCGGCGGCACGACCGACCTTGCAGCCGGTCAGCTGCTCGATCGCGCGGGAAATCTGCTCGGTCTGCCGTTCCCGTCCGGCGGCGCACTGGACGCGCTGGCGCTCACCGCCGAGCCGGAAAAAGGCTTTAAGCCCAAGGTAAACGAGTGTAAATTCTCGCTCTCCGGTATGCAGAATCAGGTAGAGAATAAATTCAAGACCGCCGAGCCAAAGCAGATGGCGCGTTTTGCACTCGAGACCGTGGCAAATGCCGTCATCAAGGCGACCGAGCAGGCGCGCGAGCAGTATCATTGCCCGATTTTATGCGCTGGCGGCGTCATGGCCAGCCAGATCATCCGTGCCCGCATGAATAAGCGGTTCGGCGGGGAGGTCTCCTTTGCGGAGCCAACGCTCTCTGGAGATAACGCAGTGGGCGTGGCAGTGCTGGCGGCAAAACTCTGTAACAGATAGGAGGTAGGAGTTAGGAGGCAGGAATGGAAAATTGAAAATGGAGGATGGAAAATGAACCAAACTCCTCACTCCTTCCTCCTCACTCCTAACTTGTTGGAATGGCAACGATCTACACAGTATCTCAATTAAACAATGAAATAAAGGACTTGCTCGATGCGGTTCCCGGCTACCGCGGATTAATGGTGCAGGGCGAAATCTCGAACTACAAGGCGCATTCGTCCGGGCACCACTACATGACGCTCAAGGACGAAAACGCGGCCATCAATGCGGTCATGTTCCGTTCAGATGCGATGCGGCTGAAATTCCGTCTGCAGAACGGCATGAAGGTCATCGTCAAGGCGCGCGTCAGCTCGTTCCCGCGCACAGGCGCGGTGCAGCTTTATGTCTCCGAGATCATTCCGGACGGTGCGGGTGCGCTCAACCTTGCGTTTGAGCAGCTCAAGGCTAAATTGCAGGCGGAAGGCCTGTTCTCCGAGCGGTACAAGAAGCCCATTCCGTCCTGTCCGGACAGTATCGCGCTCGTGACCTCGCCGACCGGCGCGGCGGTGCGCGACATGATCCGCATTCTCGGCAGGCGTTGGCCACTGGCCAAGGTTGTGCTCTATCCGGCGCAGGTGCAGGGACAGGGCGCGGCGGAGAGCATTGCACGCGCGATCGCTCTGGCGAACGCCATCGGCGAAGCAGATGTCATTCTGTGCGGCCGAGGCGGCGGCTCGATGGAGGATTTGTGGGCGTTCAATGAGGAAGTGACTGCCCGGGCGATTTTTGCCTCCGAGCTTCCGGTGATTTCCGCGGTCGGTCACGAGCCGGATTTCACGATTGCGGACTTTGTTGCCGATCTTCGTGCGCCTACGCCGTCCGGTGCGGCGGAGCTTGCCGTGCCTGACAGAGCCGAGTACGCGCTGAACTTACGCACACTGGATGCACGTCTGCACACGGCGGCGCGCCGCAGGGCAGAGCAGCAGAGAAAGCTGCTGGACGGTCTGCAGGAGCGGCTGTCGAACCGCACACCGATGAAATACATCGAGGAAAAACGCCTGCTGCTGACCCAGACCGAGGAACGCCTGTTTTCGGCGGTTCCGGTACGACTGGAGACCGAGCGCAACCGACTGAACGGACTGCAGCAGCGCCTGCTCGCGGCAGGACAAAGCGGCCTGCATCGCCGTAAACTGCGGTTTGCACAGACCGTAGCGACACTCGACGCAATGAGCCCGCTGCGCGTTCTGGGACGCGGCTACGCGGTAGCGACCAAGGGTGTCAAGCACACGGTCGTAACCGATGCAGCGGCGCTCAAGCAGGGAGACACTCTGCATATTCAATTCGCAAAAGGTGCGGCGAACTGCTGCGTGACCGATATCGAGGAGGACAAGTAACATGGCGGAAAGAACATTTGAAAGCCAGATGGCACGTCTGGAAGAGATCGTGCGGCTGCTCGAGCGCGGTGAAGCGCCGCTGAACGAAAGCATGAAGCTGTTTGAGGAGGGCACCAAGCTGTCCGCGTCCCTCGGCAAGCTGCTGGACAAGGCCGAGCAGAAGGTCACCGTCATGCAGGAGAACATGCAGGGTGAACTCGTAGAGCAGCCGTTTGTGGCAGAGGAGGAAGCAAAATGACGTTTTCCGAGCAGTTAAAGGCAGATATTGCGCTCATTGAACCTGCACTGGAGAAATACCTCTCGCGGGAGACCGGCGAGGGTTACGACCGCATTTTCGAGGCTGCAAAGTACTCCGCGATGGCAGGCGGCAAGCGCCTGCGTCCGGTAATCGTGCTGGAATTCTGCCGCCTGTGCGGCGGCGATATTGAGAAGACGCTGCCGTTCGCGTGTGCGCTTGAGATGATCCATACCTACTCGCTCATCCATGATGACCTTCCGTGCATGGATAACGATGACTTGCGCCGCGGCAGACCGACCTGCCACAAGGCTTTCGATGAAGCAACGGCGGTCCTCGCGGGTGACGGACTGCTGACGGCGGCTTTTGAGACGGCTTCGGCGGCAAAGGATGTTCCGGCGGAGACCATCGTGCGCTGTATTCGTATTCTGGGCGAAAACGCGGGCATGAACGGCATGATCGGCGGTCAGGTGCTCGATATGGGCGCCGAGCATCGCAAAATCTCGCTCGACGAGCTGCGCCTGCTGCAGAAGCTGAAGACCGGGTGCCTGCTCCGCGCCGCGTGTGAACTCGGCTGTGCGGCGGCCGGTGCGACCGACGAGGACACCCTCGCTCGGGCACGCGCTTACGGCGAAAAGCTGGGTCTGGCGTTCCAGATTGAGGACGATATCCTCGATATCGAGGGAGATGCCGCAACACTCGGAAAATCCATCGGCAAGGATGCGGCAAGCGAGAAATCCACGTTTCCGTCTCTGCTCGGTCTGGAGGAATGCCGAGAGCTTGCGGCAAAGCTGACCGAGGAAGCGGTGGACGCGGTAAAACCGCTGGACGGTCATGCGTTCCTCGTTGAACTGGCGCGCAGCCTGACCGGCCGTACCAAGTAAGACGCACATTCACATAAAATTTACACACATTTCTTGAATATTTATGCGTTCTGTGTTAATATAACAGATAAGTGACGTAGTATCCTAGTCAGTTCATGCGATTCCCAAGACGGGCCTAAAAATCCGTAGACGGGCATATCGATGAAGTCTCTGGTGTTTGCTTCTTACGCCCAGTTTGGGGTGGATGCTGGAGGTTAAGGCTTGAGGGCGCGCTTCAATGGCATGAAGTACCGACCCTCTTGCCGTGGAGACCCGTGACTGTCGGATGCCTATAGCATTTCACAAGAGATTGATGGACGTCCAACGGCACGGGATGAAACCTGCAATGCGGTGCAGCGGAAGTTACAAAGGATTGATCACCGACGTAAGGACCAAAGTGCTGTGTGCAGTGTAGCCTGCCTTGAGTGGCCATGGTGAATAAGGTATCCGCCTGCGGTTTCCCGGCCAGGAATGCCGCGGGAATTGACTTTTGAAACCATGTCTGCAAAAGAGGCTAAGAATCGTGTTGCCTGCAGTGGAAATCACCTAGGCTGTTCGCAAAGAGGCAGATCGTACTGTGAAATCTGATAAGCTTTTGGGAGATCAGGGTAGAAGTAATTTTTTCTGTCCTGCTTTGAGTGGCGTGCAATAGTACAGTTAGTAGCAATTCCTGCTTTTACGGCATA
>OLRA01004182.1_pt1 | contig 11750 bp, 15 predicted proteins | sample 1673011 | NCBI WGS metagenome assembly OLRA01 (sample SAMEA3136746, study PRJEB25190) | human gut metagenome | reverse complement strand
TGTCGGTATGGAAGGCGTTATCACCAAATCCAACTGGGGTATTTTCCAGGATCTGAACGTTACACTTGCAGGTAAAACCGGTACAGCACAGCAGAGTAAAAACCGTGCAAACCACAGTTTATTTATCGGTTATGCACCGGCAGATAAACCACAGATTGCGTGGGCAATCCGTATTGCAAACGGTTATGCGTCAACAAACTCCGAACTGGTGGCAAAGGATATTCTGAACTATTACTTCGGACTGAAAGATGAAACAGAGATTCTTACCGGACAGGCAAGTACAGCCAGCAATTCCAACGCAGGTACAGACTGATCGAGATGCAAAAGACAGACAATATGAACAAATATCAGGAGGATTGGATATGAGTGAAGTAATTGTTGTTACATCCGGAAAAGGCGGGGTCGGTAAGACGACAACTGCTGCCAATATCGGTACCGGACTTGCGGCACTGGATAAAAAAGTAGTTCTGGTAGATACAGATATCGGCCTTCGAAATCTGGATGTGGTACTGGGACTCGAAAACCGAATTGTGTATAATCTGGTAGATGTCATCGAAGGAAACTGCCGATTAAAACAGGCGCTGATCAGGGATAAACGGTATGCCAATCTGTTTTTGCTTCCATCTGCACAGACCAGAGATAAAACCTCTGTTACACCGGAGCAGATGAAAAAATTATGTGAGGAACTGAAAAAACAGTTTGATTACATCCTGCTGGACTGTCCGGCAGGAATTGAGCAGGGATTTCGGAATGCCATCGCCGGAGCTACCAAAGCTCTGGTAGTGACAACACCGGAGGTTTCAGCGATTCGTGATGCGGATCGGATCATTGGTCTTCTGGAAGCGGAGGATCTGAGAGATATCCGTTTGATTATCAATCGCCTCCGCATGGATATGGTAAAACGGGGAGATATGATGTCCGTGGAGGATGTGTCGGATATTCTGGCAGTACCTCTGATCGGTATCCTCCCTGATGACGAACAGGTTGTAATTGCTACGAATCAGGGAGAACCTCTGGCAGGCAAGCCAGGTCTGTGCGGACAGGCTTATCTCAATATCTGTCATCGGCTTCTTGGTGAAGAAGTCCCCTTCCAGGATCTCGATGTGAAAAAAGGAATTTTGGGACGATTGTTTGGCAGATAGGAGGGAAGCAATGAGTATCTTCGGCAAAAAACGGAAAGCCTCTGGCACCATTGCAAAAGACAGACTCAAACTGCTTCTCATATCAGATCGGGTGAGCTGCTCACCTCAGACGATGCAGATGTTAAAAAACGATATGATAAAAGCTGCGGGAAAATACATACCTGTTGATGCAGGAAAGGTGACAATCTGTTTTCATCAGTCACCACCCGTTCTCACAGCAGATATACCGTTAAAATCCAGAAAGGATACAGGATCTTAACATGTTTAAACTTTACAGATTGAAAAATTATAATTTCCGGCTGATCATCTGGCTTCTGATGATCAGCGGAATCGGAGTGCTGCTGGTGGGAAGTGCAAAAGCTTCTCTGCAGTCGAGACAGCTGATCGGTGTGATTCTTGGTCTCGTGGTGATGGTTGTAGTTTCTTTGATGGACTACAGCTGGCTGTTGAATTTTTACTGGATCATCTACGGGGTAAACATTATAATGCTGCTGATCGTTCGGTTCTTCGGGGATTCTGCAGGTGGTGCTACCCGATGGCTGGATCTTGGCTTTATACGTTTTCAGCCGACCGAACTTTCGAAGATCTTGCTGATCATGTTTTTTGCCCGGTTTCTGATGGATCACGAAGATACCCTGAATACCTGTAAGACTATTCTGGCTTCCGTAGTGCTCCTTGCAGTGCCGCTGGTTTTAATAAAGATTCAGCCGGATCTGAAAAACACGATCACTGTTACGATTATATTCTGTTTGATGATGTATGTGGCAGGACTGAGTTATAAGATCATTGGTGGTATTCTTGGAGTTGCCATTCCGCTGGTTATTGTGGCATTCATTCTGATCACACAGACAGATATCAAGATTATTGACTCCTATCAGAAAGACAGAATCATGTCCTGGATGTACCCGGAAGACGAGACCTATAAAGATGATGTTATCCAGCAGCAAAATTCAATTACAGCTATTGGTTCCGGTGAACTTACCGGAAAAGGATATAATAACAATAAAGTTTCCTCTGCAAATAAAGGAAATTTTGTTACTCAGATTCAGACAGACTTTATCTTTGCGGTTGCAGGTGAAGAACTTGGGTTCATCGGAAGCGTTTTTATCATATTACTCTTGTTCCTCATTGTGGTTGAATGTATAATTACAAGCAGAAAGGCCAAGGACCTGTCCGGTAAGATTATATGTTGCGGCGTAGCAGGCGTCGTTGGCTTCCAGAGTTTTCTGAACATCTGTGTAGCCACCGGCGTTCTTCCAAACACAGGAACACCGCTTCCCTTTGTAAGTTATGGTCTGACATCTCTGGTCAGTCTGTATATTGGTATGGGTCTGGTATTAAACGTAGGTTTGCAAAACAGAAGATATTTGGGAGGAGAAAAAAATGAACATTGGCTTCATCGCACACGAATCTAAGAAAAAACTGCTTCAGAATTTTTGTATTGCATACAGAGGAATCCTCAGCAAGCATCAGCTTTATGCCACCGGGACATCCGGGCGTCTGATTGAGGAGGCTACGAATCTGGACGTCCATAAACTTCATGCGGGACATGTGGGCGGCGAACAACAGATGGCATCTATGATTGAACAGAATCAGATGGATCTGGTGATTTTCCTTTGCGGACCATATCAGGAGAAAAAGCATGAACCGGATGCACATAAGATTTTCCGTTTATGTGATACACATATTATTCCGCTGGCAACAAATCTTGCCACAGCGGAACTTCTGATCAAATCCCTGGAAAGAGGAGAACTTGACTGGCGTGAAATGTATAAAAAATAGAAAACGATTATTGAAACCTATCAAAAAAAAGAATCGGGATACACTGATTCTTACAGGGATTCTGATTCTGTTTTTTGGTGTGGGAATTACCGCACTCGTACTTCTCCGCCGCTCTTCACAGCTGGATATGACTTCAGCTTATTCGGTAAAAGAAGAGATGTACGGTACACATGGTGCAGAAATCAGTACACAGAAAGCCGATTCCTTTGCCTCGTCATATGCAGTTTCCTCCGGAAATATGAGTCTGGAAGGTGTTGCGATCAGTGATACGACAAAAGCCGGTCTTTTCGATCTGGATCATGGATCTGTGATGTTTGCTCAGAATATTCATGAAAAATCATATCCAGCGAGTATCACAAAAATTATGACAGCGATTCTGGCATTTAAGAATGGGAATATGGACGACATAGTGACAATTCCGGCAGAGGCTCTGAACCAGGAATCCGGTTCCACAGAGATTGGCTTTCAGGAAGGAGATCAGCTAACACTGGATGAACTTCTTCATGGTCTGCTGATCTATTCCGGGAATGATGCTGCGGTTGCTATAGCACAGCATATCGGCGGAAGCGTGGATCAGTTTGTGGAAATGATGAATCAGGAAGCACTGGAGCTTGGTGCAACCAATACACATTTTGCCAATCCTTCAGGACTGCAGGATGAAAATCATTATACAACAGTATACGATATTTATCTGATGTTACAGGAAGCGATGACGTATCCACATTTTCTGGAGATTGCACAGCTTAGTTCTTATAATCTTACCTGTAACAGAGGTGAGCAGGAAGTAACTTTTCATCTGGATGCTACCGATCAGTATCTGACCCGTCAGGTGACGGCACCGAAGAATGTGACGGTGCTTGGCGGTAAGACCGGTACAACATCAGATGCAGGCTCCTGTCTGGCACTGTTGAGCCAGAATGCCTATGGGGAACCGTATATTTCTATTGTTCTTCACGCGGCAAATAAGACGAATCTGTACACGTATATGAATCAGTTGCTTTCTGCGATCAATCAGTAGAATCAGCTGATTTTCAAAAATATCAGAAACAGGAAAGAAATGCACCAGGCGTTGTGCGTTTATTTCCTGTTTTTTTTGAAATTTTTCAGATTTTTTCAAATTTACCATTGTATTTCTTGGTGAAATATTCTATAATTACAACAACAGAACAGTACTTTTTGGTAATATATACCAGAAATCAAAGGAGGAAACTGCTATGGTTCAATTAATTGTAGGCAAAAAAGGTAAAGGAAAAACTAAGCAGCTTTTAGATAAAGTGAACGGAGCCATTAAAGCTGCTGAAGGTAACATTGTATATCTGGATAAAAGTTCCAAACATATGTATGAACTGAACAATAAAATTCGTCTGATCGATGTATCCGGATATCCGATTAAAAATGCAGATGAATTCATCGGTTTTGTATGTGGTATTGTATCTCAGGATCATGATCTTCAGGAAATGTATCTGGACAGCTTCCTGAAAAATGCAAAATTGGAAGGAAAAGATATTACCGATGCACTGCATCAGTTAAAAGATATTTCCGAGGCATATAAAATTAATTTTGTATTAAGTGTTTCCATGGATAAAGAAGAATTACCTGCTGAATTTCAGGATGATATCATCATTGCCTTGTAAAACTGTAGCAGATGAAAAGAGGGTTGCCTGTTGGCGACCCTCTTTTCATGTTTTACGCGAGTAACGAGCCAAAGTCCGTGCATGCACGCGACCCTGGCGACTGCCGCGATAACTATGAGAAACTCGCGGAGCGTGTTTTTCATAGTTATCCGCAGCTTACGGGTTAGTGTCGGCGAGACGACTGAAAAAGGTGCAAAGGTACAGACCGCTTAATCCAACCAGGATATAGATGATCCTGGAAAGCCAGGATAAATTGCCGAACAAGAAAGCAACCAGATCGAATTTGAACAGTCCTACCAGCCCCCAGTTAATTGCACCTGTGATTGTCAGTATCAGTGCTGTATAATCCAAACCTTTCATCTTAATTTGATCAACCTCCTGTTTTTTTCGTTATCTCCAGTATTTCCACGATTTCACAGAATATGCATATTTTTTTTCTTGTGTATTCGTCAGAGGAATGATAGAATAATTTTATATGAGTATAAGTCAGAAAAACGAAGGGGAGTGTTTTCATGACTACAAAAAGGAAAAATAAAATATCCGGATGGTTTCGTAAGATCCCGTTAAATATAGGAACCTTTATCTTTGGGGCACTTTTTGTGTATATGGTAATTACGGTCATTCTGTATCTTACTGCAGATCATATTCAGTCCTATCAGGTGACCGCAGGTCCCTTATCCAATAATAAGACATATACAGCACTGGCAATCCGTGAAGAATCTGTGGTAAATACGAATGTCGCCGGTTATATCACCTATTATGCAAGAGAGAACAGTAAAGTTGGAAAATCCGGAGCAGTCTATACTCTGGGGGACACTCCGGCACAGGCTGCAGTCAATGAACTGACCGAACAGGATTATGCCGGAATCCGCTCTTCCATTGCAGGATTTGCCTCCACATATGACAGTGACAACTTTTATGATGTTTATAATTACAAATACGAGCTGGAGGGATCTATTCTCCAGTACAGTGGTCTTCAGACGGATGACTCCACGGAAACTACGCAGACGGCCAATGGACAGACAATTTACCGGGCAGCACAGGAGGGTATCGTTGTTTATACAGTGGATGGCTACGAAGGGATTACAGCAGATCAGCTGACGGCAGATCTTTTCAGTAAGAAAAACTATCAGATTACCAATCTTCAGAAAGAACGAAAGGTATCCTCCGGGGATCCTGTGTATAAACTGATAACCAGTGAGACCTGGTCAGTAGTGATACCGCTGAGCACAGATCAGATTGTTTCACTGGCAGAAAAAAAGACGATCCGGGTGAAGTTTTTAAAAGATGATGCCACGCAGACAGGTTTACTGACCATTGTTACCGGTGAAGACGGCAATTATTACGGCAAGATCACATTCAGCCGTGGAATGATTCGTTATAGTGGTGATCGCTTTCTGAATATTGAATTGGTAACAAACACACAGACAGGATTAAAGATTCCGCTCAGTTCCATTGTGAAAAAGAACTTTTATGTGATTCCGAAAGAATACATTGCTACTGATGAAGAAGATGGTGATGCCGGCTTCTACCGAAAGGTTACCAGAAGGGGAAAAGATGATTCCTCTGAATTTGTCAAGGCTACGATTTATCAGGAAGACGATGATTACTATTATGTGGATATGGATACTTTTCAGGACGGAGATGTGATTTTGAAGCCTGACAGCCAGTCTGTTTATGAAATAAAAGAAAAGAAAGCATTAGAAGGTGTGTATTGTATTAATAAAGGCTATGCTGTTTTCAGGAAAATCGTCATGATTGAACAAAATGATGAATATTGTATAGTTGAGACAGGTACCACCTATGGACTTTCTCAGTTTGATTACATTGTCAGAAACGGAAATACCGTGAAAGAAGACGATATTCTGTTTAAATAAAGACTTACAAAGGAGAATAATGTATGGTAGCAGAACAGTTACAGAACGTACGAGCTGAGATCAGAAAAGCCTGTGAAAAAAGCGGTCGGAATCCGGAAGAAGTAACTCTGATCGCAGTCAGTAAGACAAAACCGATTTCCATGATTCAGGAGGCGATGGATGCAGGACAGACGATCTTCGGAGAAAATAAGGTACAGGAACTTTGCACCAAATACGAAGAACTTCCGAAAAATCTCGAATGGCATCTGATCGGGCACCTGCAGAGGAATAAAGTAAAATATATTGCAGACAAAGCAGCACTGATTCATTCTGTGGATTCTCTGCGTCTGGCAGAAACAATCAACCATGAGGGAGAAAAGATTCAGAGAGTGATTCCTGTCCTGATTGAAGTGAATGTTGCGCAGGAGGAAACAAAGTTTGGAGTATCAGTGGAAGAAACCATGTCTTTGATTGAGGAGATCTGTAAGCTTCCGTATGTGCAGATTCAGGGACTGATGACAATTGCTCCATATGTACCGGATCCTGAAGAAAATCGGCCTGTTTTCCGAAAATTGAAACAATTAAGTGTTGACATAAGCAGTAAAAACATGAATAATGTACATATGGATATTCTGAGTATGGGTATGACGAACGATTATCAGGTAGCTGTTGAAGAAGGTGCCACTATGGTTCGTGTTGGTACCGGTATTTTTGGTGAGAGAGATTATTCCAAAACAAAATAGATAGGAGATAAAAAATGAGCGTTTTAGATAAGTTTTTAGATGCCATCCGTTTAAATGATGATTTTGACGATGATGATGAATTCTTCGATGATGAAGATCTGGAAGCCCTTGACGAGGAAAAACCGAAACATCGTTTCTTTAAAAAATTGGATGACGATGATGATGAAGATGAAGAAGTTGAATATGTAAAACCTGAGAAAAAAGTGGCACCAAAGCAGGCAAAAGCTCCGAAACAGACTGTAAAGCAGGCAACTCCGTCTGCATCCAGCAAGATCACTCCGATGAGAAAGAAAAACAGCGGAAATGGCACGATGGAAGTCTGTGTGATCAAACCTTCTTCCATGGAAGACACCAGAGAGATCGCAGATACTCTGATTGACCGTTGTACTGTAGTACTGAATCTGGAAGGTATTGATGTAGATGTGGCGCAGAGAATCATAGATTTTTCTTCCGGTGCATGCTATTCTATCGCAGGAAGTCTGCAGAAGATTTCCAGTTATATTTTTATCCTGACACCAGCCAATGTGGAAATTTCCGGTGATTTCCAGGAAATATTAAGCGGCGCTTTTGACGTTCCTTCTGTTCGGACAAACTTCTAAGATGAAAGAACAGGAAGTACAGTTCAGAAAGCGGCTGGCAGATCTGGCAAGAACAGCCTATTATCGGGAGATTCCTGTGTTTACGGATTTTCTGGATTTGAATGAACTTCATATGGTACATAGCTTTCGACCGGAGGAAGCGGGTGTTATGATCCGTACCTTCGGTGGCTATGAAGAAGCAGAGCGTCAGATAGCAGCATTTCTTCCTGATGCTCTTTCTTATGATTATGGGGAAAATGAAGAGCTTTTTCTTTCAATGTATCCGATTCGGTGTATCCGTATCTCGCCTTGTTCCGGAAAATTCAGTGAGGCGCTTACTCATCGGGATTATCTGGGTGCCCTGATTCATCTGGGAATCGAACGCTCCAGACTTGGGGATATAGTGATCAAGGGCCAGGATGCGTATGTATTCTGCCATACACAGATGGAAGAATTTCTTATGCAGAACATTACCAGAATCCGGCATACAACAGTGAAAGTGTCCGCTGTTGAGAATCCGGACGACCTTCCGAAACCACAGTTTCAGGAGATCCACGGAACAGTCAGTTCAGTACGGCTGGATGCGATGATTGCTCTGGCATTTTCGTCATCCAGAAGTAGTATGCTGGGATTGATCGAGGGGGGAAAAGTTTTTGTCAATGGTAAAATGGTTGTATCTAACGGACATCCTTTAAAACCGGAAGATATTGTGTCGGTCCGTGGATATGGAAAGTTCCGCTATGACGGAATGGCGGGAACAACAAAAAAAGGACGGTGCAGTGTTACCGTACAGAAATATATATAACGTATTCTCAAATACGATCCTGCATTTCTACAAAAATAAAACAGGATGATTATTTTGGAGGAGAATTTTATGAGCAAACAATTACGCGTATACAGAGAAGGCGCAAAGACAGAATTTGATTACCAGATTCTCTGGGAAGAAGATTTTACAAAACTGGCGGATGCAGTTAAGAAACTGGAGCTTTCCTGTGGCAAGATCTGCATTGTAGCAGATGATACAGTGGGAAATCTGTATGGGAAAGAAGTACAGAAGGCACTGGAAGAACTGGATGTAACGGTTGATTTGTATACTTTCCCGGCGGGAGAAGCTTCTAAAAATCTGGATACAGTAAAAGAGCTGTACGCGTTTCTGATCGAACATCACTATACAAGAAAAGATGTACTGGCAGCACTTGGCGGAGGCGTTACCGGAGATCTTACCGGATATGCTGCTGCCACCTATCTGCGTGGTATTGACTTTATCCAGATTCCAACGACTCTTCTGGCTCAGGTAGACAGCAGTGTAGGTGGAAAAACAGGTGTGGATTTTGCACAGTATAAAAATATGGTGCATTCCATCAGCCGCGGCTCGTCTATATGAATCTGAATACGCTGAAAACTCTTCCGGAAGATCAGTTTGCCAGTGGCATGGGAGAAGTGTTGAAATCAGGTCTGATTCGTGATGCCAGATTTTATGAGTGGACGATTAATCATATGTCGGAGATTCAGGAACGAATCTATCCGGTTCTTGTAAAAATGGTTCGCAAATGCTGCGAGATCAAGGCTGCTGTCGTGGAAAGTGATCCGACGGAACAGGGAGAACGTGCACTGTTGAATCTTGGACATACAGTGGGTCATGCAGTGGAAAAACTGAAGAATTTTGAACTTCTTCATGGCCAGTGTGTGGCACTTGGAACCATTGCCGCTGCCTATATTTCTTTCAAAAGAGGTTGTCTGTCGACAGAGGAATTCTACGAGATCCGTGATATGAACGTGGGATTTGATCTTCCGATTTTCTTTAACGGTCTGGATAATGAAGCTGTATTACAGACGACAAAGTCGGATAAAAAGATGGATAACGGAAGGATTAAATTTATTCTTCTCAAGAAGATCGGACAGGCATACATCGATAAAACAGTTACAGACGAAGAAATTCTGGATGCGATTCAGTTTATTAACGGAGATATGATCGAAGGAGAATAAGGGATGGTGAAAAATAAGAAAACCATACAATTTATCGGAGTGGACTGTATTCTTATGGTGATTCTGACACTTCTGGATCAATGGACAAAAAGTCTGGTTGTGCATCACCTGAAAGATCAGAGTGACATCATACTGATTCCGGGAGTTTTCCAGTTGCATTATCTGGAAAACCGTGGAGCTGCGTTCGGCATTCTGCAGAATCAGAAAATTGTTTTTGTGATTCTGACGATTATCTATCTGGCTGCAGTATTCTGGTTTTTGCATCGTTGTCCGAAAAACGGACGTTATACATTGCTGCATATTATAGCATCAGTTCTGACAGCGGGAGCCCTGGGGAACTTTATAGATCGGCTCCGCCTGGGATATGTGGTGGATTTTTTCTATTTTTCACTGATTAATTTCCCGGTATTTAATGTAGCGGATATTTTTGTGGTAATTTCTTTTATTGGTATTGCAGTAAGCATTTTATTCATATATAAAGATGACGAATTTGAGTTCTTAAGCATCAGGAAAAGGGAGTCTAAGGCATAGTGGAAATCTATACATTTACACCGGATGATGAACAGAAAAATTTAAGAATAGATAAATTTCTTTCTGAACAGCTGCCGGATCAGTCGCGATCCTATTTACAGAAATTATTGAAAGAAGGAAATGTGACAGTCAATGAAAAAACGGTAAAGGCAAATTATAAAGTACAGCTTTCCGATACAGTGAAGCTGGAACTTCCGGAGCCGGAGTGTCCGGACATTCTTCCGGAAGATATTCCACTGGATATTTTGTATGAAGATGAAGATGTGCTGATCATCAATAAACCCAAAGGGATGGTAGTTCATCCAAGTGCCGGACATTATACCCATACAGTGGTCAATGCAGTAATGTTTCACTGCAAGGAACATCTTTCCGGAATTAATGGAGTGATGCGTCCGGGTATCGTGCACAGGATCGATATGGATACAACGGGTGCTATTGTGATCTGTAAAAATGATATGGCACATCAGAGTCTGGCAGATCAGCTGAAAGAGCATTCAATCACCAGAAAATACCGCGCCCTGGTACATGGAAATCTGAAAGAAGATGAAGGAACAGTAGAAGGGCCTATTGGCCGTCATGCCACGGATCGGAAAAAGATGGCAATCAACTACAAAAACGGAAAACCTGCAGTAACGCACTATAAGGTGCTGGAACGTTTTGGTGCATACACTTTTATCGAGTGCCAGCTGGAGACCGGGCGCACTCATCAGATTCGCGTGCATATGGCAAGCATCGGTCATCCACTTGTGGGAGATATTACCTATGGGCCGGCGAAGTGTCCGTTCAAACATCTGCAAGGGCAGTGCCTTCATGCCATGGTTTTAGGGTTTATTCATCCTCGGACGAATGAATATATTGAATTCTCAGCCCCATTACCAGAATATTTCACTGATTTGTTAGAAAATTTAAGAAAATAGGTACTGTACAATTGATTTGTTTTATTTTATAATAATTATAATAAATTAAAAGAACGGGAGGGGTTGCTATGAAGACCAATACCATTATTACAATAGGTCGTCAGTACGGAAGCGCCGGACGTCAAATTGGAAGAGTCCTTGCAGAAGAGTTAGGTATCAAGTGTTACGATAAAGAGTTACTGGAACGTGCAGCAAAGGAAAGTGGACTTTGCGAAGAACTTTTTGAGAATCATGATGAAAAACCAACCAATAGTTTTCTGTATTCTCTGGTTATGGATTCCTACTCATTCGGATATCCTTCATCCAGTTATACAGACATGCCGATCAATCATAAAATTTTTCTCGCACAATTTGATACCATCCGCAAGATCGCATCGGAAGGTCCTTGTATTCTTGTTGGACGTTGTGCCGACTATGCGCTGGAAGAATTTGATAATGTCTTAAGTGTATTCATTCATGCCGACATGGACGCAAGAGTCCGCAGAATCGCACGGATCTATGATCTGACAGATGCAAAAGCCAAAGATCTGATTAAAAAGACTGATAAGAGACGTTCCAGCTATTATAATTATTACAGCAAT
>OLRA01004177.1_pt1 | contig 11763 bp, 7 predicted proteins | sample 1673011 | NCBI WGS metagenome assembly OLRA01 (sample SAMEA3136746, study PRJEB25190) | human gut metagenome | reverse complement strand
TACCTTCATTTCGAGGTTCTGCGACAGCGAGAAGTTCATCGACATCGACCGTCCGGAACTGGGGACGCCGTATGCGTTGACCGAATAGGGCGAATAGGTGGTGAAACGTCCTGTCGAGTCGGTCTGCCGCGTCTTGTAGTAGCCGTATTTCGGGTCGCCGAAGTCCGGCGTATAGGCGAATCCGATCGAAGGGGTGAGTGTGTGGCGGATGGCCTGGATCTTACGATCCTTGCGCTTCTTGGTGAAGTCGTACATGCCGTATACGGTCGTCGATGCCGAGACGTTGAAGTTGTAGTTGTAGAGGCGGTAGAACCCGTATTGCGTCGGCAGCGTGTCCACCTTGTTCGTGACGGGGTTCCAGTCGAATTCGACTTTTTTGAAATACCACTTCTCGTTGTAGGTCGCCGACGGCGAGATGTTGATGTAGTTGAACAGGTTGAACGACGCCGATATGGGGATGTTGTGCTCGATACCGTTCTTCATGTTGTCGAGCGTCTCCTTCGAGAAGATCTTGTCCTCGGTGGTCGTCACCGAGTTGGTCATCTTGCCCGTATACTGCATCGAGATCTTTTCGTACCACCGCTCTTTGCCCATGCGCTCCTTGCGCTTGAAGGGGTAGAAACGCGAGACGTTGAAAACCACGGTCGGCAGCGTTACCGAGAGGCTTTTGTTCTGCGAGTTCTGCGAGATGGACATGTTCGCCGAGAGCGAGAAGGGGGTTCCCGCCCAGTTCTTCGAGTAGGCGATCGACGAGTTGGTCTGCGTCGAGAGGATGTCGTTGAGGTTGGTCGCCGAATATTTGCTGTAACCGCTCGTGGCGAAGTTCACCGATGCCGAGAAGGTCGACCCGGGGTTGGCCTTGGGATCCTGGGAGTGCGTCCACTGGATGCGGAAGTTGCTCTGCTTGATATAGTCCGGCTCGCCTTTTTCGCCCGTCTTGATGTTCGAGTACTGCATGTTGAAACTGCCGCTGTACTTGTAGCGTTTGATATAGCGCGATGCGGCCGACGCCTCCCACGAACCGAGCGTGTAGATACCGCCGCGTACGGCCAGGTCGGCATAGTCGCCCAGCGTGAAATAGTAACCCATGTCGCGCAGGAAAAACCCCTTGGAGTATTCCTCGCCGTAGGTGGGCATCAGCAGACCCGATTTGGGACCCATGTTGATCGGGAAGAAGCCCTCGGGGATGCCGAGGAAGTAGATCGGCACGTCCTCCATGACCAGGTAGGCCGGCCCCGTGACGACTTTCTTGCCGGGGATGACCTTGGCCTTGGTCATCGCCAGGTAGAAGTGCGGGTGGTCGGTCTCGTCGCAGGTCGTGTATTTGCCGTGCTGGATGTTGACCGTGTTGTCGGGCATTTTCTTCACGCTGCCTCCGACCAGCCAGCCGTCGCCCTGCTGCGTCGCCACGCCCTTGATCTTGGCCTTCTTCGAGGTGAGGTTGTAGGTGATCGTATCCATCGTGTACGATGCGTCGCCCTCGGAGAATTCGGGTTTGGTGACGATCGGTTTGCCTTCGAGCGAGTCGGGCTTGCCGTATGCATAGACCATCTTGTTGTCCATGTTGATCTGCATGTAGTCGGCCTTGAGGTTGCTGTTCTGATAGGTGATGTCGCCTTCGTTGTAGATATAGACCATCTTGTTGCGCACGTCGTAGACCAGCGAATCCTTGTTCTTGCCCGAGATCGGGTCGTCGAGGAACGCCCCCGGTTTCTGGGGCTTTTTCTCTTTCACCGTGTCGCGGGCGATGGTGTCCGCTCCGCGGCCTTCGAGCGAGTCGCCTTTCTGCGTGATGAGCGAATCGAGCTGTGCGCCGAAGAGCGAATCGCGCTGCTCCTGCGGCAGGGCTTCGAATGCGGCGCGGCGACGTGCCTGTTCCCGGGCAGCGCGTGCCTGCTCGCGGCGGTCGCGGCGGCTTTGGGTCGCAACTTCCGGCACTTCGGCCGCGGCTTCGGAATGGATCCGGAGGGAATCGGACAGGCGTTGGCGGAGGCTGTCTTCGGCTGCCGAGGCAAGCATTCCCCGGGGTACGGACGAGCCGAACACCAACTGGGCGAAGAGGAGGAGTGCCGCCGCCGAAAACAGATATTTTACCCTGATTCTATCCAAAATCCCAATAATTTTTCGTACCTTTGCCGACATGTCGGCAAAAACGCCTGGATCGGGGCCTCGATGCACTCCCGCCGGGTTTTTTAGGCGCGACAAAGATAGGTAAAAAATTACAGAAAGCTCACATTTGACTCCATTAAATATGCGCACACGACTGTTCCTGTTATTCGCGTTTGCGGCCGTTACCGTTCTAATGAACGGTGCCACGGCCGGGAATATTGCGCACGGGGTCGAAGTTGTGGTCATCGATGCCGGACACGGCGGGAAATTCCCCGGGGCGCACTACGGCAATGTCTACGAGAAAGACCTCACGCTGAAGGTGGCGCTCAAACTCGGGAAGCTCATCGAGGAGGGGATGCCGGGCGTGAAGGTGGTCTATACCCGCAAGACGGACAAGGCGCTGGGCACCGATCTGGCAACCGACCTCCAGGCGCGTGCCGACATCGCCAACAAGGCCGGCGGCGACCTCTTCGTTTCGATCCACGTCAATGCTGCGAAATCCTCGGCGGCACGGGGTGTCGAGACGCTCATCATGGGCGAAAGCCCCAAGGAGCAGCGTTACAATGAGAACGCCCTGTTCGAGAACAACCGCGAAGACCTGATCGACATGTCGGACGAGCGGACGGCGGCCATCGTGCGGGCCTATATCCAGAACCTGCAATTCACCTACGGCGAGTACAGCATGGCGCTGGCGCGCTGTATTCAGAATAATTACCTGAAGGCTGGGCGCCATTCGCGGGGCATCAAGCCCCAGCTGCTGCGCGTGCTCTATGCCACCGACATGCCGGGCGTGCTGACCGAGATCGGTTTCATGTCCAACGCCCAGGAGATGGCCTATATGAAATCGGAAAAGGGGCAGGACGAGATCGCCCGCTCGATTTACGAAGGCGTGAGGGATTATTCGGCCTATGTGCTCGAAACGCGCCGCGCCGAAGAGGAGGCCGCAGCAGCCCCGAAGCCCGGTAAAGAGCCCGAAACGCAGGTCGTCATCGGGAAGGAGCCCGTGCGCCCTGCGGAGCAGGACAAGGCATCCGATGCGCCTGCCGCGAAGACCGTCACCCCGGAAAAAGGGGAGCCGGAGAAGGCTGCGGGCAAGTCCGGGGCGCAGAAACCGGAACCGCGGAAACCGGCCAAGGCCGGGGATGCCCCCAAACAAGCCGCCCGGCCGCTGCGTTATACCGTGCAGGTGCTGGCCAGCGCGCAGACCGTGCCGACCTCGTCCGCACGTTTCAAAGCCTACCGCAACAAGGTGAAACAGTATACCGCCGAGGGGCGGTTCCGCTATAAATATTGCGTCGGCGAGTACGATACCCGTGCCGCCGCCCAGAAACGGCTGGCCGAAGTGCGCAAGGTTTTCCCCGACGCCTTCGTCGTGTGCTGCCGGGGTACGCAAATTGTGAAATAAAAACAAGCGAAATATGAAAAGGGAAGTTAAGATCGGAATATTCGCCGTGGCGATGATCGGCGTTGCCTGGGCCGGAATTCGGTTTCTGAAAGGTTTCGACATTTTCAGCCGGAACGTCGAGTATTATGCCGCCTACGACCAGATCAACGGCGTGCAGAACGCGTCGCCGATCATGATGAAGGGCGTGAAGATCGGCTCCGTGACACGGCTTTCGTTCGACCCCGCGCGCAGCGACAAGGTCGTGTTGCAGTTCACCATCAAGCGCCAGTACCGCATCCCGACCGATTCCGAGGCCAAGATCTTCAGCAACGGGCTGATGGGTGCCAAGGCGATCGAAATCACCTACGGCACGGCCGACACCTACCTCCAGAAGGGCGATACGCTGCGTTCGAGCCGCGACCGCGATCTGATGGACATGGCCGGCTCCGAGCTGGATTTCTTCAAGCAGAAGGTTTCGCAGCTCACCACCGACCTTTCGCGCACGCTCGAAAACCTGAACGGCCTGATGGAAACCAATGCGGACAACATCGCCGGGACGCTCGGCAACCTGAACTCCGTGACGGGCGACATGGCCGAGATACTCTCTGCGGAGAAAAACAGCCTGAAGAGCGCGCTGGACAACCTTTCGAAATTCTCCGACATGCTCGGCGAGAATGCTGGGCGCGTGGACAGCATCATCGGCGACGTGGATCGTTTCACCTCGCAGCTCACCGAGGAACAGTTTGCCCGCAAGCTTTCGCAGGCCGTGGAGCACCTCGACGGTCTCGTGGCGCGTATCGCGCAGGGCGAAGGCACGGTCGGCAAGCTCATCAGCGCCCCCGAACTGTACGATTCGCTCGAAAAGGCCAGCGACAACCTCGCGGCGCTGCTGGCCGATGTCAAACAATACCCCGGCCGTTACGTCCACCTCTCGCTCTTCGGGCGCAACCCCGAAAAGATGAAGGAGCGTGCCGACAGGAAGGCCGCCAAGGTTGCTGCCAAGGCTGAGCGCGATTCGCTCAGGCGGCTGCAGTAGCCCATCAACCCGACATAAAGATGATTTATCCTGCAAACTTCGAGCAGAAGATCGGCTTCGACCGGCTTCGGGAACAGGTTGCAGCACTTTGTACCATGCGTGCCGCCCGCGGGAAGCTCGCCGAAGAGACTTTCTCGGCCTCGGCGCGCGAGATCGGACGGAGGCTGGAACTTGCCGACCAGATGCGCCTGCTGCTCGACATGGAGCACGATTTTCCCGGCGGGGAATATCCCGACGTCGACCACGTCGTTGCCAAACTGCGTGTCGAGGGGACGTTCCTCGACGTGGGGGAGGTGGTGACGCTGCACCGGGCGCTGAGCCTCGTCGGCAGCGTCGTTGCGTTCATCCTCGCCCGCGAAGGGCAATATCCGGCGTTGTATGCCCGCAGCCGCGGCGTCGAGGCATTCCCCGGGATCGTGCAGCGGATCGACGCCATCGTCGATCGTTTCGGCAATATCCGGGACAATGCTTCGCCGGCCCTGCTGGAGATCCGGCGTGCCATCCGCGAACGCGAAGGGCAGGCCGCCAAGCGGTTGCAGGCGGTGCTCGCCGCCGCCAAAGGGGCTGGTATCGTCGATGCCGACGCCCAGATCTCGATCCGCGAAGGGAAGGCCGTGATCCCGGTCGCCGCGGCCAACAAACGCAAGTTGCAGGGCTTCATCCACGACGAATCGGCTACGGGCCGTACGTTCTACGTCGAACCGGTCGAGGTCGTGGAGATCAACAACGAACTGCGCGAACTGGAATATGCCGAGCGGCGCGAGATCGTCCGCATCCTCTCGGAGTTCACTGATTCGGTGCGTCCCGATGCCGGGCTGATCGCCGCGTCGGGCGACTACCTGGCCGAGATCGACATGCTGCGTGCCAAGGGACGCTGGGCATCGCAGAACGGCTGCGTGAAACCGATCATCTCGGACGATGACCGGCTGGTGCTGAAGAATGCCCGCCACCCGCTCCTGCAGCAAACCCTGCGGGCGCAGGGGCGCGAGGTCGTGCCGCTCGACATGCAGCTCGACCGCCGCAAGCATATCCTTGTCATTTCGGGACCCAATGCGGGCGGCAAGTCGGTCTGCCTCAAGACCACCGGTCTCGTGCAGTACATGTTCCAGTGCGGGTTCCCCGTCCCGGCGTCGGAGGTGTCGGAACTGCCCGTGTTCCGTTCGATCTTCATCGACATCGGCGACGAGCAGTCGATCGACGACGACCTGTCGACCTACTCGTCGCACCTGCTCAACATGAAGAACATGCTCGCGGGGGCTTCGTCGTCGACGCTGGTGCTGATCGACGAGTTCGGGTCGGGTACCGAGCCGGTCATCGGCGGCGCCATTGCCGAGGCCATCCTCGAACGCCTGCTGGCCAAAGGGTGCTACGGCGTCATCACGACCCACTATGCCAATATCAAATACTATGCGTCGGATACCGAGGGCATCGCCAACGGTGCCATGATGTTCGACGTGCAGAATATCCGCCCGCTGTTCCGCCTCGAAACGGGCAAGCCGGGCAGTTCGTTCGCCGTGGAGATCGCCCGCAAGATCGGGCTCCCGGAGGATATTATCCGCGCGGCGGGCGAGAAGGCCGGCAGCGACCATATCAACATCGAGAAGCAGCTGCGCGAGATCGCCCGCGACAAGCATTACTGGGAACAGAAGCGCGACCGCATCCGCCAGACCGACCGTAAGGTCGAGGAGCTGGAGCAGACCTATGCCGGGCAGCTGTCGAAGATCAGGGCCGAGCGGCAGGAGATACTCAAAAAGGCCAAGCTGGAGGCGCAGCAGTTGATCGCCGATGCCAACCGGCAGATCGAGAATACGATCAGGACGATCCGCGAGGCGCAGGCCGAAAAGGAACTGACGCGCCTTGCGCGCCGCGAACTGGACGATTTCCGCGACGCGGTGGCGAAGGCCGACACGGCGGACAAGGACGCCGAGGTCGCCCGCGAGATCGAACGTATCGAGCGCCGCCGTCAGCGGCGTGAAGAACGCAAGGCGCAGCGGGGCGAGGCGCAGGCGGCGGGGGCTGCCCCTGCCGAGGCTCCGAAACCGCGCGAGGTGGAGGCCGGGTCGAAAGTCCGCATGGCCGGACAGGATATGGTCGGCGTGGTGCAGTCGGTCAAGGGGCGCAAGGCGCAGGTCGCCTTCGGCCAGATACTGACTACGGTCGACCGGAAGATGCTGACCGTAGTCTCGAACAGCGAGTTCCGCGAGGCGACACGCCCGCAGACGGCGCGGACGGTGGTGTCGGCCGACATTTCGGCCCGCAAGCTCAGCTTCAAAGACCATATCGACGTGCGGGGCATGCGTGCCGCCGAGGCGCTGGACGCCGTGCAGGATTTCATCGACGACGCCCTGATGGTGGGCGTGGGGTCGGTGTCGATCCTCCACGGCAAGGGCACGGGGGCTCTCAAGGAGGAGATACGCCGCTACCTGCGCACGGTGCCTGAGGTCGAAAGCGCCCGCGACGAGCATGCCGACCGGGGCGGGGCGGGAATTACGATCGTGACATTTGACCTTTCGTGAGGACGACTGCCTCCGGCGCTTCCGCTCGCGGCAGCCGCATATTCCGCGTATGTTCCTGCCCCGCCAGCTTCGTGAAGCCCCGAATGCCATCTGCCCCGGCGAAAAAAGGATAAGATACAGGATGAACTACAAACTCTCGGAAATAGCCGCCGTTGTCGGCGGGAAATTTACAGGCTGCGATGCCGAAGTGCGGTCGGTTGTCACCGACAGCCGTTCGCTGTCGTGCGAACTGGGCTGCTGCCCGATGTTCGTGGCCATGCGCGGTGCCAACCACGACTCGCACGGATTCGTCGCCCAGATGTCGGCGCGTGGTGTGCGTGCGTTCCTCGTCGAACGGGATGTCGAGTGCCCCGCCGATTGCGGCTTCGTGCGTGTGGACAACGCCATCGATGCCCTGCAACGCCTTGCGGCGCACTACCGTGCGCAATTCAGGGGTACGGTCGTCGGCATCACCGGTTCGAACGGCAAGACCGTCATCAAGGAGTGGATCGCCGAAGAACTGCCCGCGGGGATGAAATATTACCGCTCTCCGAAAAGCTACAATTCGCAGCTGGGCGTGCCCCTCTCGGTGCTGATGCTCGAAGGCGACGAGGAGTTAGCCATCTTCGAGGCGGGCATTTCGAAGCCCGGAGAGATGGAGCGGCTGGAGCGCATCATCCGTCCCGACGTGGTTGTTTTTACCTCGATCGGCGACGCGCACCAGGAGAATTTCCTCAATCTCGAGCAGAAGTGCGACGAGAAGATGGTGCTGGCCCGCAATGCTTCGAAAATCGTCTACCACAGCTATTATGAACCGCTGGGGGGCATGGTCGCGGCGCGTTTCGCCGACCGCAAACCCTTCGATGCCGCGGCATTCCCCGAGGTGCCCGAATCGGTCATCGGCAACGCCGCGTCGCGCCGCAATGCCCAGATCGTCGAGGCGTTCTGCGCCGCGATGCACTATCCCGCGCCGTCGTTCGCTTCGGCGCCTACGTTGCCCATGCGCCTCGAGGTGAAGGAGGGCATCAACGATTCGATCCTGATCAACGACGCCTATAACCTCGACCTCAATTCGCTGGCGCTGGCACTCGATTACCTGCACGGCGTGGCGCTGAACCGCCGCCGTACGCTCGTCCTGTCGGATATCTCGCAGAGCGGGCTTTCCGACGACGAACTCTACGGCCGTGTCGCGGGGATGGTCGCACGTGCCGGCGTCGACTTCCTGATCGGCATCGGCCCGCGCCTGAAACGCCATGCCGGTCTGTTCGGCTGCGACAAGGAGTTTTACGCCTCGACCGACGAGTGCATCGCGCGCATCGACCGCAGGGCGGTGGCCGGGCGTGCCATCCTGCTGAAAGGCGCCCACGATTTCCGTTTCGAGAAATTGGCGCACGCCCTCGCGCGCCGCAGCCATACGACAGTGCTGGAGGTCGACCTCGACGCTATGACGCACAACCTTAATTTCTTCCGTTCGAAGCTCAGCTTCGGTACGAAGCTCGTGGCGATGGTCAAGGCCGGTTCGTACGGTGCCGGCGATTTCGAAGTCGCGCAGCTCTTGCAGCACCAGGGCGTCGATTACCTGGCCGTGGCGTTCGCCGACGAGGGGGTACTGTTGCGGGAGCGGGGCATTTCGATGCCCGTCGTGGTGCTCAACGCCGATGCCGACAGTTTCGATCAGATGATCGCCAACCGCCTCGAACCCGAGATATACAGCCTCCATTCGCTCGGCGCCTTCGCCGGGGCCGTGGTGCATGCGGGCGAGAGCCGTTACCCGATCCATATCAAGCTCGACACGGGTATGCACAGGCTGGGATTCACGGACGACGAAGTCGGGGCGCTGTGCAGGGCGCTGGCGGAAACCCCGCAGGTCAAGGTCGCCTCGGTCTTCTCGCACCTCAACTGTGCCGACATGCCCGAAGAGGATGCCTATACCCGGGCGCAGATCGCCCTGTTCGACCGCATGAGCGCCCGCGTCGCCGCCTCGCTGCCCTATCCGGTCATCCGCCATACGGCCAATTCGGCCGCCATCGAACGCTTCCCCGAGGCGCAGTTCGACATGTGCCGCCTCGGGCTGGGGCTTTACGGCTTCGGCTACCGGCATAACGGGATGCTGCGTCCCGTCTCGACCCTCCGCACGCGTATCGTGCAGGTCAAGCACCTGTCTGCGGGCGAGGCCGTAGGGTATGGACGGGCCGGGAAACTCACGCGCGAAACTACGACGGCGACGATCCCCATCGGATATGCCGACGGGCTCGACCGCCACCTGGGCTGCGGCCGCTGGTCGGTGCTGGTGGCCGGGAGTCCCGCCCCCATCGTCGGACGCATCTGCATGGACAGCTGCATGGTCGACATTACGGGGATTCCCGGCGTGAAGGAAGGCGACGAAGTCGTGGTCTTCTCGCCCGAGCCGGGCAACGACCTGGAAACGATGGCCCGCGTGCTCGATACAATTCCCTATGAGATCATGACCTCGGTTTCGGGGCGCGTAAAACGGATTTACCTCAAAGAATAAAGTTATGAAATGCTATGATTGCGGCGGTGAAATCGCTTCCGGAACCGGAACGTGTCCCTCCTGCGGTTGCCCCGCCGGGCGCGATGAGGCCGCCGAGTGCCTCGGGGCGCGGCTGCTGACGGCACAGCTCGAATCCGAATCGGCCCTCAACCAGTTGGGCAAGGCCCGCAGCGCCATGTTCGCCGCGGCGTTGCTGGCGCTCGCCAGCGGCGTGGTTGAACTGGTCAACGCCCAGGGAAACGGGGAGAGGCTGGTGGTCGGAATCGTGATGCTCGTGCTGGCGGGCGGCTATGTGGCTATCGGCTGCAATGTCCGCAAATCCCCGCTGATGCTTTCGGTTGCGGGGCTGGTCGTGAGCGCATTTTTCCTGAGCGGTGTTTTCGGGGTGGTGATCGCCGGTGTCATGGCGCTGAGCGTCTGGTTTGCTGTGCTGTATACGAAAGCCGTTGCCCGGGAGCGGGAACTCCGGGCCAAACTCGAAAAACTGAAATAAGATGTACGGAACGCTCTATCTGATCCCGTGTCCGATTTCGGACGAGACGGCACCGTGGGACGTGCTGCCCGCGGCGAACCGTGCCGTGATGGATTCGCTCGACTACTTCATCGTCGAGAACACCCGTTCGGCGCGGCGCTTCCTGTCGAAGGCCGGCATCGCGCGGCCGATCGACACGCTGGAGTTCCGCGAGCTGAACGAACATACCGTCGCCGGGCGTGAGGTCGAAGAGCTGGTGAAACCGCTCGTTGAGGGCCGCTCGGCGGGGGTTGTCTCGGAAGCGGGCGTGCCGGGCGTCGCCGATCCCGGGGCACTGGTCGTCGAGGCGTGCCACCGCCACGGTATCCGCGTGGTGCCGCTCGTCGGGCCGTCGTCCGTCATCCTGGCCGTCATGGCCTCGGGGCTCAACGGGCAGTCGTTCGCCTTCAACGGCTACCTGCCCGTCAAGCCGCCCGAACGGGTGCAGGCGATCCGCCGCTTCGAACGCCGTGCGCAGTCCGAACGCCAGTCGCAGCTCTTCATCGAGGCGCCTTACCGCAATGTGAAGCTGATGGAACAGCTCCTGCAAACCCTTGCCCCCGAGACGCGCCTGACGCTGGCGATGGACATTACCAGGTTCAGCGGCTTCTTCATGGACAGAAGGCCGATGATGATGGCAAATATATCCGTACGCTCCCCGTGCGCGAGTGGCGGTCGGTGCGGCTGCCGGAAATGAACAGGCGCCCGGCGATTTTTATCATCGGGTAGGCATGGCCCGGCGGTTGGTATACAATTTGTTCGAATATAAGACGGAAAATCTGAAAAACACGAGATATGAAAAAGGAAAAAACTTATAATGAGGCTGTTGACGGTGACGAAGGATTCGTTCCCGGTGAAGGTTACCCTTCGTGCGACGGCGAACCCTGTGCCAATGTGTCAGACGACTCGCAGGACGGGACTGACACAATGGCAGACGTTGCCGAAGGCGGCGACAAGGCCGGAGCGGGATCGGATCTGACGGCGGCGCTGGCCGAGTGGCAGGATAAATTCATCCGCCTGCAGGCCGAATTCGATAATTACCGCAAGCGTACGCTCAAGGAGAAGATGGACTTGGTGCAGACCGGGGGCCGTGACGTGCTGCTGGCGATGCTCCCCGTGCGCGACGACGTGCAGCGTGCCGTCGATGCCATGCAGAAGAGCGACGACATCGAGGCGCTGCGTGCCGGCGTGACGCTTATTTCACAGAAATTTACCGATACGCTCCGCCAGAAAGGGGTCACCGAGATCGACGTCAAGGGCAGGGAGTTCGACGCCGACCTCTGCGAGGCGGTGGCTAAATTCGCTGCCGGAGAGGAGATGCAGGGCAAGGTCGTCGACATTGTCCAGACGGGTTATATGCTGGGCGACAAGGTGCTGCGTTTCGCAAAAGTTGTTGTAGGAGAATAATGCCATGGCAGAAAAGAGGGATTACTACGAAGTGCTGGGCGTCCAGAAAAACGCTAACGCTGACGAAATAAAGAAGGCTTACCGCAAGGCGGCCATCCAATACCACCCCGATAAAAACCCGGGTGACAAGGAGGCCGAAGAGAAATTCAAGGAGGCGGCCGAGGCATACGACGTACTGTCGAACCCCGACAAACGTGCCCGTTACGATCAGTTCGGCCATGCCGGAATGAGCGGTGCGGCCGGAGCCGGCGGCGGGTTCGGCGGGTTCGGCGGCGGGTTCTCGATGGAGGACATCTTCTCGCAGTTCGG
>OLRA01004174.1_pt1 | contig 11764 bp, 10 predicted proteins | sample 1673011 | NCBI WGS metagenome assembly OLRA01 (sample SAMEA3136746, study PRJEB25190) | human gut metagenome | reverse complement strand
ATCTGCCGCACCTCGCTCGCCGTATCGGCACTTAGAATTATGCGGTATTGCCCTGAACCTTTTTGTGTGAAAAATTTACAAGGGAAAGATTGTATTCACCCGGTTAATCGGGTATAATATTTTACAGACCCATCCCTTTTAGAATACGCGGAGGAAAGTATTATGATGAAGAAATCCACTTTTGGTGCCATCCTGGCGTTTTTGTTTGCTGCTGCCGGTGCCCTGACTGCCGCTGCGCTCTACCTGCGCCGCCGCGAAAAGGAACTGGACGAATACGAGCGCCTGCTGTACAGCGATGACGGCGACGATTATGACGATGACGACGAATATCTGCCCATCGACAATGAACCGACAGAAGCCGCCGAAGAAAAGGCTGCTGACGATGCTGAATAAGCCGGAACAGCCAGCAGAAAAGTGAAAATGGCCGGGCTTCGGCCCGGCTGTTCGTGTTTCTTGCAATCAATAGTGATACTTATTAAATGATAAAAAAGGCTCAGATAAACCATAAGGCGCTGCTGAAAATAAGAAAAATGACGGTAGTGACTATAAAATCAGACTGAATTTCGATTTTTCTGCTGTGCCAAGGAAAGGGAACGCCATGAAAAAGCTCTTGCTGTGGCTGGTTATGGTGGTGGTTATGCTGGCGGTGCTGCTGGGCGGCGCCGGGTACGCCATGTACGCTATGACGGGCGATGACAAACTTCCCACGCAGCACCCCACTTTGGGCGATACGGAACTGGAACCGATCGGCTATGACTGGAGTGTGCCGGTGCTGGGCAATGTGCTGAACCGCACGTTTGAACAGCCCAGTACCCTGACGGTGCAAAAGCTGGGCGAAATGACGGAAGCTGCCCCGGAGCTGGTTTTGCCGGACTGGGTGCAGCGCACGACCCTTACGCTGAAAGATTCGGCCGGCAGCGTTGTGGTGCAGGGGGATGCCGCTGCCTTTGCGATGTATGCCTACCCCAAAAATGGCAGCTATGAGCTGACCCTGACCGCTTACCGCAACACGGCGGACCCCGGCGATGCCACCGGCTGGTACCGGTACTGTGCATCTTATACCATGAACATCCAGCCCAAGGCGGTGCTCGGCAGTGAGCGCGTCAGCCAGGGCGGCGTGGCGGCACTGGTCATCACCGGCATTCTGGATGGCAGCGAGCCGACCGTGGAAACCGACCTGGGGGATGTATGGTTCCGCCCGGTGACCGGTGGGTATATGGGCTATATCCCGGTAACCTATAATGCCGAGGGCGGCCCCCATACACTGACCGTGACCTGCGGCAGCCTGACCCAGGAGCTGACCCTGAACGTGATGCAGAGCGAGGCCAAAACCGTGGATGTGGCCGCAGAGGCAGACATACCGGGCGCAGCAACGGAATATAAAAATGCGATCTGGCCCCTTTACACACAGGGCAGCAGCGAAAAGCTGTGGCAGGGCAATTTTGCCTCGCCGGTGCCCAGTGCGATTCTGGCGGATTACGGCGCGCGGCTGCGCACCGATGGGACCATTACCGGCCGGGCAACTGGCATTAATTATAACGCCGCAGCGGGTACCGCCGTTACGGCACCGCAGGCGGGTACTGTGGTGTACGCCGGAACGCTGGCGCTGACCGGCGGCACTGTGGTGATTGACCATGGCTGCGGGGTTAAGAGCTATCTGTTTGGGCTGGATGCCGTAAAGGTGCAGCGTGGGCAGAGCCTTGCCCGCGGCGAAGAACTGGGCACCACCAGTGAGGAGCATACCCTGATCTGGGAGCTGCGCATTGGCAGCAAGTCCGTTGACCCTGCTGCCGCCCTGACGGGCAGCAGCGGGCTTTTGTACCGCGAAACAATGTAACAAAATAGAGTTAGAGCAACGATAAATCGCAAATGTTGGTGGAGAAAGCGATGGACGAAGAGAAGGTAACACAGACTGCGATGGAGCCGGCGCAGCAGCCAAAGCCCAAAGCCAGGGGCGGGCAGCGCACGCAGGGCAAAACCGCTTCAGGCACGGGGCGAGGCAGGATGGCCAAACCCCATGCCAGCAATAGCAATACTGCGCACCGCAAAACGGGCACGCAAAAACAAAAAAGCGAACCCCAAAATACAAAATCCCCGCAAGAACCAAAAACGCGGGCGGAACAAGCCGAGCAGACCGAAGCTGCCGCCCCGGAACAGGTGGCAGCCAAGCCCAAAGCGCCGCGCAGCGGGCAGGCAGGCGGCAAACGCCGCCGCAAAAAGGCTACCCCCAAGCCGGAAGCAAAACCGCAGCAATATGTTGAGCCCCGGCCGGAACCCCCGGAAGCGCCGGAAAAACCGCAAACGCCGGAACCTGCCGCTGTGGCCGAACCGGCTGAAGCAGCCGCCGCGCCGGAAATGCCGGAAAAGGCGGTGCAGGAACCCAAAGCCGCGCAGCTGCCCCAGGCCACGGAGACGCCGGAGCCGGAGGATGACGAACCGGGACTGACCCCGGAACAGCGCGCTGCAGCAGAGCGGCGCAAGGCGGAGATCACCCGAACGGTCCAGGTTTCGATTGAACAGATCGAGGATGCTGAAGCAGAACAGGCGGAGAAAGAGGCAGATACGCCGGAATCGACTGGCAGCAAAGTGGGCCGCGCCGTGCGGCTGCTGATCGGCTGGCTGCTGCTGGTGGTGCTGCTGGCGGGTATGATCGCCGCAGGCGGCATATACTGGCTGTACAAAAAAGCCACGCCGGATATGATTCCTGCCGTTACGGTAACAGTGGCGGGCCAGCAGCTGGACCCCGTGGCGTACCATTGGCAGGTGCCGGTGGCAGGCAACCACCTTAAGCGTACCTATGCCGAGACACTTTCCAGCACTCCCACAGCGCTGGAATCTGATTTTGGCGGCGGCACCATGACGCTGCGGGTGACCCCGGCGGACTGCAGCGCCGAAGTGACCGTTAAGGACGAGAACAAGCAGGAAGTGTTCAGCGGCAGCGCCCAGGAATTTGCCGCCTACCGCTTTACCACGCCCGGCAGCTACACCGCCAAGCTGGTGGTCAGCAGCGGCGAGGGTTACCAGAGCGAACCGACAGTTTCGGGCCACCAGACCTATGAGTTCACATTTGATGTAACGATTAAGGCTACCGTGCGGCTGAATACCCAGGCTGTTACGCCGGGTGGCGTTGTGGCCGTAAAGGTAACGGGCCAGCAGACGGATACCAAGCCAAGCCTGACGGCAGAACTGCCGGATACCGGCTTCCGTGCCAGCGCGACCGGCGATGGCTGGGTGGCTTACCTGGCGGTCCCGCTGGAAACCGAGCCTGGCAGCTATACCATCAAGGTCACCGTGGACGGCGAGGTGCAGGAGCTTACCCTGAACGTGAGCAAGAGCGCCGCATCTTTTCGGGATTATACTTCCAAGTCCAGGCTGGTCACACCGTATGTCGGCGCGGATGATACCCCGCAGGAGGTGCTGGACCTGCTGGATACGGCATCGGATACCATCTACTGGGCGGACACTGGGTTTGCTTCGCCGTTCAGCGATAAGGTGGAGGTCACCCTGCCGTATGGCCTGACCGAATATGTCAACCGTACCCAGACCGAGCGCAAGAACAACACCGGTACCGGCCGCACCAGCATCAATGTGGTGCTTTCCGGCAGGTGCGACCTGATTGCCCCGGCGGGCGGCAAGGTACTGCTGGCGGAAAAATTGCCCAATGTGGGCAATACGCTGGTGATCGAGCACGGCGCGGGCGTAAAGACTATTTACTATGGCCTGCGCAGGCTGACGGTAGAAAAAGGTGCAATCGTGGCCCAGGGCGATGCCCTTGGCACCACCGACAAAGCTACCGTGGTGGAAGTGCGCGTGGGCAAAACCCCCGTGGAGCCGCTGCGTATCCTGCGCGGTCAGTGCGATGCCCTGCGCAGCTATTAAAGCGGAGCATAACCGATAAATAGAAAAATTCCCCTGTCTGTATTCTTTGTGATGCAGGCGGGGGAACTTTTTTGCGGCAGGCGTTTTTGATGTTCTGACGGAACCATGACGCCCACCCCGGCATAACATGGAACAAACGGCCAGATACAACACCGGGGGGAAGCATTATGGCGGCAGCATGTAATTTGACTTTTTGTGTGGTTGGGCGGGATGCCCGCCAACTGGCGGCGGCGCGGGCGCTGCAGAACAGCGGCTATACCGTGCTGGGGGCAGAGGGGGCCGGGCAGGCGGATTATATCCTGCTGCCTATGCCGATGGATGCCGAGGCGGCGGACCTTGCCCGCATCCTGCGCGCCGCCCGCCCCGGTACACTGGCCCTTGGCGGGCGCATCAGCGAACCGGTGCGCAAAGCGGCGCAGGCCGCCGGGGTGGAGTTGGTGGATTACTTTTTGCGGCCGGAGCTGGCCTGCCTGAACGCAGTACCCACTGCGGAAGGGTGCCTGGCCCTGCTGATGCAGCTGCGCCAGCGCACGATATGGGAAAGTGAGTTCCTAGTGTTGGGGTATGGGCGCATTGGGCGGGCGGTGGCCCGGCGGCTGCAGGCATTGGGCGGGCAGGTGACCATTGCCGCCCGCGCGCCGGAACAGCGGGCCGCAGCGCGCTGCGCGGGGCTGCATGCCGCACCGCTGACCGCGTTGGAACAGCTTCTGCCGCACTTTGATGCGGTCATCAACACCATACCGGCCCCGGTGCTGGGGGCGGCCCAGCTGCGCTGCCTGCCCAGGGGGGCGCTGATCCTGGACCTTGCCAGCCGCCCCGGCGGAACGGATTTTGCCGCCGCGCGGGAACTGGGCCTGCGTGCGGAACATGCCTTGAGCCTGCCCGCCCGCTGTGCGCCCGAAACCGCCGGTGCGCTGGTGGCGCATACCGTGGAAGTGATTTTACAGGAGCGTGCCGCCACGGCCCGCAGCGAAAGGGGAGTGAGCTGATGAATTCCAGCCTGGAACCGCCGCGCACGGTGGTGTTTGCCCTGTGCGGCAGCTTTTGCACATTTGAAACAGTTCTGCCGCAAATCATCCGCCTGCGCGCCTGCGGGTGGGAAGTACTGCCGATGCTGAGCTATGCGGCGTCGGCGCTGGATACCCGCTTTGGCCGCGCGGCAGATTGGAAGCAGCGCCTGGAGGAAGCCACCGGCCACCGCCCGCTGGAGGATCTGCGGGAAGCGGAACCTCTTGGCCCCAAGCATATGGCACAGGCACTTGTCATTGCTCCCTGTACCGGCACAACGATGGCGCTGCTGGCGGCGGGCATAAGCGCAACGCCGGTCACGCTGGCGGCCAAAAGCATGCTGCGCGGCGGCAGGCCGGTGGTGATCGGGGTATCCACCAACGATGGGCTTTCCGGCAGCGTGGGAGCGCTGGCGGCGCTGCTGCAGCGCAAAAATTATTATTTCATTCCCTTTGGCCAGGACGACAGCTACAAAAAGCCCTGCAGCCTGAAAGCGGATTTTACCCAGCTGCCGGATACGCTGGAAGCCGCTCTGCGCGGGGTGCAGCTGCAGCCGATTTTGCTGTAAACCCCGTGGAACAGAGCTGTTTTGTGCGGGTGCGGCATATGATAGAAAAGGGCGCTTTGGTGTGGGAACAAAGAGGGGCGGTGCGGCAATGGAATATATCGAAGTAACAGGCGGGAACCCGCTGCGGGGGAGCATCCGCCCGGCAGCGGCCAAAAACAGTGTGCTGCCCCTTTTGGCGGCAACGCTGCTGTGTGCGCAGCCCTGCACCCTGCGCCGGGTGCCCCTGCTGCGGGATGTGCAGACCAGTTTGGATCTGCTGCGGGCTGTGGGCAGTGGGGCGGTCTGGGCCGGGCAGGACCTTGTCACCCAGCCAGCCCGGCAGATCAGCGGGCGGGTGCCCACGGCGTTGGCGGGGGCTATGCGGGGGTCGGTGTTTTACCTGGCACCGCTGTTGACCCGCGCGGGCTGGGCAGAGCTGCCGCTGCCCGGCGGGTGCAGACTGGGGCCGCGGCCCATTGATATCCACCTGGCCGGGCTGACGGCCATGGGGGCACAGGTGTGCGCGGCGGCAGAGTGCGTGGTGCTGCGCCGCCACGGCGTTTTGCGTGGTACGGATTTTGCTCTGCGCCTGCCCAGCGTGGGAGCAACCCTGACCCTGATGCTGGCGGCTTGCTGTGCGGCGGGCGTTACCACCCTGCGCGGTGCGGCGTGCGAGCCGGAAATTGCGGATACCGCTGCTTTTTTGAACGCCTGCGGGGCAAAGATCACGGGGGCGGGTACGCCGGTGGTCTGCATCCGAGGTACCGGCGGCGAGCTGTTGGACGGCTGTGTGCATACCGTGCTGCCGGACCGCATTGCCGCAGCGACTTATGCGGCAGCCGCCGCCATTGCAGGCGGGCGGGTGACGGTAACGCAGTGCAGTCCGGTGTGGCTGGCGGCGTTTCTGGACTTTTTGCAGGGCAGCGGCTGCGAGGTTGCCCGCGGGGAAAATGAGTTTAGCATCACGCGGGATCAGGATACAAAGCTGCGCGGCGGTCAGGAACTTGTAGCGGCTGCTTACCCTGGCCTTGCCACAGATACTGCCCCGCTGGCTGCAGCGGTGCTGCTGGGGGCGGAGGGAGCATCCCGCATTTATGACGGCCTGTTCCAAAACCGCTTTGCCTGTGCGCAGGGCTTTGCCGCCCTGGGGGGCTGATGCCCGCAGCGAGGGACGGCTGCTGTACCTTGGCGGCAGCGCAAAACTGCATGGTGCCACTGTGACTGCACCAGACCTGCGGGGCGGGGCAGCACTGGTGCTGGCGGGCCTTGGTGTGGGGGACGGGAGCTGCGTGCGGGTGCTGGATGCCGGACATATCCGGCGCGGCTATGCCGACCTGGCGGGGGATCTGCGCCGCCTGGGGGCCGACTGCCGGGCAGGCCGCACCGGGACAGAAGCTGGCAGACAGACGAAAAAACTGTAAAAATATTGTCATAATTCACCAAAGCCCCGCAAAACCGGCGGGGCTTTTTGTGATACAAATAAATGCGAGCATCTATTTTTTGGCTTTTTAGCGTGTGGGTATTGAAATTATTCGCAAAATTTGTTATTCTTATAAACAGTTATATGCGATATCTTAGGAAGAGCTGGCTGCACCGCAACGCGCGTAAGCAAAGTTTGGGGTGTGGGGCGGCGCTTCCTTTATGAGGGTCAGTGTGTCCGCTGGCGGAAATCCGGCCCTGTTGCATTTGCAATTTTATATTCTTTAGGGGGATACACTTATGGCGTTCGTTCTCGATGAAGAGATGCAGAATGTAACCAACATTAAGGTTATCGGTGTTGGCGGCGGCGGCGGCAATGCTGTGAACCGCATGGTTGAAGCTGGCCTGAATGGCGTTGAATTTGTAGCAATGAATACCGACCAGCAGGCACTGGTCAACTCCAAGGCTACCCAGAAGGTTCAGCTTGGCGCAAAGCTGACCAAGGGCCGCGGCGCTGGTGCTGACCCGGAGGTCGGCCAGCGTGCAGCGGAGGAAAGCAAGGATGAGATCGCCAATGCACTGAAAGGTGCCCAGATGGTGTTCATCACCGCTGGCATGGGCGGCGGCACCGGCACTGGCGCTGCACCGGTCGTGGCCGAAACGGCCCATGACCTGGGCATCCTGACCGTCGGTATTGTCACCAAGCCCTTTGCCTTTGAGGGCAAGCGCAAGATGAGCATGGCCGAACAGGGTATTGCCAACCTGATGATGCATGTAGACAGCCTGATCGTGATCCCGAACGAGCGGCTGAAGCTCATCAGCCAGGAAAAGATCACCCTGATGAACGCTTTTGAAGCAGCCGATAACGTGCTGCGCCAGGGCGTTGAGAGCATCTCCAGCCTGATCAATGTTCCCGCTTTCATCAACCTCGACTTTGCTGACGTCCGTTCCATCATGAAGGATGCCGGCTTTGCCCACATGGGCGTTGGCGTTGCCAAGGGTGCAGGCAAGGCAGAAAACGCTGCCAAGGCTGCAATCTCCAGCCCGCTGCTGGAAACCAGCATTGCCGGTGCACGCGGCGTTATCATCAACATTACCTCCAGCCCGGATATCGGCCTGGACGATGTTGAGACTGCTGCTTCCATGATCACCCAGAGCGCACATCCCGATGCGAACATCATTTGGGGTACTGCGTTTGACGAGCGCCTGCAGGATGAGATGAGCATTACCGTTGTGGCTACCGGCTTTGAAAGCACGCCTGGCGTGGACGAGCCCATCCAGGCTGTTGTGAACGCCCAGCGCGCTGCCGCAGGCGCTGCACCTGCTGTTGCCCCGGCTGCACCGCGCCCGGCCGCTGCACCTGCCCCGGCTCCCGCCCCGGCCCCGGCCCCGGCCGCTGATCCGGTCATCCCCAACCCGGTATTCAGCAATGTGTTCAACCCCAATGTTGACACCCCGGTTTCCACCGCCCCCGCTGCCAAGGAAGATGACAGCAACGAAGATGACGGTGATTACTTCAACGATCTGCTCAGCATCCTGAACAAGCGTTCCTGATCGCTGCGCGTTCTCTATCCTTTGCGGCTGCGGGCAGGCATGCTCGCATAAAAAACAAAACGGCCCGCTGACCAGTTTAGGAGGAAAGCTATGCCCAGCAGCCAAACCTTATCAGCCCTGCAGGAAAAAGGGTTCCGAACCACGTTCCGGGGCTTTGATAAAAATGATGTGCTGGCTTACCTCAATGCACTGGACAACGAAAACCGGCAGCACAGCGCAGAGCAGGAAGAGCAGATTGCCCAGCTGCAGGCCCAGCTGGATAAAATGCGCTCTGAACAGTCCGCTGCACGTGCCTGTGTGGAAAAGCTGCAAAGCGATCTTTCGGCCGCTAACCAGCGCGCCGAAGCTGCGGAAAAATCGGCTGCCGAGGTGGTCGCCCGTGCCAAATCGGTAGAAGAGCGCGCCACGGCAAACCTGAGCCGCAATAAAGAAAATCAGCAGGCTGTGGTGGAATGGCAGTTCCGTTGCCGCGATCTGCAAAAACAAATCGACGAGTACGAAAAGCAGATTGCTGAATACGAGGCGATGATCCCCAAAGGCGGTATGCCTGCCCCCAAGCAGGAACCGGCCCCCGCACCTCAGCCTACCCCGCAGGAAAAGCCGGAGCCGGCCCCGGAACCGAAGGCACCCCAGGCTGATGTGACCGAGGAAGCCCGCATTGAGGCCCGTCAGATTTTGATGGAAGCCCGCCTGAAAGCCGATGCGGCCGAAGAACGCCTGAAACAGCAGGCTGAAGAGCAGCAGGGCCGCATGACAGAGCATGCCCGCGATTTGGCCGCAAGCCTTGCCATGCTGCGTGAGCGTGTGACCCGCGTGGATGAACGCCTGAGCGCCGCCACTGCGGACCTGGATGATGCCACCACGGCAATTTATCAGGCACTGGATGCAACCGGTGCAGATTTTGAAGCCTTTGGTGCGGAGCTGCGCCACTTTGGAGAGAACGCCGCAAAGGAAAATTATCCCGCTGCCCAGGCAAAGGTGCGCCATAATAAGTCTGCTCAGCCAGCTGCCAAACGGGTGCGCCCTGTGCGCAGCCAGCCGCAGGTGCAGGCCAATAATGCAAACACCCACCGCCTGCGCCGCGCAGGTGATACCCACCGCAGTGTGAGCCAGGACCTGAATGCCGAGCTGGAACGTTTGAATCAGCCGGCGGCCGCAAGAAAGTAAATACATAACCCGGCAGCCCGCGGAGCCTTGGTTTCGCGGGCTGCTTTTGTATTTGACCTGCAAAGTGTGGAAGTGCCGGATGCCCGCAGTGTTGTGTGACTGCGTGGAGTGTAACTGTTCCCCCCTGTGAAATAAGCCGCATAAGGGTTGTACAAGAGCAGGACAACACGAACAAAATAAATACTTTGTATAAAACAATTTTATATAAACAAATTGTATAAACGAATAAAGGGCGAAAGGAGGCCCCCGATGGGAAAAATTCAGTTCCCGAACCTTCGCGCACTCCCGGCCGGTCCGCGCTGGCTGGCGTATGGCGTGCTGCTGCTGTGTGCCATTCTGGTGGGCGGTGTGATCACAGCCTATGGCGGCATGCTGCTGGTGGTGCTGATGTGGGCTGTCTGCATGGGCGGGCTGTGCCTGCTGCTGCACTTTACCTGGCAGACGGTGTTCCCCGGTCAGAGGGCAGCACAGGATAAAACGTTCCTGCGCAGTTGGCTGGCTGGCTCCGCTGTGGGCGTTGCGGTCATCGCTGCACTGGTGTGCTACCGCCAAACGGTGTACAGTGATGACGCGATCAACTATTTTGCCAAGCAGACACTGCTGTTCGGCAGCTTTGGTCAAAGCGGATTTTACGGCATTCATGTGCTGCTGGAAAGCCTGTTGACGGCGGACTATAAGATGTTCATGAATCTCTTTATCAGTGTGCCGTATCTCTTTACCGGGCGCAGCATCAATGCGTTTATGGTGTGCTATGCCATCACCTGCTTTGTGCCCATGTGGTTTGCGCTGCTGATGGGTGCAAAATACCTGGCCCAGCAGTTGCCCGCTTGCCATACGGCGCTGTATTACCCGCTGTGTATGGCGGTTATGGTGCTGTGGCCCATGTTTCTGTGGCCTGCCACCCACGGCATGCCGGATGCCTTTGGCCTGACTTTTGCCGCAGTGATCGCCCTGCTGTGCGCGGATTACCGGTTTGAAACGCTGCCCTGGCCGCGGCTGTTGGCGATTTTTGCTGCAACGTTTGCCCTGATCCTGACCCGGCGCTGGTACATGTTCTGGATCTTGGCGTTTTATGCTGTGTATGTGCTGGCGGTGCTGGTGGGGGCGGTGCGCCGCAAAACGCTGGGGAGTACCCTCAAACATATGCTGCTGTTCGGCGTGCCCAGCGCTGTGATCATCGTGGGGGCGCTGCTGCCCACCTTCAAAACCATCCTGACAACCGACTACGCCGATATTTACGGCGCTTACTACGGCGGCGGCTTTGGCAACAACTGCCTGGGCCAGCTGCGCACCCAGGGACTGATCTGGCTGGTGCTCTGCGCGGCAGGCTTGGTGTGGCTGCTGTATTGCCGCAGCACCCGTGCACAGGCTATTGTAGCCGCCGCGGCCAGCCTGGGGGCGATGGTGCTGTTTACCCGTACCCAGTCCCTGGGCGACCACCAGAGCCTGATCCTTGCGCCTTTTTACTTGTTGATGCTGTTTGGCCTGTGCGCCAAGTTGACCCAGCAAAAGGCAAAGCCCTGGCTGCGCAATGCTGCGGCGGGTGTTCTGGCCATATTTTTGGTGGTCAACTTCGGCAACGCCCTGCGTCTGCCCGGTAAAAACGTGCAGACCCTGGCCCTGAGCAGCGAAAGCCTGGACCTGACCCGCCGCACCGACCTGGCCCAGATGCGCGCCGTGACAGATTTTGTGCTGGAGCATTGCACCGAGGACCAGACCGTTTACATCAATATGGATTCCAATGGTTACAGCGGCACTACCTTTGCCTACAGTGACCCGGCCCACCCCCAGCTGCAAACGATGATCCTGTGGGAGAGCAGTGTGCCCTCCACCCATGGCTTCCCCACGGGAATCTGGACGTCAGAATATGTGATGGTGACCGATCGTGTGGATGAGGGCGGCATTGTCGGCCCCATCAACGCAGCGCTGCGCACCCAAAGCCCTGCTGCCGTCCATTATGAGTATGTGACCGAGTTCCCGCTGGACGGCATTACCCTGTATTGCTACCGCCGCACAGCCCGGCCGGATGCAGAGGAAGCCGATTACTTCAAGCAGGTGTTTGCCGAATACGACGCCCGCTGGCCGGAAATCTTCAGCCAGAGAATTGACGAATATATGCAAAGCGTGCAGTAAGCAATAAGGGCAATACCGCATAATTCTAAGTGCCGATACGGCGAGCGAGGTGCGGCA